>Ga0116117_1000538_pt1 | contig 9931 bp, 10 predicted proteins | sample June2015DPH_11_1_FD_89790 | JGI IMG/M metagenome (GOLD analysis project Ga0116117, IMG submission 89790) | Peatland microbial communities from SPRUCE experiment site at the Marcell Experimental Forest, Minnesota, USA - June2015DPH_11_10 | ecosystem: Environmental > Terrestrial > Soil > Wetlands >... | reverse complement strand
TGGCCGGCCAGACAAAACAGGCGCGTCCCGCCATTTTTCGGTGTGCCGAGTTTGGCATACCAGTCGGCGCCCCCCAGCATGATATGTGGCACGCTGGCCAGGGTTTCCGCATTATTAATGACCGTTGGCCCGCCCCAAAGACCGACGACAGCCGGGAAGGGCGGCCGGATCCGCGGAATGCCGCGCTTACCTTCCAGCGATTCCATGAGCGCCGATTCTTCGCCAACCTCGTACGCGCCCGCGCCGCCATGCCAGTAAATATCGAGATCGCGTCCGCTGCCAAAAATGTTCTTGCCCAGGAAACCCCTGGCGTAGGCGTCTTTAATCGCCTTCTGCATGATCACCGACAGGTAGCGATATTCGCCGCGGATGTAGATGTAGCCGGTGTGCGCGCCAACCGCGAGGGACGCGATCATCACTCCTTCAATCACGGCGTGCGGATCTTGCTCAAAAATCAGGCGGTCTTTACACGTCCCAGGTTCGCTTTCATCGCCATTGCACAAAACATACTTGGGCTTGGCCGACTGCTTGGGAACGAACGACCACTTCATCCCCGTGGAGAATCCAGCGCCTCCGCGTCCACGCAGGCCGGAATTCTTCACTTCATTAATAATGGCGTCCGGCTCCATGGCGAGAGCCTTCTGCACGGCTTTGTAGCCGTCCAGTTCGAGGTAGCGATCGAGATTCGTAGCGCCTTGCCCAAAGCGCTTCGAGACGACCCTTACTTCGTCGGGATGGGAAACCAGAGTTGCCATTTCAAATTTGTGATTTGTAATTTGTAATTGAAAGGCGAAACGGTAGAAGATCACGCTTTTCAAATTACAAATTACAAATTGCCAATTACAACTTTACTGCGTTCCCTTCTTTTTATATTCGTCCAGAACCTTGTCCAGCTTCTCCAGGGTCAGATTTTCATGAAAGTCGTAGTTGACTTGCGCCGCCGGAGCCCAGCTGCAGGCCCCGATGCACTCCACTTCTTCCACCGAAAAAAGGCCGTCCTGCGTAGTGCCCTTGTTCCCTACGCCGAGTCGTTTCTTGCAGTGTTCGAGCACTTCTTCGCCCCCGCGCAACATGCAGGCGATGTTTGTGCATACCTGCACGTTGTACTTGCCACGCGGCCTGGTGGTCAGCATCGAGTAGTAGCTGATTACATTGCGGACCTCGAGTTCGGTCAGATCCAGCCGCTGCGCGAGCTCCGCGATCGCCTCATCACTCAGATAGCCGACTTCATCCTGCGCATAGAGAAGTGTGGGTACGAGCGCGGAGCGCTTCGTCGGATAATGGGTCAGCATCTCGCCGAACCGCGTTTCGAATTCTTCCGAAAACTTCATGGAATTTGTAATTGGTAATTTCTAATTTGTAATTTCAAAATCTTCCGTTTCAAGTTCGTTTCCGGACAGACCGCAATGTCGCCGTGAAAATAGCCGTCAATTCCCTGGACTCTTGCAAAATATCGTTCAACAAAGCGGCCCTTACAATCTCGGCATCAGCCAGAATCCGCTTTCATCGGCCTCTTCTGTCACCGCTCCAATTCGGGCCGCAAATTCGGCTCGGGATCGTGCCCGACAAGACGCCCGGTAGTTCGCCGCGACCGATGTTCCGCACCGCAAAAGCTGTTTGCCCATGACTTGAGCGTCGGCCGTTCGCGGCAGCGACCGATATAGTTTAACCACCCGCAGCGCAAACAACTTGGTCCGAGCGCGCAATTCCTCGGGTGTCATGAGCTTTTTCAATTACAAATTACAAATCACAAATTACCAATTCCCTACCGGTCAATGTCTCCCAGCACAACATCAATACTGCCGATGGCGGCCACGACGTCGGCAATCAAATATCCTTCGCACATCTTGGCCAGAGCCTGCAGGTTCGCGAAGGATGGGCCGCGCATATGCACGCGATAGGGCTTCGCTGTCCCGTCGCTGACAATGTAATAGCCCATCTCGCCGCGCGGTGATTCCACCGCCTGGTAAACTTCGCCCTCCGGAACCGAAAAGCCCTCGGTGATGATCTTGAAGTGGTAAATGAGGGCTTCCATCTGTGTCTTCATCTTTTCGCGATCGGGAAGCACGACTTTTGGCGCATCGGCTTTTACCGGACCTTCCGGCATCCCCGCCAGCGCCTGCTGCACGATGCCAATCGACTCGCGCAATTCCTGCACCCGGCACACATATCGCGCAAACACATCGCATCCGTTGGAAACCGGAACCTTGAACTTGAAATTCTGGTAGCCCGTGTAGGGATCATCGCGCCGGAGATCCATGTCCACGCCGCTGGCGCGCAATGTAGGTCCGCAGGCGCCGAGAGCGATCGCATCCTCCGCGCTAAGCTGGGCCACCCCCTTGGTGCGCATCATGAAAATGGGATTTCCTGTCAACAGCCCTTCGTACTCATCCACATTGCCGGGAAAGCGGTCGGCGAACTTCTTCACCTTTTCGAAAAATCCGAGAGGTGGTTCCAGCGCCAGGCCGCCAATGCGGAAGTACGAAGTCATCATGCGCTGGCCGCTCACCATCTCGAAGAAGCGCAAAACGTCTTCGCGTTCCCGGAAGCAATACAAGAAAACCGTCATCGCTCCCAGGTCCATGGCATGCGTTCCCAGCCACACCAGGTGCGAATTAATGCGGGTGAGTTCGTTCATCAGAACCCGCATCCACTGCGCCTTCGGAGGAATTTCGAGGCCCAGCAGTTTCTCTACAGCCAGACAATACGTCAGATTGTTGGTCAGCGGGCACAGATAGTCGATACGGTCGGTGAGCGGAACAACCTGCTGGTAGAACTTCGCTTCGCACGTTTTCTCGATGCCGGTATGAAGGTAGCCAATCTCCGGACGTAGTTTGACGACCGTTTCCCCGTCGATCTCCAGCACCAGTCGCAGCACTCCGTGGGTCGACGGATGTTGCGGTCCCATGTTCAGGACGAGTGTCTTATCGCCGGATTCCGTGAAAGTGGATGAACTGGTCGGCATGGCTACCGGTACCCCTCCACTGGATAATCCTTCCGCAGGGGATGGCCTTCCCAGTCGTCGGGCATCAGAATGCGCTTCAGATCGGGGTGCCCGGTGAAGCGCACGCCAAAAAGGTCGAACACCTCGCGTTCGTAGTTATTTGCCGCCGGCCAGACCGACGTGACCGACTCGATCGCGGGATTGGAACCATCCAGTCGCGCTTTGAGACGCACGCGTTCCTTCCTGGGGATCGACAGGAGGTGGTAGACCACCTCGAACCGCGGTTCCGACGGATACCAGTCCACGCAGGTGAGGTCGGCCAGGTAGTTAAATGGGCAAGTGGCGTCGTCGCGCAAAATCGCGCACACCTCGCGGATGACGCCCTTTTCGATCCAGATGGTGAGTTCGCCTCGATCGAATTTCACGGCTTGCACGGCAGCGGCATTCCAGCCCACGAGGCGTCCAAGCGCCGGATGCGACTTCAGTTGCTCGACATCTGTGATCGGGGAAGGGATCGCCACTAGACATCTCCCCGCTTCGCCGCCGAGAGGCCCCAGTCGAGTACGCCCTTTTTCCACACATAGAACAGGCCCACCAGGACGATGCCGATGTACACCATCATCTCCCAGAAGCCAAACATCTTCAGTTCGCGCAGGATGACTGCCCAGGGATAAAGGAAGACCGCTTCCACATCGAACAGGATGAAGAGCATGGCTACCAGGTAGAACTTCACCGAGAAGCGCCCGCGGGCGTCTCCGATGGGCTGAACGCCGCATTCATACGGAGACATCTTGGCGAGGCCGGATTTATGCTGCCCGACGAACTGTGAGAGCAGTACGATGACAGTTGCCAGGCCCAATGCGATCGCGAAATGCATCAGGAGAGGCAGGTATTCGGCAAAATGATTGTCGGGCATAGGAAGAGCTATATATAATTCGCGCCAAGCACAATACTAAACCGTCTAGATTAGTTTTTGCTTGTGAGTACTGTCAAGCAAACCGAGTTTGACCAAATATCGGACAGAATTTTTAACAGCAGCTTAATTAGGTACCGGCAACACGGCAGGGCCAAGGGAAGCCTGAAACCCATGATCTTCGGTTTTAACACCGATATTCGCCACGAAGACACTGTCTACCACGTGCAGAGCGAAGCCCGCGAAGGCGATCAGTTGCTGCAGACGCAGGTCTTTGTCCGCGGCCGATGCGTGGGCAAACGCGCGATTTCCTACGCCTCCGAGGGAGAAGAGAAAGTTGTCAGCCGGAATCCTGCGCTCATCAACTCAACTTCAGCCGAGCCGAGCGACGCTGAGGCGGACTCGACCGCCGTGAACGCAGGTGTAAACAAAGACCAGTACAAAGAAAAACTCCTGCGCGATCTACATCGCCAGGTTCTCGACGCCATCCGCGAAGGCCGTCTTGATTCTGTCCTGGACAAGCGCGAAACGCCCGATGTTCTGGCCTCCGTGAAAGAGCTTGATGTGCAGTGGACCAATGCCGAATCTGTTCACTCGCACGGTGCGCTGATGATGAACCTTCAGGTGACCGAAGCGGGCATCCCCGTCGCAGGGGCGCGGCTGACATTTCGGTTCGCGCGTCCCAGCGCCGCTCCCTATTATGCCCAGGTTCTAACCGACGCCCAGGGTCGGGCCGAAATGAGCTTCCAGGTCACGGAAGAGTCATTGCCCGACTCTTCCGTACTGGTGCAGGCCACTTCCGGCGGTCGAACGGCAACGCGCAAGTTTCTCCTGCGGCAAGCCGGTTAACCTGCGATTGCTGAGAGCCAGCCCTTGAGACCTCGATGAATCTGACCATTAATGGCGAATCCCGTACCGCTTCCGCGGAAACCCTGAGCGCGCTCGTGGAACAGCTTGGGATGAAACCCGACCGTGTAGCCGTCGAACTGAATCGCGAGATCGTCCCTCGCGATCGCTGGCCGCAGACGCGGTTGAACGAAGGAGATCAACTGGAGATCGTGCACTTCGTTGGCGGCGGCTTGCATCCCGACTGCGCTTTTCCCTTACCGTAGAAATCTGCGGCCAGAGGATGGCAACGAGAGACTACTCGATTCGGCGCCTGGCGTTCTTGCTCCCTGACTATCCATGTCTCACAAACTTCAATGAAGCGGAGTTCATGCAGTACCTCAGGTAGGTGGGCTTGGGGCCATCGTCGAACACATGGCCCAGATGGGCTCCACATTCGGTGCAGGAAATTTCATCCCGGGTCATGCCCAGGCTCAGGTCACTCGACTTGCGGATGTTCTCTTTCGCGATCGGAGCCCAGAAACTTGGCCAACCGGTGCCTGAATCAAACTTGGTGTCGGAACTGAATAAGGCGTTCTGGCAACAGATACAGCGGTAAAGACCCTTGTCGTGCAGATTGTAGGTATCGCCGGTGAAGGCTCTTTCCGTGCCTTGCTTGCGCGTGACCTCGAACTGCAAGGGCGTCAGTTGCTGCTTCCACTCGGCGTCTGTCTTGTGCACTCTCGGTACTTCCGCGGGTCCGAGGTTCTGGCCCGCGTCGCTGAAGCGAATCACCGTCACCGTCTCTTTGTTATCCAAAGAGTTCGTCTTCGCGACGCTCGCGCTGGGACTTCTCAGCCACGCAACGGCGCCGATGGCCGACACGGCTGAACTGGCAAGAAAACTTCTGCGGTTCATCTAAGATAGCTCCAATCTTCGGTGCTCCGATCTTCAGTGCTCCGATCTTCAACATCCCAGCCGTGATGGCAAACAGCAACCCTGATGAAACTCACTTCTTGTAGAGCGTTGGTAGCTGCTCGCGCAGATGCTCGACTTTGGGCGCATCGTTCACTGCGATGTAAGGATTGTCGGGATGGAGCGTCGCGTAATTCTGGTGATAGGCTTCGGCTTCATAGAACGCTTTCAGCGGAACGACCTGCGTGACAATCCTCTTGCGGAACGATTTGGCTTGTTCCAGTTGCGCGATGTAGGCTTCGGCGATGTGCTTCTGTTCATCATTCGCGTAAAAAATCACCGATCGATACTGGGTACCGGTATCGGGGCCCTGACGATTGAGTTCGGTCGGGTCGTGAGCTACCGAGAAGAATACTTTCAGAAGCTGGCCATAGGAGACCTGCGACGGGTCGAAGGTGATTTTGACGGACTCGGCGTGACCGGTTGTTCCGCTGCTTACATCCTCGTATCCGGGCGAAGCCACCGAGCCTCCGGAATATCCTGATGTAGCTTCCCTGACTCCTTTGACATGTTGGAACACGGCCTGGATTCCCCAGAAGCAACCGCCGGCTACAACTGCCGTTTGCGTGCCGGATTTGGCTGCAAGCGGAGCATCAACCGCCGGGTCGGGAAGAGCGGGCCCCGCAGAGGCATCCGCGCGCTTCCAGTTCAGGGTAATTGCAAGCATGATGATCGCGATTACAACCGCGATCTTTCCCGCAGGAAAATTGCGGGTCCCAACACTCTTATCCAGGAAATTCCCAGTCTCAAAACTCATACGCCACCTCACACGGCATTGGATTCCTGCCGGCTGCGAAAGTTACAGACGGGGGCCGTTTACCCTCGGGGGGAATGCTGGATGCCACCCGGGGTCTGCTGACGTGCGAGGACGGCGTGCCTAAGCGCTGCTACTCGCGAGACGCTCCAGACCCGGAGCGGGCGCGCCTAGAGTTCTTGTCTTCCGGTGCGAGGCTTCCTTGCCGATTCCTTTACGATTTGGGTGGGTACCCCCCTCCCCCTCCCCTATGCTTCCTGGAACATGTATTTATAATCAATGATTTACGAAAAATTTCCGCCCAAAGTATTCATTCCAGGTTACTTACATTCAAAGTATTGAATTTATTGCACTTAAGTACGATAAAACAGCTGTTTTTCGTTCGTTCCTTGTAAAGTATTCAAAAACATAGACTTATTTGTAAAGTATTGAGAAACAATGATTTATGCCCGCTTTTTCGGGGGCGGGACGGTGTGGGTTGCCGGGAACTTGGGGGATTTCCGCCCATTTTAAGAGCCGCGATGATTTCGCCAGAACCACTCGTCTTCGCTCCTGAATTGAGTTGAGGCTATTCGAATTCCTAAGTCAAGGATTTTTGATTTTGCGGTTTCAATTCCGCATTTTCGTGCGGGCCTGGAGATGGAGGGAGCGTGGGGGTTTTCTGCCCGGGATTTGGCCCATTACCCGATAGTCGGTGAAATGACGATTTTGCCAACCGCCGCGCTTCTTTTTGGAGATCGGCCGTTGGTTGAGCATTTTTGACCAGACCGCGAAGCCCTTCGGTGAGAACCTTGAGTTCAGTACTCTGTCCTCTATCCCAAGAAATGAGGAGTTCCATGTGGATTCTTTCAGCCTATTTGCGGAGTCGCCTTTCCCGGGCTCAACTTGAGTCCCTGCTGGTCGAACGCACGCTTGCACTGCAGAAACTCTCCCAGAAACTTCTCAAATTGCAGGACGAGGAGAGACGCAAGATAGCCCGGGATCTGCATGACGTCACTGGACAAACACTGGCGGCGTTAAAAATGGCGGTGGCCGAACTGCAGCGCAGGCTGGAATGGAATCTAAACACCGCAAGCGTGCTCGGCGACATTGATAGGTTGGCGGAGCAGGCATTGCAGGAGATCCGGACAACGTCCCACCTGCTACATCCGCCCCTGCTGGACGAGATCGGTTTCAGAGCTGCTGCCGAGTGGTATGTGCAAGGCTTCGCGAAGCGGAGCGGGATTGCCGCCAAACTGGACCTGACCAAGGAGGACGAGCGTATGCCGATCGAGATCGAGACAGCGCTGTTCCGCATTTTGCAGGAAAGCTTAACCAACGTCCATCGCTACTCAGGCTCGGATGAGGTCAGCATCAGTTTTCAGCGCGAGGCCGAACTCGCGGTCCTGGAAGTGGAAGATCGCGGTTGCGGGATACCAGAGGATTTGCTGAACCGCCTGCGCGAGGGTGCTCCCGCCGGCGGAGTGGGGCTGCCCGGAATGCACGAGCGAATGCAAGAACTGAACGGCAGGCTCGAGATCCACTCGGATGCCTCGGGAACGAGTCTCAGAGCGATCGTTCCTCTCCGCGTTGAGACCGATCCGGGCGCAGATTGTGGGTTGCTGGTTGCTTCCGAAGCCGCCCATTCTTCAGCAAGCGAGCAGGCTTAGATGACCGGGCTGCGGATTCTAATCGCTGACGACCACGACGTGGTGCGTCACGGTTTGGTTGCGCTCATCGAATCACAACGGGGATGGGAAGTGTGCGGCCAGGCAGAAAACGGCCAGGTGGCAGTGGATAAAGCCAAGGAGTTGAACCCCGATGTTGCGATTCTTGACATCGGCATGCCGGTCCTCAACGGTCTGGAAGCCACGCGACAAATTCTGCGAGACAACCCACGTGTCGCGGTCCTGATCCTGACGATCATGGATGCAGAACGGGTCGTGCAGGCTGCGCGAGATGTGGGCGCCCGCGGCTACCTGCTGAAATCCGAAGCCGCGCGCGTCATGATTGGCGCAGTGAAGGCGCTGCAATACGGTAATACGCTGTTCACGGCCCGGGTAGCAGAACTGTTTCAGTCAGGGTATCTGGAGAATGAGCGCGACGCGAAGAAGAGGAAAACGATTGTGCCGACTTTCGGCGTTCGCGAGCAGGCAGTTCTTCAGTTGGTGGCGAAAGGGCAGTCCAACAGGAAGGTAGCCGAGGCTCTGGGTATGAGCCCAAGAACGGTCGATTCCCACCGCACCAACATCATGCGAAAACTGGGGGCTCACTCGGTGGTTGGAATCATACTTTACGCTCTTAGAAACGGCATTATGCCCCCCACCTTTGAGAAGTCGTCGTAGGGCGGAGCCATTCGCGGTGCTTTATTGCTGGAAACTGGACGTGCCAGCGCGTCCGCCTGGCCCATGGCCCCTAACATTTATTTTCGGCGACGGAGTGCGAAAATCGCACGCCCTGGACTGCACTTAAGAGTGCCGCAGGGGGCTGCCATGAAAGGTAAGATTCAGGGCAGGAGACCTCGCCCTATGAGTTTTTTTGTTCGCTTCGCCACCACCGCAGCCGTTCTTGGGTTCCTTGTCTCCAGCGGCTTGTCGGGATCGGGGCCGACGAGTGCTGTCGTCAACGATCAGGCCGGGACGACCGCTGATGCCGGGACTAGCGCTTACTCCGGCAGGACGAATGCGTCTGTCACGCCGCAGACGCGGCCCTCGGCCAGCAAAGCGGTCACTATTACTATTGACGCGCTCACGAACCGGCATCCTATCAGCACTTACGTTTATGGCGGAGCGTATCCGCAGGACGCGGCTACGGTCGCCGATAGCGGGCTGACGGAAGTGCGCTGGGGCGGCGATGCGACTTCGACGTACAACTGGCAGCTCCAGACTTACAATGCCGCCAACGACTACTACTTTGAAGATTATGCCGCTTCGGGATTCAACGACGGCAGCGACGGGAATGCCGCGCAGTTTATTCAGGACGTGAAAGCGGCGGGCAGCAATCCTTTGATGACGATGGTGATGCTGCCGTGGGTTGCGCAGAGCGCGGAGACTTCGACCACGCAGGGAGGGTCGGACAATTACCACTGGAGCTTTTCGGTGGCGAAGTACGGGGCGCAATGCAGCGTCGATCCGTATAACACGGACGCGGGGGACGGGATTGTTTCGGGGACTTGCGGGAGCCCGAACTATTTGACGGCCAATCCTAACGATGCGTATTTTCCCATGCTGGATCAACCCGGAACCAATGATCCTGCGAACAGCGTTTACCGTAGCCAGTGGGCGGCGAACCTTGCGGCGGCGTTTGGGAGCGCTCCGCATTTTTACGATATGGACAACGAGATTGAGATATGGGGGAGCACGCATCGCGATGTGCATCCGCTGCCGTCGGCTTACGACGAGCTGCGCGACACCTTTATTGCCGAGAGCCGGGCGCTGAAGGGATGGGATCCGGCGGCGATTCGGTTTGGGCCGATTACCGCTGCTGGTGGTTCTACTGGAACGGCGCCAACAACAACGACAAACCGGCTCATGCGGGAAAC
>Ga0116117_1000537_pt1 | contig 9935 bp, 8 predicted proteins | sample June2015DPH_11_1_FD_89790 | JGI IMG/M metagenome (GOLD analysis project Ga0116117, IMG submission 89790) | Peatland microbial communities from SPRUCE experiment site at the Marcell Experimental Forest, Minnesota, USA - June2015DPH_11_10 | ecosystem: Environmental > Terrestrial > Soil > Wetlands >... | reverse complement strand
GCATGAACTTGTTTTCCGCAAGCATGCCGTTGAACACCTTGAGGCCGATGTCGCTGTTGACGGTGGACTTCATGGTCGCGGCATCGAAGAACTTGCCGCCTTCCATGCGGAACCTTTCCTGGAACATGTATTGCGGATAGGGCGCCGCCCTGAAGAAGCCCGCCCCATAGGTCTTCGGCGCCATCTTGTCGGTGATGAACTGGCCGATCTCGGCGAACTGCTTCCAGTCCTTTGGCGGGGCGAGGTCATAGCCGTATTTCGCCTTGAAGCCCTCCTTCATCTTCGGATCTTCGAAAATGTCCTTGCGGTAATAGAGCAGCATCACGTCGCCATCATCGGGGAAGCCATAGATTTTGCCGCCGACGGTCATCTGATTGTCGCGATAGGCGGGCGCGATATCCTGCAATTCCTCGCGGTAGCCGAACTTGTCGACAAACGGATCGAGGTCTTCTAGCGCGCCGGCCCGCACCAGATCCGGCATCCAGGAGGGAATGACGTTCAGCGCGTCATAGGCGCCAGCACCCGAGCGGAAGTCCTGCATGATCTTGGTGAACATCTGGTCGGTCGGTACCTCGACCACCTTGACCTTGATGCCGGTGAGCTTTTCCCACTTCGGGCCGGAATAATTCAGCGGGTCGAGCGACTGCAGCCCGGCCTCCCACACAATGCTGATTTCAGTGCCGGCATATTGCTTGGCCGCCGCGACCGCGGTTTCGGCCGCGTTCTTGGCCTGCGCCCAGGCGACGCTGGGCGACAGTGCAAAAACCGACACCGCGCCCATCAACTCTCTTCTGTTCAACATGTCTTCCTCCGTTTGTCTGCATCGCGCGAAGGCCGCCCGAAATCCGCACGGGCCGCCGCACTTGACGCCATTTTCCTGATCTCAATGGATCAGCATTCCGCCGTTCACATCGATCACGGCGCCGGTGACATAGGCGGAGAGATCCGATGCGAGAAACAGGTAGATGTTGGCCACATCCGTCGCCGCGCCGAGCCGGCCGAGCGGAATGCCCTTGATGATGTCGGCCTTCATGGCCGGCGTCAGCTTGTCGCCGGTGATGTCGGTCTCGACCAGGCCGGGGGTGACGCAGTTGACGCGGATGCCGTCGGGTCCGAATTCGCGCGCCATCGCCTTGGCGAGGCCGAGCACGCCGGCCTTGGCGGCCGAATAATGCGGGCCGCCGAAAATGCCGCCGCCGCGCTGGGCCGAGACCGACGACATGCAGGCGATCGAGCCGCCGCCGCGTCTCTGCATGGTCGGGATCACCGCCTGGCTGAGCAACAGCACGCCCTTCAGGTTGACGTCGATGATGCGCTGCCAGCTCTTGGCATCAATCCCTAAGGTTTTCACCGGTTCGGTAATGCCGGCATTGTTGATCAGGATGTCGATGCCGCCGAAGCTCTCGACCACCTTGGCGGCCGAGCTGTTGCAGGCTTCGGCATCGGTCACATCGCAGCGCAGCCCCAAATGCCCCTCGCCGAGCGACGCCGCGGCGCCATGTGCTGCGCTCAGGTCCAAATCAAGAATAGCCACTCTCGCACCATGGGCGGCGAACAGTTTTGCCGTTGCCAGGCCAATTCCCCTGCGGCTGGCCGCGCCGGAAATGACAGCTGTTTTGCCCTGCAATAGCAATGCAACCTCCCGGATTTCTTGATCTTATTTGTCGCAATCATCCGCCCCCGGGGCGGTTCGGGCAAACGCGATCTTTACAACGACGCATGAATCCAGTTCATCAATGGCATGCCGCCGTCGCTGTCCCTGCTCCGAGCCTTTGAAGCCGCTGCCCGCACCGGATCCTTCCTCGAGGCGGCGACCGAGTTGCATCTCTCGCCAAGTGCGGTCAGTCATGCCATTCGCAAGCTCGAGCAGAGCCTGGGCACTGCCCTGTTTCTTCGCGACGGCCGTTGGGTGCGGCTGAGCACGGATGGCGCCGCCCTGATGCGCCATGTGGGGCCCGCCTTTGACGACCTGCGCCGGGGTATGGACCTTGTCTCGACGCGGGGACCAAAGTTGCTGCGGGTTCATTCAGCCCCAAGCTTTGCCGCGCAGTGGCTGACGCCGCGTCTCCCCGGCTTTCTCGCAACCCACCCCGACATTGAAATCCGACTGTCGGCGGGGACAGATTATACGCGCTTTGCGAATGATGAATTCGATGTCGACATCGTCTACGGCAGGCCGAGCCAGGAAGGCGTGATCATTCTTCCACTTGGCGAAGAGACGGTGACGCCGCTTTGTATGCCGAAGCTGGCGGGGCTCATTCGCAGGCCGGATGACCTGCTGCGGCACGCGCTGATCGACAGCGACAACAAGAAGGTCCGATGGCCGGATTGGTTCGCGGCAAACGGGCTCATTGCACCGCCGCCGCACGGCATGCGGTTTGACCGGAGCTTTCTCGCCATCTCTGCGGCGGTCAGCGGCCTCGGCATAGCGCTGGAGTCGACACGGCTGGCGGAAAAGGAAATCGAGAACGGTTCGCTTGTGCCCATCTTGGCTGGCAAGGCCAAGGACGTGCGCTACGTCGGACACTTTCTCGTTTTTCCCCGTCTTGCACTTAGAAGACAAACGCTTCGAGTCTTCACAGAATGGATCACCAAGGAATTGAAGATAGATGCAGTTGGCCCGCTGTGAACCGGTTGCAAGGCAACGCCAATGAACTTGACGGGATGGTGAGTAGCCCGCAGGGTAGGCGCGCCGGGTTTCGATCCGTGGCTGCGGGAAAACCGGGAATAATCGGCTGGACCGGAAAATACTCCAATGCATGCCATCTCGAATTTGAGCGCGACCGAACTCGACGAACACTTTCTGCGCCGGTCGTTCGACGTAGCCCGCCGCGCCATGACCCATGGCAATCATCCCTTCGGCGCTATTCTCGTCGATCAAGGCGGCGACGTGCTGATCGAAGCGGAGAACGGCTACATGCCAGCCCATGACGGCACCGCCCATGCCGAGCGCCTGCTGGCGACGCAGGCCTGCACCACGCTCAGCCCTGATGTCCTGAAAGCGGCCACGCTCTATTCGTCAGCCGAACCCTGCGCGATGTGCGCCGGCGCGATCTACTGGGCGGGCATCGGCCGGCTGGTCTATGGCCTCAGCGAACAGCGCTTGCGCCGCGTCACCGGCAATCACCCGGAGAATCCAACGCTCGATCTACCCTGCCGCGAGGTGTTCAAAAGCGGTCAACGGCCGACCGAGGTGCTTGGACCCCTGCTCGAGGACGAGGCCGAAGCGCTGCACGATGGCGTCTGGCACAAATAACACTCGGCAGTCTCTGTTGACCGAAAACAAAAACGGCGTCTCGATTTACAATCGAGCCGCCGTTTCAGGCCGTTGGAGGTTTTCTCAGATCAAAACTTGGCGGTTACGCCGGCGTAGAGAGACTTTTCCGTACAGGAACGGTTGTTCACACCAGCGGTGTAGCAGACGCCGTTCGTCGGATCTTGATCGTTAAGACCGAACTTGTTTTCCCAGTAGCGATAGGCAACCCAGAAGTCGAGGAAGTGGGAATACTTTGCTCCACCAGGGTAGAACGCCTTGCTGGCGTCGAAGGTCAGGCGGATCGGCTCCGAGTTGATCTCCATCTTGGTATTGTTGACCGGGGAGATGATGCCCGAAGATGCGCCCAAGCCCTTCGGTCCGTAGAAGCCCGCACGACCGCTGATTGCGAAATACTGAATGGCCTGGGGCAGGAAGCCGAGTTCCATGTAGTAGTTGAGTTCGAGAGCCCAGGTGGCGTCGAAGCGCGTATTGCCATCGGAAATGCCCGGGTAAGGCGCCGGCAAGAACGTGCCCGACTGCAGGAACGCGTTGTGGTTCCATTCCTGGTAGTACAACGGAGCGACGTCGAAGAAGCCCTTGTAAGGCAGGTCAAAGGCAAACTGCAGACCCGCGACAACGTCCTTCTTGTTGGGGGCCAGGAACTGGTTTTCGGTTTCGCCGTCCACGCCAACTTCGAAAGAAATGTTGGCCAGAGGTCCGATGCTGAACTGCTTGGTATTGAACAGCTGGTTCCAACCCAAGGTGCTGCGGATCAAGCCGTAAAACTCGGCGGCGCCAGCGCAACCAAACACGGGCGTGGCGGTGAAGGGATCGCCGCAGGGGTTTGCCGGATCGGCATGATCGGACTTCGCCAGCGAGAGGGTGATGAAGTTGGTGCCGTAGGCCCAGAGGTCGAAGTGGGTATAGGCATAAACCTGCTTGACGGTCTTGTCGGTGACGCCTGGAGACGTCGCCGTGAACTGCACGGCATAGGTGATCAGGTTGTCATTGACGAAAAAGAAGGGCACATCAGCGACCGGTTTTGCCTTGACCTTGACTGGCAAGTCCGCCGCGCTTGCAAAGCTCATGGGCGCAATCGCGGCAAGCGAAAGAGCCGCAGCTGCGATTGTCTTTAGACGGTAGGACATAAGAAAAACCCCCAAGGTTGACGATCGATGATCAAGGCCGTTGGAGAAACCCTTGCGCCGTTTGCTAACGTTGAAAAGCCTCAAAAATTTCCGCGGCCTGCCACAATATTCATCAAGAGCGACACGCAAATCAGCAGCTTAAGGTCGCGAAGCTGGAGGCCGCCATGCACCATGGCCAGCCCCGGGAGGATCGTTTGCGATAGGGCAGAGCCTGTTTTTATTGAGTTTCTGTGCTGATATGTTCCGGTGCGTACATACCCGCGGCTGGCGGAAATTGAGGTCCACGCGCCCTGTATACGACGGAATTACGCTGCTCATAATCGCGGCAAGCCCATTTGGCCGTTTCCGATTTGTCACGGGCTGTCACAATTCTGCAACAGCATTTTCGCCGATATTAGCAGGGCGTGGGCCGAAACCGCCCTCCACGGCGGGGACCGGAGCCTAAATCGCCGGAAATCGCGGAATCATTTCGACAAAATCGCCTGCCGAAGAGTTGGGCAAACCCTGACGCTTTTTCCCCACTTACGTCGAAGTCCAAACTGGCCCAGTATTGAGGCAGCCATCCCTGCCATGCGTGACGAACGATGCTAGATCCGACGTCCATCGGCCTCAATTCCGGCCAAACACCGTTGCTCCAAACCATTGGGCTGACCAAGCGCTACGGCGACTTTCTCGCCAACGACAAGATCGATATCGAGATCTGGCCGCAGCAAATCCATGCCCTGCTGGGCGAGAACGGCGCGGGAAAGTCAACGCTCGTCAAAGCCATCTACGGATTGATCCAGCCGAGCGACGGCGAGATGCGCTGGCAAGGCGAGAAGATGGTTCTGTCCGGACCGTCGGAAGCCCGCGCCCGCGGCATCGGCATGGTGTTCCAGCATTTCTCGCTGTTCGACAATCTCACCGTTGCCGAAAACGTGGCGCTGGGCCTTGACGGCAAGGAATCCTTCACGGACATGTCCGCGCGTCTGGAACAAGTGTCCCATATTTATGGGCTTCCGCTCGATCCGAAGCGGGAGGTTTGGCAGCTGTCGGTAGGCGAGCGCCAGCGCATTGAAATCGTCCGCGCATTGATGCAAAATCCCAAATTCCTGATCCTCGACGAGCCGACCGCCGTTCTCACACCGCAGGAAGCCGATCAGCTGTTCGTGGTGCTGGAGCGCCTGAAGGCCGAGGGCCGCGCGATCCTCTACATCAGCCACAAACTGGAAGAGGTAAAGCGGCTCTGCGACACGGCCACGATTCTGCGCGGCGGCAAGAAGATCGCGACCTGCAACCCAAAAGCGGAAACCGCAGCCTCGCTGGCACGCATGATGGTCGGCGCCGACATCAAGGAGGTCAAGGCGGCCGCGGGCCGGCAAACCACGGTGCCGCGCCTCGTCGTCAATGATCTCAGCCTGGAGCCGGAAGACCCTCACGGCGTCAGGCTCAAGCACATCTCGTTCGAGCTCAAGGGTGGCGAAATCTTGGGGATAGCCGGCGTCGCCGGCAACGGCCAGGATGAGTTTTTCGCCGCGCTTTCGGGAGAGCGGCTCGCCGGGGATCCCGGCACGATCGTGATCGACGGTATCGCCGCGGGACATCTTTCCATCACCGAGCGACGCCAGCTCGGCGCAGCCTTCGTCCCCGAAGAGCGCCTCGGTCACGGCACCGCGCCGCGCATGAAACTTTCCGAAAATGCCCTGCTCACCGGCCACGCCGCCAGCGGCATGGTGAAACATGGTTTCGTCAACACCGCCGTGATGTTATCGACCGTCGACCGCGCCACCGCGGCGTTCGACGTCCGCAAGGCCAAGCGCGACCCCGAGGCCGCGAGCCTGTCCGGCGGCAATCTGCAAAAATTCATCGTCGGCCGCGAGATCCTGCGCAACCCCTCGGTTCTGGTGGTCAGCCAGCCGACCTGGGGTGTCGATGCGGGCGCGGCGGCCGTGATCCGGCAGGCTCTCATTGATCTCGCCGCCAAGGGCGCCGCCGTGCTGGTGACGAGCCAGGATCTGGATGAGCTCACCGAGATCACCGACCGGATCGCCGTCATGTTCCACGGCCATCTCTCCGCGCCGCTTTCGACCGCGGATGCCAACCGCGAGAAGCTCGGCCTGTTGATGGGCGGCAGCAGTCTGGAGCAGAAGGAACCCGCACATGCAGTTGGTGCTTGAAAAGCGCGCCGAGCGATCCAACACCATCGCGCTGGTTTCGCCGCTGATCGCCATCGGTTTGACGATCGTGACCATGAGCATCCTGTTTGCCATTCTGGGCAAGAACCCGATCTCCGCGCTCGGCGTCTACTTCATCGATCCCCTGACCGACAGCTATTCCCTGCAGGAAATTGCAGTCAAGGCGACGCCGCTGGTGATGATCGCCATTGGCCTGTCGCTCTGCTATCTCGCTAACGCCTGGAATATCGGAGCTGAAGGACAGTTTCTGATCGGCGCCGTCGCCGGCAGTTGGCTCGCTGTGAAAACACAAGGCACCGGCGCAGGTCCTTGGGTGATGCCTGCGATGCTGCTGCTCGGCGCAGCCGCCGGCGCGCTCTATGCGTTGATCCCGGCGATCTGCAAGGTCAGGTTCGGCGCCAGCGAGATTCTCACCAGCCTGATGCTGGTCTACGTGGCCGACCTTTTCCTGGATTATCTGGTGCGCGGTCCATGGCGCGATCCGGCCGGGTTCAATTTTCCGACCACCGCCGACTTCGATCCGGTCGCCACCGTACCGGTGCTGATCGAAGGCGGCAGGCTGCATCTCGGCGCCATCATCGCGCTCCTTGTCGTCGCCGCGGCCACGGTGCTTCTGGGGCGCACGATCTTGGGTTTCGAAATCCGCGTGGTCGGGGCGGCGCCCCGCGCGGCGCGCTTCGGCGGGTTCGATTCCGACCAATTGATCCTGCTGACCTTCGCCATCTCCGGCGCGCTCGCCGGGCTGGCGGGAATCATCGAGGTTGCAGGACCGGTCGGTCATCTTCAGCCGGGCATTTCGCCCGGTTACGGCTTCACCGCGATCATTGTCGCCTTTCTCGGACGCCTGAATCCGATTGGAATATTAATTGCAGGACTTTTTCTCGCGCTCACTTTCATTGGCGGGGAGCAGGCCCAGATCGCCATGAAAATCCCGTTGGACGTCACAAAGGTGTTCCAGGGCATCCTTTTGTTCTACGTGCTCGCCTGTGATTCCCTCATTCTCTACCGCTTCCGGCTGATCTTCCCGTCGCGAAAGGTGTCCAGTGGGGTTGCTTGAAGCCATCATTCTTTCGGTGCTCGCGGCTTCGACGCCGCTATTGCTCGCGGCCACCGGCGAACTGGTGGCCGAGCGCTCCGGCGTGCTCAACCTCGGCGTCGAAGGCATGATGATCGTGGGCGCCGCCTGCGGCTTCGCGACGGCCTGGCTTACCGGCTCCACCGTCATCGGCGCGCTCTGCGGGATGATCGCGGGTACCTTGCTTTCCCTGATCTTCGCGATGATGACGCTCGGCCTCGCCGTCAATCAGGTGGCGACCGGGTTGGCGCTGACGATCCTTGGCATCGGTCTGTCCGGCCTGATTGGAGCCGGTTTTGTCGGCGAGAGAATAACGCCGGCTCCACATCTCTACATCCCCGGCCTCACCGATATTCCGCTGGCGGGACGGATCCTGTTCGGCGAGGATGCCTTCGTTTATCTATCGCTGGCGCTGGTGTTCGCGGTCTGGCTGTTTCTCTACCGGACCCGGGCGGGGTTGGTATTGCGGGCCTGTGGCGACAATCATGTTTCGGCGCATGCGCTCGGATATCCCGTGCTCAGGATCAGAATGTTCGCCGTGATGTTTGGCGGCGCCTGCGCCGGCCTTGCGGGAGCCTATCTGCCGCTGGCCTACACGCCGTTCTTCATCCCGGGCATGACGGCAGGCCGCGGCTGGATCGCGCTGGCGCTGACGGTGTTCGCTTCCTGGCGCCCGGGCCGCCTGGTGCTCGGTGCCTACCTGTTCGGCGCCGTGACGATCCTTCAATTGCACGCGCAAGCCATGGGCATTGGAGTTCCGTCGCAGTTCATGTCGGCGCTGCCTTATCTGGCGACCGTGATCGTTCTGGTCCTGATCTCGCGCGCGCGCACCGGCGGCTCGACCGCGCCCGCCGCGCTCGGTACCGTGTTCGTGCCCGATCGCTGATTACATCTTCCGGGCGTGCGCGATGGGGCGCCGCGTCCTGGACCTTCGCTCCCCCCGACTGTTTGGAGATCAATGATGAGGAAAACACTTCTTGCGGCCGCCGCCGCACTGCTGCTTGCCGGCAGTATTGGCGGCGGTGCCTCCGCCGCCGACAAGTTGAAGGTCGGGTTCATCTATCTGGGTCCGGTCGGCGACCTCGGCTGGACCTATCAGCATGACCTTGCCCGCAAGGCGTTGGACAAGGAACTTGGCGACAAGATCGAGACTACCTTCCTTGAGAACGTCCCGGAGGGACCGGACGCCGAGCGCGCTATCGAGCAACTGGTCCGCGCCGGCAACAAGCTGATCTTCACCACCTCGTTTGGTTACATGGATCCGACGCTCAAGGTGGCAAAGAAGTACCCGAAGGTGCATTTCGAGCACTGCTCGGGCTACAAGCGCGACGCCAACATGGCGACCTATTCGGCGCGCTGGTACCAGGGTCGCTTCATCCAGGGCCAGATCGCGGCCAAGATGTCGAAGGCGGGCGTGCTTGGCTATATCGTTTCGTTCCCGATCCCGGAAGTCGTCTCGGGCATCAACTCCACGGTGCTCGGCGCCCAGACCATCAATCCCAACATCAAGGTCAAGATCATCTGGGTAAACTCGTGGTTCGATCCCGGCAAGGAAGCCGACGCCGCCAAGGCGCTGCTTGATCAAGGCGCCGACGTGATCATGCAGCACACCGACAGCCCGGCGGCGATGCAGGTCGCAAGCGAGCGCGGCAAGTTCGCCTTCGGACAGGACTCCGAAATGATCAAGTTCGGACCCAAGGCGCAGCTGACCTCGATCCTCGACACCTGGGCACCCTACTACATCGCACGCGTCAAGGCCGAGTTGGACGGCACCTGGAAGTCCGGGGACACCTGGGGCGGGCTCGAAACCAAGATGTTCGCAATGGCGCCGTATACGAACATGCCTGACGACGTGAAGAAAATGGCTGAAGACACCGAAGCCGCCCTCGCCGCCGGCAAGCTGTCTCCGTTCAAATGTCCTGTCGTGGGCCAGGACGGCAAGGAAGTGGAGTGCAAGGGCGGCGACCATCTGGCCGACGATCAGATCCTCAGCATGAACTTCTACGTCAAGGGCATCGACGACAAGATTCCGGGCAAGTAAGGGTCTGCCGTCGCTCTAACCGCGGGCTGCAGTCTTAAGGGTGGGCAAAGCCAACGGGCCGCGCGAAGGCGCGCACCCGATGGCGTGCCCACCATCTTTTCATCTTTTCGCATCCGAAACGGTGGGCACGGCGCAAAGGGCGCCATGCCCGCCCTGCCCGCTGTCTGCCGTCATTGCGAGCGAGAGCCAAGCAATCCATGCCTCCCCGGGCGGAGAAATGGACTGACAGTGCGCGGGCCGG
>Ga0116117_1000536_pt1 | contig 9939 bp, 9 predicted proteins | sample June2015DPH_11_1_FD_89790 | JGI IMG/M metagenome (GOLD analysis project Ga0116117, IMG submission 89790) | Peatland microbial communities from SPRUCE experiment site at the Marcell Experimental Forest, Minnesota, USA - June2015DPH_11_10 | ecosystem: Environmental > Terrestrial > Soil > Wetlands >... | reverse complement strand
CCCGGGACGCCGATGTTCCGCAACGTGGACAATCTGAGCTACCGGCAGGTCCTGACTCCGCGCACGAACTGACGCAGCGGGGATGCGGGCCGCAGCGCCTGAAGGCACGCCGAATACGAATCCACCACGAATCCGCACCCTCCCCATGGGTACCGCCGGCGCTTTATTTGCTGATTCTGAAGTACCGGACGGACGGGCGACCTCCCGGAGTCATCAGCGGAAAATTCCCGTCCTTCGGCTGCGCTGCCACGCGCCCGCCTGGGAGCGATTAGCTAACGGTGTGCCTTGGAAGCCGCGCCCCTTCAAAGCGGGGATTAGCAGATCTTGCGTTACTTCTTCTTGGATAAAAATCCCAGCACCTTGCTGGCGAACTCGTCAGAGAATCCAAATCGCGCTTTGGCCCGCGAGTAAAGATCGACGGCCTGTTTATCGAGCCAGATCATCGCCGACTTCCACCAACCATCCTGCGGCCGCGCAAAATAATCGGTGGAATGTCCCGTGACTTTCTTGTCCTGCTCGACGGTGTAGTAGTACAGAGCCAGGCTCTTGCGCGATTGTCCCTGAGGGCAAGTTAGAGGGTCCGGGAAGCCGTGCAGCGACCGCTCATCGGTAGTGAAAATGAGCGCATGATTCAGCAGCGGAGGATACTTCGCCGCGCAGCGCGCCATCTTTCCATCTTGCCGCTCCCACAACTCGATCGCGCCGCCCCAATTTTCCTCCCATTCCGGATTCAAGTAGAGGATCAGATTCACACGCCGATGCCAGTCGGTGTGAAAGTGGTGCATGGAGAAATCGGTGTGCACGTTCAGGTAACCGCCTGGACCGGACTGATGCAGCCCGCCGCCTTCGAGCATTGGGTCTGCCATCAGGTTGGGAATTCCGGTTAACTGCGAAACCCACGCAACAAACTCGGGCGAGTTCAGTTCGTCAGTAACTGCTCCCAGCGCCGGCGGAAAGAATTGGCGCTTCGCCATGCCGCGCTTGTTTTCATTGGCATGTTTATACTGCGTCCACTCATCCGTCGAGGCTTCGGGGAACTCCCTGGCAATCTCCTGTGCGACTTCCGGATCGAGAAAATCTTTCAACAAAATATGCGGAAAGGGATGGTTCTCCCGGTATTGCCGCGCGAGCGCAGGCAGCGGAGATCCCCATTTTTCGTAGGGAAACAGCCGGACGGGTGCTTGGACGACCCGCGCAGTGGACATGCCTAGAAGAGCCTCATTGGTTAAATTGTAACTGATCGGCATCGCAGAGAGGGGATTTTGCCTTGCGGATGTCCTCGGGAAGTTACTCGTCTTGATCAGATTCAGGGGATGCGGCAAACGCGGACCGCGCTATTCTGGTACGGACAGTCGAGGCCGGCAACTCCTGGCTGCTGCACCAGCACCCAGTTCGCGCCGTAAGTGTTCTTCAATCGCAAAAAATCTTCTGCACGGAAACTCTTCCACGGAGTCTGTGCCTGCACCTGGGCCCACCACTTCTCAGCTAACGCCGGGAACATGCTGACGACGCCATTGTCCTTGACTTCGTCGGCGAGGTGACTTCGCTGGGCGAGGCAGCGGAATCCGATTTCATCTTCGCCGGCGATGTTCATGTATTCCGGATCGAGGGCGAAGACCGAATTCGCGGGCGTGTTCTGCCTGATCCAGACAAAGGCCTGCGCCCACGGATTCTTTGGCGCGGCGCCCGGCCATTCTACATGCGTGCTTGCTGGAAAAAGCGCGCGCTGCGCCATGAACATTCCGAGACTCAAAGGCGCAAAGAGCAACAGCCAGCGCCACAAGCGGTCTTTCAGCACGTACTCGCCGGCAAAGCCGCCCATTACGACGAACATTACGATGTAAAGAAAATGCACGCTGCGCAGGGGTTGCAGGCGGGCCAGTGCTTCGAAACGCGCAGGCAAATCGACCACCAGCGCTGCGAGGAGATAGATCAGACCATAGATCACGAACGCACGGCTCACGCGTTCGACGACGGGCCATTGCAGGCCTCGAGCCATCCGCGCACGCGCCATTCTTCCAAACCACCAGAACAACAGCAGTGGCGCAACTGCTCCCAACAACTCATACCAGGCCCAGTTCTGGATGTAGTGATAACCATGCCGTTTCGCCGCTTCGTGATAGGCGGCGGAAGCAGCGGGCGACAGAGGAATCCATAGGACTGCCGCGAGCGCGGCAATGCTCTGCATCTTGAGGCGGTTTTCGAATCTTTCCATCACTAGCAGCAACACACAAAATGAAAATGGAAATACCCACATCAGCGGGTGCATGCACATGGCAAACGCCAGCCACAACAACGCACCTACATATTTCTTTTCCAGGGTTCGCGCCAGCATGAAGACGCCCGCGAATGCCGCCAGATTTCGCGGGTTCAAATACTGGTCCATGATGTAGAGCGCGGTGCCAGCGACTGGAATCGTCAACAAAGCGGCCACCAGGCAGACTCCGCCCCATCGTGCTTTCGGCGCATTGGGAAAAAACAGTCCGCTCAACTCCCAACAGGCGAGAAGCAGCAGAAAGATTGACGCGAGATGCCACAAGAATAAGCCAGCTTCCAACGGTAAGTGAGTTATGCGCAAAGAAAACGCAACCACATTCGGGAACAGCGTCATGCTGGCGTGCGATTTGAAAAATTCCTGGCCTACCGCGAACAATTCGGGATGCAGAATCTTCTCCGCGCCCGGCAGGTAAATCTCAGCATCCTCGGAGAAGGGATGGTAGCCCTGCACCAGCACGGCTGCAATGGTCAGAAGACCGAGCCCGAGGGCTGACTTCCATTTCGGTTGAGTTGATCGAGGGGGGATGCTCAAGGAGTTGACGGCAATCGCGCCGTCTTTACCCTAATGAGAGCGAGTGCGGCTGTCAAATTGACGCGATGGTCTGCGTGTCAATTTCCGCGGGTAGTCCACGCAATCGAGAAACGCTCAATTCAGGGTCGTGAGTATGCGATGTTTCGCCAGTTGGTGAGAGTGGAATACCGATCATAAAGCGCGGCTATCATCTCGTGATCGCCCAACCCGACCCCGGCGAGCAAGTTAGAATCCTTGTCGTCCGAAGTCTTTTCCGGGCATATGCTCCGAACGTAACAGTCTTCGTGGACCGCCCTGCCATTTTCGTCAGTGTTCAAATCAGTCTGCAAGTTGACGGGATGGTTGCAAAGGTGGCAGTGCATTCCTGCGTCGGGATGGCCGCTCATAATCGCCTCCTGTGGAGCATCATTAATAGCGTAGACCTCAGGCCCAATTCCGGCTGAGCAATTTTGATCATCGCGAAGTCGTCTGCCGCAGAACTCTGGCTTGCTTCTTCGCCTTGCGCGCCACGAGCGAGGCGGCAAGAATGACAATCAGCGGGTCGATGGGACGCCGGTAGTAAACCTCTGGGCTGGTGATGTAATAAATCGCTGGGAAGGTGACGAGGACTAGCACGTAGAGCAAGGCGACTGCGGGGTTCGATCGAAACGCTCGCCATAATCCGATCAGCGCGAGCACGGTAAAAGTCGTGCAGAGCAAGATGTTTGGAGGATCGAGTGGCTCCTCAGCGAGGTAGGAGCGGTCGAAGCTCCAGAATCCTGTCCAGATGAAGACGGCGCGGCGCAGGGTGGTCCACGCATACCAGCCTGGGTTTGCGCTGATGAATTCGACCGCCTGTTTCTTCTCTTTCGCCATGTAGCCGAGCTCGCCTAACTGCTGGAATTGCTGCCATTCGGCGTCGCTGTGCCATGGGCCGAGGTCATACGCGGCCCAATGGTTGGTCGCGCCTTTGGTGCCCAGTCGCAAGACCATCCCCATGTTGTCGCGGAAGGGGATGAAGCGATGGAAGGTTTCGTAGTTGCGGATGAACCACGGCGACACAAATAAGATGAAGGCCAGCGCCGAAACTATAGCGGGACGGAACCACACCTGCTTACGGCGTTGAAGACGGTAGCAAATCCATCCGCCGAGGAAAGGCAACACGGAAACGATTGCCGGGCTCGTGAGCGCGGCCAACCCCGTCAGCAGGCCGAAAGCGATCCATGTACGCCATACCGGGCGCGTTTCTTTTTGATCGTCCGCAGATGGTTCGTCCGCAGGCCCATCCCCAAGATTCAGTGCAAAAAGAAAAAGCAGGGTGAGCAGCAGCGTAGCCAGCCAGGTTTCCCAAATCCTTTCGACCGGGAAATAGACCGCGTATGGGAAGAAGACCCAGGCCCATCCTGACCACTTCGCCACATGCTCGCCAAAGGTTCTGCGCGCGATGAAAAAAATAGGGATGCAAGTCAGCGCGGAGGTCAGGGCATTCAGCGAAAGCAGCACCACTGCCGATGCGGTGGTGTAAATGCCAAACACTTTGAAAACTCCAGCAACGATATAAGGATAGATGGGGCTCATCCAGGCGGTCGGGCCGGTGTCGGCGAATAGCGGGCTGCTGAATCCGTGGCCTTGGACGATGGAGCGAGCGATGCGTCCGGTTTCGTAGCCGAAATGCCAGTGGTCGCGGGAGGGGTCGAGCTGCTCTGGCAACAGGAATACCATCACAACCAGGCGGATGGCAAGCGCGGTGAGAACCATCCACAGCAGGGAGGATTTGGCGTGCCGGCTCCCGTGCGGGATTTCCCCAAGCGGATGCGCTGCTGATCCGTAGGATTTAGACCGCTCTACGATTTGGCTCATTCCATTCCCCGAAGCAGACGAGTTGAGGTCTGGACGCTTCTGATTTCCACCACGCTATATTATCCCTCGCGAGACGGAAGTGAGGTGCGGCCACGTTCCGGCCACGACACCTTGCGCGCCCTGCTAGTCCTACGTAGCATCTAACTCATACATGGCTGCTGCCCTTATGCCCGAGCGCCTTAGGCCGAACATGGCCTTAGGCGAGATTGTCAGCTTCGCCTACGACACCTTCTGCAGTAATAAGGTGCGGTTCATTCTCACTGCGCTTGGGATGGTGATTGGGACCGCGTCTCTCATACTCGTCGTCACGATCGGAATGACCGGGCGGCAATACGTGCTCAACCAGATTCAGGCGATTGGCGCCAATCTGATCTATGCGCAATACCAGGGCGCGCCGCACATCAGCCAATCGTCGCCAGACAATCTGACCATCGACGATGTGGAAGCCGTGCGCAGTCAGGTTCCGGGCGTGGTCGCCGCATCGCCCGTAGTTACTTTGTCGGAGCGGGTTCCGTTCGGCGACGGTAAAGAGCGCGAGGTGCAGATTCTCGGCGTCTATCCCGAATACCTGCAGGTGCGAAATCTGGTTGTGCTCTCCGGCCGCTTCTTCGACGCAGAAGATTCGCAGGCTCACAACAAAGTGGGATTGATCACGGAAAAGATGGCGCAGGAGGTTTACGGCTCGACTCAGGCGGCGATTGGAAAAGTCATCAAGCTGACGGGCTTGCCTTTCACGATCATTGGCACGTTCAAGGAGCGAGTCAACACATTTGATCAATCGGAAGTAGTCGGCAGCACCATGCTGATCCCGTACGAGGTGAGCCGTTATTTCACTGACACGCCCAGCGTGAAGCTGATTTATTTTTCTATGCAGGATCCCACTATGGTGGTTGCGGGCACGGCGCAAATCAAGAAGGTGCTGCAATCGCGGCATCGTCCCGAATCGGTCTACGATGTCACGGACCTCAGCGAACTGCTCGCGGTTGCCGACCGCTCGGCGACCATGTTGACGTGGATGCTCCTGTTGATCTCCGCCGTCACTCTGCTCGTTGGTGGCATCGGCATCATGAACATCATGCTGTCGACCGTGACGTCACGCATCCGGGAGATCGGCATTCGCAAGGCTGTCGGGGCCACGAACCGCGAAATCCGGTTTCAGTTTCTTGCTGAGGCGATTCTCATTTCGCTCATCGGAGGCTTCGCCGGCATCGTCATTGGCCTTGCCATTCCCTATTCGGTCCGCTTCCTTACTGAGTATCGCGTACCGATCAATGGCTGGTCTGCGCTCATCGCTATTGTGGTGTCTTCCCTGGTCGGGGTGATTTTTGGGACTGTGCCGGCGGCGCGGGCGGCGCAGTTGGATCCCGTGGAGAGCTTGCGCTACGAGTAATTCGCATGAATCGCTTTAAGCCACTGAAAGTAAACGACTTTAAGCGTAATGGCGTCCCGGTTCCTTGAGTCGAGGGCCGACCGATGCATTAGCGCAGCACTCTTGCACGCCCCAAATCTGCCCTCCGGCACGGCTTGCCGAACCTAAAAAGCCCGCAAAGATGCCCTCTGCCACAAAAAAGTTGCATTTTCTACCGTGACCGAAGTAATATCGTTTACGGAGCTTTACAGTAGTTTCCCAGAGTTCCAGACCCTGTACCGCTAATAGCTAACTTCCAAACTTGCGTTTCAGCTGTGCAAAAAAAGATAAGAGGCCGTCCCAGCCTCCGTCCCGGTTCGGAGAGTTCAATATGGCGTGGTATGCGTACTGCCTTACCGAGCACCAGACCCTCCCAAATGGCACTCGTTCCAGACGCCCGTTCGTAATTGAAAACGTTCAAGGCGTGAACGGTGCCCCAGTGCTCAGCTATCCCAGCGGAGAATTTGCTGTGATTGTGAGCGAATTCGACCAATCTTGTGCCCCTCTTGACCAGAAAGCTGTCATCGATCACGCCCGCGTGGTGAGTGGCTGCTTTCGGAACTCAACTGTGCTTCCGTTCCGTTTTGGGACAATCTTTGAAAGCGACGACGCTCTCCGCCAGGCGGTCCGGGTCAACCGGCGCGCTTTTGGAGTCAGCGTGGCCAAGCTTCGCGGCAAGTCCGAAATGCACATCAAGCTCACGGTCACGGACGGCTCATTGCGCGAGGCCATGATTGAAGTCATCCTGCCCAACACAGTCGGCGGCGACTATCTTTCCAAGCTGCGCGTCAAGGCTTCCCGCGAACGCGAGCGCCAGACCAAGGCCCGCGCGCTCTCGGTACAGGTCCACAAACTGTTTAACCCGCTGGAAGAAGAAGTGAGCTGCAAGAAGGTCGCCCCGCAAGGCATGCTCATCGACATCGCCCACCTCATCGACACCAAGTCGGTGGAGAAATATCAGAACCGCTACCAGACAGCCACCAAGCAGCTAAAGAACTGCGAAGTAGCCATCAGCGGACCCTGGCCCCCGTACCACTTCCTGCCCGGGAAGCTGCGCACGGTAGCCGGAAACAGCTAGCCGTGCCCCTGGGAGATTCGGATGCCCCACCCTTCTCGCGCTTTTGGCGAGAGGGTGGGGATTTTGATTTCCGTCGCGTCACCACTCAGATTTCGCACGCCAAGAAGCCCTGTCATCCTGAGTCCCGCGTTCTTTGCGGGGCGAAGGACCTCGATCTCCTCGGCTGTGGGCCAATGTCTGTGCAGAATCATTCATCTTGACGAGCGAATGCGATCGGGGCAAGATTCCACGCATGAAATCGGCTCTCCGAAGCTCGGGCTCACTCGTCCTTCTAAGCATCAGCCTGCTGGCTGCAGGTGCTTTTGGTCAGAATAATCCCGTCCCACAGGTTGTCGGGCCGCCCCATCCGCAGGCCGTGGCACCAGGCGGAGGAGATTTCCCGCTGAAAGTCTATGGCGCGAATTTTGTGCCGGGAGCGGTGGTGAATTGGAACCGCCAGCCACGGGCTACGACCTACGTTTCCGGCCACGAAGTGGACGCCACCATTCTCGCCAGCGACATTGTTAGTAACGCCGCTGGCTACATTACGGTGACGAACCCGCCGCCTGGCGGCGGTTCCTCCAGCGCCAGCTGGAGCCTTGTGGAAGTGCATGATCCCACTGCGACCATCGTTCCCGGTGAGCCAACCCGGAATTTACTCGGGGGCACCGAAGACCACGTTCTCCTTATAGCTGACTTCACCAATGACGGCATACTGGACCTCGCAACGGGCTCCGGTACCATTCGTTTTGAACTCGGCAACGGCGATGGAACTTTCAATTTCGTCTCAAACATGACTTATTCCGCCCTGTCGCCATTTGGGGACGACAGCATGGCCTACGGCGACTTCAACGGTGACGGTAATGTGGATTTGGCCTACGCTGCTGGTTGGGGCACCCGAAACGACTCTGTATTCGGAATGGCAGTGAACTTCGGCGATGGTAACGGCACGTTCGTCCCCGGTTGGCAGTATAGGGAGAACAGTGAGACCAGCTTCATTGATGGTGTGGTGGCGGGTGACCTGAACCGCGACGGCAGTTTAGACCTAGTGGCGCAGGGACCACCTGCATTGGCGATCTTCTTAGGCAACGGGGACGGCAGCTTCGCGGAGTCAGTGACGTATCCGAATGACCTCGGAGGAGAAACTCTGCTCGCTGATTTCAACGGCGACGGCATTCTGGATCTGCTGATACAGCAACAAACTCCCGCTAATACTTTTCTGATCACCGTAGCTTTCGGCAATGGCGATGGCACTTTCAAGGCACCAGTGACTGTAGCAACGATTGGGACCATTTGTGGGTTAGGACCAACTATGCTTGTCAGTGACTTCAATGGCGACGGCAATGTGGACATCGCTTATTGCACGGAAACCAGCATCGGGGTACAGCTCGGTAAAGGTGACGGCACTTTCCGGAAGCCGACTTATTATTCCGTGAGTTCGAGCAACTATGAGTTTAGTTTTGCGGCCGGCGACTTCAATTCCGATGGGAACACCGACTTGCTTGTCTCCGCCTTTGACCAGGGCTTTCTTGAAATCCTGCTGGGAAATGGCGACGGGACGTTTCAGCCCAGATCGCAGGTTAAGCTACCCGGCCCTCCGCGCCAAGGTGGTGAAGAGGGTATCGGGACGGGCGATTTTAACTCGGACGGCCTGTTGGACTTTGTGTTTCAGTTAGACGCTACCGGCTACGGAGTGTATCTCCAGCAGCAGTAAAGGCGGCAGGCTGTTCGTCTTGTAGGCTTGGCAAACTCCAGTGCACTCAATGTGCATCCTTCTGCACTTGCCATGGCCCACGCCATATACGTCCAAAACCCGCGCTGGACGCAGGGTTCGCCGTAAGCCCATCTCCCTCTACAACTTATAAATTCGTGAGATCCCAATCACACAGGTCTGGGCTTTGGCTTGGCAAGTGCTTTCTTCCGATGTACTAAAGAGGCCGCAACCCAAAGAAATGACCTTCACTATCTTTTCCAGTCACCATTTCCCGAAGCGCTGCTTCGCCCGGCGAAACGGCTACTTCTTTTGCCTTTCCTGAAACCCTACCACTCTTGCCTCTTTGAAACGTGGCCCCAGCAATGGGGCCGCTTTTTTGCGCGCGCTCTACCTATGCCCCTAGAAGATCTTCCAGACAAAGTGGGCCAGCAGCGCGAAGATCAGTAGCATGAATACGCCTCCCACCCAGATCAGGAAGTTCAGCGTCATTTTCGGAGAGTTGATCTCTTTCTTGTCCATGCCTCACGCTAACACAGCTGCTTTCCCGCAGACTGCGCACTCGGATACACTGCCTACGCCATGATCAAGACCGTCCGCTTGTTCCTTTCATTCTTCTCCGTTGCCACTTTGTCTGCACTTCTACTGGTGTTGCCGGTGTCCGTCAGCGCGCAAAACCCACCCCAGACGCCTGCGTCTAAGGACTGGACCGCAATGATGGCCGCACCTCAAACTTCCACCCAGAACTTCCCGCCGCTTTTGCTGCAGCAACTTTCTGCCATCAAGGCCGCCGCGCTCAACGACGATTACGCTTACCGACAACTCACTCATCTCACCGAAAACATCGGACCGCGCCCTACCGGTTCGCCCCAGGCACGTGCCGCCGCCGAGTATGTTGCCGACGAACTTCGCAAGCTCGGACTCGATGTCCGTCTGCAGCAAGTGATCGTTCCGCACTGGGTACGCGGCGCGGAGACTGCCGCGTTGGTCGAATATCCCGGTATGGTTCCCAACACCACGCAGAAAATTATTCTCACCGCTCTTGGCGGAAGCACGTCGACGCCTGCCGACGGACTTACTGCTGAGGTCGTCACCGTCGACAATTTCGATGAACT
>Ga0116117_1000535_pt1 | contig 9940 bp, 8 predicted proteins | sample June2015DPH_11_1_FD_89790 | JGI IMG/M metagenome (GOLD analysis project Ga0116117, IMG submission 89790) | Peatland microbial communities from SPRUCE experiment site at the Marcell Experimental Forest, Minnesota, USA - June2015DPH_11_10 | ecosystem: Environmental > Terrestrial > Soil > Wetlands >... | reverse complement strand
GAAATATGCTCCGGGTGCGTAGATTCCGTTGATCCCGAGTTTCTGGAAGGATTTCCAGTTGCTGATTTGAACGTTGGTGTAAACCAAGGGAATCTTAACGCAGTAGTTCGGCGAATACCACGCCCTGGTTCACGCTCTCGCCGTGGAAGGATCGGTCCAGGGTGGGGTTCAGCGACCAATACCAGCGTCCGACCTTTTGATCTACGATGGGACGAATTTCCCATGTCCACGTGTCCACAGAATATTGCCGCCTCTGGTAGCCGATCTCATTCGAGAGGCTCACGCCCACAGGCCAGTGCCATTTCTTCGGAACGGCAACTCGTGGCCTGATGTGATCTCCTACCCATTGCCAGCTCTGGCCCTCAGTTATGGAAGTCGCACGCGGAGCGTCTTCGAGCGCTACGCCATCGTTTCGCAATCCGACATTCGCGACGCGATGACAAAACTAGAAGCTGGGCAGCAACGCGACAATGCAGAAGCGGCCCAAGAACAGAACGCAGCGCAAAAGCAGTGTGGGCAGGGTTTGGGCAAAATAGAACCGATGAGCGCTGATTCTCACAACAACTCCCTGCCAACCATTCAACAGGTTAACTAGTTGTTTTCCGAATGGGTTCGACTTGGTGCCGGGAGGGGGAGTCGAACCCCCAAGGTACTAAGTACCGGCGGATTTTGAGTCCGCTGCGTCTGCCAGTTCCGCCATCCCGGCACTTCGTGGAAGTGCTTGATTCAAAAGCTAATTGCACGCTGTACTGCGTTGCCATCCAAAACGACAAATGTGTAACTGTGTAAGAAACTGTGTCGGTTTTCGCCGATTTCCACAACTTCTTGTCCCTCGCCATGAAACGCTGTACCGGCGATTCTGAGAGCCCATTGCCAAATCATTAGAGAGCATCCGTTCGAGATTTTACCACTCATCAGGGCTGCTATCGTTTGATTTCACGCGAAGCGGACGACTTGGCATCTGTGAACCTATGGCCGAGCGGCGCCAAGCGCTGCGTTTTCCCATGCCTTATCGCATTCTTGTCAATTCGTAAATTTCACGCTGTGCCATCGGTCAGCGGATCTTCCCTCGACACGCCCGCAGATCGAGAATGCTATTACCGTCCGTCTACTACGCGCGCAGCTTTCGGCACTGCCGGCAAGGGCTCGCCCGTCGGTCGTTTTTTTACCAGCCCACCAGCGGCGAATTGACGGCGCCGCCACATGAAGTGGTTCCCCGGAAGGTTTGAGTCCATCATTAGGACGTGGCGGACAAAGTCACGTTGGAGCCGTAATCCGTGATGTTGTTCAGGACCAGAATCGTGTAGAAAAGTGCGATTGCGAAAACGAGAACTGCTTTGGAAACGCGAAGCGCCATTACATGCCCGGATAGGTTGTCGCACGCGCGAATTATATCTTCTCGGTGACTTGACGCGAACTTTCTTGGAGCGGGCGGGTGGCCCATCTTTGCATTGCACCATTGCCACGGAGGGTGCCCCATCCTTGTGTTTTTTGCAAGGGTGGGCGGCGATGCTGCCGGCGCAACTCTTGTCCGTTCTACACCGCCCGTTGTGTATGCCGTCGTCGTACCCGCCCTTCGCCTACGCGAAGGACGGGGCACCTGCATCTGTGGTGGCTTCTGCAGTTTGAAAAGCCGGGCCACCCGCCCCGCCCACCCTTAGGTTTCCGGAACCGACCGCGTTGCTTTACGTTCAGATCTGGCGCATGACAATCATCAAAACTCCAACTTCTTATTTCGCGTGCGCTAGCTTCGTAACAACTGCGGCAACTTTATCGAGTATCTGGTTCCAGCCCTCCATTTGACCGCTATTTTTCGCACTCTCCATGGGTTCATTTCCAATGAAGGTGAGTTTCGTCTGGCCGTTTCCGAGATCCTCAAAGATGGTCACGTCGTACGCACCGTCTATGGCCTCATGTTCTATTCCTAATTGCGCAGGCTCAACCTTGTTTCCCTCCGAGTCCGAAAAGTACATGGAGGAAACGATCTTCTCGTGCAGAACAATCTCGTGGTATTCACCAGCATTCCAGAACTCCTGCCCATCGGGCGTTCTCATGCAGCAGAGAAATTTTCCCCCCACTCGAAAATCCATCCTGCAAACAGGCGAAGTAAAACCCTTCGGCCCCCACCACTGCATCACGTACTTCGGGTCTGTCCACGCCTTCCAAACCAACTCGCGTGGGGCATCAAAAACTCTTGTGACAACCATCCGCTCAATTTCGCTAACCGTGTTTTCTATCATCTCTGACCTCTTTCTTCATTTGATTTACAACGACATCCAGTTTGTCGAAGCTCTCTTCCCAGAATCGGCGATAGCTAATCGCCCAGTCGCGGACTGTCTTGATCGCCTCTGGCCTAAGCGTGCACACGCTCTCTCGTCCACGCTTCGTCTTGATCACAATCCGCGCCCGCACCAGGTAGGCAATATGTTTTGAAATCATCTGCTGCGAAAGTGCAAACGGTTCCGTCAATCCATGCACAGAGGCAGGCCCATGGGAGAGTCGTTCGATCATTGCCCGCCGGGTTGGATCAGACAGAGCGGCAAACGTTGTACCCAATTTATCCACAACCATATGGTAGTGGATTATCTGTCAATGTCAAGTGTGAATTTTGCGATCCCTGATTTCTGTTCACTGATCCCCAAAGTGCCAGCGTTGGATGACAAATTTCTGTCCGGGCTACACTGGAAGAGGCGCGTACCGCGACCTGCTCCTTCAAAATGATCTCTTTCGCAAACATCAATAAGCAGTATGGCAAGCAGTTGCTCTTCGTGGATGCTTCGTTTCAGTTGAATCCCGGCGAAAAAGTCGGACTGGTTGGTCCCAATGGGTCGGGGAAGACAACGCTATTCCGTATGGTCGTGGGCGAGGAAACTGCCGACGAGGGCGCGGTCTCAGTCCCCAAGAAGTTGACGATCGGCTACTTTCGCCAGGACGTCGAGGAAATGCAGGGCCGTTCGGTTCTGGATGAAGCGATCGCAGGGAGCGGACGCGTCGGCGATCTACACCACGAACTCGAAGCCTTGCAGCGGGAAATGTCCGACCCCGAAAAGGCCGATGACATGGACCGCATTCTTGATCGCTTCGGTCACGTTCAGGAGGAGTACGAGCATTTAGGCGGTTACGCACTCGAAGCGCAAGCCCGTGAAGTGCTCCACGGTCTCGGATTCAAAGATGATCAGATTGACGGCGACGTGGGCGCTCTCTCCGGCGGATGGAAAATGCGGGTTGCGCTGGCACGGGTCCTGCTCGGAATGCCGGATGTGTTGCTGATGGACGAACCGACGAACCACCTCGACATCGAATCCATCATCTGGCTCGAACAGTTTCTCAAGTCATTTCCTGGCGCGCTGCTCATGACTTCGCACGACCGCGAGTTCATGAATCGCCTGGTCTCAAAGATTGCAGAGATTGATGGCGGCGAAATCATCACATATTCGGGTGACTACGGCTTCTACGAGCGCGAGAGGGCGGTGCGAGAAAGCAATCAGCAGGCAGCATTTGCCCGGCAGCAGTCCATGCTTGCCAAAGAACAGCGCTTCATCGATCGTTTCAGGACACACGCGGCCAAAGCGGCCCAGGTGCAGAGCCGAATCAAGGCCTTGGACAAGATCGAGAAGATCGAACTACCCAAAAAACGGCAGGTCGTGAAATTTGACTTTCGTGTCCCCCCACGATCTGGCGAACAGGTGGCCGTCCTTGAGAATCTGCACAAGAGTTACGGCCCGCGTGTGATTTATGAAGGGTTCAATCTCACCATCCGCCGCGGAGAACGCTGGGCCGTCATGGGGAGAAACGGCGCAGGCAAGACTACGCTTCTTAAAATGATTGCCGGGGCCAGTGCTCCAGATGCGGGAAGCGTGCGGCTTGGCGCCAGCCTGTATATGGGCTACTTCGCGCAACAATCGCTGGACGTGCTCAACTCCGATCTCACCGTCATCGAACAGTTGCAACATGATTTCCCCCAGGACGGTCTCGGGGCGCTGCGGAACCTGGCAGGAGCATTCCAGTTCTCCGGCGAAGACGTAGATAAGAAGATTCGCGCACTCTCTGGCGGAGAAAAGTCACGCCTGGCAATCGCGCGCATGCTCTATAACCCTCCGAACTTCCTGGTGCTCGACGAACCCACCAATCACCTGGATCTTGCGACCAAGGAAATGCTGGTGGACGCACTGAAGGATTTTGAAGGCACCATGATCTTCGTATCGCATGACCGCATGTTCCTTCGCGGTCTGGGCTCACGTGTGCTGGAACTGGGGGGCGAGAGCGGCACGGACCGCCATCCCACGGTTTATCCTGGGTCATACGTTGAGTACGTGCAGAAGCTTGGACATGAGGCGCCTGGCATCTATTCGTAGGCCTTGCAGGGCTTTTGTGTAACGACTCGCTGGGTGAAGATCGAAGCCTTCTTCGCAGCTAGTAGCCACGTGGCAAAGAACCACGAAGTCGACTTCTAAGAAGTTTAACTGCGGAGATCCGACTTCGCGCAAGCCGAATTGAACTAAGCCGCGCTGCGGCGGACGCATGTGCGTGTTGCTGGGCCGACGGTCGAGGTGATCTGAGTTAGTTTGTGTCGCAGAGGAGGAACTCTCTGTGACCCATCTACGCCAGATCATGATTGACGAGTTGCGGCGCCGCAACTACGCCGAATCCACCATCGACGCTTATATCCACACGGTTGAACATTTCAGTCGGCACTTCCATCGTTCGCCCGATCAGCTTGGCGCGAGCATATTCGCCAGTATCAGGCCGCGCTGTTCACGCGCTGGAACCTGGCCCCAAACGCCGTATCCAGCGTTGGGCCGGTTTGCGCTTCTTCTATGTGCAGGGGTTGAAGCGAGGCTGGAGCGTTGCCGAGACACCGTATCCGAAGAAGGTTTTGCACCTGCCCGAGATACTCAGCCAGGAAGAAGTCGCCCGCTTGATCGACGCGGCCGAGTTTCCCTTTCAACGCATTCTGCTGATGACCCTCTATGCCACGGGCGCACGTCGCGCGGAAGTGGGCACTTGAAGATCAGCGATATCGACAGTCAACGCATGGTCATTCATATTCGGGGTGGCAAGGGGCGCAAGGATCGCGATGTCATGCTTAGCCCCAAGCTGCTCGATGCCCTGCGTGTCTACTGGCGCGGGCTGAAACGCAAGCCCACCGATTGACACTACCAAATCCTCGGCGGGACGACGCAATAATAATCTCTAGAAAAAAAGGCCGCCGTCGGCAAGCGGCCTTCGTTACCTGGCAGCGCTCGCAGTTACCAGGTGGCCTTGCAATTGATTACGCCGAAGTAGCCATCGGTGTCGTTGGGGCCGGCGGTGAAGAACAGTTGGTTCGTCTTTCCGTTGGCCGTCGTTCCGCCTCCGAACTCGATCCCCCAGATTCCGTTGATTGAAACCGGCTTGTTTTCGGGCGTCATCATGGTGCCAACGAATTTCCCGGTGGTGAGATCGAAGGCATTGATCCAACCTTGGGTGGCGTTGTTGGTGATCAGCAAAGTGTTGCTGAGTGGCCCGAACTTCGCCGGAGCCACGGCGAAACCCCAGGGCTGGTTGAGAGGCTTGCCGTGGGTGAAGTGCTGCAGCAGCGTTCCAGCTTCGTTGAAGATGTCAATGTACCCCCCCGGGCCGCCGTTGGTGGCCGCGAACGAAACATAAACCTTGCCCCCGATATCCTGAATGCCGAAGGGCGCGAAGCCGGCCGGAACCGCGGAATCGGTAAAAGACTTCACGAAGTTGAAGCTGCCGTCGTAGATATCCACCTTATTATTGGCGGCGTCGGCGGCGAAGAGGAAGTTTCCCGAAGAGTAGTTGGTGATGGCCAGCCCGGTGTAGGATGCGCCCTTGGTGGTGACGGCGATCAATGCGGCGCTGGGGTTAAACGATGACCATCCGCTGATGGTGCCATCGAGGGTGGCGAACAGAAACACCGAGGTCCAGCTATCAATCTGGAACTCGGACGAGCCGTTATACACAATGCCGGTGGGCGATCCCGAGCCGGAGCCGCCGGCAGGGGGCACGACTACCTGCAAGCTCTGCGGGACTCCCTGGGCGTTGTACAGAGTGGACCAACCGGTAGCCTCGTCGCTGACCCAGAAGGGCGCGCTGGGCGCGTAGGCCAGTCCCCAGGCATTTTTCAGCAGGGGATCGGTGTGCTTGGTTCCCGGCTTGTCGGAAACCAGATAGGTGGGTTGATATTGCGCCAGGGCCGAGCTGGAAACGAATACCAGCACGAGCAGGGCAGAAAAAATGTGAGTGCGCTTGCGCCAACCGTACATGCGAATTCTCCTTTGTAACGAGTGAGGGTGCGGCGAAATCTGCTTTATCGAGATTCGGCTTTCGTATGGCCGCGGTTTGAATCCGGCCAGCGAACCATAATCATGCTAGGTGGCTTGGCTGGCGCGATTGTCAAAGGATTGTCATCAGTTTGTACAATTCCTGTCAGCGCTAGGGCCGTTGTTCTGCGGGTGGGAAGTTTTCGATTCGCCGGGTACTCGTTCGAGTGGTAGGATATCGGGCTGCCGAAGCTTTCACCCAGGGAGCCGTTGCCATGTCCGCGCGCGCCGTCGCATCGCCTCGAGTGGTTTGCATTGACGACTTTCGCCCCATTGCGCGGCGGCGTTTGCCGCAATCGGTGTTCGATTATCTCGATGGCGGGGCCGAAGGCGAAGTCACGCTGCGAGAGAATTGCCGAATTTTTAAGGATGTGACTTTTCGTCCGCGGCATGCGGTCGCTTTATCGTCGTGCAGTTTGTGCACAACCGTTTTGGGTTTTGAGCTCGCCCTCCCTTTCTTGCTCGCTCCCGTGGGCTACAGCCGGCTCATGCACCCCGGAGGAGAAGTCTCGGCGGCACGCGCCGCCGGGCGTGCGGGCACGGGCTACATTCTGTCGACGATTTCCGGGCACAAGCTGGAAGACGTGAAGGCTGGATCTTCCGGGCCGGTTTTTTATCAGCTCTACCTCATGGGCGGACGCGGCGCGGCCGAAGCCTCGATTGCGCGCGCGCGGGTGGCGGGATTTTCGGCACTGGTGGTGACCATCGATACTCCAGTCTCTGGAATTCGCGAACGCGATTATCGCAACGGGATGAAGGAACTGATCAGCGGCGGGCCGTTCGAAAAGATTCCTTACTTGCCGCAGATTTTGTCGCGGCCGGGCTGGCTCATGAATTACCTGCTCGACGGTGGTCTCCCGGGGTTGCCGAACGTGGTGGTCCCGGGCAAGGGTCAGATGAAGTTGATCGATGTGGCGGCGGCGCTGGCGGAATCGGCCGTGACCTGGGCCGATCTGAAGTGGATTCGAGATTTGTGGAAAGGCCCGATCGTCGTCAAGGGGGTGCTGACGGCCGACGATGCGCGGCGCTCGATTGACGAAGGGGCGGCGGCCATCTCGGTTTCCAATCATGGCGGGCGGCAACTCGATGGCGTTCCCGCGTCTCTTAGAGCATTGCCCGAGGTGGTGGAGGCGGTGCAGGGGCGCATCGAAGTGCTGATGGATGGCGGCATTCGCCGCGGCACCGATATTGTGAAAGCTCTCTGCCTGGGAGCGCGCGCGGTCTTGTGCGGCCGCGCTTATGCTTATGGCCTGGCGGCGGGCGGCGAGGCGGGCGTGGATCGGGCCATCGAGATTCTGCGCGTGGATCTTGAACGCACCTTGCGCTTGCTGGGTGTCTCTTCGGTGGCGGAGTTGGATCGTTCGTATATAAATGTCCCGAAGAGCTGGGCAGAGAACTAAGAAAACCTGATTCTCAAGAATATCGGAACGGTCATGACTTCACTCCTTCCGTCGTGCCGTAATCCGCCGCGGAATCGACGCGGCTTTCAGCCGCTGTGGTTCGCAGTCAGGAAGAGGAACGACGTTGCGTTTGCAGTTTGAGTTCGCAGGGAGGAATCGATGCAGTGGACTCAGATCTACGATCCGTTCGGACATTGGTGGCTTTCCACGCTGGTCGCGGCCCTGCCCATCATTGTGCTGTTCAGCCTGCTGGCCGGGCTGAAGGTTAAGCCGCATTGGTGCGCGATCGCGGGCGCTACGACGGCGGTTTTGGTAGCGATCCTCTTTTTCAAAATGCCTCTGGCGCTCGCTGCCATGAGCTTCGCCTACGGCGTAGCCTTCGGAGTATTAAAGATCGCCTGGATCGTGCTGGCTGCAGTATATCTCTATGATATATCGGTCGAGGCCGGGCAATTTGAAATCATGAAAGAGTCGGTGGCCGGCATCACCGCTGATCGCCGGTTGCAAGTTTTGCTGGTCGCATTTTGTTTTGGAGCTTTCATCGAAGGCGCGGCCGGCTTCGGCGCTCCGGTTGCCATTGCCGGAGCGTTCATGATCGGCCTCGGCTTCAAACCCTTTCACGCCGCCGCCTTAAATCTGATCGCCAACACCGCGCCCGTGGCTTGGGGAGCGATTGGAACGCCGGTGCACACCCTGGCGGCGGTGACATCGTTGCCGGAATCCGATCTCAACGCCATGATCGGGCGCATCCTGCCGTTCACCGCGATCATCGTGCCTTTCTGGCTGGTGCGAACCCTGGTCAGTTGGCGGGAGACGTTTGAAGTGTTCCCCGCGATCTTGGTTGTGGGCGTTTCTTTCGCGCTCACGCAATTTTTCTGGTCGAACTACGTGGATAGCAATCTGGTCGACATCATGGGCGGCGTGGTTTCGATTGGCGCGGCGTTGATTTTCCTGCGCTTCTGGAAGCCGAAAACAATCTGGCGCTTCGACTATGACGACAAGCCCATCGTCCTGCCTCACCACCCCGGCGCGATTTCCGACGACGTGGGCGGCCAATGGAGCGCCCAGGAATTCGACGGGGCGGTCAAAGCTAAGAGCTATAGCGCCGCCCAAGTGCTGAGGGCGTGGATGCCCTTCGCGATCCTCTCGCTCTTCGTGCTTTTGTGGGGTCTGCCGAAAATAAAGTTAGCTATGAACCAGGCGACGACCCCCGCGTTCAAAGTCATGCTGCCGAATGGGAAGGTGCGCCCCGGTCCTCCGGGCTGGGACGTTCCTTACTTGCACAACGCGATTTCTCGCGCCGCGCCCGTCGTTACCAAGCCGACTCCCGAAGCGGCGCGCTACGACTTCAACTGGCTCTCGGCCACCGGCACCGGTTGCTTCTTCGCGGCCATCGTCTCCGGCTTGCTGCTGGGCCTGGGCCCGTTGCGGCTGATGCAAATCTTCTGGCGAACCCTGGTGCGCATGCGTCTAGCCGTGATCGCGATCTCATTCATGCTGGGACTCGGATACGTCACGCGTTACTCAGGCCTGGATGCGGTGCTGGGCCTGGCATTTACGCGCACGGGATGGATGTATCCGTTCTTCGGAACGTTCCTTGGCTGGCTGGGAGTGGCGCTCACGGGCAGCGACACCTCGGCCAACGCGCTCTTCGGCAGCTTGCAGAGAATCACCTCGCAGCAACTCGGCATCGACCCGGTGCTGATGTGCGCGGCCAACAGTTGCGGCGGCGTCATGGGCAAGATGGTGGACGCGCAATCGATCACGATCGCCACGGCCGCCACCGAGCAAGTCGGCAACGAAGGAATTATTTTTCGCTTCGTGGCCTGGCATTCGGTGGCGCTCTGCTCCATCGTCGGCATCATCGTGCTGCTTTACGCTTACGTGTTCAAGTACGCCGTGCCCCACGGACTGACCTTTGTGAAATAGCGGATTGCGCGAAGGCTGCGGTATTCTTCCGAGCTTAGGACAGCACGCCGTTCAGCGGGAGATGGAAACCTCCCTCCGGCTTGTTTTTAAAAAGCGAGGCTTCCCATGGGCCGGACTCACAGCTCGGATTTTGCTGTCGTCTTGCTCCGCTGGGGCGGCCGCTGCTGCCCAAACCGAAAGCAGGTTACGATGTGATCGTTCACCATCCCCACCGCCTGCATGAACGCATAACAAATGGTGGACCCCACGAAACTGAATCCGCGCTTCTTCAAATCTTTGCTCATG
>Ga0116117_1000532_pt1 | contig 9986 bp, 10 predicted proteins | sample June2015DPH_11_1_FD_89790 | JGI IMG/M metagenome (GOLD analysis project Ga0116117, IMG submission 89790) | Peatland microbial communities from SPRUCE experiment site at the Marcell Experimental Forest, Minnesota, USA - June2015DPH_11_10 | ecosystem: Environmental > Terrestrial > Soil > Wetlands >... | reverse complement strand
GCAGACGCTGGCCTTTCTCAAGCCGGCTCCACGCCCTCCCTGACCTCCGCCGTTCCCCGCGCCAACCCCGTCCACAAGGTGCCAAACCCAACAAAATCGCAAAAGTCAAAATGAGAATTGCTGCTTGCTCATGCCCCGAATGCGGCGTGCTAGCGCGCCCATGATGTACCGCAACTTTTTCTCCGGCCTTCGCCAGAATGAAATGAAATGGAGGGGCAGCGGAGAGAGAACAGCGGCATCTTGACAAGATGTCCGTTATAAGAGACAATAGCATGATAGAAGTTCGACAGACCGACGTCTTTACCGAGTGGTTTGCAGGGCTGCGGGATCGCGAAGCGCGTTCTCGAATCACTGTTCGCATCCGACGCCTCTCGCTCGGTAATCCCGGTGACGTAAGGCCGGTGGGCAGCGGCGTGTCGGAGATGCGGATCGACCACGGCCCTGGCTATCGGGTGTATTTCGTCGGACGCGGCGACATGGTGGTCGTCCTGCTCTGCGGCGGTGACAAACGGCACCAGAATCGCGACATCGCGCGTGCCCTCGAACTCGCGCAGGAGGTTTAGAGAGGACGACATGGCTCGTAAAACTAGCCGTTGGGATGCTGCCGAGACCCTGGAAACCAAGGAGGACATCGCCGCCTATCTCGATGCCGTTCTTGAGGATGGCGACCCCGATTTGCTCAAGGCCGCACTCGGCGATATCGCCCGCGCCAAGGGCATGACCGAGATTGCGCAAGCCGCGGGCCTCGGCCGCGCCAATCTCTATAAGGCACTATCGCCGGATGGCAACCCGGAGTTCGCAACCGTTGCCAGAGTCCTGAAAGCTCTCGGGCTTAGGCTCTCCGTTGCTGCGTAAGGCCACGCCTCGCGAAGGGGTCTACGAATTCTTAGACCCGCGTCTGGACCTGCCCGGCAACCAGATCCCGCACCTCGCCGTATCCGTCCCGCCCCTTCATAAGGTCAAACAAGGGCGCCCGGAAATTTGCCCCGGTTACGAGCTTATCCCATTAGCCGCTCTTTGGTCATCCGAAGCGTGACGATGACGCCCTCACTGCTCCAGTCGCAGGCAATCGAGCCGCCAAGCTCGATCGTCATGCCGCGGTTGAGAAGCTTGCTACCGTATCCTCCGTCATCGGCGGGAGCGGTAACAAGTGGTCCGCCGCGCTCGGTCCAGACCACCACCACGTCGGTGTCATGGGCTGCGGATGAGATGTCGAGCGCGCCGGACGGCGACGATAACGCGCCATATTTGAGGGAGTTGGTCGCAAGCTCATGCACGACGAGCGCGAGCATCGTCGCGGCCTTCTCGCCGACCGCCATGCGCGGCACCGCGACACGGACGCGGCCACTGAACGCCCCCACGTCGTCATAAGGCGCAAGCAACACCGTGAATAGATCACCAAGCAGCGCCGCCTTTTCGCCTTGGCCCGGAACGGGAAGGACAAGATCGTGCGCGCGCCCCAGCGCGGTCAGCCGGTGCGTGAGTTCCTGGGCCATGCCGGCAGTGGTCTTTGCAGACCGCGATGTGATTGCGGTGAGGCCGGATGCGATCGCCAACAGGTTCTTGACCCGATGGCTCATTTCACCGGCAAGCAACTCATGCCCTTCCTCGGCCAGCTTGCGTCCGGTGACGTCGATGAAGATACCAAACATGATGCGACCGACAATGTCTGCATCATTTCCCTGACCCCGAGCCGATACCCAGCGGACCTCATCACTAACCGTGATGCGGAAGTCGATTTCATATGCGCCGACGAGGGCGCGCGTAGCGACAAACGCCGCCTTTACCCGATCACGATCCGCGGGATGAACATGGGCCGAGAGGTCATCGAACGTCACGTAGGCGCTGAGAGGCACGCCCCAAAGCCGGAAGGCGCGCTCGTCCATGGTAAATCTGTTGCTGTCGACATTCCATGACCAGAGGGCGACGCCCGCTGCCGCGATTGCCAGGCGCAAATGTCCGGCGTCCCAGACTGGCAGCTCGGATATTTCAAAGGGCTCTGCGCAACCTGGTGGAACTGGAACTGCATTCGTCGCGCCGTCGCGTACCTGCGCTTCCATATTTATTTTCTACTTCCATGGAACTTTAACGTGAGCCTCAACTGCAAGGTCAAAAGGTTAATGGCGGTGATAACCAACCCCCGAGGCCGCGAAAGGTTCAACCCGCCGCCGTTGTCCGGGTCCCGCACTGGCTCGCGGCCGATTCTGTCGCGCCCTCATGCCGAGGCACCTCGCGCTCGTGGTTCGAGCTTGCGGTCACATTACGATCACGTATCAAGAAAGTCCCGTTTTACATCTCAACGAGCAGCAAATGGTGTGGGCCCTGGGCCGCATTTTCGACCATGAAAAACCCGCCTTCAAAGGCGGGCTACTCGTATCGACTGCGATGACAGAGCCTCGACTGGCTTAGGATTTTGCCTTAATCGACGAGAAGGCTTCAGTTGCGAAATTCTTGTAGAGCTCGCCAATCTTGGTCGCCTGAGCCGCGAATGTCTCGAACGCCGACTTGGTGTGCTCAGTCGTCAGTTCCAAGAACTTCTCCGGCGACTTCACGCCAGCGAGCTTTTCAAAATACGCCTTGCTGCTCTCAAACGACGACTTCGCATAGTCGGTCTGGGCGGTCGTGATTGCAGTCAGGTGCTGCTGGATGCCGGAAAAATCAACCATTGGAACTCCTTGTGTTAGCCACGGGCCATTCCCGTCGGTACCCAACCTATAGGTGTGAGCGGTGCCTCAGACCAGAGAATTGTGCACCGCAAAATGATTGGCACATATGCGCGAGCGGCCGCAGCGGTGAACCGCCGATTTATGCTGGTAACATGCAACCGGAATGCCGACCGCGAGGGCCCTCAAAGACCAAAGGTAATCGGAGGGTCCTCAGGCAGCAGCGGTGAGCTTGCCGACAGCGTCTGGAGTTGGACAAAGGAGGCGCCGACGGATGGCTTCCTCAACGAGCGCGAGCGCTTGCTTGGCCTCACGTGCGTCGGCTTCGGCCGCTTGCGCACGGAACTCCACCGCCGTCAGCCTATCTTCGGCGGCTTCGATACGCGATTGAGCCTGCGTTAAGGCTCGAGACGCGTCCTGCAGCTTGCACTCGGCCTCCGTGATCAGTTCACGTCGCGCCCGCTCGACAGCTTCGATTCGAGTTTCGACAAGCTTCAATCTTTCCAAGGCGCTCTTGCACAGCGCCAGGGCGCGCGCCTCGGTCTCTTGGGCTTGATCCTCGATCCCGCGGAAAACCTCGGCGGCTTGATATACGAGATTGAGAGCTGTCTCACCGCCAGCGGGTGTGGATCGCCGAGCAAAGCTTGGGACGTCCTCGCCCCTGTCCGCCAATGCCCTCAGATAGCGCTGCGCCATGTAGTTCAAGATCCTCTTCGGGCGACCACCGCTAGGACTATCAACAGTGTTGGTAAAAGGAGAGTTAAGCCCGAGGGAACAGCGTGGCTCCCTCCGGTACCCTGCTAAGCGGTTGCCCTCGCAAATCCCCGCGTGGCCCGCGAGGAAAATCGGATTGTCATTTGAAATGTATGAGCGGAAGCGGCGGATCGTAAACCCGACCACTGGCGAGGCGACGATTTAAAGCTGATATATTGGTTGCGCTGGTACAGTTGGGTGGGCTCGAACCACCGACCTCCTGTTCCACAGACAGGCGCTCTAACCAACTGAGCTACAACTGCATCCTCGGGCAACCCATAGGGAGCACCGAACGGGCGGAAACTAGGTGCAACGGCAAGCTTTGGCAAGGCCGCGGGATGGCCTGCGAATGGCCAGCGCGGCGTCGATTTCCGCGCCGCACGGCAGGTCCGGATGCCTGCCATCGCGGGCGGGGAAAGCCCTGCCCCGACCTCACAATCAATGGGGTCCCAGGTTTCGCGGCGAGAGCGCCATCTCATCGTGCATCGACGTCCATGCGGCCGGCGGTAGTCAAAAGTCAAAAGCCCGGGCTGATGGCCCGGGCTCTCAAAAAAATGGCAACGCTTTCGTCTATGCAACTAAAGCTTGCTCTCGCAAGCGAGGCTGGCTTGGCTTAAGCCGCCGGCTTGAACAGCTTCGACGCACTGGCCTTGATCGGCTCGACGGTATCGGTCGTTACCTTCTGGCTCAATTCGGCGAGCTGCTTGGTCTGGGCGGTCAAGGTCTCGAACTGCTTGCGGGCGTGAGAGGTCCACAATTCCATCGCCTCGGAGGGCGACTTGACGCTGAACAGCTGCTGCGCGAAGTCGAGACTCGCCGTGGCATTGGCTTTCATCATTTCCATCAACTTGGCCGTGTATTCGCTGGCGCCCTTGCTGGCGGTGGTGAACACAGCTTCGACAGTGCCGTTATGGGTCTCGGCGGCATCCTTGAACTTGGCGTATTGATCGCGGGCCTGCGAAACGCCCTTCTCGGCGAACGCACGCACTTGCTCGGGAACCTCGAACGGAATGATCGAGGCAGAAAACGGATCGGTTGGATTGGCCATGGCAAACATCCTTCGCAGCCGGGGGTGAATCGATGTGACCGGTTGCGCGCCCTGCACCCCACATGCCGGAAAACGTCAACCTGGATCACGAACTTGGATCACTTCAGTGGGAACGCACTCGATCGGACACCCGACGTCGCCCGTCCAACACTGCACATTTATATAGCGGCTGCTTTGTGCAATGCAATGCAATTTAAGGTGCAATGCCGCATGGCAGATCTGGTGGAGACGCGCGTGAACACCCTCGCAGGTTGTGATACGGTCCCGCGTTTGAGATATAATTATTTGATAAAGCTCAGCTTTTCGGCTTGGCCGCTTCCATCGCCGCCAAGCTGACCGCTTGGCCGATTTCGCTGGCCTGTTCCGCCAGTGAGCGCATCTGCGATTGCACGTATTCGCTGTGCAGCCGCATCACTTCGGTCAGGTCCTTGGCGTGCAGCAGCGACTGGGCATAGTCCAATGATGCCTGCACGTTCTTTTCGGCATCGGAGATCGCCTTGCTGCTGATGTCCTTGGCGCTGGCGCGAACCGTCGCCCCCCGCTCCTCGATCACCCCCGCGGTCTGCTGCGCGCCGGCCAGGAACTTCTCGAAGGCTTTGCGCGCCTGCTCGAAGCTCGCCTCCGCCGCTGAGCGCATTTCCTTGGGAATCTCAAAACGGTCATGTCCATCTTCACTCATGATCCCACTCCTGTTGCTGTTACGCCGGGGTCATCGCCCACCTCCGCCCAACCAGAACTATCGACAAAAGACTTCGACGGTGTGACGCGGCCGCTCGCACATTCGCTATCGTGAACCTTTGATCGTCATTTGCAACAACCCAACGCCAAACGGCCTATCAAGGTTCAGCAGGGTTAAGGTTATCGTGGCTTTGGATCGCCAAGCGGCTGCCAGGCCGTGGACCTGCTCCCTGCCGCGGGCGATACTCGCGGGTGCGTCAAGGTTGTGATCGCCTGGCCGCCACGCCATCGTCGAACAAGCGCCAAACCTGTGCGAATAGATTGGCCGTTCCTGCTCGGCAGGCCGCACACGCGTTGAGGGGACTTTCAAATCAGCAACCGCACTGCCATGAAAACGTTTCTCTGGATGGCCCCTCTGATTCCGACCTTGGTGTCGAAGGGTACCGCCAGAACAAAGCGAATTTCGGGATTGGGATACGGCTCGGTCATGTCATCCCTATGAATAAGGTGGAATCCCAGTTGCGGGGCGTCGGCGATCCGCGACTGGCGGAGCATGCGACCAGCGCCCTGCCCGCGTGGCTATGGTCGGTCGACGGCGCGCGGATGTTGTGGGCCAATCCGGTCGGCGCCGGGGTGTTCGGCGCGACCAATGGCGCGTGTCTCGCCGAAAGGATTTTCAGTCCGGCGGACCCGCAGCGGCGGCAGGTGGCGCACCTTGCAGGGAGGCTGCCACCTTCAGGCGCCATCCGGCTCGAGCGGCTGCGCGGCTTCGGCGCGCCCCCCGGCATGCTTGCAACCTGCAGCTGTTCCCGGCTTGATTTTGCCGACGGCAAGAGCGGCATTCTGGTTGCGGCCACCCAGGCCACGGGGCGAGCGATGCCGCTGCTCGAGCGGCTGCAGCGCCTGGTTGATGGCATCGAAGCGCCGATCGCCGCGTTCGCGCGTGACGGCCTGTTTGTCGGCGCCAACGCCGCCGCGCGTCCGCTGCTCGGCTTTCGCTCTCTCTCCGAGGCCGGCCTCGACCAGGCGCGCATTGACGCGCTGAGGCAGGGCCGCGTCGAAATACCGGTCGGCATCGGCCACATGGTGCTGCAGCGCGTAGGTCGCGGCGCGGATGTCGGTCTGGTTGCGCTGATCCGCCCGGTGCCGGCCGTGGAGATTCGGCAGAACGCGTTCGCCTGGCGGCAAGCGGATGCGGTCGAACCAGCGCGCGAGCCGGTGGCGGAGCGGCCGACATCTGACTACGAGCTGCCCGCGACGTCGGGCGAGGCGCCGGCCGCGTTTGCATTGTTCGACGAGTTCACAGAAGCGCCTGCGGAGGCGGCCACCGGAGAACCCATCGCGGTCCAGCCGCCTGAGCTTGAACGGCAGGCGGCGTCGCCGATTGACCCGCCCGGCGAGGAAGCCCCCGTCAACATATCGCCGGAAACCGCGGCGGCTGCAAGCGAAGCGCCTGCCAATGAGCCTTCGCCCTACATCGAGGCCACGGCCGATGAACCAACTTCGCCGTCCGCCGCGGAGCCGCAACTCGAGGCCGAGATATTGGCCTCATCCACGATGGTGCCGCTGTCCGCGAAGGCGCCATCCGGGCTCGACCCGCCCTCGCCGAACCTGCGCCGGCACCCGCTGCGCTTCATGTGGCAGATGGATCCCGAAGGCCGCTTCTCGCTCGGCTCCGATGAATTCGCCCGCCTGATCGGCGCGCGTACCGCGGCGGGCTTCGGCCGGCTGTGGAACGAAATCGCCACGGCGTTCGGGCTCGATCCCGACGGCAGGGTCACTGCTGCGGTCGCCACCCGCAACACCTGGAGCGGGATCACCCTGTACTGGCCCGTCGATGGCGGCGGCCGGCTGCCGGTTGAACTATCCGGTTTGCCGATCTACGACCGGGTGCGGAATTTTGCCGGCTACCGAGGTTTTGGCGTTTGCCGCGATCTTGACAGCCTGACCCGGCTTGCCGCGCTGCGCCGTTTTGAATTATTCGTCAGCCCGCCGGCACCGCGGACTCTCTCGGCCGACATTGTTCTGGGTGACCATGCGGGTCAGTCAGAGCTTGCCCCGCATCCGCCGCTGGTCGCGGACCAGCCCGCAACACCAACTGCAACGTCGTCCAGTATGCCTGAAGCGCTTGACCCGGTTGCTCCCGAGCCTTCCCTGCCAACCGATATGGAAACATCCGTGGAAACCCCCAAGAACGTGCTGCCGTTTCGGCCGCCCGGTGAATCAAGGCAGCCTGTACTGACGGCGGTCGAAAACAACGCCTTCAACGAGCTCGCCCGGCAATTGTCGGAGCGGCTCGATGGCGACAGCGCTGCCACGCCGCCGCCAACGCCTGACGCGACCGATGCCATTGTCGAGCAGCCGCCAACGCCCCAACCGGCCAGCACGCAACCGGCCTGGCTGGTGCAGCCCGAGCCGCCCGCGCGCGGGGAAACCGGGCGCGACCGGACGCTGCTCGATCTCTTGCCGCTGGGCGTCCTGATTTATCGGCTTGACCGGCTGCTCTATGCCAACCCTGCGTTTCTGGCGCGGATGGGCCATGGCAGCCTGCATGCGCTGGAACAGGCCGGCGGTCTCGACGCCCTCTATGTCGAGCCCGGCGTCTCAACCGCAAGCAGCACCTCGGACACCGGCACGCCGGTGACGATTTCTGCCAGCCAGGCTTCGCCGGAAAACACCGCCCCGGCGCCGGCCGCCGCCCGTCTCTATACGATTTCATGGGACGGCGATTCCGCGCTGGCCCTGATTTTCTCTGGAACCGGAGCGGAAGGCGTGGTCGCCGCCGCGTTGCCGAATCCGGTCCCGGCGGCCGCTCCGCCGGCCGCCGGCCACGCCGATGCCGAGGAACTCGGCACCATCCTCGACACCACAGCCGAAGGCATCGTGATCTTCGACGCCGAGGGCAACATCCATTCATGCAATCGCAGCGCCGAAGCGCTGTTCGGCTATGACGGCAACGAGCTTGCGCAATGCAATCTCTCCGAGCTGTTCGCGCCCGAGAGCCAATGCCTGGCCCGCGACTATCTGGAGAGCATCAAGGGCGCGAATATTTCCAGCCTGCTCGAACACGGCCGGGAACTTTTGGGCCGGGTACGGCAGGGCGGCCTGATCCCGCTGTCGCTGACCATGGGACGGACCCGGCCCGATGGTCCGAATTTCTTCGCGGTGTTTCGCGATCTGTCGCAGAGCAAAAAGAACGAGAGCGAACTGCAGCAAATGCGGCGGCTGGCGGATCGCGCCGCGAACGCCAAGACGGACTTGCTGGCGCGGATCAGCCACGAGGTCCGCACCCCGCTCAACGCCATCATCGGTTTTGCCGAAGTGATGATCAGCGAACGGTTCGGCGCGCTCGGCAACGCGCGCTACGTCGAATACATGAAGGATATCCGCGCCTCCGGCGAGCGCGTGATCGCCATCATCTCCGACCTGCTCGATCTCTCAAGGGTCGAGACCGGCAGGCTGGACCTCGCCTTTGCCAACCAGAACCTCAACGATCTGGTCGAACAATGCGTGGCGGTGATGCAGCCCCAGGCCAACCGCGAACGCATCATCATCAGGACCTCGCTGGCGCACATGCTGCCGCCCGTCGTCGCCGATGCGCCAGCGTTGCGCCAGATCGCCTTGAACCTGATCGGCAACTCGATCCATCTTGCCAATGCCGGCGGCCAGGTCATCGTCTCCACCGCCTTGTCGGATTTTGGCGAAGTCGTGTTGCGGGTCCGCGATACCGGCCATGGGCTCAACGACCGGGAAGTCGCGGCCGCGTTGGAGCCGTTCCGGACCCAGGCGCCGCCGGATCAGACCACCGACGGCGCCGCCGTCAATCTGTCGCTGACCAAGGCGCTGGTCGAGGCCAACCGCGCGCAGTTCCACATCAAGACGGCCCCGCATTCCGGCACCCTGATCGAGGTGGTATTTTCCCACGCGCTGGCGGGGGCATAAGGCCGCAGGCGGCAAAAACCAGCACCCGCGCGCCATGATTTGCGCTCGCGCAAAGTACGGCGTCCGGTTCTGGGCGATGCTGACTCGTCGCGTAATCATCGGAGCCGGCGTATGAGTCTGTACCTTTCGAACCTCGTGGCCTGGATGTTCGGCATCGGCGGCCATATCTCCCGAGGCAGCGATTTCGGCGCTGGCCGGGGCCGTTCGTCAGCTGCCGCCAACCGCACGCCGCTACGGGTGCTGGCAGTGGGCTTCTTGGCCGCCGCGTTGCTGCTGCTGGCGCTTTGGACGGCCGTCTGGCTCACGATTCAACTGCTTTGAGCGACCGGCCATGGCCTTGGGGCCATGGCGATTGACGGCTCATGGCACCGGATTGCTCCATAAACGATTCTCCGCCGCGGGTGAATGATAATGGCCTTGCCCAGAACGACGTGGGAGGCGCTGGCGATGTCGTAGACGCGCACAACCTATAAGTAACATGCCATTGTCTTACAACCTTAGCCAAAACGGTAAATGGTATTGGAGAGCCGAGAGCACCGGCTCGACGAAACAAAGGGGAGGAGTGCAATGACCAGAAACCGGACACGGTTGCGCACCGCAGTCGGCATCTTGGCAGCGGCGATGCTTGTAACCGACGCATACGCAATAGAAGGCGGGCAAGGGGACGGGGCGGTCCGTCTGCTGACGACGGTTCCCATTCCTGGAACCGCGGCGAACACGACGGCCGGCAATATGTACGTGTTCGATATCAGCTTCGTCGATCAGGCGACGCAGACCTATTATCTTGCCGATCGATCCAACGCCGTCATAGATGTCGTCAATGCACGAACCAACCAGCTGATCTCCCAGATCAGTGCCACGCCGCCATTCAGGGGATTTAGCGGGAACAACGCCACCTCGGG
>Ga0116117_1000525_pt1 | contig 10042 bp, 12 predicted proteins | sample June2015DPH_11_1_FD_89790 | JGI IMG/M metagenome (GOLD analysis project Ga0116117, IMG submission 89790) | Peatland microbial communities from SPRUCE experiment site at the Marcell Experimental Forest, Minnesota, USA - June2015DPH_11_10 | ecosystem: Environmental > Terrestrial > Soil > Wetlands... | reverse complement strand
ATCGAGCAGGATAATGTCGCATTCGGCGCGCGCGCAGATCTGCAGCGCCTCGGTGCCGCTCGAAGCGGTCAGGACATCGAAATATTCAGCCGACAGCCGCGCTTCCAAAAGCTTGACGTTGGCCGGGACGTCGTCGACGACCAGAATTCGCGCGGACATCCAACTTCCCCCTACCCGATGAACCGTCGAACGGTTTCAATAAACTTGCCGACCGAGATCGGCTTCGACAGGTAGGCCTCGCAGCCTCCTTCGCGAATCCGTTCTTCATCACCCTTCATGGCAAAAGCGGTGACCGCGACCACCGGTATCGAGCGCAGTTCCGGATCGTCCTTGATCCAGCGCGTCACTTCGAGGCCCGACACCTGCGGCAGCTGAATGTCCATCAGGATCAGATCGGGATGCAGCGAGCGGACGAGATCGAGCGCCTCGAAGCCGTTGCTGGTCCCCGAGGTCTGATAGCCATGCGCTTCCAACAGGTCGCGAAAGAGCTTCATATTCAGCTCGTTGTCCTCGACGATCAGGACGGTTTTTGCCATCCCGCCCTCCCAATTCCGGCAAGACAGGCCCGACTTCCGGTGCATCAGGCACCGCCGCCAAAGCCTGTCGAAAAGTAAATTCAAACTAGCGCCAGACTCGCTCCAAAGTCGTTAAATTTGCGTGGTATCTTTGCGCGCCATGGTTTCCAGTTGCTTGTGTCCGATCCGCAGACTCGGGCATGCTGGTTGCAAAATAGAGACCATAAGTTACGGAAAGGCAAACATTGCGGTTGAAAAAAACTGGCAAAAACCCTCGCGAAGTGGCTGAAATCGTTGCAATTCAGGCGCTTTCCTTCATCGCCGGCGACACCGAGCGCCTGGGCCTGTTCCTGGCCGAAAGCGGAATCGGTCCGGAAACCCTGCGCACAGCCGCGACAGACCCGCATTTCCTCGGCTCGGTGCTCGATTTCGTGATGCGGGATGATGCCACCGTGAAGGCGTTCGCCAGCGCCTCGCAGCTTCATCCGACCAATATTGCCGCCGCCCGCCAGGCGCTCGGCGATCCCGAATGGGAGCGCGACGTGCCGTGAGATCAGCCAGGCCGGCGCCGGGCGGGCCGACCTGCTTTTGCCGGGATTGCCTTGGCGATCTCGACAGCGCCGCCAACCGGTGCGGCCGGTGCGGTTCCCCGCGGCTGGTTCGTCACCCTGCCTTGCCCTCGCTCGCCCTGGCCCACATCGATTGCGACGCATTCTACGCGACCGTGGAAAAGCGCGACAATCCCGCGCTCGCCGACAAGCCGGTCGTCATCGGCGGCGGCAAGCGCGGCGTGGTTTCGGCGGCGTGCTACATCTCCCGCACCTATGGCGTGCGCTCGGCGATGCCGATGTTCAAGGCGCTGGCGCTGTGCCCCACAGCGATCGTGATCCGGCCTGATATGGCCAAGTATGTCAGGGTCGGCCGCGAAGTGCGCCATGCCATGCAGGCGCTGACGCCGCTGGTCGAGCCGCTGTCGATCGACGAGGCCTTTCTGGATCTGGGCGGGACGGCGCGGGTTCACGGCATGATCCCCGCAAAAGTACTGGCGCGCTTTGCACAAGCCGTCGAGCGCGACATCGGCATCACGGTGTCGGTGGGCCTGTCCTGCAACAAATTCCTGGCCAAGATCGCATCCGAGATGGACAAACCGCGCGGCTTTGCGGTGCTCGATGCGATCGAGGCCCGCGCCATGATGGCCGACAAACCGGTCGGGTTCATTTTCGGGGTCGGGCCGGCAACGCAGCAACGCCTGGCGCAGCGCGGCTTTCGCACCATCGCCGACTTGCAGCGCGCCGACGAGACCGAGCTGATGAAACAATTCCCGACTGACGGCCGCAGGCTGTGGCGGCTTTCGCGCGGTATCGACGATCGGGCCGTGGTGCCCGATCGCGGCGCCAAGACCATTTCCAGCGAAACCACGTTTGAAAACGACGTCCGAGATTTTGCCGCGTTGGAAAGGCTGCTATGGCGGCTGTCGGAGAAAGTGTCCGCGCGGCTCAAGAACGGCGATCTTGCCGGATCGACCATCACGCTGAAACTGAAGACCGCCGATTTCAGGCAGCGCACCCGCTCGCAGTCGCTTGCGGCGCCGACCCAACTGGCGACAAAAATCTTCGCGGTGACCCGGGAAATGCTGGCGAAGGAAATCGACGGCACCGCGTTCCGGCTGATGGGCACAGGCGTCAGCGCGTTGCGGCCGGGATCGCCGGCCGACGACACCGACATGCTCGACCGCCGCGCAGCGCATGCCGAACGCGCGATCGACGATCTGCGCAAACGATTCGGCGATGCCGCCGTGATCAGGGGCATCGCCTATGAAGGGCCGGAGAAGTGAGGGGTAGCGCCGCGATTTGCAGATGCCCGTCATCGCGAGGAGCCCTTGCGACGAAGCGAGCAGTCCTTGGCATGGCAAGCTATATTGCCTCGCGGAGCCAACAAAGGCGGGCACGGCGCGAAGCGCGCCCTTTGTTCCAACCCCGCCAGCTACTTACACGGCTTGGCATCCTTGACGTCGAACTTTTCCAGCAGGCCGGAAATAACGAAATCATTGTAGTCGAGCACCAGCGCCCGCGAGACGCCGTTCTCGAACAGCTCGAACGACATGGCATAGACCGGCGTCTGCTCGCCGTCCTTGGCCTTGGCGTCGCGGTCGTAATAGCTCACCGTAACCGGCCAACGCGTGAGCGATTTCATCTGATCGCTGGTGGTTGCCGGATCGGGCGCCGCGACCGCGCGGTCGCCCGATATCGGCTGCCCGATCACGGTCAGTGTGTTGTAGACCTTTTCGCCGTTGTCCGAGCCGTCATAGACCGAAAGTTCGAGCAGGGATTTGCCTTCGCGGGCCGCTTCGATGATGCGCCGGATCTGCTCGGTCGGAAACACCGTCGCCCCGTCCAGGGTAAAGGTCTTGGCTTCCGGCTCTTTCAGTTTGACGGTAATGTGGTCGCCGGTCCGCTCCGCGACTCCGTCGACCGGGCTTGAGTCGGTGTCGTTCATGCGGCTGTCGATCTTGAAGCGATAGCTCTTGCCCTCGGCATCTTCCCAGGAGGTCGAGCGCAGATCGCTCAGCGTCACCTTGCCCTCGCCGCTGCTCAGTTCCGAGACCTGGCGAAATTCCGAGGTGTAACCCTCGCAGGTGCTGCCGGAGAAATTATACAGGATGCGACCGCGCGCGCTGTCGATCGAGGCCGAGCCGCGCGATTTCATCAGGCTGAGGTCGTAAAGCGCCTGATGCGCCAGAAAGGCGGCGCCTGCCGCGGCGCCGGCGTGCCCGGCAGCGAAACCCGATCCTCCCGCGATGGCGGCCACCGTCAGCAGCAGCGATCGGGTCGGCGGCATCCGGAACCAGCAAGCCATGTGTTTTCCTTAAAAATTGTGATTTGACACGTTATTCTTCGTCCTATTGCGCCGCAACTGGGGCCACTTCACGAAAAAGTACGATTGCGAGCCGAGCTACCCGGTTTAATGGCATGGCGCCGCCGATCGGCGCTCCCTTGCAAGTGCCTCTGCGATGCGCGAAACAACGCCGGACCAGATCGGAAGTCGATCGGTCGCAGGTCAATTCAAACGGGGACGAAACATGGCGGGTACGGTCGAGCAGAAGCTTGCAGCACTGGGAATCGTCTTGCATGAACCGCCGGCGCCGGTGGCGAATTACGTCGGTTTCGTGCGCACCGGAAATCTGCTGTTCGTGTCCGGCCAGGTCTGCGTCGCCCCGGACGGCAAGCTGATCGCCAAGGGCAAGCTCGGCGCTGGCGTCACCATCGAGCAGGGCAACGCCGCAGCGCGCGGTTGCGCCATCAACCTGCTGGCGCAGATCAAGGCCGCGCTCGGCGACCTCGACAAGGTGGTCCGCGTGGTCCGGCTCGGCGGTTTTATCAATTCCGCGCCGGACTTTCTCGACGGGCCGAAGGTCTTGAACGGCGCGTCCGACCTGATGGTCGCAGCCTTCGGCGACAAAGGCCGCCACGCGCGCACCACCGTCGGCGTCGCTTCCCTTCCTGCCGACGCGGCGGTCGAGGTCGAAGGGCTTTTCGAGGTCTCCTAGCGGAACTGTCCGCGTGCGCGCACCGAACTGGCTGACGGCGCGGCCGGTGGCCCATCGCGGCCTGCATGACTTTGCGCGGGGTATTATCGAAAACATGCCGGCCGCGGCCTTGGCTGCGATTTCAGGCAATTTCAGCATCGAATGCGATATCCAGCTCGCCGCCGACGGCGAGGCCATGGTGCACCATGACGACACACTGGGCCGCCTGACCGCAGGCAGCGGTGCGCTGCTGGGGATGACCGCCGCGGAGCTGAAGGCGATCAGGTTCAAGGATACGCCGGAGCGGATGATGTCGCTCGCCGACCTCTGCGCACTGGTCGATGGCCGGGTGCCGCTGGTGATCGAGGTCAAGAGCCATTTCGATGGCGACCGCAAACTGGTGGCGCGGATGGCGGAGGTGCTCACCGGCTACAAGGGACCCGCGGTCGGGATGTCGTTCGATCCCGACCAGGTGCTGGCGCTGCGTGAAAGGATGCCGCTTTTGCCCCGCGGCATCATTGCCCAACGCAATTATGACGAAGATTACTGGAGCAAGCTTTGGCCGGAACAGCGCCGGGGCATGCTGCATCTTCGCCACGCCTGGCGCACCCGGCCGCATTTTGTGGCTTTTTGGGTCGAGGAGTTACCGGCGCCTGCGCCCTGGATCGCGCGCAACCTGTTCGGCCTGCCGCTACTCACCTGGACCGTGCGCACGCCGGAGCAGCGCGAGCGCGCCGCCCGCTACGCCGATCAGATCATCTTCGAGGGCTTTCGCCCTTGAACCCGGGGCATGCTCAAGGCGCCCTTGCGATCTTCGCTGCAATGCACGATCTTGCAGGGATCACTTTGTTGCAGGGGTCACCACGTGCGATGGCCGTTCGTAAGGCGTGACCGGTTCAGATTGTCGATGGATTCGTCCGAAATAAGCCTGGAAGCCGTTTCGTCCATCAGCCGGATAGCGGCCGAGGATTGGGATGCCTGCGCTAATCCGGCCTCGCCCCCAGATACCATCGGCGGCCTCGACAAGCTCGCTTCACGCGACCCGGCGGCCGTTTCCTGCGCCAGATCAGCCTCCCGCTATAACCCGTTTGTTTCCCATGCTTTTCTCTCAGCGTTGGAAGAGTCGGGCTCGGCCTGCGCGCGGACCGGTTGGGGACCGCGCCACCTCGTGGCGAGGCTGCGGGACACCATCGTCGGCATCGTGCCCTGTTATCTGAAATCGCACTCGCGGGGCGAATATGTATTCGACCGCGGCTGGGCCGATGCCTTCGAACGCGCCGGCGGCCGCTATTATCCGAAACTGCAGGTCTCGGTTCCCTTTACTCCAGCTACCGGCCCGCGCCTGCTGGTCCGGGAGAATGCCGACCAGGAGCGCATCCGCAGCGTGCTGGCGAATGGCCTCGTCGCGCTGTGTGAGCTATCCGAAGCCTCGTCCGTTCACGTCACCTTTGCGCGCGAAGCGGAATGGCAGCACCTCGCCGGTCATCGCTTCCTGCAGCGGACCGACCAGCAGTTTCACTGGCACAACCGGGGTTACCAAAATTTTGATGATTTCCTCGCCACGCTGAATTCGCGCCACCGCAAGGCGATCAAGCGCGAGCGGCGCGATGCTGTGGCCAATGGCATCACGATCCACGCGCTGACCGGCAGCGACATCACTGAAGAGGCCTGGGACGCCTTCTTTGATTTCTACATGGAGACCGGTTCACGCAAATGGGGCCGGCCCTATCTGACCCGCACGTTCTTTTCGCTGATCGGCGAGAGCATGCCTGAGGACGTGCTGCTGGTGATGGCAAGGCGCAGTGGCCGCTGGATCGCCGGCGCCATCAATTTCATCGGCGCCGACACGCTGTTCGGGCGCAACTGGGGCGCGGTCGAGCATCATCCCTTCCTGCATTTCGAGGTCTGCTACTACCAGGCCATCGACTTTGCCATTGCGCGCGGCCTGAAAACGGTCGAGGCCGGCGCGCAGGGCGAGCACAAGATCGCGCGCGGCTACCTGCCGCAAAACACCTATTCGGCGCATTACATTGCCGACCCCGGCCTGCGCCGCGCCATCTCGGACTATCTGAAGCGCGAACGCGCTTTTGTCGCCGAAGCCGCGCGCGAACTCACCGAGGCCGGGCCGTTTCGCAAAACCGGTGACGGGGAAACTTGACCGCTTCGCAAGCGGCGGCGAAAGTGGAGTCAGAGGAGCCGCGCCATGTCCGCCTATGACAGCAATAACCCGTTCGCAAAAATCCTGCGGGGCGAGTTTCCCTGTTACAAGGTCTATGAGAACGACCATGTGCTGGCCTTTCTCGACATCATGCCCAGGTGTCCCGGACATGCCCTGGTGATCCCCAAGGCCCCGGCGCGCAACATCCTCGATATCTCCCCGGAAGACTTCGCCCATGTCGCGCGCGCCGCCCGGACAATTGCCCGGGCCGCGATGACCGCCTTCAAGGCCGACGGCATCACGCTACAGCAATTCAGCGAACCTGCCGGCGGCCAGGTGGTGTTTCATTTACATGTGCATGTGATGCCACGGCATGAGGGGGTGGCGCTGCTGCCGCCCGCGAGCCGCAAGGAAGCTGCAAAAGTGCTGGAGGAGAACGCGTCGAAGCTGGTGGCGGCGTTGAAATAACCGCGCGCCGTTATTGCGAGCGCAAGCGAAAGCAATCCATAGCCACGGGTGAAGCATGGATTGCTTCGGCCCTTTGCGCCTCGCAATGACGATGGCAGCATCTCACTCCGCCTCGACATCCCCTCGCTTCTGCGCCGCCAGCGGCGAGAACTCGCAGCGGTCCGGCTTCAGATCCAGCAGCGGGGTTTCGTCGAGGCAGTCGAGGCCGCGTACCAGCACGGTTGCGCCCTCGATGCCGACCAGCCTGACGATCGAGGTGCCAATCGGGTTCGGCCGCACCGGGGAGCGCAGCGAAAAGGTGCCTCGCGTGGATCCGTTCTTTTTTGGGCTCTGCAGCACCAGATCGCGGCGCGAGCGGTGCAGCCAGTAGATCACCTCGAGATTACTGTAGAAATCCACGCCCTGCAGCGCCGGCACCCAGGGATCAAAGATCTCAAGCCGGCAGACCGGGCCGTCGTGACGCCCCTGTCGCGGGGCATCCTCCCGCGAGATCCAGGGCGTGCGGATGCGGCCAATGAAGATCAGCCCGGCATCGCGCACAGCGGGCATCTCGACCGCCAATTCGCCATCGCGAAGATTATTCTCTGCAGACATCTCGTTCTCGAACCATCTTTCAATCCAGTGGGATATTCTACGCCTTGATGATGCCTGCCCATCGCGCCCGGTCGGCCGCGATGAAATGCGCGATATCAGCGGCGCCGCGCGAACCGAACACCGGAAAGCCCGATCTTTTCCAGCGAAGCGCGAAAGGCGTCGTCGTTCAGCGCATGGTCGAGGCTTAGGCCGATCCTTCGCACTGTTTCGTCCCGCAGCTTTGCAGGCGCCGGAATACCATACCAGACGCAGATTTCCAGGCGATCGGGAAAGGCGTGACTCCGAAAGACCGTTCCTGCCACTACTTTTGCCCTTGTTAATACAAGAGATTAACAGGTTGAAGGTATTATTATACTGTAGTCGTGCGAAAGCAAAGGCTTTCCGCATGCGCACATCCTGTCATGGCGCGATCCACAGGGTTCAGCCTCTGACGTTCCAGTTCTTCAGCACGAAACAGGCGCCGCCGGCGCGACGGATGCGGTTGCACAGATCGTCGGCTTCGGGGCGGGTGTCGGCGCCGATCCGCACCTGATAGAAGGGCTGATTGCCCCGGCTGCGCATCACCGAGCTCAGAAGGCTGGGATCCTGATCGCCGATCACCGCGCTCAGCCGCTTCATGGCGCGGGCATACATCGCCAGGGCCTGATCGCGGTTGAAGCCGGCGGCGAGCTGCACACCCCAGAGCTTGGCCGCCGCCAAGTTTACATGCGCTTCGAGCTCGGTGACGAATGGATTGGGCGCGCGCTTCAACAAAGCCATCAATTCGCGGCAACCGGAATTTGTAGTGCGGTCGGGCAGCTTCGCGTTTTTCCCGGCCGCAGCCCAAGTATCCACGGTGGCACCGGTGATAGCGACCACGTAATGGCGGGTCTCATCCGGCATTGGGCCGGTCCCGGCCAGCCATTCCTGCACCCGCCGCGGTCCGGCATTATAGGCCGCCGCCGCCAGCCCGAGATTGCCGAACTGCTCGCGCAACTCGCGCAAGAATTGCGCGGATTTCGGCAGCGCCTGCACCGGGTCGAAGGGATCGAGCAGGCGGCGCTCGCTGGCCGTTCCCGGCATGAATTGCGCGATGCCCTGGGCACGCTGGCCGCTCCGCGTCAGCGGTCCTACGGCATCGCTTTGAAAGCGGCTTTCCTGCCAGATCACGCGGGCAAAAAACTCCAGCGGCAGGCCGTTGGCCGTGGCCGCCGATTCGATCATCAGACAGATCGCCTCGCGCGTGTCGGTTTCCCGCCCGGCCGCTGCGGTCTTGCCTTCATCGGTGGGAAGCGCCAGTTCCTCGACGCTCGGCCGCACGGTCCGCGCCGCCGCATCCCCCGCCAAGCCATGCGCGGCCGGCAACAGCAGCGTCACGACGACGGCGCAAAGCTGAACATGCCGACCGATCACCGTTCGCACCGCCATGTCTGATTCCCCGGGGATCCGTTTGACCCACCCATCGGACCGCCCAGCTATCTAGCAATGGTGGCGCGCGAGTGGGAGCGCAAGACATGATGCGCCAAGGATATCGACGAGCACGCCGCGGTGCCGCGATTCCTGATCAGTGATTTTCCGCTCGGCAATTCCGCGGGCAAGCCGTACGATCCGTCCTCGCAAGGCGCCACGCTCGAACTCGCGCCGCGCGTATTGGAAACCGCGCCGGCGCCGCAAACCACGGTGCAATCGCCACACTGCGCTGAAGCGCGGACGCCGCCTGGAAGCGCGACTACAACAATGGGGCCCCGCTGAGCGCCGAAGCGCTGCCGCGGCGGCGGCGCGAATTCGACGCCCAGAAGGAAATCGCTCGCGGGCGGCGCCGCAGTCCTTCTTGAATTTACCTTAAGGACAGCATTCCAAAGCTCTGCTTTTGCACCGCCAGATTTCTGGATATGGTAGGCAATCTGTTACCGGAGCATAGAAAGTGCTTGAGAGACGCCAGACCGCGCGCGCCCGCGTGATTTTTCACGGCCGCATCGTTTACCATGACCGCCTGTCGACGATCGACTGCGTCGTCCGCAATTTTTCCGACGACGGCGTCAAGATCGAATTCGATAATTTAGCCCTGTTGCCCGACGAAATTGATCTCTTCATCGCAAAAAAAAACCACTCGTTTCGCGCCAAGCTGGCGTGGCGCTGTGTTAATCAGGCCGGCTTGACCTTTCGCCCTGTAGCCCGAACCGACGTGATCCCGCTGGATTGGGCGCGGCGGCTGCGTTGTTCCGAACAGGAACGGCACAAACTGCAGCTCAAAATGGCTGAACTTCTGTCTGAACACTGAATGCCGCACCACCAATGCGACTGGACAGGACAGCGTTTCGAGCCTTTCTCGCCGCCGAAGCCGGCGCCGCCGGGCTTGAATATGTGATCATCGCCGCGGGCGTCGGGCTGGTGCTATGTGCCGCATTGTGCGTCGCTCAAGGCGTGGTCGTGGGAGAGTTCGAGGCCGTTGACAAGGCCCTGAAGCATCTGAATGGCTATTGACGCGCCCACGTTTGGCGCGGGTGGCAAGACAATTCCGTTGCCCTCGCGTTCAAGTTGGAGGCTCGACCGGAGTCGCAGGTCACCGATCTCGAACGACGGCTGCGCAAGTTTCCTTGATCTGCCTCAATTCCGCGCATGGCGGCAATGGCAGTCTCGCAAATGAACGATCCGGGCAATCCCGATGCGCAAGTTTGGAATGAAGGCCGTCTTCGCATTGCTTACAATAGACCGAGCGGCGAACAAACGGCTCGACTGGGATCGCGTCATCCTGATTTTCTCGACCGCCGTGACCGTCGGCCTTGTCGCGCTGTACGCCTT
>Ga0116117_1000522_pt1 | contig 10062 bp, 9 predicted proteins | sample June2015DPH_11_1_FD_89790 | JGI IMG/M metagenome (GOLD analysis project Ga0116117, IMG submission 89790) | Peatland microbial communities from SPRUCE experiment site at the Marcell Experimental Forest, Minnesota, USA - June2015DPH_11_10 | ecosystem: Environmental > Terrestrial > Soil > Wetlands >... | reverse complement strand
TCCTGTCGCGCGATTGGATCGCGAATTCTCTTCGCTGCAAAAACAGGCCGTGAAAGATTTTCGGGAAGAAGCATGGCGGGGAAAACTGCATCTTCAACGTAGCGTCGACCTACGCTACCGTGGCCAGGGATACGAACTCAACCTGCCGTTCACCAGCAATCTTTTGAAGGAATTCGAACGCGAACATCAGCGCCGCTACGGCTACACTTACTCCGGTCGAGAAGTAGAGCTGGTAACCCTCCGCCTTCGCGCGTCGGTAAAATCAGCACCAGCTCACGCCGGGAAGATGGACCATGGGAAGATGGACGATGTGAGGATGGGCACTCTAGCCCGTCCAGACCGAGCAACGCTCGGCTCGCCTTCCGTGCCCAAAGCCAAGGTCTTGTTCGATGGCAAAAAACTCGCAACGGAAATCCACGCTCGAGAGACGCTGAAGCCCGGAAAGACGTACTCCGGCCCTGCCATCATCACAGAATACAGCGCCACCACGGTGATCCCGCCTGGGAAGCGATACCGCATTGACGATAAGGGGAATCTCTTAATCGCCATCTAAGGACAAAGAACATTCCAGTAGACTTTCAAGTCCCCCGTGGAAGAGAAAAACCCACCCAAACATTCTTTGAGAGAAATGTTTAAAACATGTTCACTTCCCGCTGCTTTTCGATTGCAACTCTCTGAGTCCGTTAGGCCTCTAACAATTAGCAGGTGAATGGCCGTTAAAGGAGGCTTCGATGCGTGCACTTAGGAATACTCTGCAGAGACCCCTACCGGTACCTGTATGCCAATGTGAATGCCGCGCTTGCGATATCGGGATTCACTGCTCGAAACACCCCTGCGAATACCGTTCTCAACGGATTACTCCGAACGTACACGCGCGCCGTCCCGTTGCTTCCGCCTCAATTCCTTTTCGACCCACTCCACAAAAAACGACTGAAACTCTTCCTGCGTATACACTCCCTTTCGAATCAGCAGAATGTTTATCGCGTAAACGGTAGCCTTGAATCCTTCGTCTCTTGACGCGGCGGCGAGCGCTTCTTCAAACGACATCTGAGTGTTTGTCCCTTGGAATTGTCCGAATTAGACCGAACTCCATCAAAACATCCTCGCCGCCGGCAGTCAACGACAAATCCCCTCCGCCAGGCCGCAACAGGCCCGACCCATCAGTCTGCCGCCGTCTCGATTGTTACAATCCAATGAAAATCGTTGTGCTCGCCCCACTCTCGCCACTCGGTGCTAGGTACTCGCAACTAGCTTCGTTACAATAAAACCCGTGAAACCAAGCATCTTCGTCGTCGAAGACGATCCCGATATTTCCCGCCTCGTTCGCCACCACTTGGAAAACGATGGCTTTGCCGTGCGCATCTATTCCAACGGCTCGACTGTAATCGCCGACGCCGAACGCCAGCGGCCGGCGCTTTTCGTACTCGATATTATGGTCCCCGGCAAAGACGGACTCGAACTTTGTCGCACCGTGCGCCAGACTCCCGGCCTCGCATCCGTGCCCGTGATTTTTCTTACCGCTAAGAGCAGCGAAGCCGACCGCGTCCTCGGCCTCGAGATTGGTGCCGATGACTACATCGCCAAACCTTTCAGCCCGCGTGAACTCGTCGCCCGCGTTAAAGCCGTTCTCCGCCGCTTTGAGCGCCCGCTTCCGCCCAGCCCGCTCAAAGTTGGAGATATCGCCATCGACCCCGCCGCCATGGTCCTGACCGTTCGCGGGCAAACCGTTCCCACGACTGCCACGGAATTCCGTCTGCTCGATTATTTCGCTCGCCATCTTGGCCGTGTATTTTCTCGCGACCATCTGCTGGATTCCGTTTGGCGCGACACTTCCTACGTGACTCCGCGCTCGGTCGATGTCTACGTCCGCCGCATCCGCGAGAAGATCGAACCGGACCCGGAAAATCCGCGCTATCTCAAGACCGTGCGTGGTGCGGGCTACCGTTTCGAGGCTCCAAAGTGAGCCCCGAGAGAGAAAAGAATTGAGGAACGGAATTTTTCTCAAGCTGATGGCGGCGTTCCTGTTCGTCATTCTTGCGGCTGCGGTAACTTTCGACCTTATGCTGGGAGGGGCGTGGCAAGCTTCGCTGCGCGCCGAAATCGAGCGCAACCTAATCCAAAAGACCGAGCTTCTGGCTCACCGCGTGGAAAGCGATCGCAGCCATTCTCTCGCGGACATCGCAGCTCAAGAAGGACAAGCCGCCGGCGCTCGTGTCACTATCATCGATCCCAAGGGCCAAGTTCTCGCCGATTCGGAAGCGAATCCCGGCGGGATGGAGAATCACTCGGCCCGTCCCGAATTCGTCGCTGCTCTTTCCGGCACAATGGGTCGTGATGAGCGCCGCAGCGCGACCATCGGCGTTCCGTTTCTCTATGTGGCCGTTCCCATCTCCGGTGGCGCTGTCCGTCTGGCCTACCCGCTTTCCGACGTTGAAGCGGTTTCCGCGCTGGTTCACCGCAGGCTGGCGCAGGCTTCCGGCTTGGCCTTTCTTTTCGCTCTTCTTGTAGCCGGCATCGCAGCGAATTGGACGGCTCGCCGCCTCGAACGCATCGTTGGTGTCGCCGCCCGTATCGCCGAAGGCGATCTGCAGGCCCGCATTCGCGAAGCTTCGCAGGATGAAATCGGCCGCGTTGCCGCCGCCATCGATGGCACAGCCCGCCGCGTCGAAGAAAGTTTTGTCGCCGTCCGTTCCAGCCAGCGCCAGCTCGAGACCCTGCTCAACAGCATGCAGGACGCCGTTATCGCCGTCGGCGCCGATGGCTTGGTGCAGTGGGCCAACCAGCCCATGGATCGCCTGGTTCCGCAGGGCACGCGCTTGCACCAACCCGTGGTCGAAACCATTCGCGACCCTGATTTCCTCGGGACCGTGAACGAAGCGATTTCTACGCGTGAAGTCAAAACTGCTCGCGCCACTTCCATCGTTCCCGGCCGCGCCTTCGACGTTACCGCTGCGCCTCTGCCTGAAGGCGGCGCTGTTGCCGTGCTGCGCGATCTTACCGAAACCGAGCGCGTGGAAAAAACCCGCCGCGACTTCATCGCGAATGTTTCCCACGAACTGCGCACGCCGCTCACTTCGATTCAAGGTTACGCCGAGACTTTGCTCGACAGCACTTCCGAAAATACAGCGCCCACACGCGAGTTCCTGGAGATCATCCGCAAGAACTCCTCTCGCATGTCGCGGCTCACCGAAGATCTGCTTACCCTAGCGCGCGTCGAATCCGGCGAAACCCGTTTCGATTCTGAGCCGGTTCCGCCCGCCGAACTGCTTCACGACGCCGAAGAAAGTTTCCGCGAAATCGCGCGCACTCAGGGGATTGATCTGCAAATCCAGGATTCTCCGGCGCACCATTTGCAGAGTTCAAATTTTCCCGGCCCCAACCCACTTCCCGAAAATCTGCCTTCCGTTCTTGCCGACCGCGAAGCCATCCATCAGGTTTTTTCCAACCTGATTGACAACGCTCTCAAGTATGGCGCTTCCGGCGGACGCATCGTGCTCGGCGCCCGTGCCGTGCCCCATGCTGTGGAATTTTTCGTTCAGGATTTCGGCGGAGGCATCGCCTCTGAACATCTACCGCGCCTGTTCGAGCGCTTCTATCGCGTCGATAAAGCCCGTTCCCGTGAATCGGGAGGCACTGGCCTGGGCCTGGCCATCGCCAAGCACATCATGCTGGCTCACGGCGGCTCCATCCGCGCCGAAAGCGATCTTGCTCACGGCAGCACGTTCTTGTTTACTCTTCCCACGGCGTAGTTGTCTCCGACGCGACCAACCCAACCTACGCGCCCGGATGAATCCATCGCACCAGCCAGAAAGCAACCGCCGCAACCCCCGCCGACGCCGGAATGGTCACCAACCACGCCCACACGATGCGTCGTGCCACCCCCCAGCGCACAGCCGATAGCCGCTGCGTCGCTCCCACACCAACGATTGCTCCCGTAATCGTGTGCGTGGTGCTGACCGGAATCCCGGCAAGAGCAGTAGCGAAGAGAGTGATCGCACCCGCCGATTCCGCGCAGAATCCTCCTACCGGCTTCAGCTTGGTGATCCGCGAGCCCATTGTGTGAACAATTCTCCAGCCTCCAAAATAAGTTCCCAGCGCGATGGCAGTGTGCGCGGCCAGAATGATAGGCCAGTGAAATTTTCCCCAGTTGCCCGCAACTTCCGCCGAAGTCAAAAAATGAGCGCCATAAAGAGCGCTGGCTACAATGCCCATTGTCTTCTGTGCATCATTGCCTCCGTGGCCCAGGCTGTAGGCGGCTGCCGAGACAAGTTGCAACTTGCGAAACCAGGCATCAATCCGTTGCGGAGGTTTATTGCGCAAAAGCCAATAGATGGCGACCATGAACGAAAAACCCAGAATCAACCCCATGATCGGCGCCACCACAATGAAAATCAGAGTCTTGTACCAGCCCGCGGCAATGATGACGTGCCATCCCGAACGCATCACCGCCGCACCCGCAAGGCCACCAATCAAAGCGTGCGACGAAGAAGTCGGCAGCGCCCACCACCAGGTCAAAATATCCCAAACAATAGCGCCGAACAACCCTGTGATTACCACATACTGAGTCACATCCTCGATCCGGATCATCCCCACGCCGATGGTCTTGGCAACCGCGGTTCCAAGGAGAAAAGCCGCTACGAAATTGAAGAACGCCGCCCATGCCACTGCCAGTTTTGGGGACAAGACCCGGGTTGACACCACAGTCGCGATGCTGTTGGCGGCGTCGTGAAATCCATTCAGGAAATCGAAAGTCAGGGCGACGAGGACGGTGATGATGAGCAGCAGCAGGTCAGGCTTCACCAGTTTTCCCGTTGGCTTAGATTATTTCAACTCAGGTATTCTTCAAAACAACCGTTTCCAGCACGTTCGCGACGTCTTCCGCTTTGTCGGTCGCACGCTCCAGGAATTCCAGCAGTTCTTTGACTTTGATTAAGTTGATCGGGTCTTTCTCATATTCAAAGAGCTTGGCAATGGCCTGCTGCGAGACCAGATCCGCTTCGTTTTCCAGTCGGTTGATCTCCACGCAATGGGCCAGAATATTCCCGTTCTTCTGCATCAGAGAAACAGCCGCCTGCAACTCCCGGCACTGCATCAGGATGATCTTCGCTATTTCTCCGGCGGCCGGCGGTGGATCCGTGATCCGGTACATCACCAACCTGGCCCCGGAGGCATTGATGAAGTCCAAAACATCATCCAACTTCGAGGCCAATTGGTGAATGTCTTCGCGGTCGAAGGGCGTGATGAATGTCTGGTTTAGTTTAGTGAGGATGGAATGCGTGAGTTCATCCCCTTGGCGCTCAATGCGGCGAATTTCGTCTATCTTTCTGTCTACATCGCGGTAGTCCGCAAACAGATCGACAAGCGTTCGCGCTCCCGCGATGAGGTTGTCAGACATCGCTGAGAACATCTTGAAAAAGCTTGTATCCTTCGGAATGAGCTGCATCATTTGGGGGAAGCGACAAACTCCAAGCGGGTTAGGTTTTAAGACCGGTTGCGGCACTCAAGGCCAGTCACTATCTCACGCCGCGCCGAACCCAGTCAAACCAGGTAAGCCTGTATGACTTATGGCAATTTTTCCGGCAGAGATCTTCTGGAACGGCAGGGCCGCTCCGCTAGTTGGCTGTGCGGCGGGAGTCTTCGATGCGCGAGCGTCTCGGCAGAACAACCCAAATGGCGAGGAGTATGGCAAATACTGCGCACGCCCCAACCGCGATCCGCTGTAGGAAATCGAGCAAAACCGAAACCACATCCATTTCGGTATTGTGCGATTCACCGGGCGGAAGCGCGAGGTAACGACAAGCCATGTCCTGCCGTGCCCGAGCCTGCGGCGAGTTTTAAGACATCACTCTCCCGCCGGACATAACTTCAGTGTTAACATCACTCAAAGGATTCCCCCGCCCGGTGACGTTATGAAACGAATCTCGATGTTCTTGCTTCTGGTCGTTTTGAGTGTTGCGTGGTCGATGCCGGCCAGCGCTCAGCGTGAAAACAGAAGCATCGGTGAAAACAGCCGCGAAGCCAAAAAGGCGGCTAAGCAACAGCAAAAGTACTCAAAGAAGCAGGCCAAGAGGCAGCGCAAGGCGGCGAAGAAATATCAGAAGGCGCAACGCAAGGCGGCCAAGCGGCAAAAACATCGAAAGTAAATGGTAGCGCCGGCGTCTCGCCGCCTATCGTCGAGAACCCGCCCTGAGCTTGCCGAAGGGGCATCCGGCCATCGCTGCCTGCGCCACCCGGCCAGGCCAAGAAATAACCAAAAATTCACCGCCCCTTAACCCATTCCGCGGGAAGAAAACCTATGCTTAATCGTTGACCATCCGGTTCTGGATACGTCAGAATCAGAGTCAACAGTTACGCGCACGTCCAATCCGCGCCACAGGGATGGCCCCATGAGCACTGCCCGCGCAGCAAGCCTGCCCCCCGAACCGGTTCACCATCACATCGTCAGGCGCACCATCGAAGCCTGCCGTCTAGCCCAGGAGGCCGCAGGGGCCGCCGCTGAAGGCATTGCCACCGGCTCTGCTCCACTGCTGAACTCTCTGCGACAGCGTGAGCGCGAACTCGACACGCTCGACATGGAAATCGACAGCGCCGTCACTACCGCCATCACCGAGGTTGAGCCCGCCGAGGCTCGCGAACTGCTGGCCTGCATGAAGTTTATGATCAGCCTCGAACGCATTGGCGACCTGCTTCTCAGCTTCGCCAACAGCGCCCAAGCTGCCGCCGGTCGCGTCGATTCCGACGACACCCGCGACCTCACTCACATGGCAACGATTCTGGAAAAAATGTTGACTGACGTCGGCGATGCCTTCTCTGCCCGCGATGTCTCGAAAGCCGTTGACGTTCTTCGCGCCGATTCCGAGATCGACCGCCTGCGCAACCTGATTTTCCTCCGCCACATCGAGAATCCCGAAAACATTGCGCGGCAAGCCAGCCTGCAAGTCATCTTCATGACTCAGTCACTCGAACGCGCCGGGGATCACGCCAAGAATCTCGCCGAAGAAGTCTGCCACGTAGTCAGCGGACGCACCGTTCGCCACGTCCTGATGGCCTACGACAAACCGGTAGAACAAATGTTCATCGACTATTTACGCCGCCGCGAGCGCTAGCTGAAATCTCAGTTCCTTCACTAGGTACTCGGTACCGGCCTCTACTTCGCCGGCACCCAGTAAATCTCTTCCTTGATTGCTACCTTGTCCAGAAAACCGCGCCGCTTGAGAATCGCCTTGCTATTCGCGATCATGTCGGGATGGCCGCAGAGATAAGCGTGAGTATTGCTGGCATCGAGCCCCCACGAGTCCGCATACTTGCGCAGGATGTCGTCGGCACGCCCAATCTCACCCGGCCAGTCGGCATGATCCCATGGCCGGCTCACGGTAGGAATATATTTCAGCCACGGCAATTCCTCAGCGAAGCGAGTTAGTTCGTCCTTGTAACCGAACTCCCAGGGACGGCTGGCGCCGTTGAGCAGATACAGTTTGTGAGCGCCGTCAAATCGCCCTTCCTTCCAGTCTTTCGACAGCGTGCGGATGAAGCTGACGAACGGGGCCACGCCCGTAACCGTAGACACCAGCAAATGATTCGTGCGTCCGTTTCCGGTTTCGAGTACGAACCTTCCCTTGGGCGCCTTGCGCATCAGTAATCTGTCGCCCGGCTGGAGTTTGTAAAGCCGGGGCGTGAGCGCTCCTTCGGGCACCAGTTCGAAAAAGAATTCGACTTCGCTTTCGCTGGGAGATGAAGCAATCGAATAAGGACGCTCGATGCGCTTGCCGCCGTCTTCGACCCCAAGCGTCGCATATTGCCCCGGAACAAAATTGAACGCTCCGCCAGCCTCGATGCGAAACATCCAGAGATCGGGAGCGAAATCGACGCGTTTAGTGACCCGCGCCTGAAAAAACTTGTCGTCCACAACCATAATTTCGAAATCTCCCGAGGGCCCAAGGCTTAAATTCGATGCAGAATCGAGCGGAAATATGGACTGTTAAAGTGGAGAAAATCATACATGCAAACGAAGTGGTTGACAACCGAACGGTCGTTCGAGATTCGTTGCTTAGAGTGGGTCGCTAGGGTCGAGCTGCGAAGACCTTCCCAGAAAGTTCATCCAGCTCCACTCCGTCGCTGCGAATTTCAGAAGTAGTCTTGCCCGCCGGCGCAGTCTCCGGCAGGGCGCGCAGTTTTTCGACTTCGGCCTCAGTTTTTTGCCAGTCTGCCGGATTTTTCTTGGTCGCGTTCGGCGCATTCGGATCGGAGTAGAAGGCCAGAATATTGGCACGCAAGTCGTGCGTGATCTCGTCGAAGTTGTGCCCTGCCAACTCATCGAGTAGGCGCGCGTAGGTCTTATCCGTCAGGCCGTATTCCCCCGCCCGCGTGTCGTGCCCTGTGTCGAAGTCCGTGTTCGTGAGTTGAACTCTTCCGGCGGCAGCCTCTTGCAGCAGCTTCGCATAGTTCTCCATCGTGCGGTCAACGCTGGCGATATAGAGATCTTCAGTCTGCTTGCTAGGAATCTTGAAGTCGAGCGCTTTGAACGGGCCAATCTTGGGTACGAACCTGAAAAAAAACGCCAGCACACGCGTTCCGAAACCCGGCTGTCGATAAGTTCTCCCCCATTCCTTTTGATAACTCGCGCGCGACAAATAATAGCGAAATTGTCTCGTCCGGAAGTTCGGTGTCTCGGCGGCGACGATCTCTTTTTTCCGTGTGGTCAGCGCCACCCGAGTCATCTCAGGGATCACTTTGCTGATGGCCCGCCGGAAAGTGCCGAAAGCCATGTCTTCATTCTTGATCACATCGCTGAGCGGAATGGCGTAGGTATCCAGAAATGCCCTCTCCAGCACCGGCTTCGAAATCTCGAAACCGATAAAGTCGTGATAGGCGTCCGAGGTATAACGGTTCTTCGCGACCTGAGTTACGTCGAAGCCGAATTCCGTGCGGATGTGGGCTTTCGGATTGTCCTCATACGTCACAACTTTCCCATACTTTCTCTCAAGCCTGGGAAATTCAATGCCAACCACCTGATTGATCGTGGGATGTCCGCTGTTGTCGGCAGAATAATGAGCCAGCGCGCCCAGTGCAAACGCATATTCGTTCACGTCAGACGCTTCCTTGAGCAGGTTGACGATAAAGTCGCCGCTGCGCACGTAGTGCGTAAGATCGCTGAAAAATTTGTTGCCGAAGGGATAGTAACCCATGTCCTGCATTACCGATCCACCGTAGGCGAAGGCGTGCGCCTTCTTCAGATCGTCGTCGGTTGCAGTTGGAAAGCGCCTTTTCAGCAAGGGCAAAAAGTTGTACTTCCACGCCAAATCCACAACCTCTTCGTGGGTCAGCACGGAGTAGCCTGCGCACGGCTCTACGCCGTAACCAGCCAACACAACAATCGTCAGCACAAGTGAAACCGCGACTCGCCAGGCATCGAACGGACGCTTCATTTGCCTACAACCAGGACTACGAAGCTGTCGGGCAAGATAGATCGCCGGGGATGCGGATTATCCGCAGTCGCGGCCGGAGCCGGACCAAAGTCCGCCGTCACAACGTATATATTGTGCGTTTTGGAGTCGAGCGCCAGCGTGCGCGCACCTTGTTGTGTCGGAACATTTTCCGCCACGCTGAACTTGTCGGGCGAGAGCTCGCGCACCACAGTTAACACGCCTTCGCCGCAAGAAGCAAAAGCCAGCCCGGTTTCGTCGTCGAAAGCGGTTGCGTCCACTCCGTCACCGATAGTGGGCGTGCCAAGAACCTTGCCCGTATCGGCGTCCACTACAGCCATCATCTTGTTGTCGCAACCCACGAACAGCCGCCGATTCTTCCGGTCCATCGACAAGCCCGAAGGCGATTCGCACGGCGCCAGAGGCCACTTTTTCTTGACCGCCAACTGGGTCGGATCAATCACTTTCAGTTCGCTCTTGTCTTCGATATTTACGAAGATCTCGCCCTTGCCGTCGCTGGCGGCAAATTCCGGCTTGCCATCCAGTTTGATCGTACCCAGCACCGTCCCCTTCACCGCATCAATCGCGGTTGAATCCTGGCTGCGGCCGTTGAACGTGAAAACCCTCTTCGTCGCCGGAT
>Ga0116117_1000518_pt1 | contig 10103 bp, 7 predicted proteins | sample June2015DPH_11_1_FD_89790 | JGI IMG/M metagenome (GOLD analysis project Ga0116117, IMG submission 89790) | Peatland microbial communities from SPRUCE experiment site at the Marcell Experimental Forest, Minnesota, USA - June2015DPH_11_10 | ecosystem: Environmental > Terrestrial > Soil > Wetlands >... | reverse complement strand
TTGGCGTCCCCGACGGGATTTGAACCCGTGTTACCGCCGTGAAAGGGCGATGTCCTAGGCCAGGCTAGACGACGGGGACGGTTGTGAGGCGGGTGTTTCGAAGCACCATTGATCGTAACAACCCTTCGCAACCCTGTCAAAACGCGGGGAATTCGTCGGAATACATCGATTGATCCATGGCAAACTCAGGAACCCACCAGGGATGTTCCCTCTTCCTTTGCATTTCGCGCGATCCCTCTCCAGTCCGGAATCATCTAATTCTTTTGCGTTGCCATTATCATAGTTAAAGAGGCTATTGTGTCCGATCCAATCTACCTTAGTCTTTGGTTCTCCGATTTTTCGGGCCCGGAGATGCTGCCCCATGCTTTCGCCGTGTTGCAGCAGTTCCCTTTTTCTGCTCAGCGCCCCGGCGTCAGCTATTTCGCGCTGCATCCGGTTTCGTGGAACGAAGCCACCGTACTCGAGCGCCGCTTTCCCTCCGGAATCGATCCCGGAGAAGCCGCCCTCATCGCCGCCGAACTTGTCCATGAAGATTATGCTTACGTCTTCGAAGCGCACTGGGATTTGTGGATACCGGATGCGTCGAATGAGAAGTGGATGCTGGAGCCAGCGATCGTGAAATTTATCGTCCAGGGTGAAGAATTCGACGATGGCGCCTACCAGCACACGGGACACATCCAGGTTGACTTCGGGCCGGATTCTTCCTTTCTGCAGCCGGAGACGCCGCTCAGCGAACAGACTCGATCCAAGATTCGGGAAAATGTGGCGAAGCTGGTGGAGTTCTCGAAGAACGTCGAGAAGAACAGCGGCGCCAAAGCCCGCCTGCTGTGGTCGGAATCGGAAGAGAGTTTGGCGCAAAAGCTGATCGCGCGCCTGCAGAAAGTGCAGTGAGAACGACAAGATCAATCCAAGACCGCGGCGGGCACTAAGGCAGCCAAATTTGCGGCTCGACAACAAGTCGACGTTTAGTAAGTTCGTGTTTGAGGCACTTTTCGTAAACGCTCTCTAGCACACCCGGACTAAGAGCCGTATGCACTGGCATAGCCGAATCGACAACCGCTCCGGAGACTCGTCCATATGCAATGAAGAACCTTTACAGAGACTCCCCGTCCCCCGTGTCCTCCGCGGTGTTCATTTCGTTCGTCCGCCCTCGACTTTAAGGGTGTCCGACGCTCCCGCCTGAGCCGCCGCTAATCGCGCGGTCAGCACGCGAAAGGGCGAGCACGAAACATAATCCATTCCCACTTGATGGCAGAATTCCACCGAGGAAGGATCGCCGCCGTGCTCTCCGCAAATCCCAACCTCCAGCTTGGGACGCGTCTTGCGCCCGCGTTCGATTCCAATCCGCACGAGTTCGCCCACGCCGTCGCGGTCAATCGCAGCAAATGGATCCTGCTTCAGAATTCCCTCCGAAAGATAGGTCGGCAGAATCTTGTTCACGTCATCGCGCGAGAAGCCGAACGTAGTTTGCGTTAGATCGTTCGTGCCAAACGAGAAGAACTCGGCCTCCTTGGCGATTTCGTCCGCCACCAGGCAGGCGCGGGGCAACTCAATCATCGTGCCCACGAGATAGTGCACGTGCTTGCCTTTCTCTTCGAACACCTCTTCGGCGACCCGGCGAACGATCGCTCCCTGGTTGGCCATCTCTTTCACCGTCGCGATCAGCGGGATCATGACCTCGGCGTGCGTCTTGATTCCGTCTTTTTCTACCGCCACGGCCGCCTCGAAAATAGCGCGCGCCTGCATCTCTGTGATCTCGGGATACGTAATCCCCAGGCGGCAGCCGCGATGTCCGAGCATGGGATTGAACTCGTGCAAATCTTCCACGCGGGAGAGCAATCCGCCGAGAAGCTTCTTCAAGTCACCGGCCCCTTTCGCGCCATACTCGCGGTATTCCTCGACCAGAGCTTTCTTCTGTTTCGCGTCCGCGCTGGCCAGGCTGGCAATATCGACCATCAACTTTTCGCGCTTGGGCAAAAACTCATGCAGTGGAGGATCGAGCAGGCGAATCGTCACGGGCAATCCGTCCATCGCCTTGAGCAGACCGATAAAATCGGCGCGCTGCATGGGCAGTAGTTTCTTTAACGCGGCGCGGCGATCTTTCTCGTTGTCGGCAAGGATCATAGCGCGCATGTGCGGGATGCGATCCTCGGCGAAGAACATGTGCTCGGTGCGGCAGAGGCCGATGCCCTCGGCCCCGAAAGCCTTCGCCTGAATCGCGTCGCGCGGAATGTCGGCATTGGCACGAACGCCGATTTTGCGGAACGGCTCCGACCAGCTCAACAATTTCTGCAAGTCGGCGTCGTCGGAGGAAGCATCGAGGGTGTTCAGCTTGCCCTTGATCACGCGGCCGGTAGTGCCGTCGAGCGAAATCCAGTCGCCTTCTTTGAATACTTGACCCTTCACGCGCATTTGCTTGGCGCGTTCATCCACTTGAATATCGCCCGCGCCGGCCACGCAGCACTTCCCCATGCCGCGCGTGACCACGGCCGCGTGGCTGGTCATCCCTCCGCGCGAGGTCAAAATGCCGGCCGCGACTTCCATGCCCTGAATATCTTCGGGAGTGGTTTCGGCGCGCACCAGAATCACGGAATTTTTCTTCGAGCCGTGGCCGGCTTTCTTCACCGCTTCTTCGGCGGTGAAAACGATCTGCCCCACTGCCGCGCCCGGAGACGCCGGCAATCCCGTGGCCAGCACTTCTACTTTTGTGCTTTTTTCATCGAGACGAGGCACGAGAAAGTCGTAAAGCTGATTCGGCTCTACGCGGAAGATCGCGTCTTCCTTCGTGATCAATCCCTCATCCACCATCTGCAGCGCAACCCGCACGGCCGCCAGCCCGGTACGCTTGCCGTTGCGCGTCTGAAGCATGTAGAGCTTGCCATCCTGGATGGTGAACTCGAAATCCTGCATGTCTTTGTAATGCTTCTCCAGTCGTGTAGTGATCTCGCGCAGCTGGTTGTACACATCAGGCATGATCTTCTGCAGTTCGAGAATCGGCACCGGAGTGCGCACGCCGGAGACCACGTCTTCGCCCTGCGCGTTCATCAGAAACTCGCCGTAAAATTCTTTCGTGCCGGTCGCTGGATTGCGCGTGAAGCCCACACCCGTGCCGCTGGTCTCGCCGAGATTTCCATACACCATGGCTTGCACGTTGACCGCGGTGCCGAGCATGTCGTCGATGTTGTTGATCCGGCGGTAGTGCTTGGCGCGCTCGTTCTGCCAGGAGCGAAACACCGCGTCCCGCGCCATCACCAACTGCTCATGCGGATCCTGCGGAAAGTCTCGTTTGGCGTGCTTCTTCACGACCTTCTTATATTCCTCGATCACTTCCTTCAGCGCTTTGGCATCCAGCTCGGTATCGAGCTTGGCCTTCTTCTGCTTCTTCTTCGCGTCGAAAACTTCGTCAAACGCCGACTTCGGAATCTCCAGCACCACGTTGCCAAACATTTGAATCAGCCGGCGATAGGAATCGGCGGCGAAGCGGGGATTGTTGCTGCGCTTGGCCAGCGATTCCACACTCTTGTCGTTCAACCCAAGATTGAGGATCGTATCCATCATCCCGGGCATGGAAAATTTCGCGCCCGAGCGCACGCTTACCAGCAAGGGATTTTCGCCGGTTCCCAGCTTTTGCCCTTGCAATGCTTCGAGCTTCGCCAAAGCTTCATCCATCTGCCGGTCAACTTCCTTGGAGACGCCGCCGCCGCGCATGTACTCTCGGCAGGCCTCGGTCTGAATCGTAAAACCAGGTGGCACAGGCAGTCCTGCGTTGGTCATTTCCGCCAGGCCTGCGCCCTTGCCGCCAAGATCATCTTTCATCTTGCCGTTACCGTCGGCCTTGCCGCCGCCGAAAAAATAAACATACTTGGTTGTGGTTTTATTGGTTGGCTGCACGTCAGCTTCAGGAAGGGTAATGGTTGCCATGACGATTATTCCTTTGCTTCGGGATTACGAAATTTAAATCTGTCGGTATTGAGCGCCTGGCAGTTTGTAGTCAGGCCAGCTAAGCACCAATTGCTAACTGCTGCATCTCGCGCAGGCAACTGGGTGTCTCGGACTCAGCCCCCGCGCATTACGATTTTGGGTGGCGCGCCTTTAGCGCTGCGATCAAACTCCTAAGTCACAAGGGCTTTAGCCCCGAGGGACTAGCTCTTAGCTTCACTGACGATCTCCGAGAAATCGGCGATGGTCGAAAATTCCTTTAATAAAGTTCGCAGCAATGCCAGCCGGTTGGACCGCACTTTTGCATCTTCGACCATCACCATCACTTTGTCGAAGAACGCGTCCACCGGCCCGCGCGCCGTCGAAAGCAAAGCCAGCGCCTCGCTATATTTCTTTTCCTTCCTCAGCGTTTCCACCTTCGAAGCGTTCTCTTCGACAAAAGCTGCCAAGGCTTTTTCTTCCAAAGAAGAATCGGGTAAATACTCGAACGTCGCGGAAGGGTCGATTCCCTTCTCTTCCCCCTGCCTCAGAATATTTCGAATGCGTTTGCAGGCCGAACCAATGGCAAGAAACTCCGGCATGTGCAAAACATCTTTTACCGCCTCGGCCCGCGCCAGCACATCCAGCACGTCGTCGGCCTCCGCCGCCAGCACGGCCTTCACTACGTCATAAGAGTACTCCAGAACATCCTTGAGATAAAACTCCAGGCGCTCGCGGAAGAAGGTGCGGGTCGAACCCCTAAACTTTTCATCCTCGACGAATTTTTTCTCCGCCTCCGATTTCTGGTAGCCGGCGCGCGCATCCCGCATCAACTGGCTCAAGCGGAAGGGCAATTTGTATTTGTCGATGATTTTCACGATCGCATTGGCCTGGCGCCGCAAGGCGAAGGGATCCTTCGATCCGCTCGGCACTAATCCCAGCGCGAACATTCCGGCGATGGTATCGGCCTTGTCGCCGAGGGAAAGCACCGCACCCTCGATCGTGCGCGGCACCTCGTCTTCGGTTGACTCCGGCTTGTAATGGTCGTAGACCGCATCCGCAATGGCGAACCGCGTCGCCTGGGGCAATGAAGAATCGAGTTCCTGCGCCCGCGCATATAGGCCACCAACAATGCCCTGTAGTTCGGTAAACTCCTTCACCAACTCCGCAGTCAAATCAGCTTTCGCGAGACATGCCGCTTTGTGAATCACTCCGGCGCGCACCACCACGCCGCTCTGCTTGGCGATTTCGCTCAGCCAACTGCACAGGCGCTGCACCCGCCGCGTCTTGTCGAAGTAGCTGCCGAGATCTTTCTGGAAGGTGACGCTGCGCAATAACTCTAGGCGCTCCAGTAGCGAACGCTTCTGATCCGTCTGCCAGAAGAAACGCGCATCGTTGAAACGCGCCCGCAGCACGCGTTCATTGCCGTGGCGAATCTGCCCCTGCGGATCGCCATCCCTATTCAGAGCGGCGAGAAAATGCGGCAAGAGCTTGCCATTGGCATCTTCCAGCGCGAAGTATTTCTGGTGATCGCGCATCACCGTGACCAGCACTTCTTCGGGCAAATCCAGAAATTGCGGATCGAAGCTGCCCAGGATCACCGAAGGAAACTCGGTGAGATTCACCACCGCGTCGAGCAGGAAGTTATCTTCGCGCCAGCGCGCGCCAGCAATGCTGCGCGTGGCGGCGTCGAGAGCCTTGCGAATCTGCTGCTCGCGCTCCGCTCGTCCTAACACTTTGGCCGCGCGCAAAGCCTCGACGTAAGCCGAACCGGCGCGCGAAATCGTCACCCCTCCATCGGAGAGAATTCTGTGTCCGCGCGAAACGTTTCCGGCCCAGATTCCGTCGAACTCCAGCGGAATGGTTTCGCCATCGAGCATCGCCACCAGCCAGCGCACCGGCCGCACGAAGCGCTGACTCTGCTTGCGCCAGTACATATGCTTCGGCCAGTAGATGGCAGAAATCTCTTTCGCCAGATTCTCCGCGAGAATTTCCGCGGCGCTGCGGCCTTTCTTGGTTACCGTGGCCGCGAGGTATTCGCCTTTGGCAGTAGTGACCTTCTCCAGCATGGCAACCTCGACTCCGGCTTTCTTGGCGAAAGCATGCGCCGCCGGAGTGGGCTGGCCATCCTTATATGCAACCGTCACCGAAGGCCCGTTCACCTGCTCGGTCAAGTCAGGTTGCGCGGCAGCAATTCCGGAGACCATCACCGCCAGGCGTCGCGGCGAGTCGAAATGCACGATCTCACCCGAGGAGAGCCGCTCGCGGCTCAGCAAAGCACCCACGCGCTCGCCCAACTCCGCCGAGGCCGCGTCAATCATCCGCGCCGGAATCTCTTCGCAACCGATCTCGAGTAGAAAATCTGGCATGTTCAAACCGCAGCGTTCAGCGCGGCAGCGCCGAACCCCGTAGTTCTGGCGTCCCGGGGGGGGCCGCCCCGGGCGCATAAACCACGAAAATCGTAATTATGATCCCACCGACGTCAGCTTCTCGCTTACCCTCTTCACTTTCTTATTCTTAGCAGTCTCAGTCTTGACCGGCGCAGGCTCATCGGACTCCGCATCCACCTTCTCGCTCTTCTGCTGCTCTACCCAAGCCTTGGCGATGCCGACCGCGAGCGCCCGCACCCGCGCAATCACGCCCACGCGCTCCGTCACCGAAATCGCGCCCCGGGCATCGAGAATGTTGAACAGATGCGAACACTTCAGGCAAAGATCGTATGCCGCCAGCAACGGGAAGCGCGCTCTGTCTTGGCTCTCTTCCAGCCCTGCATACTTTTCCAACAAACCCTGACACTCCGCCTCATAAAGCCCAAAGTGCGTCCAGGTCTTCTCCACATCCGCCAACTCGAAGTTGTAAACCGAAAACTGCAGCTCATCCGCCAGCCGCACGTCTCCGTATTTCACTTCGCGTCCAGTATCCGGATCGCGGGCCCAGACCATGTCGTAGATCGAATCCACATCTTGCAAGAACGCGCAGATGCGTTCGAGTCCATACGTAAGCTCAGCCGAAATCGGAAACAAATCCACGCCGCCGCACTGCTGGAAGTAAGTGAACTGCGTGATCTCCAGTCCATCGAGCATCACCTGCCAGCCCACGCCCCACGCGCTCAGGGTCGGCGCCTCCCAGTTATCCTCCTCAAACTTAATGTCATGTTGCCGCAAGTCGATGCCGATCGCGCTCAACGACTGCAGATACAACTCCTGCACATTTTCCGGCGGAGGCTTCAGGATCACCTGCAACTGCATGTGCTTGAACAGCCGATTGGGATTCTCCCCATACCGCCCATCCGCCGGCCGCCGCGAAGGCTGCACATACGCAACCTGATATGGCTTTGGCCCCAGCACGCGCAGAAACGTCTCCGGGGCCATCGTCCCCGCACCCACTTCCATGTCATAAGGCTGCTGCAGCACGCACCCGCGCTCGGCCCAAAACGCCTGCAAGCGCAGGATGAGTTCCTGGAACGTCAACGAATTGGGCTTGGAGGGATTCACAGGTGGTTCGGGAACTCGAAGTTAATGCTTGATTGTAATGGAAGCGGACGTAACTCGTCAGCTACGAGCGCGAGAAGGGGGACCGATCCGGACAGCCTCGGCAGTCACTGCCTGAGCCCAAATTCGCGGAGAGTCGGCTCGTGCGGCATTCCTTCGCCCCGAGCGAGCGATGCGCGTGACCCCGCAATCGCAGCCGCTGTTTCATCCGTGATCTCTTCGTCTTCAAACGGGGTAGAGGCCAAACAACGCCCCCGCGGTTCCACCCCTGGCCCGGGCTCATCCCTCCGTCTCCGCCAACCAATGAATTCTGGTTACGCGGATCAACTTCTCGCGTTTCCGCGTTTAGGCAATATCGTAAGACGCCTGCATCCGCATGAGCGTGTCCATCCTCACCCCAAAAGCCTTCTCGATACGAAGCGCCATATCGCCCGAGAGGTCGGCTCTGCTATTAAGCAGGCTGGACAATGCCGGCCGCGAAACCCGCAGCGCCGCCGCCGCTGTCACCGACAACCCCGCGGGCTCGATAATCTCCGTCCGAATGAAATCGCCGGGATGCGGTGGGCTCTTGATCGGCATAATTTGCAACCCCTATTCAATGATAATCTTCAAGGTTCACGTCGAAGATTTCGCGTTCTGCTGCGTCGATACGAAACGTCAACCGCCAATTCCGCGTCACGCTGAGGCCCACGTTCTCTTGCGGTCTCCGGTAAGCGCGTGCACTTTCCATGCCGGAAGTGAGCGCAATTCCTGCCCATCCTGCATGTCGTCTAGAAAGGCCAGCATCTTGCGCAGTTTCCCCGCCGCCGCATCGGCAGGCACGCCCCGAACGCTGTCTTCGAGGTAAAGCTCTTTCAAGGTCCTGTGCGCGAAGCTGCGGATTCTCACTCGGCTTAGTGTAGCCCGTCGCTTAACACTCGTCACTCACAAAACATCACAAAACATCCGGCTGCACTCGCCCTCCTAGAAACCGCCTTTCTCCAGCATCCCCGCCGTAACCAGCTTCTTCTCGATATGCCGCTGCAAAATCTGGATTAGAAACTTCCGCAGATCGGCCCCCAGCGCCTTGGGCCACGCAACCCCAACAAAACTATCTACCGGCGCGCGAAACATCTGCGCCGCCAGCATTCGCGACTCGCCTGAAATCTCCGACGACGCCAGCCGCTTATCGTCGGGGCACATCAGACCGTCGGCCAGCGCGTGAAAGTAAGCGCGGCTGCCGTTCAGGCCGCGGCCGCACACGATGCACTCGGTCAACTCCGGCAGAAAGCCGACCAGCCTTGTCAGCCACAGATCGAAGTAGGTGACCGGCATCCAGATGTCGTCGCCGGTCAAAACATGCAGCACCGAAAGCGTCAGTCGGAAGATTGCGTCGTTGGCCTCACGGTCGGGGAGCAGTTCGTCGAGCAGTTCGCCGAGGTGCGCCAGCGCGGTGGCTCGCGCATAACTCACCTCGCTGGTCATGGGAGATTCCAGCACTTCGCAGGCATCCAGCCGGACCAACTCCTGGCGCTCGCGCACGTCATAGAATGCGCGCACGTGGGTCATCGGCTCCAGCGCGCCGCCGAAGCGCCGCTTTGACTTCTTCGCCGACCGAGCCACGCCGCGCACTTTGCCCTCCGCGCGCGTAAACAGCGTGACCAACAGATCGGCCTCGCGCAGCGGATAGGTGCGCAGCACGATCGCTTCTGACTCTCTCAGTGCCATGCCAGGCTAGCAGCTTCAGAACAGGCACGATTGTAATCGACGGGCGATCGGAGACTTAGAATTGGAAAAAACCGTAGGATGACCGCCCAGAGTTAGGGCCAGAAAAAGCCGGATGGAAAGCCGCAAAAAAACAGGGACAATCGTGAGGGTCGGAATGTTGCGCTTATCGCAACGCTAACCCATGATCGTCCCGCTCAATTCGGCAATCGGGAGGGCTGGAATGTTGCGCCGTCGCGACGCTGGCCCATGACTGCTCTGCCCACTTTATCTTACGAAATCAGGCTAGCTCGCGCGGCAGCGACCAGCAATACAGTAAATTCCGTAGGCGACGCGCGCCTGTCCGTCCTCGAAGCGAAACGTTTCTGGCTAGCGGCCAAAGTAGGCGGCGTTCTTGGCGGTAAACTCGTTCCACTTCTCCGGCAGATCGTCGAGGGCAAAAATAGCCGACACCGGACATACCGGCACGCACGCCCCGCAATCGATGCACTCCACCGGATCGATGTAGAGCAAAGCCTCGGTGGCATACTTGGGGTCGTCTTTCTTAGGATGAATGCAATCCACCGGACAGGCATCGACGCACGCCGTGTCTTTGGTGTTGATGCAAGGCTCCGCAATCACATAAGTCATAAAGGTACGAGTCTCCTCGGGAATCCGTGTAGCTATTTTACTACCGCCGCGGCCTCTGCAAAGCGGACATTCTAACAATAAATGCGCATCGCAGTACAAGTTTATTGCGGCGGGCTACTGTGATCAGAGACATTGCCAAGTAATCGTTCAGGAAATCCAGACCGCCGCGGCGACGGCGAGGTTGCGAGGCCGTGTGTGCGGAGCGATTCACCTTGGAAAAAAAATCGGTGATTTTAGCTGAAATGTCGGGGATCAGGCGGCTGCCGCGCACCGACCGCACCGACCGGCGCTCGTCCGGCTAACATGCAGATAACAAGCGAGCTATCCGCAAAATCTTGCGGATCAAGAAGTTAGCTTATT
>Ga0116117_1000516_pt1 | contig 10126 bp, 8 predicted proteins | sample June2015DPH_11_1_FD_89790 | JGI IMG/M metagenome (GOLD analysis project Ga0116117, IMG submission 89790) | Peatland microbial communities from SPRUCE experiment site at the Marcell Experimental Forest, Minnesota, USA - June2015DPH_11_10 | ecosystem: Environmental > Terrestrial > Soil > Wetlands >... | reverse complement strand
TCAAATAATTAATTGGCAGATTACTGATAGTCAAACTGGCAGTATAATTTTGCAAGGCTCTTTAACACTTCCAGTGGGAGCTTCTTATAATACTTACACTGATTACCAACTTTTTGATAGCACAACTGGTTCTTGTACTGGTACAGGTAAGGCACCTCAATTACAGATTTCTGTACCTACGAATGCAGGCTCAACATTAAACCAACTCAGGATCGCTAAAGTTTCTAAGTTTGGTTCTTATGATCCAACACAAAGGCCAGTATGACGCAACCAGTTAATTCACAAGTTCTTGCCGGAGTTGTTTCTCGTGAGCAGTACCAGTGGACAAATTCTGTTAGCGGTGTGCTGGCTGGTAATGTGGATATGGGTACATCTAGTGGTACCGCTCCATCATCGGCGGGGATTAATGCTGGAGTTGCCACACAGTTTAACAAAGGTAATGGTTCCGGGGTTTTGATTAGGATAGCAGCCAATGGTGTCGCTGGAACTGGAGCACCGTACAATTGGCCTGCTTCTGGTTCGTTGACTATTAATCATCAATTACTTCGTGTTCCTATTGGTTTTCATGTTGTTGACGCAGATGGGAATTCTAATGTGTATCGTACCGCTGCTCCAACGGTAAATACTATAACACTAGCGACCACTAGTAACGCAGTCTCCAATACGATCTACGTATTTTAGGAGTTCTAATGTCTTTTCAATGTGAAGATTGTTTTACAGGTATTCAAGCACTGTTGATGAATCGTCCGGTTCAACAAGCATTGATGCTTGAGGAACTTCGGAAATCCGTATTGGAGTTTACAGAGAATTATAAACATCCGTTATTGGAAGCAACTGGTCCTACAGTGCAGTTGACACAAGATGTGAACGTGTATTCTCCGGATTTTTTCATGAACGCACCTGATGCTGGTTTAGATGTATCGATGGTGAATTCATTTTTTATTTTTGAATCTTATAACGGACCGCCATCTCCAAGTAGTACGTTGACTAATTCAGGTTATAATCTGAAGTATCGCTCTATAGACGCTGTTGAAGTGCTAATGAATATACCTGGGATACCTGTATACTGGAGTCGAAATAATAATCAAATTTATCTAGGCTCTATTCCTGATAATTCGTATTATTTATACATGCGTTATCAGCGTGAACATCCATTGGCTAACACTGTAAATGGTTTCACTTCTACTACACAAATACTCATGGCTGACACATGGCAAGAGATTCTTGAGTATGCCTGTGCTATGAGAGTAGCGCCTAAGGTCAATTTAGCCGATAAGAAAACAGAACTTCATACGTCATTATATGGTGACACAAAGTTTCAATCGTCTTCAGGTATTGAAGGAGCACCTGGACTGATTTTTCAACGTACCTCACAGCGTAACAGAGATCAAGCAACTACTACTCGCAGACTGCGTATCAGAATGGGACGTGTTTAAATGGCTACTAATTCAGGTTTGGTTCCATATTCTAATCCAGCTTCTCAACCTGGACAGACATCGTCCACGTCTTCACCAACGAATCCGTATGTTCCACCAACTGCTATAGCGGCGCCGGTTCCATATTCAAATATTCCAGCAGGTACAAGTCCTAATACAGCAGCTACAAACTCACTTCCTATTGTACCGGGTGGAGTGGCTTCTAATAATCTTGAAACTCAACTTGTTGACATTTATGGTCAAGGTGTTGGAGCTTCGGAGTTTAACCTCATTAATAATATGAGTGGCTCAGACTCTGCGGAGCTTCAAGAGTATATTCAGAGTCTAACTCCGTCAGAAGCGACCGGACAGGCTAATTTAGATGCTGCTTTAGGTGCTGGTGGGGTTAGTTCTAATTCTTCTGTAGCGGCGATTGGTAATGCTAACCTGCAATCTCAAGAATTCAGTTCTATAGCAGACGAATCATCTAAACTTACACTCAGTCAAGAAGAGTTAACCGCTCAACTTCTTCAAGGCTTCCAAGGTTCAGCGGCTTCAGAAGTAGCTACAAGTGACTGGAGTATTTTGGGTAATGTTCTAAGTGGTGGTCTTCTTGGTAGTATAGCTAGTAGTATATCACCAACTCCGGCTAATGCTGCTGCTTCTACTGTGAGTGGTAATGATATGACGGCGGCCGAGAATTCTGATCTTTTAAGTCAAGGAACAGTACCTTCGAGTCAGTTAGATCCCGCTGTAGTTGCACAGGCAGAATCTACCGAAGATTTAGCGGCGATGTTTGGATAGGAGTTTATAATGGCTACAAATGCTATGTCAGTACCAGCATCCACACAAGGAGAGTCTGATCCTATTGTAGATAGTTTGTTAAAAACTATTACAACTCCTATTGATCCGAATCTGGTTAAAGCTGCTGTTACTCCAACGCAGGGACCTAGGACTACACAAGTACCGTCTAGTTTACAACGTCCAATAGAACCTATTCAACCTGGTACAATGGATAATAGACCAGTTGTAGGACGTGGCAATGCTCGCGCACAGGGTATAGGTAATGCTATAACTGGAGTTATGAATAACGTTGGAATTTTTGTAACTAGAGAGCGCCAGCAAAAACAAGATACACTTCGTGATGCTTCTGTTAAAGTTATTCAATCACAGCAAGCCATAGATGAAGCTACTCGCCAGCGTGAAGTTGCTAAGGCGTCTGGTGACACGAACGGTATGGCTGCAGCACAGAAGATTATAGATCAAAACGAGGCTGTACGAGATGGTGTTTTTGCAGATCCGAAACTTCGTAAAGGATTGGCGAAGGGATTTAATATTAACTATACCGATCCACAATCGAATGATTCTGAAGAACACAAAGCCGTTATGGCTGGTATTAAACAGGCTCAAACGGCTCAACAGAAGAAAGAGTTAATTCAGCAAGCTCGTCAACAACAGAATCAGCAAGCTGGTAAAGCACTCGGTTCTGCATATGCTCAACAACAGCCGACTACGTTTCAAGCTAATACTGAAGCGCAGCAGAAATTACAATTTGAGCAGGCTAACCGCTCAGCTTCACAGGTTGCGCTTAAAGATTATCTCACCTTTAAATCTTCTATGGCACATGCCAATGCTACAATTGAAGCGGCTCAGATTCGTGCTATTGGAGCTGGAATTTTACAACAGACCAAGTTCGATCAGGCGCAGGAGCTTCTAGATAAGAGATTCGCACAAAGTAAAGTAATGCAAGATACGCGTTACAAAGATGCTTTAGGTGAGATTGCTGCTCGTGGAGCGCAGGCTCGTCAAACAGCTAGGGACATATTCTCTGATCGCCAGAGTGATCCTATCATGCTTGGTGAGAAAATGCAAAAGTCAATTAAAACGTATGACGATGCTATTAAAGCTGATGCTATTAAATTAGCTGAACTGCAATCAGCGCGTACTGCTATGTATATGGATCCAGCAACTAATAAACCTAGAGGTAAACAACCCGAGCCAGGTGACGTACAAGCAGCAGATCAAGCTATTCAATATGTGAAACAACACATGCAAAATATGCAATCTTCGCATGATTCTTTGCTGAAGAATTATAATACACTTCGTAGCACATACGGTGCTACAGGTGGGGAAGGAGGTTCTGATGCCGCAGATAGTACCACTGATACCGACACAGGAGACTACTCCGATCCACTCAACTACACCAACGCGCCAGGATCAGACGACAACCAGTGATCCAAAACTGGCTAAAATATGGTTGGCGTTATCGGCGGTAGACATTAAACAACTACCAGCGCCGAAACCGGATAAGTATTCTACAATACAGAACCTCCAACGGTCCCAGAAAATAGAGGCTCTTAAAGATCCGCATCTTGATCCGGCAAAGATTAAAGATCCGTACGATGCGTTGGCTCATAATTTTCATGTATGGACACAGGTTGTTCAAAAGATTAAGGCTGATCCGACTAACACGGCGTGGAAGAATGAAGATCAAATAGCTTCTAACTTCTACGATCACATGATTCTACCAGCTTATGCTCAAGCTAAGCTCACGCCGATGGATAAGAGTTTGTGGCTAAAGCAGGCATTTAATAAGGCAGCAGAATACAATATTGATGATGCTTATGAATCTAATTTCACACACGATCTAAGACACGGTTGGAACGAGGGTCTCGCTGCTACTGCTAGAGGTTTTGGCCGTGTTAGCACTATGATTGGAAATGCTACGGATGATATAGTGCAGTTGTGGAAGAATCAATCAAAGTTTAGAGCTTTACCCGATGCAGAACGTCAAGCTGCTTTACAGAAACCTTGGCACGATCAGTTAGCTGATTTTCATAATGAGATAGTTGCGGTTCCGCATACTGAAGGGTTAGTATCAAAAGGGGCTAAACTACAAGATGCTAATCATCAATTCTGGTCTGACGCGTTACCAACACGAGAGGGTTTCTGGAACAAGGCCACATCAACCATAGCCGAAGGGGTAGCAAACACACCGTTGTTTGCTACTTTGGAACTAGGCCCAGAAGCGGTTGGAACTTCTTTGACAGCCAGGTTGATGAAAACTCCAGTCGGAAAAAAGATTGCTGGTTATTTGATGGCAGGTTCTACTGGTTTAGCGTATGGAGCAGCAACCCATAAACAGAGTGATCCTGGAGAGGCTTGGAGAGATGCACTTGGGTTTACTGTGTTTCATGGTTTATTTGATGTTGGTGGAATAGGGCTTAAAAAACTCTCTGACGTAGCTCCAGAAGCTTGGAAACCAAAGATCAGTTCTGAAACCGAACGTCTTGATTTAGCACAGCAGGGTTTAGTTAAAGATACTTCTATTGAACTGTATGATAAACACAAGACTGAAGTTGCTAATAACATAGCGGTGACTGGTGTACCTGGTCAGCAACTTATATTTAGAGATGCTCTTCAGCATATTGATGATATGCAACACTTCACTGGAATGAGTCACTCAGATGTAGTTGCTTGGGAGCGTAATAATCTAGAACGTGATCCTGCTCGCTGGGCACCAGTGCTTTCAAGTGCAAAGTTTATTCGTGATTGGTTAGGCGATAGAAAATTAGCTAATCTCACGCCTGGGGAGGAGAAAGAACTTGGACAAAAACTAGCTCAGTTAACTTATGATTCAAGTTCCGAAATTGGTTCACGTGTTATAGATGTAGAAGAGCACTCTGAACAAAAAGCGACTTCTAATCTTAAACAACCAAGTGCCGTTCACACTCTTCAATACTACCAGAAAAAAGCTACAACTGAGTTAGCTAAAGCCCCAGGTGCTGGTACTCTAGTAACTCCAGAACAACTACAGCAATACGCGGAGAAACTCTATGCCAAGGACTTACAGAAGGCCACAACAAAAGCAGAGAGAGAACTTACGCAGGATAAAGTTGTTAATGCGAGTAGAGCCAACAGAGCAGTTAAACAAACGCCTGGATTTAAAATCCGCTCTGAGCGTACCACTAATAAATATGGAGAGCCCTCGGCGCGTTATAATATTGTTCCCGACTATAAAGTTCGACTTGCAGAGCACTCAAAAAATGCCCGCCAGCAAGGGAAAAGTTTAGCGGATTATTTTAAGGATTTAGATGATAAAGACTTTGTAGATGATATTAATGATTATTTCTATCCTAAATCTTTAAAGAAAGCTGAGATATTCTTCGAGCATCAGAATACTCGTGAGGGTATGCAGAATCCGAATTTCTTGTCTTTTATGCATAATTATATAAGCCAGATGCCGAAAGAGTTTGGTCAGGAGTTGGAGTCACGTTTGATTGATACTATGAAAGTTCAATCCTACATGAAAGGCCGTTCTGCTACTGATGCACAATTATCATATTATGCGAAGGCTATGTATAATCATGTAGATAACTTTCTTGGCTCAGGACGTTGGCCAAAAGAGCATAACATTTTCAGAACCTCAAATGATAATATTTTCCAGACAACGCCTTGGCAGAGAGAGCTGTTAATTGAGAAAACTCTTCAAGAGCAAAAGAATTTAAAGAGCGCCTTTCGTGGTAAAGCACGTGACCTTGCCTTATCGGCTCACGCCGCTTTATCAAAAGCTCGTATGGATGAATTTGATAACGCACATATTAAACGTAACTCACAAGATAAAATCCGTACTCTTGATACACAAATCTCCAATCAAATAACCTCGACTGGTAAATTCGATAGGTGGGATTTCTAATGGGCGCTTATGTAGCAGATGTTTTTAGCCGAATGCTTGGCAAGGGTATAGGTGAAGATGCCTTTGAAAAAGGTGTGTCTAAACTAGAAGGCAATAGTTTGGGTCGTGGGTTTCTTAATTTAACTGGTAATAAAGAATATGAACTAGAACTACATCCAGGTGGCCAAGCTATTAAGGCTATGAATGATAATTACATTCGTGTTCATGATCAGACGCTTGGGCAGGAAATAAAGAAAATCAATCCTGCAACCGCTCCAGCCGTGCGTGAACAACAGATGCGTGCTGCTAAGGGTAAAGCGAGATTGAATGCCATCTCTCAAGTATACGGTCCTCACTTCGAGAATGCGACTCCGATTATAGCCAACATGTTATCTGATAAAGACCCACGTGTAGTCATGAATGGTCATAGAGTAGCGGATATTTTATCCAATCAAGTCAAAGACACACGAGATATTGTTGGTTTCGGCAAAGGAACAGCTACAAAAGGACCGGCGAGTTATGCCAAGGCTTCAATGAATAAAGCCTTTATGGCTTCTAATAAGGTTAGAGATGAACTTGAGCTAACTAAGATTCCACTGCTGAATACTGAAGCAACCTACGAGCGTCAATCACAAGCTGAGTATGCCGCACATAGAGTATTAAATACTATGCTTACTCCGTTTGTGGCTATTCCTCATGTGGGGCAATTGTTTCACATACCAGCTGATTCTCCTCTTCCAGCCATTGGAGCTTCAATACTGCGTTTGAATCAAAATCACGCCGAAGCTATTAAAGATGCTTCTGGTATACTTTCATCAACACTATGGAATACAATGTATCGTGACATACTTGGAGAGAAAGGTCATGTATCAGAATGGACTGGTTCGCCTACGGTTGGTAAGATTCTAGCTCGTACCATGCATCAACCAGGATTTAACTGGCTTCGCAAGTTACAACTTAACATGGCTGGTACGGTTGGTTTTCATAGTGCTATTTATTGGGCGAAGGATTTTGCTACGACCGGCAATAAAAGAGCAGCTGCTGAGCTTGGTGAGATGGGTATCGATCTACAAGATGTTATTAAACAAGGTGGTAAACTTAATGATGACCAGTTAACAAAAGGTGTTTATCATTATGTTAATAACAGGTTCTTTGTGAATCGTGAGATCGATAATGCTCTGTACCAGAATCGTAATGTCTTCACACGTTCTATGTTTATGTATCATCAGTTTGTAAATTCAGAAGCTTCGTATATTAGACGTTCCCTTCTTAAAATGTATAACACTGGAGATATAAAAGGATTAGCTCAATATGCTGGCACACTTGGAATATTATTTCCCAACATAGCACCATTAATCTCAGGCGCTGAAGTTATGGCAAGAACGGCTTCTATTCAACAAGGTGTCCAAGAAACTAAGCAGCGTTACCAAAGATTATACTCTCCAAACAGTGCAGGTGATTGGTTTAGTGACTATGCAGCATTACTCAGTCACATCGGCGCTGCTGGAGTATACTTTAACTACATCAACGCCATACATGCTCATCGCTTAGTATCTGCTATGGCTGGACCTTTAGCAGGTGCCGCTGGTGAAGATATAGAAGATGTTGTAAATGCAGTAACTACTGAAAACAAAGCCGGAGATCATCCTTGGAAACCTGTAGTTAGAGACGCTCTTAAACAAACTCTTCCAGTAATAGGTTCACCTTTAGCTCATCATTTAGTACCTACTACAGCGGAAGAGAAGTCAGGTTCATCTTCACGATCACGCTTCGGTTTACGCCGCGGCAGAAGGAGGTTCTAAATGTCTGGACAAGCTGCTAATCAATCAATCTCACAAGCCAAAGCCGCTATGATGAGCGTTCAACATCCTTGCTCACATGCTAACGACAACGGCGCTGGACGTAAAAGCGTTGAAACTGGACGTAAGATCACCAGAATGAAACCACGTGGAAAGTAGGAATTAAGATGAAGATAGCATTATCCTCTACTTCTGGTATTGGAGCATGGTTTGTACTTCGACTCATGGCTGAAGGTCACGAGGTAGATTACTATCTTTCAGACCAGAAGTATGAGGATGTGCTAGGCGGTCTTATACCTAAACCAAAGATAGTTCAAATAGATCAAAGAAGACACGTACAAGGTTATGGTTTTCCCTCATATAAAAAATACGATATGTCTCTTTTTGATTTTACTGAAAGTACTAAATGGGCAGAGGCTTCTAAATTAGACACTCCTACTTTTGGTGATGGCGAGATAGAAAACAAGCTAGAAAATGACCGTGAGTTTGGTTTAAAGTTTATGGAAGAAAGTGGTATAAATGTTCCTCCATACACGAGATTTAATAATGCCACTGAGGCTAAAAGTTTTATTAAAAAAGAAGACAAGCGTTATGTGTATAAACCATTCACTGGTGGAACTGCTTCTGATGATAAAGCTATTACATATGTCTCCAAAAGTGCCGAAGATCTATTAGGATACATAGATGTCCTATGGGATAGATCCCATAGAGCACCTTTCATTCTACAAGAATTTATTAAAGGAACCGAAGTAGGTACAGCTGGCTATTTTAATGGCTTTGATTTTTATCTTCTCACTGGAACATTAGAAGAAAAAAAATTTATGAACGACAATAAAGGGCCAAATACAGGTTGCTCTGGTAATCTCATTTATATAATGAATCATGAGATGAGAATTTTCAGAGAAGGACTTGCTAAAGCTAAAACAGCACTGCAACAGATTGGTTTTAAAGGCATTATAGATTTAAATACCATCTTAACAGAAGATAAAATGTACGGACTTGAATGGACGCCTAGATTTGGTTATTTTTCAGATCCTATTATAGCTACCATGTATGGTAGTGGTTTTGGTGAGATGCTTCATAGTATACTTACTGGTAAAGTTCCACATATTAAATGGAATCATAGTTTTGGTGTATCAACTACTATTTCAATACCTCCGTATCCTACTAATATAAGATTACCAAACAGTAAAGGAATCGAGATTGGTGGAATCGAGTCAGAAGATATAGAAGACTTATGTGAAACTTATTTATATGATGTTATGCTGTCAAAAAATAAACTTGTCACCAGTGGTAATTATGGTTTAATAGCTTCTCCTATGGTTTGTGGGGAGTCTTATAGAGAGACTTTTGAAAAATTAGAAAGACGCATTGAAAAAATACAAATTCCTGATATTCAGTATCGAACTGATATTGATAAATCAACTTTGAAACGTTATCAATTTATCATTGAAAATGGTTGGCTAAATCACTAGGAGAAAGAGATGAAAAAAGTTTTAGTTTTCTTGGCGTGTTTGTTTTTTGCTGTTTCATGCTATGCTCAAACAACCACAGTGTCTGGTACAGTGATTGACAGTGACAGCACAACCTGGACTAATGGTACTATCACAGTTCAATTTATTCCTAATCCTTCTCAGCCGAATCTTAGTCTTTATAATATCAATGGAGTTCCTCTATCTCCATCAGTTATTAACCAAGGACCGATCTCGCTAGGTGGTAGTGGTACGTTTTCACTAAGCGTATATCAAAGCGCCGCAGTGTCTCCATCTGGTAGTACGTGGCAATATACTATCTGTCCCAACGCATCTTCTAAGTGTGGCGTATTCACTATACAGGCAGTTGGGACTACTCAGAACCTTACTTCTAGCATAACAGCCTTAATACCAGCACCGCGTTTTTTAGCTGTTATAGGTTCTTATGGTTATAATAATACAGAAGCTCAAGTTTCACAGGTGCCTGGTAGTTTATATTACAACGTCATATCATCATGTTACGAAGTTTGGAGTGGCTCTTCGTTTGGTTGCATGGCTACTGGTGCTGGTATATATTTACCGTTGGCTGGTGGTACCTTGGCTACTAATGCTGCTATAGCTTTCTCTGGAACTGGAGCGGCTACAACTTTAAATAATCTAGCTCCCGGTATATCCTCTTCCGGCACAGGAGGGTTAGCGGGTAGTGGGTGGTCCTTATCCAACGTGGGTCTTGGAACTTTCAATTCAATGGAGGCGGCAACTACT
>Ga0116117_1000511_pt1 | contig 10144 bp, 13 predicted proteins | sample June2015DPH_11_1_FD_89790 | JGI IMG/M metagenome (GOLD analysis project Ga0116117, IMG submission 89790) | Peatland microbial communities from SPRUCE experiment site at the Marcell Experimental Forest, Minnesota, USA - June2015DPH_11_10 | ecosystem: Environmental > Terrestrial > Soil > Wetlands... | reverse complement strand
GAAGGCCGCAAGCTGCGGCTGCACCGCGGTGGCGTAGGAATCAAGGCTCAGTGTCATGGCGTCGAGCGAACCGCCGGGCGCAATGGCATCGAGGTTCTCCAGCGTCAGGCCGCTTTGCGAGATGCCGAGCAGATATTGGCCGCTGACCGAAAGCTGAAAGAAGCGGTCGAGCACAAAGTCATAGCCGAGCAGCGTATCGAAGTTGCCGGCGCTGCCGGCGTTTGATTTGTAGGCCCAATAGATGCGGGAGCTGCGCGGGTCGGCTGCCCCGATGAACAGCTGCAGATTGCCGTTGTCGAGATTGCCCAGGAAGGTCTTGTCGATGCGCTCGCGCCCGATCTGCTCGGGAACGCCGCCAGGCGGGATCTTGTGAAAACCCTGATTGGCGAAAAAGAAGATGTTTTCGCCGGCCCGGATGATGGAATAGGGCGCGTACAGCCCCTTGTCGGAAGTCAGCTTCGTGATCTGGAAGATGATCGGCGAGCCTGCGACATAAGCCATGGACCGGATGGCCTGGTCCTGAAAGATGATGCCGGACTGATCGCCGCCGGCGACGCCGCGAACGATTCCGCCGTCCGGAAAGTCCTGGAAATCGGAACTGTTGATGCCCGAGGTCCAGCTTGCGGAGGCATTGACGCTGTTAAGCCCCGACCACTGGATGCGATAGGGTGTCGAAAGCAGTCCGGAGAGCACCAGAAAGCGCCCGACCACGCTGATGTAAGCGGCCTGCGGCGGCGATCCCAGCGCGTTGGAAAAGGCCGTCGCCGACGAAAGGTCAAACACCTGCAACGGCGCATTGGCTTGGGTGGCGAACACCAGGCTGCCGAATTGCGCGAACTGCCAGTTGGCCGTCGAGGTCAGCGCGCTATAGGTCCCACCTCCGAGCGAAACATCGGTCCAGGTGAAATTGGTGTTGTTGAGCTGATAGAGCTTTGTTGCGGTGCCGGCGAAGGTTAAGACCGTGCCGTCCGATTTCAGGGCATAGAAGCCGCCCCGGCACGGGCCTGACAGTGCGGCCGTGTACGCCGAAAAGGACGGGAATGGCCCGTAGCCATCGCCGCGCGGCAATACGTTCGAGATGTTCTTGACGCCACCGCCTTCATAGTCTGAAACGTCCGGCGTCCACGGTCCCCATTGATTGAGCGGCATCAGGTCGGCACCGTGAATTCAGGAGTCCATGCTGTTGCCGGCGCGCTCTCGGCCGTCCAGGCGGACGAAGGCGCCGCCTCGGCGGACCATGATGGAGCGATCGGGCCCGCGGGCAGCCAATTGACAAGATCGCGCGTCAGCGTCGCGGCATTGCCGGTGATGATGTAGGCGCCCGTTGCCGCCCCAAGGCTTGGATCGAGCGACGCGGCATTGCCTGAGAGGAGATAAGCGCCCGTCGCCGTGCCCATGGTCGGATTGAGCGTCGCGGCATTGCCGGTGAAAGTGAAGCTTCCGGTCAGGGCGATTTCGTCGGGCGAGAAATGCGCGGCGTTGCCGGTGACGGTGAAGCTCCCCGCACTGATCGCCAACCGAACGGAGAACGCCGCGACATTGCCGGTTTCGGCAAACGACCCGACGACAGCGCCGAGTAGGGCTGCGAACGCTGCGGCGTTGCCGGTTTCGGCATAAGACCCGGCCCCGGCCAATAAAATGGTGTTGGTGGCGTTGGCCGGCCTGGTCATCTGCCCGAGCGCAAGGCGCCCGGGCGCATCGAATCCGAGCAGCGACATCTCAGGCGTCCCTGCCGCGCCGATCGATCCAACCAAACGTATTGAAGTCCAACGTGGCGGATGTCGTCGTTGACTGATATTTCACTTGAGCACTGGCGTTTGTTTGCAGATCGATCTGAAAGACTGAAGCGATACTCGCTGTCGCGACTTCTGCCGTTCGGTTGCGGCCGCTTGACGTTCCGTCCAACGTGGAAGTTTCGTCACCCGCCGCCATCAGCACTTCATTGCCGGCTGTAGCGCTGGTATAAATGCCTCTGATATGAACGATAGTCGCGATACCGGGAGGAACGCCGCCAAGCGTGACTGATGTCAGCGACGTCGATGGGCTGCTGGTGCTTATTTCATTTATCGCGACTGACCAGATGAAGTTGTCGCCATACTGAGTGAATGCCAGCCAGTGCGCAGAGCCGTCGGTTTTCATCGATCCGATGCGACGCGCCAGCGTGTAGTTGGCCGGTAGCGCCGGTGCCGTAGCCGAAAGGGAGATCAGCACATCGACAATTTGGGTGTCGGTGCGCTTGATGAGATAGGCGTGATACCAGGTATTGTTGGCGATCGCGCCGGTATCGAGCGCGCCGCTTCCGGATCCTGCGGTCCATGATGAGGTGGTCTTTGATATCGACCCCGAAAGCGTCATCATGTCGGCGTTGGTACTGTCGCCGGCGACGCCGGCAGCGACCGAAAACGTCGCGGATGATCCTGCTGTCGAAAGCGTCAACCCGGCAAGATAGCTGCGCAAGACGATCGCCGTGAGGTCTTCCGCAACCGCCACGATCGCTACCTGCGGCACGCTCGAAAAGTTGATCTTTGCGGTAGTGCCCGACGAATTGAACAGCACGACGGAGCGCGCGAAAATGCCGGTTGCGGAATTGTAGGCACCGTATCCGATCTCCCACTGAGAGAGATCGGCGCTTTCGGCGCGATACCGGTACACCGTGCCGTTGACCGCGCCGGCAGCGCTCGGGCCTTGATAGCCCTGCACGACGGTCGAATAGGTCCAATCGGTGGTGCCGCCGAGCGCCGGATTGAAGCGGCAAACGTCGAGAAAGCCCGGCATCAGGTCAACGTCAGTATTGGCGACGGCAGCGTCACGGTGAAGGTATTGCCGTTTGTCAGCGTGATCGGGCCGCCATAGTCCCACCAGCCGATCAGTGGCTTGGTGGGGGACGTGACATTGTAGAGCACGGCATATTCAAACGGCCCGATCGAGCCGCCCTGGGCGGTCCAGGACGGATTGGTGCCGCCGGAGAACGAGAATACACCGGCCGCCTGGGCGCCGGTAATGGCGCCGATCGATACCCCGCCGGCGGTGTAGCCGTTCGCCGTCGGAAGATCGGCCGGCGTGTTGTAGATTGTGTTGGACGCCACTGGCAGGCTGTTGGTCAGGTAGACCTGATAGACCTGGGCCGTCCCGGTCTTCATGTCATGCAGCGCGTGCGCGACGTCGCCGACGAAGGTGTTGAATTTGTTGAAAGCGGCCATCAGGGTGTAACTCCGGAAATGCGGATATCGAGCGGTCCCGCGTTGTAGGTGGACATCTGGCCGAGCCCGTTGACGTCGTTGAGCGCGGACGTGAAGCCCAAGCCCCAGGTCTGGATGCGGGCATCTTCCTTGATGTACGGCGCGGATTCGAGCAGCGCGCCGTAGAGGTAGAGATCGGGCGCCAGCGTCAAAAGCCAGTTGGTGGAATTCGAGGCCAGCGCCGGGAGGTTCTGCCGGTACACCATCTCGACCGTGTAATCCTGATCCGGCGTCGGGCAGAGTTCGATCTCGGAGCCGAAGATCGTGAAGAACAACGGCTGATTGATCACGTCGCCGATGCTTGTGCGGTATTCGTCCATCTGCGCCGACGACTTGTAATCGAGCCGCACGCTCGGGCTTGTGCTTTTCAGCTTCACCCGCCGCATCGACTGGAAATCGGCAGGGAGCGCGATGTATTGCGGCTCGGCCTGCGTGACATCGATCAGCGCGGTCGATCGCTGCTCCATCTGGCGGCAGAACAGCATCCGGTTGAATTTGGCTTCCGCGAGCTGGATGAAGGTCGGAATGCGTGCGATCAGGGTCGTATCCTGGTCGCGCGCCAGATATTCCGTCACCGCGCTCTGCAGCGACGTGTAGTCGACAATTTGTGTCACGAAATGTCCTATGCCGTCCTGGTTTAATCAATCCGCTGGCAACGATACCGTCGCGCCATTATCGAGCCCGCCGAGCAGGCATGCGAGGGTCAGTAAACGGTGTCGCCGTCAAACTCGTCATGATCAATTATGATTCTATAGAACTTTCCAATAAGGTGGTCGGCGCGATCTTCCGAGTCCCTCAGCACCTTCTTCGGAGAATAGTGATACATCGCATCCATCCACTCTGGGGTTCTCTGGGACACAGGCAATGCGATCTCCCCCGTCGTGTCGTAAAAGACGACATAGGCAGCGTTGTCGTACACGCCGCCGTTGGATTCACATTCACCAACCGTTTGCTTGGCGCCCTTCTCCACGAACTCGGTTAACCTGCATCTGGACAGATAGTCCTCGACTGGCGAGGTATGGATGCGAAAGCCCTGGACGAGAAGCCAGAAGCGAAATCGTTCCACGGGCTCAACCTCAAGGAGGGGCCACAAAGCCAACACCCACGTGGCCGAGAAAACCGCAACCGCTCTCCAGTTGCGCCGAAATAAGGCGCTTAAGGAGAAGAAAAACAACGGAATCCAACTGGCAAGAAACATCCAAACCAGCCAACCAGCAGAGGCTTCAAAGGAATAGGCGAGCAATGGTAATGCATACCCACCCGCCGCGACGAAAATTGCCAAAAGATATTTTATGCGCGTCATTTTCGGCATCCGGCGCTGTCAATGCCGACCACCATGGCGGCTCCGATGGATATCACAAGGCTTAGTCACGCTCCGCGGACGGGTAAAGTCCGCCAAGACGAACATCACGACGTTACTCATTGCGCTAGGACTTTTGGTGCACTTTCCCCGTAACCTATCGCCGATAGTTTCAGGATATTTTGTGCAGGGCCACTGGACCGGCACAGCCGCCGGGCGTTGCGGATCGCGCCGGAGGAACGCGCATCGCGCACTGAGTGCCCAATTCGCATCTAGCGCCGTCCTTCAACGAACCACGGCTGCAGCGGGTCATCGCGATAGAAGCCGCGCAGCCGGTCTTCCAGAGGCGGGGCTGCAGGCTGGTTGGTATGCCGCGGATCGATGCCAGCCAGCCCGGCAAGCAGGCCTGGCTGACCGCCCGGCGGATATGGATCGGAGGGAGCGATCGTTACCGCCGGCGCGCCGGCGTCAATGGCGGATGCTCGCGACATGTGGTCGCCCCATGCGCCGCCAGCCGGCGCAGGCAACCAACTCGCATCGCCCGGCGCGTTGGGATCAGCGGCTGGCCCAAAGAGCGGCAGCGGCGCCAGCTTGCCGTCGATGAACCCGAGTGGCCTGTCGAACTGCGGCATTGGCAAAGGCAAGGACAGTACCAGCATATTGGGCCGGCACTGGAGTTCCCGCTTGGGCGGCATAGTCCGCCCCGCCGTGATAACCAAACTTCTGCTTCGGGCGCGGCTCGGGAAATGGATGTACGAGCGTGAAACCCGGATATCTGTAAGACATCGATACCTCTCAGCGGGACTATTATTTGCAGCCAGGCGCGGCTAACTTCACTACTATGGCCTGCTGCCGCATTGTGAACTCTGGAATTTCCGGAACCTGCTTGAACGCCGAAAACAACACGTAGCATCCATCTTTGCTGAGACCGATCTTGTGGTCAGACAATGCGAGCGGTGGTCCCTCGATGGCAAACCGTTGCATTCTTTCATTGTCGAAAGTGACGATCCCCAACAAAACGTTTCGAACATCGCGCTTTGCCAAGAGGGGAAATACGCATTGGCCATAGCCGCCATCGATCCTCACCAGGCTGCTGAAGGCCTTAAGCAGGCTTCTGACGCCGATGCGGCTCAACCAATCGACAGGACCCGACTGCTGGTCGAGTGTGAGGAATCGAGAAACATAATCGTTCCCGAGTGACGCCAGGATTTGCCTTCCGCAGCGGCTGATTTCGTTGACATCGAAGCCAGGGGGCTTGGCCGTGGAGCCCTGCCTCTTCCAACCGTCATCACTGTATCGATAAAGATCTATCCGACGATCCTTGTCTACGTAAGCATCTCCGCCTTCGAAGAAGACATCCTCGCCTATTTCTGTCTTAAGAAATCGCATCTGCATCAAGACATCGGAACCGGAGACGTGTATCGGCTCACCGGGAACACTGATCATGGACCCGTCAGCCGAGAGCAGCGAATTCCGATTACGGAATACAAAAGGGGTTTGGCAAATTCATAGACTGCAACTTCCGAGCCCTTCTGGATGAACAATTTCTGGTCGTGGCCGTAGATAGCGGCGATCGTGGAACCATCTTGCGAGCAGGAAAGAGACCCCTCGTTTCCGAAGCCAGGGAACTGAAAGAGCGTTCTGACATGCCCATCGATCGATCTGGCTTCAAGTGAGGTCAGGTCCCTTTCCTGGTCGTGCTGAAAATAAATAATTTCTGGTACGCGATCGTAGCAGAAACGCGCTCTTCCCTCGAAATCGAAGGTCGACACAATGCTGGCAGATAACGGCCGGTCCGCGGCCGCCGCGCAATGTCCTGACGTCGCAACCGCGGTCAGCAGGCAGATGAGCTGCGCGATCGCAAAGCCGGCACGCCGGACTCGTCGACCAATCCACCGTGGCTCCGCGAGGGAAGAGGGAAGACCAAACCCGTCGCCCCCAGCCGTCGCGACAGTAGCTTGAGCGGGAACAAGACGCGCACCCTCGGAACGAACGCGCGACGATCGCTTGGCACGGAGAATGGAGGAGCACATTCGTCTTCACCGGTTGCGTGGATGGAATGGCCGATGATGCCCTGGCCTGTCATCGGACCACGTTTTGCGCGGAAACAGAGAATTAGTCCGCTCGACATCCTGGAACATAACAAGAACAGAGTCAACGGCCGCTATCCCCGCTCACAACCAGCCCACCTGCAAGGCCGGTCTGTCCGTGCGCAGATAAGCCCATTCGGGGTCTTGCAATTTGCGTTGCACGATCTCGTCGAATTCGGACGAAAACATCCGCAAGCCCGTGCGGCCTTTCGCATATTCCTCATCCAGCCACTTCACCAGGACAACATTGGGAATGCGCGCGACATGACGCCCCCAATCCGAGCGCTGTTCTTCACGCCGCGCCGCCTTATTCCATTCCAGGATCGGCTCGACGTCCTGGGTGTGCTCAATGGCCATGTCGCGGCCGTTGGCATCGAGATGAAAGCGAACATTCATCAATAGGCGTCCACTTCCTCGAGAACCAGCGTGAACACCTCGTTGGCGACCGGCGTATAGGCCCCGAGAGCGGCCAACAGACCGTAGAGGGTAGAGCCCGCATCGGTCTTGATGAACTGCTCGGAGCCGGCCGGACACGATCCCGTGCCCGCCGCGCCATCGCTGAAGGACAGCATGGACGAGACATCGATATTGCCGAGCCAGTGCCCGCAACTATCCGTCAGCCAGGTTGCGCCATCGCCGTTGGCGCAGACCGGCCACTTCTCATAGAGATGAATACGGAAGGTAGCGTTGGTGACGCCGGTGCCGCTCTTGAACAGCCGCGCCCGGGTCAGGCGAAACTGGCCCTGCCCGAACGAGTTGCCAAGATTGATCGTGAGCGGCACCACGGCGCCCGCCGTCACCGAATTGGCGACGAGCTGCCCGGGCGCATAGGTGGTGGTGTTGTTCGGCCGCGTGAAGGACGCGAGGGGGTTATTGACCTGCATCGGCGTCAGACCTGCAGAATGGAAATGTCGAAGATCGCCGCCGCGGCGCCGCTGGCGCCCGATGGCGTGATGCTGATGACATCGCCCTCGTTGGCCCAGGTGATCGAATTCGGCAAAACCGTATTGACCTGACCGGCCGCCGAGCCGGTAAATGGGATCGTCAGCGTGGCGAAGGACGCCCCGCCGTTGAGCGCGACCGCGCAAGAACCATTGGCCGTGGTGATCGGCCCTTGCAGGCAGGACGAAATCTGCACGATCTGGCAGCGCATGGGGATGCGGATATAGACGGTCGCGGGCGCGGCACCGACGCTCGGGCAGTAGCCTTGGATAAACTGATTATCGAGCGGATGGGGTGTCGGAAGCGGCATTGTAAACCTCCAAAAGGAAAAGGGGCGACCCGAGGGCCGCCCCGCGAGGGGTTGCGATGATGTCGGGCTTACGCGGTGGTGTTGTCGAACACGCCGCCGCTGGCTTTTTCGTTGCGGGCGACCAGGGTGTATTCGGAGAGGATCTGTCGTTTCATGGAGTCGCCGGTCGGCGCGATGTAGATCGAGACGAACTTGCGGCCGTTCAGATAGGCCACCGCCCATTTGTCGGTTTCGAGCACGAGAACATCACGCTGGCGCATGAACCGGTCCGGAACGATTTTCAGGGTGCCGAAGTCGGACTCGTAGGCATCGACGGAAGCCACGACCTTCTTCGTTTTGGTTTTCTCGATCGGCGTGGCGCGGCCGGTGAAGGTCGAAAACACCTGCTTGTTGAACGATCCGACAAGGATCAGACTGGGCTTGCCGCCGGAAGTCCATGCGCCAGCCAGCACGCCCTTGAGGTTCTTTTCGGTGAACGGCGCCTGGGTGCCGTCCGTTCGCGTTCCCGTGCCGTCCGCCGCCGCGGGGTCGACGCCGCCGGCGCCCTTGAAGGTGTTGGTTTTGATCCACGACAGGATCGAAGCGCAGTTGCGGGGATCGGCATTCACCTTGGCCTGGTTGGTGCCGAACAGCACGGTTTCCATGTCGCGCTTCAGTTCCATGCCCTTGAGCATTTCCTGATAGGCCATTTCATTGGCGCGGCCGGCATGCTTGACGGCCTCTTGCGTGCCCGAGACGACCGGATATTTCGCGCTGATCTGCGCGATGTTGCCGAGCCGCACGGTCGGCGTCGCGGCAACGCCGGTAAAATCGTTGCCTTCGGGCTGGGCATTGGCGCCGTTCGCCGCCGCCAGTGCCTGGGTTTGCCATTCGTGGTTCACGGCCGTGGCCTTCTCGGTCTCGATCGCCGTCATGCCGGGGGTGTCGACGGGGTCGATGCGGTAGATCAAATCCGACAGATCCTCGCGATCGCCGATCGCGTTGTAGGTGGTGAAGGTATTGGTAGGGGCTGCCATGGTGGTTGAGATCCTTTATGATGCCCGGCGCTGGCTGGCTTGCAGCGCGCGCAATTCCTGCGCGACTTTCAGCGATCCGGTTTGGTTGAGCTGTTCGGTGAGGGCTTGAATGCGCTCGGAATTGGCTTGGCCGGAGGGCCTCGCCGTTCCGGGCCGCTGGACCGGAGGTAATGGTTTGGCAACGGCAGCCTTGGAGGCTTTCTGCACGTCGGCATATTTCAAGGCGGTGGCGAGGAGTCGCTGCACGCGATGGTCATAGATGGAAAGTCTTTCCTTTCCACTGGCGAGCGCGGCGAGTTCGTCCGGCTTGAAGCCGAGTTCGGGCAGTAGCTCCCGGGCTACGCGGGTTGTCAACGCGAGACCTTTGACCTTGTCAGCAAGCTCGGGGATGAATTCGGCCGCAAGCTCGTTTTCCTTGCTGACGTGTTCGGCCCATCTGGATTGTTCGGCTTGTGCCTGCTGTCCCCTCGACCGCTCCAGATCGGCATTGACAGCCTGCAGCTTTGTCTGGTGCGCCTGCCATTGCAGATATCGGAGCGGATCCTCGGCCACCAGCCTTTGCACATCATCGATGGTCCTGATATCGGAAAATGCCGATTGCTGGGCGTCCCGCAGAGTTTGCATGAGGATCGGTAGTTGGGCCTCGTATTGTTGCCTTACCTTTGCCGCCGCTTCACGCTCGGCCGCGATGGCCTTGCGCTGGTCGGCGACTTCATTTTGACTGCGGCGAAATTCACGCTCCCGTTCCTGTTCGCGGGAATGCAGGTACTCCTGCGTCTCGCGAGGCAAGGTCGCAAAGCGATCTTTCTCGGCCTTGGTCCAAGACCTCGGCGGCTCGATGGGCTCAATGGCTTGAGGGTCGGCTGCGTCAGGATCTTCGCCGGGGTCCGTTTCCGGGGCGGCGTTGTCAGATTCGGACAATTCGGGATCTGCGGTCGCGGGTTCGGCGCGCTCGGCAGAGGGGTTCTGTTTCCCGCGCTGCGAGATCATGTATTTCGCGGCGGACTCGGCGGAATTGAATGATGCCGGCGCATCGGCGGGCAGCGCAACAGCGGTGATCGGCTCGGCGGGCGCCGAGTTGGTCTCGTCGGTCATGGATTTTTCCTCTGAGGTCTCAAATGATGCCGAAGCGGCGTTTGCGTTCGGCGGTTTCGGCAAGCTGTCGCAATTCGGTTTCAGCCAGTCTGCCGTTGGTGACGATGGCGGAGAGATGGTCGCGGACCTTGCCGACGATGTTGATCGCCAGG
>Ga0116117_1000510_pt1 | contig 10146 bp, 7 predicted proteins | sample June2015DPH_11_1_FD_89790 | JGI IMG/M metagenome (GOLD analysis project Ga0116117, IMG submission 89790) | Peatland microbial communities from SPRUCE experiment site at the Marcell Experimental Forest, Minnesota, USA - June2015DPH_11_10 | ecosystem: Environmental > Terrestrial > Soil > Wetlands >... | reverse complement strand
CGTTGTGAAGTGAAGGTGGCAACGTCCAAACTGTTGTCGTAAAAAATCGTGTAGAAGACCTTGAAGCGTTGCTGATTGAAGAGCTTGGGAATTTCGTAACTGATGAGGCCGCGTTGCTGCAGCCGTCCAACGTGAGACTGGAAGGTCAGGGTCTGGTCGCGGCCGCCCATGTTGAGGCGGGTGATGTCGAAACCAACGCGCGGGCTTACACCGGTAGACCCTGTGGGAGCCGTTGTTCCTGAGGGCAGCCCGGTTTCGAATTCTAAGCCGACACCATAGGTAAAAGTGTAGCGCTTGGCCTCCTGCATTTGGACGAGAACATTCTTGCGTGGTTCGGAGCCCTCGGGATTCTGCACAGCCGTATCGACCTGGCTGAAGATGCCAAGTTCATAGAGCTTGCTCTGCGTTTCCAGAAGATCCTGCTGGCTGAGCGGCTGGCCAGCCACTTCCTGAATCTCGCGCTGCACGATGTAGTCGCGAGTGTGCTCAAGCCCGGCGACCATCACTTGGTTCACAAAGAATTGTTCGCCCTCCAGGACTGTGAACGTCACATCCTCGCGATTAGGCTGGCTGGACGAAGGCTTGGTAGTGATTTCAAGGGTAGCGTTCGAAAAACCGTGGTTGAAGTAGTAATTGAGAATGAACTCGCGATCATGAGCGAGATTCTGTTCAGAGTATGCCTGGCCCGGTTCAGTTTGCACCTCGTGGAAATTCTCCCTTGGAACGGACCGGTTTCCTACAATCTGAAACTCCCCCACCAGGGTCTGCGGCCCCTCATCAATCTGCACATGCACGGCGAGCTGGTTTTTCGAGCCCTTGTAGTTGTCATCGACCTTGGTGCGAATCTGCACCTGGCGATATCCGTTAGCACGGTATTGCGCTTCGAGAACGGCGACATCATTTTTCAAAAGCTCCCCGCTGTAGCGTCCGTGGTAAAAAAAACGCCCGGCGGGCTGGACTTGCATGTAGGACTTGAGTTTTGCCGTGTCCAGAAAGTTCTTGTTGCCGCCAATCGCGACCACAGCCAACTTGTGTGCGGAGCCGGGAACGATGTGGTAGGTAACGTGAATCGCGTCTGGGCTGGTGTCTTTCCGCACGTCGACGCTAGCGTCGAAGTAGCCCCGGCTCTGCAGGTAGTCGAGAAGATTGCGCTTACCCTCATTCACCAGATCGTCGTCGAGAGCATTCTCCTCGTAGACCGGTATTTCCTTTTTCAAAAGACCGCGGCTGATTCGAAAGCCTTGCGCAGTGATGAGGACGACCGGTCCAGGCTCGATCAGAAACGTGTAATCGACGGCATTCGTTCCGGCGCGGTACTTCTGTTCTGCGATCAACACCTGCGCCAGCACGCGCTGCTGCTTCTGAAACTTCTTGCGCAGGTACTGGAGCGAATTGGTGATACGCACGGCCGTAACGCGCTCGCCGGGGTGCATCCTGGCGATGTCCTCCAATTGTTCTTGGGAGAAAGCCGAATGTCCGGTAGCCTTCACCTCGCCCACGTGGGCAGGTTCTCCGGGCGTGATGTGGAAGAGGATGTCGACCTGCTGGAGCGTGGCGTTAGAGGTGCTTTCAGCGGTAACTCGGGCGCGATAAAAACCATTCTCCTGCATCAGTTGCCGAACATTCTGCAAAGCCCGGTCGAGTTTATCCAGCCTGTAAAGTTCGCCGAGCTGGAACTTGGCTGCATTGAGAATTTGGTTGGGGTTCGGATGACTGGGAGCGCCTTCCACATCAACGGCTCCAACGAAAAAGTTGATCGAGGTGGTGAAAGTGAGCAGTACGTCCGAGCCAGATGGTGTGACTTCGGCTTGGATGTCGGCAAAACGTCCCGTGGCATAGAGGGCGCGGATGCTGTCGCGGACCTGGTCGCGATCGAGGGGCTGGCCCGATTTCTGTGGAAGCATTTGCAGCAAGTGATCTTTATCCTGAACTCCGGGCAGATCGATCGCCCGCACATTGCGCCCGGCGTAAGCCGACATAGCATCGAGAGCCGAAGAGGACTGCGCGGTCTGCGGCCCTCGATTGGTTTGCGAAGACGCGGACGCAGGCGATTCGGCTGCCGCAGCCGGACCGAGCGAGAGCATGATCAAGATGAACAATGACGCGTACCGTCTCAGCAAATAGTGTCCTTGAGCCCGTTGCCTGAATTCGATGAAGCTTAGAACGCCGGCGTTGTCCGCCTCGCGCGGCGAAAACGGTCCAGCCACTTATAATAATGGTTTTGCGCGGTCTGAGACGGTGACCTCCTTGAGGCTGACGTAAGAAGGACGGGTGTGGAGAAGAGTCAGGGCGTGGAAAAGCAAAAATTCGAAGAACGGTACTCGCGGCAAATTCTGTTTCGCGGAATCGGCGCCGAGGGCCAGCGGCGGTTGGCTGAGGGACGAGTTGCCATTGTGGGTTGCGGAGCGACCGGGTCTGCGCTGGCATCATTGCTTGCGCGCGCGGGCGTGGGCACGCTGCGGATAATCGATCGCGACTACGTGGAATCGAGCAATCTGCAGCGGCAGTCTCTATTCGACGAAAAGGATGCCGCTGAATCGGTGCCCAAGGCGATTGCCGCAGCGCGAAAGATTGCAGCCTTCAATTCGGAGATCGTGGTCGAGCCGCAGGTCGAAGATGTAATCCCGCGAAATATTAATGCGTTACTTGAGGGGATGGATGTAATACTCGACGGCACCGACAATTTCGAAACTCGATATCTGCTCAATGATTATGCTCTTAAAAATTCTTTGCCGTGGATTTATGCGGCGGCAGTAGGCAGCTATGGAGTGACACTGAATGTATTGCCCGGCAAGACGGCGTGCCTGGCGTGCATTTTTCCAGATACGCCGCGGGGAATGGTTGAGACCTGTGAGACCTCGGGCATTTTGAATACAGCTGTAAACGTCGTGGCATCGATTGCAGCCACCGAAGCGATGAAGCTGCTGATCGGCGGCGCTGCTGCCGAGCAATTGCGAAAGACATTGTGGTCGTTGGATGTCTGGAAGAATGATCAGGTGGAGATTGCTGCGGGAACTCCGAGGCCGGGATGCCGCGCGTGCGGAGAGCGGGACTTCGTGCATCTGGCGGGTGAGGGACGTCCGCACATCACGATGTGCGGAAGAAACTCGGTGCAGATTCACGAACGCGCACGGCCAATCGATTTCGCCGAGATGCAGCGGCGACTGGAAGCCCACGGCTTGGTGCGGCACAACGAATTCGTCCTGAAATTCTGGCGCGAGCCTTACGAGATGACGATCTTCCCAGACGGCCGCGCCATCATCAAGGGGACGACCGACACCGGGGTTGCGCGTAGTTTGTATGCACGTTATGTCGGGAGCTGAAATCGGGCGAAAAAAAGGCGCGACCCGAAGGCCGCGCCACTTCGCGCCACAGAAACTAAGTACCCGTCTTCATAGCTTTCTGCCCCGGCACACCTAGCGCCGCCGCAATCTGCACCCCGATCGGCGATCCCAGCCCGGTACACGCGTTCCATCCCGGACCCGCCGTATAGGCTCCATTGTTGCCCGAGGTGATGCTGTTGAAATCACCTTTGGGATCTTGATAGAGCAGCGGGTTGATAAAGCCAACCGGCTTCCCCATGCTCTCGTTAATCAGCGCGATCAGTCCAGCCCACAGCGGAGCTACCGCGCTGGTCCCTCCGATCACGTCCGGCTGCCCATCGACCAGCGTAACGTAACCAGTGTTTGGATCGGCATCGCCCGCCACATCCGGAACGCCTCGACCCACATTGTGACTTGGGTTCGCCGACGCGGGAACGCCCGCCGCGTTCTGCCAACTGGGAAGCGGAAACACATCGCTGATGCCGCCTCCGGTAGCACCTTCATTATTCGCCAGCTCGTTCCACACAACTTCGCTGGTGATGGTATTGCCGGAAGCCATCAACTCCGTGCCTCCACAAGCGAGGACATTCGGACTGGATGCCGGGAAATCGACGTGATTCAGCCCGTCGGTTACTCCGTCGGTCGAGCCATCGTCTCCGGCCGCAACGCAAACCGTTACACCCAGGGCTGCGGCAGATTGAAATGCCTCATCCATCGACGTCATTGCCTGCTGCGTCCACGACGATTCAGGACCACCCCAACTGATCGAGACGATCGACGGGTTATTGGTGGTGTCGTGCACGGCAGTTGTGATCGCGTTCAGAAAGCCGGCGTCCGTGTTGTCGGCGAAGTAGACGACGATCTTCGCCGCGGGTGCGATCGATCCGGCCACTTCAATATCCAGCATCACCTCGCCGTCCGGCCCGTTCGGATCTCCGGTTGGACTGTTGCTGCCGTTGCCGACCGAAACCGCAGATACGGTTGGCGTCTGGGTGAGGTGAAGTTGCTTCCAGTAATTCGTCAGATCGGTAGGGATATATCCGCCGCCCAACTCGATCAGCGCGATACATTCTCCCGAGCCATTTTCATTCGTGGGAAAGTCGTAGAACGTGGCGACTTGCGCCGGCGTGTAAGATTCTCCCTGCGCTTGCGCGGCGGGACGGATGCCACCGGCTCCGCGCCGCCTACGAAAATGCGGCTTCGCCTGCGGACGATTATCCAGGCCAAAGACGCCCTCGACCACATCCTGCAATTCCGGCGGAAGCTGGACCGTGCCAGTACGTCCGCGATACTGGCCGCTCGGGTGGTCATATTGTTTCAGTTCGACGCCGAACGCCTCATTCATCGCAGTCACGGTTCCGGAAAGAATGACGGTCCGGCGGGCTGCGCTCTTTTCCTTTACTGTGAGTTTGTGTTGGCGGGCAAATGCCTCGACCCGGGCAATGCTGTCGGCATCCGCGCCATGAAGTTGCTCGTATTCTTTACGGCTGAAAATCTTCCGTTCCGCGACCGGCTTCTTGTATTCATTGGGATCGACAATCGGCTTCTTCCCGGCACGGGATCGCAAACGAATTGTCACATCTACTATTTCGCTGGGATTGGCTGGACCTATCTCTCGCGCTCCTTTTAACGGGGCGCGCTCACTACCGGCAAGTTGAAACGTTTTATTCGGAGTGGACATAAATCTCCTTTCGTTCGAGCCTAGCCGAACGCGAATCAAGGCTGGTTAAAGCTGCTACCGGAGTTCTCTTGCGAAGCTCTACTCAGGGAAGGAGCCCAGCCTTCTGCAATCTTACGAATCGGTGCTGGCCCGTTGGACGCAAGCAAAGTTAGCACAGCGCGGTAACGAATCAAGATCTTGTTGGTGCTTGTTACGAAACACGAACAGGCATCGCGCCCAAAATGGTACGTCTCAGTACATGCGCCTCAGTACAAGTGAAAGTCGACCTCGACCGCGATTTCAACTGCCACCTCGCGCCCATCCTTCTTGCCCGGCTCGAACTTCCAGTTCTTCACCGACTCAATCGCTTTCTCGTCGAGGCCCATGCCGAGAGCGCTTAGTACACGAATTTTTGTTGGATGTCCGTTGGCATCCACGACCAGCCCCAGAAGACAGTTCCCCTGGTACTTCGCCTTGCGCGCTTCTTCAGAAAACTCAGGATCAGTCTGATAAATAACTCGCGGTGCCGTCATTCCGTTGCCCATCCGAAAGCTATCGCCGCCGGTGCTGCCCCCACTGCCGGGGCCAACTCCGGGCCCGTCTCCAGGGCCAACACCACCGCGGCGGCCGTCACCGATACCATCGAGCAAGCCCGGCCCATTCGACGGAATCACCGCAGTAGATTTCGGGTCGCCAAGGTTTGGCATATCGTTCATGGCGATCTTGATGTCCGGCAGCACAATCACTGTAGGTTCAGCTGGCAGCTTCGGCGTCGGGTTGCGCAGAACCGCCGACGGAGGCGTAAGCTGTTCCATCGAAAACTTCGGCAAACGGCCCACGGAAGCTTTAAGCACGTCACCGTCGCCACCCCCGCCGCCTCCGCCTGCCTGAGTCTTCGCCGGTTTCAGCGGATAGTCATCCGGAACAATCAATCTTGTGACAGACTGCGGTTTGGGTGCGGCCGGAATCGGACGGCGTATCGTGATAAACGTGGCACCGATGATCAACCCCAGCAACACGACGTGGGCCGCAGTTGAACCAAGCACGCCATTCTTCCTGTAGTCGTAGAACCCCCAAATATCCTTCAGCGGGATGGGCTGCGATTCCAGCTTGAGCGGGGGAAGCTTCTCGGGAAAGAAAGACTCCTCGATTCCGCGAAATAGCGACTTCCACAGAGGCTGACTCGCGTCGGACAGAAGATGAAGTTCCGGCTCGTTGCCAGGCTGCAGATTACCTTCGGCGTACGCCATTGATTCTCCTATTCGATTCTTCGCTGGTGGGACTGGAAAACAGGCGCGCTCTTGCCGAACGCCTCTCTATACAGAGTGGCGCTCGTTCCCAATAAGTTGCCTGTCTCGCCTGAATTTCGCTCTGACTTCGAGAAACGAACTCGGATTCTGGTATTCTGAGTTTCGTTGTGCCTTCATCCCAAACTTAGTTCTTCCTGAATTAATCATGGCAAATCCGAGCATTCCAGAATCCCAAACAAGTGTTGAATCCGCCGTCGCGCCCGACGAGTCATTCAGCGACCTCCTTTCACAATATGACAAGAGCCATTCGCGCAAACGCGATGACGGCAGCAAGCAGCTCGTCGGCACGGTAATTGTTGTTACCGCCGACTCGGTGTTGCTCGATATCGGCTTCAAGAGCGAAGGCATTCTGCCGTTGGCTGTCTTGCAGAGCGCCGGAGAGACCGTGAAGCCTGGCGATAAGATGCCGGTCTCAGTCACGGGCCGCGATCCCGAAGGCTACTACCAACTCACACGCGCTAAAGTCGAGCGGCCAAAAGATTGGTCGGCGTTGGAAAAGGCCTTTGCCGATAAGGCGACCATCGTGGGCACCGTGACCGGAGTGATCAAAGGCGGCCTCAGCGTAGATGTGGGCGTGCGCGCGTTCATGCCGGCCTCGCGCAGCGGAGCACACGACGCCGCCGAGATGGAGAAACTCGTCGAGCAGGAGATCCTCTGCCGCATCATCAAGCTCGACGTAGCGGAAGAAGACCTGGTGGTCGATCGCCGCGTTGTTGTCGAAGAAGAAGAACGCACGGTGAAAGATCGCCGCTATTCGGAGATGAAAGAAGGCGATACCGTGAACGGCACGGTGCGCAGCCTCACCGACTATGGAGCGTTCGTCGACCTCGGCGGCGTAGATGCCTTGCTGCACGTGAGCGACATCTCCTGGAGTCGCGTAAGCAAGCCTGCGGACGTGCTCTCGGTAGGCCAGCAGATCGAAGCCAAAGTTCTCAAGATTTCCACGGAGTCGGACAAGCGGCGCATTTCCGTCGGCATGAAACAGTTGTTGCCGCATCCCTGGGACGCAGTCGCCGGAAAATATAACGTGGGCGAACGTGTGCGCGGCACAGTCACGCGTGTCGCTGAGTTCGGCGCATTCGTCGAATTAGAGCCGGGCATCGAAGGCCTGATCCACGTTTCAGAAATGTCGTGGGGAAAGAAAATGCGGAGCGCCAGCACGCTGGTGAAGCCCGGCGAGGTTGTGGACGCCGTAATTCTAGGCGTAAACACTGCCGAGCGCCGCATGTCCCTCGGTCTGAAACAGACGCTGGGTGATCCGTGGGCCGAAGTGCCTGAGCGCTTCCCCGTAGGCTCAGCCATCGAGGGACCAGTCGTCAGCATCATGAAGTTCGGCGCGTTCGTGCAACTCGCCGAAGGCGTCGAGGGCATGATTCACATCAGCGAGATGAGCGCCGACAAGCGCATCAACCATCCTCAGGAAGTCGTGAGGCTAGGCCAGCTCGTTAAAGCGCAAGTTCTCGCCATCGACACAGAAAAACGACAATTGCGTTTGAGCATGAAGCAATTGGTTCCGAGTGGCCTCGACGAATATATCGTTGAACACAAGGAAGGCGATGTGGTCACCGGCCGCATTGTTGAGGCTACAGGAGAACGAGCGCGCGTAGAACTGGGCGAAGGCATCCACGCCAATTGCCGCATGGGTACGGCGAGTTCAGCATCGTCGAAGAAAACGCAAGCGGCAGAGTCGTCAGCGGTAAGCAACGCGAAGCCAGACTTATCCTCGCTGGGGTCGATGCTGCAAGCGCGTTGGAAAGGTGGTCAGCCAGCCGAGGGCGCAAAACCGGACCCCGTTCAAGCGGGACAGATTCGCAAATTCAAAATCGCAAAGCTGGATGCGGCGACGAAGAAGATTGAGCTAGAGTTGGCTTAGAGAAGAGTCGGCTGCGACGCACTGGAAAAATTCTGGCTGCCCCCCAGGGATTCGAACCCCGATAGCCTGCTCCAGAGGCAGGTGTCCTAGCCGTTGAACGAGGGGGCAGTGATTTGGGTTGGAGCCACTCATCCAGTCCATTCTGATTCTACGTTTCAAGGCAAAGTGCGGTCAACACTTTCTGCGTTCTGGTAGTGGCTCAGTTTGAATTCGTAATGGCATCTTCGCTCGTCGATGGCGTCATCCTGAGCGTAGCCGTTCTTCAGGCGGAGTGAAGGATCTCCCACTACGATGCTGTGTGCCATGGGAGATCCCTCGGCCCGCTGGTAAAAACGCGGGCTCTTCGGGATGACGCCGTGTGAGACTCAGAATTCAATCTGAGTCACTTTCTGCGTTCTTAGCGCGATAGAATCGGATTAAGTTTACGCGTAAGGGAGAAAACGCATGTCATCCGTTCTGGGTAGCATTTCCGCGCTAGGGGCCGATTACGCCGAGGTCGCCCGCCAGTCGCTCGAAGCTGAGCGCTGCGCACTGCTCGTGATCGATATTCAGGAAAAACTTCTGCCCCCGATCTTTCAGAAAGATCAACTGGTGCGCAATACGAAGATGCTCATCCGCGCGGCAGAGGTGCTGAAGATTCCCGCAGTCGTGACCACGCAATACTCGAAGGGACTCGGCCCTACCGTCCCTGAAATCGCTTCCCTGCTGCCTGAAACCGACGCCATCGATAAAGATCGATTCTCGTGTTTCGGAAGCGACATGTTCTGCAGTTTGCTCAAGCGCCTTCCCGGCAACCGCAACACGCTGCTGCTCTGCGGCATGGAAAGCCACATCTGCGTGATGCAGACAGCGCTGGCCGCGCTACGCGAAGGTTACATCGTGCACATCGCTTCGGATGCAGTCAGCTCGCGAACGGAATGGAATTGGAAGATTGGTCTCGAAAGAATGCGCGCCGCAGGCGCCGTGATTTCATCCACCGAGATGATGATCTACGAACTGATGCGTTCCTCATCCTCGCCGGCGTTCAAAGAGATGCTGCCGCATCTTAAGGGCTAGGGGCCAGAACCCCGCTGGCGGGCCATATGCGAGTCGCGTCGCCGTTTGTGCAGCGGGTAGATCGTCGTGGTATGATCTCGTCACGATCGCTGGCTCAAGCTGCTAGGCAAGAGGCGACCCGGGCGTTCTGTGCGCAACGCGCCTCTGCGCGGAGAGAAAATGGCCGATACAACGGGCGCTTCCAAGAACGAGCTAATAGCGGTCGACAGGGTAGCGGGTAGCGCCGCGACTAGCTCCCCCCCTGGTAAGGCGGGAAGCCTTAGTACTCTCGCAGCTATATGGAAACATACCGACAAAATCACGAAGTGGATTCAGGTCGCGGCACTTGTTTTTGCTGCTGGGTGGACGTTTTGGACGTTCCGAGAGACCCAAGCGTCAAGCCTCGAAACCCCAGCCACGGTTGCCGCCAGGCTGGACTGGAGGATGAGTTCGGCCCCTCCGAAAGGATATTGTTCAATAACGGCAACTTTCGAGGTGACCGATCAGGGCACCAAGTCATTCGACGTAGCGTACGCGACAGTGCGAGCATGGCGAACCAATATGCCGGCTCAGGCTGAGGGTTATCAGTACATAAACATATCCGACCTTGAACGTAAGATCGCTCCTCTGTCGAATCTCCGGATAGAACACTCCGAGGACTCCCCCATAGTCGGGCATTATGCTCCAAGAACGAGCATTCACGCGGGCTTTCCATGGGTTTTTTATGGGCCGGCGTCGAATGATTTATTTTTCGCCCGCATCGACGCCTACGACAAGTCTGGCGTTTTGCTTGGTGAGGCGTCCGCGTGGACAGAGGGAATGTGCAACTAGAGCAGCCCGCTAAACCATCGGTGCAGCCATCGCCGCTGACGTTCAGGCAGACGCTGCCGCACTTGAGGACTAGATTTCCCGCCCCAACTGCTCCGCTTCCGGTTCCTTCTTCTT
>Ga0116117_1000505_pt1 | contig 10194 bp, 9 predicted proteins | sample June2015DPH_11_1_FD_89790 | JGI IMG/M metagenome (GOLD analysis project Ga0116117, IMG submission 89790) | Peatland microbial communities from SPRUCE experiment site at the Marcell Experimental Forest, Minnesota, USA - June2015DPH_11_10 | ecosystem: Environmental > Terrestrial > Soil > Wetlands >... | reverse complement strand
GGCATCGCGCAACTGCACACTGCCCTCGCCCAATGTGATCCGTCCGCTCAGGTCCAGAATGACAACACCGTCCACTTCGCGGGATGCAATTGTTAATGCCATGAAGAGTCCTCCTTGATGTTAGTACGATTATAGCAATGGCGCGGTTCCCTGAGGTGATTTCCCAGGCTGCTCCAGAGGAACCAGGCGCTTGATCATGGTGAGCTCGGTTCCAGGACTCAAGCGGCGAAAGCGGACCTCATCCATGAAGGAGCGGATGAGGAAGATGCCGCGTCCGGCGCCGCGCAAGAGATTTTCCGGGGCCAAAGGATCGGGAAGGGAATCCGGGTCCAGTCCTTTGCCCTGGTCGGAGAGGATAATGACCAGCGCTGCGCCGGTATTTTCAAAGCTGGCAGAGACTTGTTTAGACGGATCGTATTCGTTGCCATGAAGAACGGCGTTCACGGCGCCCTCATGAACGGCCATCGCCACATGAAAGCACTCATCCTCGTTCAGACCGGCCTCGGTGGCCAGCTTCTCCGCCACAGCCTCCAGTTCGGCGACGCTCTCCATCGTCGACTTCAGCGTAAGACTCAGCCGTCCTGTCTTCGGTTCGTTCACCTGGTATTCAATCCGCCTCTTCCGGCGCATAGGCGGCGATTCGCCCCCTTGCGCTCCACAGCAGCCTAATAAGGAAGTTTCAAGGTTGACAAGGAACTGTGTCAAGGCGCGCTTGCGATGCGGCCAACGGCTTGCTCTTCCGATCGCACAGGGTTCGTGGATTCTTACCCATTCCGCAAAGTGCGCGGAATACATGGGGCACCCCGCACATACGGCCAATCGCAGTCAGTTGTTTTTGATTGCGCGGCCCTGATCGCGCGCAACATGGAAGACGTGGAGAATTTGAATGATGCTCCGCTTCTTGCGGTAGTAGATCAGATAATCGCCAGCCAGAAAACGAAGGACACCGGACGCAATTTCGTCGCATTTCCTGCCCACATCCGGATAGTCGCCCAACAGGACAAACCGTTCCTCGATGGAATCAATGAGCCTGTCGGCAATATCAAGGTTGGTGCGCCGAGCCCAGTAGACGAAGATCTGATCCAATTCTCTTTCGGCCTGTTTTGTTACATGGAATAGCATTATTTCGCTTCAGCTTTCGCAAGCAACTCGCGTCCCCTGGCCTTAATTCCGGCAGAGAGTTTGGTCAAGCCTTCACGTCCTTCATACTCTGTATATTCCCCGCGCTCAATTTCGGCGATGCCTTCCAGAACCCGTCTGCGGATGCGATCCGTTTGCAGCGCTGTCAAATCGGTCAGCACATCCTCGATAGTGAGAGCGGCGATGCGCAGGGCGCGCTCATCGGCTTCTTCCATGCGGCGCAGAGCCTCGCGCACCACCTCGCTGGCATTGTTGTAGCGTCCGCTCTTGACCCTGGCGCGCACGTAGCTGGCAAGGTGGTCGGTGATCGAGACATTCATCTGATCCATGAGAATCTCCTCTGGCCTGAAAGCCGAATCCGTTATAAAAAGCGTATCGTCAGGAGAATTGAATGTCAATCATTGACATAACAACGCCGAGCACGTCCCAGGCGTGCCCCGCCCCTGAAGCGATACACTCTCCTCATGCCTTCGCGCACCACAGCACGCGTCAGTCTGACGGCCCTGCTCGGCACTCCGGTGACCGATGCCCAGGGGCACTTGCGCGGTAAGCTGAAGGACATCGCCGTGGCCACCGGCGAAGACGCGGGCAAGGTGGCGGGACTGGTATTGAAGACCCGCGCCGGCCTCTGCATTGTTCCCTCGCACGAGGTGATGGAGACCCCCGCCGGCACGCTCGAATTGCGCTCGGCAGGGGCCATGGTTCCGCTTGAAGATCAGGGCAACTACCTCTATCTGCAACAGGACCTGATCGACCGCCAGATTATCGATATTCACGGACGCAAGGTGGTCCGCGTCAATGATGTCGATCTGGAATGGATGGGCCAGGGCGCTGCGCATCTGTTGCGCGTCGCCGAGGTTGAAGTGGGTTTGCGCGGAGCCTTTCGCCGGGTCTTCAGCGGACTTCTGCCCCGTGCCCAGTTGGAAAAGCTCTCCCGCAAATTCGCCGCCCACGGCATTCCCTGGGAGTTTGTCGATGTCATCGAGGTGGATCCCGCCCGCCGCGTGAAGCTGCGCATCGAGTATGAGCGGCTGGCCGAGATGCACCCCTCCGATCTGGCCGACATTCTGGAAGATCTGGCGCCGGCCGAGCGGGAAGCCGTCTTCACTTCGCTCGACGAAGAGGTCGCCGCCGAGACGCTGGAGGAGGTCGAACCCAAGCTGCAAAAATCCCTCCTCGAAAAGCTCGACGAAGAGAAGATTGCCGACATCGTCGAAGAGATGGATCCGGGCGCCGCCGCCGATCTGCTGGCCGAGCTTCCCGAAGAGCAATCCGATGCCATCCTGGAAGAGATGGAGCCGGAAGAGCGGCAGGAGGTTGAGGAACTGCTGGAGTTCGATGAGGACTCGGCGGCTGGCTGCATGACCACCGACTTTATCGCCCTCGGCAAGGACTCCACCGTGGCCCAGGCCGTCGATGCGCTGCGCAGCTTTGACGGCGATCCGGAGAGCGTGACCGAGATCTTCCTGGTTGACGAGAAGCGCGTGCTGCGCGCTTCGATTCCGCTGGCCCGCCTGGTGTTGGCACAGCCCGAGACGCATCTTTCCGTGCTTGCCGAGCCTCGCGTGCTCTCCTGCCCCGTCAACCTTCGTCAAAACGAGCTGGCTGAACTCTTTGACAAGTACAATCTCCGCGCTCTGGGCGTGGTGGACGCGCTGGGACGCCTGGTGGGCGTCGTTCAGGCCGATCATGTCATCAGCTTTCTGCGCGACAAATTGTAGGCTGACAGGCAACGCCTCCGTGCTACACTTCCAGCGAATCCCGGTATCAACATTTTTGGCTTGCAAATTCCACCCTGACCGGAGCCGGTTTGCAGGCGCTGGTATTTGCACTGGCTGAAGATCGATGGAGTGAAAGAATGGCGACGCAGCAGCAAGAAACCAAACCGCGACGGATGCATGGAATTGTTCCCACCCCACTTGAGATTCCGCCCGAACACCAGCATCTATCAAAAGGAACCAGCAGCTCCGATCTGCCGCTATTTGTCCAACTGATGGCCGCCTTTGCCCTTTGCCGGGCCGTCTTTTTCCTGCTGCTCGCGCTGGTTCCCTGGAGCGATCCGCAATCGAGCATAGCCACCTTCCTCATTGCCCGGTCGACGTTGCTGCTCAGTTTGCTGCCGCGCTCGCTGCTGATCTGCCAGGAAACACCAGATGGCTGTTCGATGAACTCACTGGTCAAAGTGCTGCCATTCATGTTCTTGCTGGTCGGAGTGGTGTATCTCTTCAGCGCGTGGAAGATGTGGAATCTGGACAAGTTTTGGATCTCGATCATCCGCTGGGCCATCATGTTCCAAGCCGGGGCGACGGTGGTCAAGATGATGATTGCGTTGTCGGCCCGATATATTGGTGCGGCTGAAGCTCCGCTCTCCGATGCGATGCGCCTGGCGATCGTTCTGATGATTGGCTGGAATCTGCTCATCTTCGGCTGCTTTGCCTTTTTCCCGCGCATTGAAGACGCCTACGACTCCAAAGTTTAGCGGTGGAGATTTGAAGTCCCGGTCAGCCGGAGGGAATCGGCCCTCCTTCCGGCGGCTGCATCTTTGCCTGCAAACACATGGAAATATAGATCAATATGGTACATTTTCTCCGGAATTATGCTTCAAGAGTTCCCTTCGTGTCATGAATCTGGAATAAAAGATTGGGTTTCATCTGAATCTGTGAAAGAATCCAGAAATGATGCAGTTTCCCAAGATCATTCAGGGCGGGATGGGTGTTGGCGTATCCAATTGGCGTCTGGCTAACGCCGTCTCCAAACTCGGTCAGCTTGGCGTAGTCTCCGGTACGGCGCTGGATTCGCTTTTTGTCCGGAGGCTGAATGAGGGTGATCCCGGCGGTAATGTTCGCCGCGGCCTGGATGCCTTCCCCTTTCCGGAGATGGCCCAGCGCATCTGGGATGAGTACTATATCCCCGGCGGAAAGGCCGCCACGGTGCCCTATGCGCTGCCGCCGATGCACCAGCGCCGCGACATTCGCAAGGTCGTCGAGTTGTGCATCGTGAGCAACTTCGTCGAAGTCTATCTTGCCCGCGAAGGGCACAAGAATCCCGTCGGCATCAATTTTCTTGAGAAGGTGCAGATGCCGCACCTTGCGTCGATCTTCGGCGCCATGCTGGCCGGCGTCGGCTATGTCTTGATGGGTGCGGGCATTCCGCTGCACATTCCCGGCGTTCTGGATGCCCTGGCTGGCCTGCGTCCCGCCCAGTACCATCTGGCGGTCACCGGCGCGGCGCAGGGTTCCGACACGGCGATGAACTTCGATCCCGCCGATTATGTCCAGGGCCAATCGCCTCAGATCGACCGGCCAAAGTTTCTCGCCATCGTCAGCTCCAATACTCTGGCTACCACCATGCTGCGCCGTGCCTCCGGACGGGTTGACGGACTGGTCATCGAGAGTCCCACAGCCGGCGGCCACAACGCCCCCCCGCGCGGCAAGCTACAGTTGAACGAAGCCGGCGAACCGGTTTATGGTGAGCGCGACCAGGTCGATATTGCGGGATTGCGCGCGCTCGGCGTTCCCTTCTGGCTTGCGGGCGGTTATGGAAATGCGAAGAGCCTGAAGAGCGCACTCGATCAGGGCGCCGCGGGTGTGCAGGTGGGTACGGCATTTGCTTTCAGTGAAGAGTCCGGCATGAGACCCGATCTCAAGAACGAGCTTCTGGCTCAGGCTGTCTCCGGCTCTGGTGTCGTCTTTACCGATCCGCTGGCCTCACCCACCGGCTTCCCCTTCAAGGTGGCGATCCTGCAAGGCTCGTACTCAGATCCGGCCGTTGCCGAGGCGCGGACAAGGGTCTGCGACATCGGACTACTGCGGGAGTCTTACATTCAGCCAAACGGCAAGATTGGCTACCGCTGCTGCGCCGAGCCGGTGGCCAACTTTGTAGCCAAGGGCGGCAAGGTCGAAGAGACGGTTGGACGCAAGTGCCTCTGCAATGCGCTGATGGCCAACATCGGCTACGCTCAGACACGCAAGGACGGTTCGGTCGAGCCCCCTCTGGTCACCATCGGAGACGACTTGAACACGGTTGCGCAGTTCCTCGCTCCTGGCCGCACATCCTATAGCGCTGCGGACGTAGTGAAGTCGCTTCTGAGCCTCACCACAGAGGCTGTAGACAGCCACTCCTCCGAGCCGGTTTTGGCTGGCACCGCGTAAAGCGGAAGTTTGTGTGCAGGTGAAAAGGTGTGGGTCATTCCGCAAGGAAAAATCCACACCTTTTTTGCGTGCGCCCGGCATGGCGCACTTACTAGGAGCTGCAAATCCTCTACACACCCGGCAAGGATGTCCGCCGTGAGGCGGACATCTGGAAGAAGCCGCAGGCAAAGCGTTGGCTTGACGAACAGGAAGCGGATAGAGGCTGCACAGCGGGTGAGCGGGCGCATAGACGCAAAGTCCAGTCCTTGCACGGAAGGCCGTGACGTAGCTCTGAATAGGGCTGGTTTCGGTGCTGGAAATTCAGCAGCGCTTCTCGCCTGTTTCATGAACCGCCGGATGCGGAAGCGCACGTCCGGTGGAGTGGGAGGACGGCAGGGGGTGATCCTGCCTCCTGCCTGATTTGGAGCTTCGGTACTACGGGATCTTGGCGCTGAAGATCAGAGGGCGCATTGCTGATATTCAGCCAGGCTGCCCCAGAATCGCATCGATCCGCGCCAATTCCTCCTCTGCAAAGCTGAGATTGCTCAGCGCGGCTGCGTTCTGCTCGATCTGCTCCACCCGGCTGGCTCCAATCAGCGCCGAAGTCATGCGTTCATCGCGCAGCACCCACGCCAGCGCCATCTGCGCCAGCGATTGGCCGCGCTGGGTCGCCAGTTCATTCAACGCCCGGATCTGCCCCAGCCGTTCTTCGCTGATGTCGCTGCTCTTGAGAAACTTCTCCCTGGTGGCGCGCGATCCTTCAGGAATTCCCTGCAAATAGCGGTTCGTTAACAGTCCCTGCGCCAGCGGACAAAAGGCGATCGCGCCCACGCCCTCCTGACCCAGCACATCCAGCAGGCCCTTCTCCGGTGTGCGCACAAACATTGAGTACTTCGGCTGATGGATCAGGCAAGGCGTGCCCAGTTCGCGCAAAATCTTTACTGCCGCCGCAGCCTGAGCCGCACTGTAATTTGAGAGGCCTGCATAGAGCGCCTTGCCGCTGCGCACCGCATGATCGAGTGCCCGCATCGTCTCTTCCACCGGAGTTTCCGGGTCGGGGCGGTGCGAGTAGAAAATATCCACGTATTCCAGACCCATTCGCTTCAGACTCTGGTCCAGACTCGCCAGCAGATACTTGCGTGATCCCCAGTTGCCATACGGCCCAAGCCACATATCGTAGCCGGCCTTGGTGCTGATCAATAGCTCATCGCGATAAGGCCTGAGATCCAGCCGCATGATCTCTCCAAAATTCGCTTCCGCGCTGCCGTAGGGAGGTCCATAGTTGTTCGCCAAATCGAAATGGGTAATGCCCAGATCGAAGGCTCTGCGCACCATCGCACGGCCATTTTCAAAGACATCCGCGCCTCCGAAGTTGTGCCACAGCCCCAGGGAGATGGCCGGCAATTGTATGCCGCTCCGGCCTGCGCGCCGGTATTGCATCGTCTGATAGCGATCTTCGCTTGCCAGGTACAAAGGGATTCTCCTTATCGAGATGCGTTTTCAACAGCCGCAAATCCCGCACTCGTTAGACACATCATAGCTGCCCACCCCCCGGCCAGCGCTTTCCAGTTGCATCTGGATCAAAACCACTATAAGATGCGTCAATTGACACACATGGCTGATTTCGACACCGGTACGCCTTCTTCCGCGCCTGCGCCCTCCGCCACCCGGCTGCGCCTGGGCAAGCTCTGCGTGGCCATTCAGGCTGCCTCCCCCGCCGAGTTGATCGAACGGGCCGAGGCGGCGCTCGCCGACTCCAAGTTCATCGAACTCCGCCTCGATTCGCTGCCCAAGCCCGCTCTCGCTTTGCCCTCGGTGAAGAAATTCCTTGCTGCTCACCGCGACCTGACTGCCATTGCCACCTGCCGCCGCAAGAACTTTGGGGGAAACTTCACGCAATCACTTAAATCGGAGATGGAGGTGCTGATCGCTGCGGCGGAGGCGGGCTGCCAGATAGTCGATCTGGAAGTCGAGTCAGCAGAGGAGGCCACGGTCCGCCAGTTCGATCACTTCCGCGCCACTCTGCGAGTTGCCGACTCGGCTCTTCTCATCAGCTTTCACGACTTCTCACGCACCAAAAACCTGGAGGAAGCGGCCCGGCGTATCGAGAGTTTTCGCCCGGATTTCGTCAAGATTGTCTCCACGGCCCGCTCGCTTGCCGACAATCTGGCCGTTCTTCAGCTCATCGAGCAGCGCTCGCTCTCTGCGCGTGTCGTCGGAGTTGCGATGGGGGAGGAGGGGCTGGTCAGCCGGGTCCTCGGACTGCGCGCCGGCGCCGCATTTACCTTTGCCGCCATCTCCAATGGCCTGGATTCCGACGCCAAACTGGCCACCGCGCCCGGCCAGGCTACCGTTCGCACTCTGCGTGATCTTTATCGCGTCGAGCAACTCGACCAGGCTACGCGCCTCTTCGGGGTCGCGGGCAATCCCATCGCCCACTCGCTTTCGCCGCTGATGCAGAACACCGCCTTCCGCCGCGAAAATGTCAATGCTGTCCTGCTGCCCCTCAAAACCCAGAAGATCGCCGACCTGCTTACTCTGGTGCGTGCGCTACCTCTGGCCGGCCTCGCTGTCACCATGCCTCTCAAAGAGGAGATCCTCCCCTATCTTGCCAATCCTGTGGTGGCAAAGCCGGCACCTCTCACGCACCGCATCGGAGCCTGCAACACCCTGCGCGTCGGAACCGATGGCAAGATCGTCGGCTTCAACACTGACGTAGACGGCGTGGTTCGCCCACTGGAAAAACGGCTCAAGCTGAAAGGTGCGCGCATTGCCATTCTGGGTGCGGGAGGCGCGGCCCGCGCGGCGGTCTTTGGCCTTGTCGATCAGGGCGCAGAAGTCTTCATCGTCAACCGTACCCACGAAAACGCCGTCAAGCTCGCCCGCCAAGCCAAGGCCAAGGCGCTCAAGCACGAACTCTTAGCCAAGAGCAAATTCGATGTGCTCATCAACTCCACACCCTGCGGCATGGCCGGAAACAAGACGCCGCTGCCCATCGCCGAGAACGAACTGAATGCAAGCCTGATCTTCGACATGGTCTACAACCCGTTAGAGACGCCGCTCCTCAAGCTGGCTAAACAGCGCGGCATTCCGGTCATCACCGGCCTGGAGATGTTCGTCCAGCAAGGCGCGCGCCAATTCGAAATCTGGACCGGCAAACCCGCCCCCGAGGCCGAGATGATGCGCGTGGTGGAGTTGGAGCTGAGAAGGCGCGGATGAACGCGTAGGACAGCTTCTTGGCGCTGTGAAACTCGTTTCAATTGACCATACTGATGTGCGCAAATGAACTTCACGCACAAATTCATCTCGCCTAAGTGATTGATTATAATGGTCGGGGCGGAGGGATTCGAACCCCCGACCCTCTGCTCCCAAAGCAGATGCGCTACCAGGCTGCGCTACGCCCCGACACTCCTTTGATTGTAGCGCGAATCGCTCCCACTCCAAAGATGCGGCACGGAAGCTGTTGCCTTCCTGGAAGCGCGTTCTTCAGCAGCCGGTGCCTTCACCCCATGGTGTGCGGGTCGGGCGCTGTCTTCAGGCTCTTGCGGTGGCGTACGTCGTCTCCTTGCACCCAGAAGATCACATCCTCGGCGATATTGGTCGCGTGATCGGCCACGCGCTCCAGCGCCCGTGAGATCATCAGCGCATTGAGCGCCTGCGGCGCCAGATGGCTTTGCTCCTCCATCACACGGGTCAGCGCCTTATAAGCTGCGCGATTCATCGCATCCACGGCGTCGTCCATGGTGAGCACCGTACGCGCCAGATCGGCGTCGCCTTCAATAAACGATTGCAGGCTCTTGCGAACCATCTCTGAGGCCAGCGCCGCCATGCGTGGAATATCGACGGGCAACTCCACGGCTGCCATCTGCTCCATGCTGCGCACCCGCTCGCTGATCGCTTTGGCCGCATCGCCCACCCGCTCCAGATCCGCATTGATCTTGATGACACTCAAGATGAATCTGAGATCGATGGCCATCGGCTGCTCCATCGCCAGCAGATCGAGTGCCGCCTGATCGATCTCCCGCTCCAGACGGTTGATGGCAAGCTCGCTGCGGCTGACCAGATCGCAGATCGAAAGATCGTGTACACGGTAGGCTTCGGTCGCGCGCTGGATCGCCTGCTCGGCCAATCCGGCCATCACCAGCAGTTGCTCCTTCAGTTCATCCAAACTCTGTTGAAAGCGTATGCGCGTCATCCAAACCTGCCTGTGATGTAATCCTCGGTGCGTTTGTCGCTGGGATTGGTGAAGATCTTGTGGGTCGAGTCGAACTCCACCATCCTGCCATTCAAAAAGAAACCGGTCTTCTCGGCGACGCGCGCGGCCTGCTGCATATTGTGAGTGACAATCACAATAGTGTACTGCGATTTGAGCTGGAAGATCAGGTCTTCGATTTTGGAGGTCGAGACCGGGTCCAGCGCCGAGGCCGGCTCGTCCATCAGCAGCACCTCCGGGTCAACCGCCAGCGCGCGCGCAATGCACAAGCGCTGCTGCTGGCCGCCGGAGAGGCTGGCGCCGGATTTCTTTTTCAGATCGTCCTTCACCTCGTCCCACAGCGCCGAATTTCTCAACGATTTCTCGACGACCTCATCCAACACGTGCCGGTTGCTGTAGCCGTTCAGCTTCAGCCCCGCAGCCACATTGTCGTAGATCGACATGGTGGGAAAGGGATTGGGCCGCTGGAAGACCATGCCCACGCGCCGGCGCACCTTGACCGGCTTGCAATCCTTGTAGATGTCCAAGTCGCCGATGCGCACCGTGCCGGTGGCCCGGGCAACGGGGTTGGTCTCGTGCATCCGATTCAGGCAGCGGACGAAGGTGCTCTTGCCGCAGCCGGAGGGACCGATCAGCGCCGTGGCATGATTGGCCGGTATGTTCAGGTTGATGTCCTGCAAGGCGTGATTGTTTCCGTACCACGCATTCAGG
>Ga0116117_1000504_pt1 | contig 10200 bp, 5 predicted proteins | sample June2015DPH_11_1_FD_89790 | JGI IMG/M metagenome (GOLD analysis project Ga0116117, IMG submission 89790) | Peatland microbial communities from SPRUCE experiment site at the Marcell Experimental Forest, Minnesota, USA - June2015DPH_11_10 | ecosystem: Environmental > Terrestrial > Soil > Wetlands >... | reverse complement strand
CGGGACAGTTTCTGCCACGTCGCTCCACCTCCGGAGATCGACGAGACGGACTGACTGCCGTTAATGAACACACCCAGGACGAGCGCATCCCCAATGTGTTGTGGGGTGACCGCCAAAGTCGTCACTCCCGTTCCGTTATTGTGCTGAATCGAACCGACCGCTGAAATCGTCGACGATGAGCTGGCAGCTATGGTCACGCCAACTGACCCGTAGTAGCTCGAGGCCATAGTCGCCGTTGGGGTCACCGTTCCGGACACATTCGGATTGAAGGTGTATAGGCCCGAAGAGAGAGAATCATACGTGAAGCCTGGATTCGATCCCGCCGTCACGGTGGCGCCAGTGAACGCCAGGCCGACGTAGAGTTCACCGCTCGACGTCGCAGTGAGTGTCGGCAGGGTCACCGTCGTCGTTGAGTTGTTATTGACGGTTCCGCTGGTGTCCTCGGACCACGTCGTTGAGGCACCCGTGCCGTCAGTGAATTCCTGACAAGCTATGGACACGTACGTCGAACCGATGCTCGTGGTATAGCCGACTGTGATCGTTGAGCTTCCCGTTGAGGTCACCGTCCCAAGCCACAGTTCGGTATTGCCAAGGAGACTTCCTGTCTCACGAGCCAGGAACTTCCACGTCGCGCCACCTCCACTAACCGAAGAGACGGCATTGTTTGCGTTCACAGAAATGCCCAGCACGAGCGCGTCGCCGACGTGTTGTGGGTTGACGGAAAGGGTCGAATCGCCGTTGGCGACTGAGTACGCGATTGATCCCACCGTCGAGATATTCGACCCGGTGCTCGGTGAAGTGGCGGTGGCGCTCGAACGCTGCCCGTTGGTCGTATACGTGTAGTTGGTGGTCGCGGTCGCGCCGCTCGGTGGAGACCCGCAGGCTGAAGACGAGGAGGTGGCGTTGGCGGTCCAGCAAAGTTCGCCACCCACGTTGTAGCCGAAGGAGGTCGTGGATTGCACTGGTGTCTGATCGCTGGTGATCGACCCATCGGCCAACATCGAATACGTGTCGTTGTTCGTCGAGGTCGCGAGATTCGTGGCACCGGTGATCTGATTATTGGCGTTGTAGACCGTTGCGGCCGACGTCGAACCATTAACTCCTGCGGTGGAAACGCGCTGGTCGTTGTCGTACGTCCACGCGTCGTTGATGGACGATCCGGCGGTGAGCGTCGCGAGGCTCCCGTCATTGTCTTGGGTCATGTTGGTGACGAGCCCGGTCGACGAGGGATACGTGATCTTGGTCACCGTAAGTGGCGATGACGTATTCGTGTACGCATATGTCGTGGTATTACCCAGCCAGTCCTTCACCGTCGAGAGTCGACCCGAAGTGTCGTAGCCGCGCGTCACGATGGTATTAGTCGTCGAACCGGTCGCCGGACTGGATAACGTGCCGCACGTGGTCGACGAGCTGACTGGGTACGTCTCGCACTGGACTTGACCCGCATAGTTGTAGAGGTAGCCGGTCGTTTTTGCGTTCGAGTCGGTCGTCGACGTGAGCTGTCCCGTCGAATAGGAATACGTGGTGGCTAGCGTTGACGGCGTGTAGGAGGTCATCGATGTTCGATCGTTGGCACCGTTGTAACCAAACGCCGTGACGCCGGTCACCCCCGTGCCACCGCCGCAGCTGTACGTCGTGCCGTTGTCCGCTTGAACACAGACGCGTCCGTCGGCGTCGTACGCAGTAGTCACCAGCGTCGTGTCGGGATTCGTGATCTTGGTCAATTCGCCGTCGGCGTTATACGAGTACGAAGTGAGCGCACTGAGCGCGTTCGTCTCCGATGTTTTCAAGGTCGGGAACGCTGTGTTCGTATAGGCGTAAGTGGTGGTGTTGCCACTGGGATTGGTGATCGACGTTTCGTCGCCGAGTGCGTTGTACGCGGTCGTCGTATCTCCCGAAACTGCAGAGCATTGAGTTGGTGTGCCGATGGCAATCGAGACCGAACCTGATTCGCAGCCAAATCCGAAGTCGTTATAAGCCGTGTACTGGATAGCGTTGCTCGCTGAATCGACAACTTCGGTAGGTGAATTCGGAAACGCCAGATCGCCGTAGTAGTACGAAGTCGTGTGACCGTTGCCATCTTTCACGCTGGCTGGCGAGGTACTTCCGGGCACGTAGGTCGTGGTGGAAGAGCCCGCTTGAGTTGAACTCGTACAAGATAGTCCTGTCTGCATTGTGCTTGTCAGTTCGTAGCAAGGGCGATTGTCGCCATCGAAAGCGGCCATTTGATACACGGATGAGTATGGCGATTGCACTTGGACAGGATTCAGAGCGGCGTCGTAGGTATAGCTAGTGCCTCCTTGACCAGGCTTGGTGACGGACGCGAGGAGGTCGTTCGACCAGTACGTCGAGACAGTTGCGTAAGGGTTGCTCGAACTCTGAGCCCCCCCTTGCCCCGCTGGTGGGATTGACCACAACTGGTCACCCATGAGGTCGAACGAAGCAGTGGTCGTCTGAGGATCCGCCCCTGTCGCGGTGTCGTCATAGTCCACGTATGTTGCAGCAATATCTCCGTAGTTGTCGTACGTGTAGGCCGTCGAACCGGGCGGCGGTGCAGTCCCCAGGCCCGAAAATCTCCCTCCGCTTCCTGGACAGCTGCCGGGTGCACCAGTTCCCGCTGCGACACTCGGCGGCTCGACGTAACACAGCACTTGGCCGCCGTAATAGCCAAACTTTGTCTCATTGCCTAATGGGTCCGTTTCGGTCACCACATCGCCTAATGAGTCATACGTGTACACCTCAGATCCACTCGGTGGACTGGAGGGCCCGTTGGTCGAATAACCGGGGTAACTCCAAAGAAGTTCCGGTAGAACATTGGCCCCGACGTCGTTATACGCGGACGTAGCCATGTCACCCGCCGAATTGGTCGTAGAGATGACATTCCCGGCAGGGTCGAGGACGATGGTCGCCGTCGGTGACGAGCCGCTCAGAGAATCGGGGTACGTGATCGTCTCAGTCGAATTCGCCGACCCGTATCCCAATGACCACGCGTACTGCCACGTTTCACTGTTTGCTCCTCCGCCCGATGCTCCGAGCTTCGTCTCGGTTTCTACTCCAGACGTGTATTGGTCAATCTCGACTGGTGAGACAGCGGTGCAACTCGGACATGGGACTTGAGCAGGATAAGTGACTGTCGTCGACTGCGGATTACCAGCAAGGACGCAATTTCCCGTCGCGCATCCGTCGGCATACGAGTACGTCGTGGTCGCTCCCGTGCCGTCTTCGACCTCGCTCACCATGCCGATGTCGGCGCCGGAGTTGTTGTACGCGATGTAGTTCGAATGGGCGGCCCCGGCACTTACCGGCGGCGACGAGCCCACGCCTGAATCTGGGTCGTAGATTTGAACAAGGTCACTGGAGTCGGGGCTCGGTGCACTCGTGTCGTAGACGAAACTCCAAGTACTCAGACTGCTCCCAAACGGATATGACGACACCGAAATCAAGTTGCCGTGACTGTCGTAGCTGAGGTAATACGGAGTCGCGTTTGATCCCTCAATTTCGGTCATTTGCGAACTCGAATTGAAGACCTCGAGAATCTGTCGCAGGTCGTTCCCGTTTGCGAAGACTGTGCAGTGGTTGGCCGTTGAAGGGCATTGCAGCACCTGCGGGCTTGGCGTGACCTCGTAGTTAGGTCCAAGGTTGTAGTACGCCAATACGCCCTCAACCTCGTTGGTCCCGTTACCGGCGAAACTGCCGTTCCAGTTGAATTCGTACTGTTCTTTACCGCCATTTTGGTTGTAGTCCAGGAACAAACCATTTAAGTCCCCGAACTGCGCCTGCACGTTCGCGAGGGCGCACCATTGATGCGTTGTGGAATAGCCAGCAACGGTTGGAATCGTGTATCTGTTCGTTGTCGTTTGATCCCCGGTCGGACATGAAGTCCCATTGCCGGGAGATTCAGTGAATGCGTCCTGCGCGCCACTACCTTCATTCACGACTTCGGTCGAGGAGGGACCGGGAGTAACAGAGAGGCTCCATGTCGAGTTCCATCCGTACCCCAAAGGCCCCGGACCCTGACCAGCGGTGATCTCCGCTTGAGCCAGTTGAGCATCGTAGGTGAGAGCGTCGGACATGGACGTGCCGAAGCCCGGTGCGCTGAAAAGATTCAGGCTGTACGAATAGTCGCCCGTAAGTGTGTTGACACCGGAGCCCTTGTCGAGGGATTCAGAAGGCGGAGACGTGCCGGTGATATTCGATGCTTCGCAAGTGAAGCACAGTGCGACTGTGTCCGACCCGCCGTAAAGCTCGCCAGGAGAATAGACCTGGGTCCCACCAGTATGGGCGGTCTTGAGCGCCGGTCGCACCCCGTGTCTGACAAGGTTCGCCAACGTTGCGGTATTCACTGCAGCACTTGCCGGCTTCGCCGTGATGTCACCCGCGAGCGTCCCGAATACGACGGAGATGACGATTGAAGCAATTGCAATTCTGCGCGGTCGGGTTGCGAATTGGTTCTTCATGACGCACCGCCGGACACTGGCGAGAAGACCGCCGTTACAGGATTCAACGTCCAACCGACGTTGCCGGAACTCGTGCCTGAAGTGGGACTAGTTCCCTCCAGTCCGACATAGACGCACGATGACGCAGTGACGCAGCTGAGAGAACTGACGGCTGAGACTGCTGCAGGTAATGCAACGGTCGACCACGTCGATCCACCATCGGCACTTGACCACAGTGGCGCTCCTGATTGGTTAAGAGACGGGCCACTCAGTACGCAGTCACCGGAATCCGGACACGATAGGGCGTTGACCGTCCACGATCCGGCCGGGAGACTCACCGTTGACCACTCGGAGCCTCCATCAGTCGATTGGATTTCAAATCCGGTTTCACTACTTCGCCTAACGCCTTCTGGATTTGCGCCAATCGCAACGCACGTCGTTGGCGAACCACATGACACCGTGCGCAGCACACCAACCGTGCCGTTAACGAACTGTTGAGTCCACGACTTGCCTCCATCATTCGTGACAAGAATCTGAGCGCCGACAGCGACACAGAAAGTGCTGCTTGCGCAACTCACTCCTCCAATTGCTCCCAGCGGAATATTCGTGGTCGGCGCTGACCAAGTGAGGCCGCCATCATTCGACGTGACGATTGCTCCATTGAGTGGCCCGCCGTCATTTGGAATTACACCGACGCCAATACACGTTTCTGTGCCGCTCGGACAACTAACGCCCAGGAGTGCAGTGTTACTCGTGGGGATCGAATGCGCGCTCCACGTCGCTCCACCGTCGATGGAGGTGATCGCCACGCCACTTCCCACTGCAACACAATGACTTGCGGAAGAACAGCTCACCGACTTCATTTCGGGTAGCCCTGTTGGCACTGCGCTTGTGGTCCATGAACCTCCGTCGTTGTTCGAGGTCGCAACATTTCCGGACAAATTCGAATCTCCTCCGACAGCGACGCACAAGGATGTCGAAGGACATGTCACAGAATCGAATGCACCGTAGCCTTGCAACGCTCCGGCTGGCGTTGGAATCGATGGCGCATCGAGTTCATTTTGCGGAGTGGTCCACGGCGATGCTGTCGCGACACTCGCATCAGAACTGCGCGGACCGATTGACGTTGGTGGCGAACCAGTGGCTAGAGCGATTGACGTGGAAAGAAGCCCCAACGCTGCAACAACGAAGGCGACGAGAATCATGCCTTTTGGGAGATGCGACCAACTCCATGACTTCCAACCGAACAATTTTTTGATCTGACCGGACACGGTGCATCTCCTTCCGCGGAGGCACTCGAGGAAGAGTCGCCGCAGAAAGAACCTCCCAAAAACAATGTCTAAAACAAGTTTCAATTCTCACAACTTCTTCGCAATGCAAGAAGTTCACTCTGGCTCTCACGGGTCTCGTCTGAAGGCGTGAACACTCCGTTTGCGCCAAGCGCAAAATGGTCTCTCAGAACCGAGAAGCAAAATGGGGCAACTGGGAATGACAACGTGCCCATAGAGTGCCCAAACGACTCTGACCAGCATTTAGGACTTTCAGAAGTGTTTCCTGATCAGTTATTATGCTCAGACAAGATTGTGGTGACGTCCAGCCTTCCAAGCTGGCCATGCGGGTTCGATCCCCGTCACCCGCTCTCACCGTCACCGGCTCTCACGATTTTCGGATAGTTCTCTGTAATGATTAGGTCGTCCACTGACGTATAAGAGGTAATGGAACGTTTTCGTCGATCGGCCAACGAGAGAGTCCTCAATCGCTTCGAGGATTTCTTCCGCGAAAACTATCAACGACTGTTCCAGTACGTGGCTCGTCGAGTACCAAACGAGTACGTTGACGACGTTGTGGCGGCCAGTTTCGTGGTCGCATGGCGCAAGTTTGACCAAGCGACGAATCCGTCATTGCCCTGGCTGTTCAGAATCGCCAGCTACGAGGTCTCCAACCATCGACGCTCACTACGAAAATGGAACAATGTCATCTCCATTGAGGTAGTCGGCGAATACTCGACGACGTCAGCGACAAGTGACATCAACGGAACAGAGATAAGTGCCGCACTTGGAAGACTTTCCGACGTGGATCAAGAGATCCTGCGACTGATTCATTGGGACTCGCTCACGCGCGCCGAGGCGGCTGAAGTGCTCCGTCTGACTCCCAACGCCACCAACGTTCGATATCACCGCGCTTTGCAACGACTACAGGATCAGATGCGGCCAAAGAATCCCGCAATACGCACTGACGACATTTACCCCATTCTCAATCCAATTCCCATCAATGGAGCACAACCGTGAACGTCGACACCATCATCGAAGAACTCGAAGCCGCTAATCCCGCGGGACCGCCGAGCGAATCTCGAATTGATGCCACGTGGCTTTCGATTCGAGCAACGCTCACGGCTACAGAGCATCGCCGCGTCTCTAGTGGCGCACGACGGGCGGTTGTCGCTGGCGCACTTGCCGCAGCGATCGCTGGCGTGGTGGTGTTTCAAGCGTTGCCGACTCCGGTTTCTGCGCCCACTTCTGCATCGGCAGCGCCTTTTCTGAGACAGGCCGCGCGCGCAGTCTTGACGGCTCGCACGTTTCTTCAGCAAAGCTCCGTCGTACCTTCAGCGAATCAGTACGTGTACTCAGAAACGGAAGACCCGAGTGGCACGCTTGATCAGACATGGCTTTCGGTCGACGGAAACCTTCCAGAGATCGGACGTTGGACGTCCGGCATCAAAGGTGAGGTGCCCGCTTCCGGAGAGACCTCAAATGCGGCGTGCACCATCGCCCAAGGCGAATCGACAGGTTGCATTCCCGAAGCTGGCTACCTTCCCAACTTGCCAACGAACTCAACCGCACTTCTGTCGTACCTCAATCAGATCGGCTTGGTCGACACTGAATCGCCCCCTGCCAACGCGCCGGGTTGGTTGGACAACACCCTGGCAAAGGGCGTCATGTACTTAATGCAGACCTGTTATCTGTTGCCGGCCCAGCAAGCGGCGCTGTTCGAGCTCATGGCGCAGACACCCGGATTCACCATGGTTCCTCAGATGAGTGATGCGATCGGGCGAGTCGGCATAGGAGTCGAGTGGAGTTTCTCTAGTGATTCCGGTGCGCTTATTTTCAATCCCACGACGTACGCGCTGCTCGGAGTACGCACGTGGCCCGGGCCGCCGGTACTCAGCGCGCCCTACGACGGCGACGCGCTCCTCGGAGTTAGCGTCGTCAACTCGATCCCGCCAGGACAGACTCCACCAGCGCCGTAACGATTTCGGTTTGAAGGTCTCGTCAAATCATCGAGTAGGGCCGATTGTGCTGGATGCAGATTATGCACATTCCCCGAAGCCGTGTTGCCCGACGAATGACCTCGATGATCAGCGCCGAAGTTCGGACTCTTGGGCCAGCCGAGTTAGTTTCTCTGGATTCCGCATGGCGTAAATCCGAGTGATTCGTGCGCCCTCAATCGACAAACTCACTGCTGTGACTTCGCCCCGAACATCGAAGCGAGCGCCAGGCATCGCGTTGAACCACGCCGTCGTCGCTCGCAGATCTGATAGTTCTCCTACGCGCGAGAGGAATGAAAGTACCGTGTCGACGCCGATCATCGGCTTACGAGCCGCCGCTACGAGTCCGCCGCCATCGGCGATCAACACCACGTCCGGAGCCAGTACCCCCATCAGTCCCGGCACGTCTCCAGAGACGATCGCGGCCATGAACTTCTCGAGGGTGGCCTCTTGTTCGGTCCGGTCCAACTGCACGCGCGGCCTCCGCGCCGCCACGTGCTCGCGAGCGCGATGGGCGATCTGACGCACTGCGACCGGAGATTTGTCCACGACTTCAGCGATTTCGTCGTAGGGCGTCTCGAAGACTTCGTGTAACACGAACACTGCTCGTTCAATCGGGCCGAGGGTCTCGAGCACGGTGAGCATCGCGATCGAGACGTTCGCGGCGAGCTCGGCTTCGACGTCTGAACTGGTAAGAAGCGGTTCCGGGAGCCACTCGCCCACGTAGTCCTCTCGCAGACGCGACAGCGTTCGGAGTCGGTTCAAGGCTTGACGGGTGACCATCCGAACCAGATAGGCCCGAGGGTGACGCACCTCTGACTGGTCCACAGTCGCCCAGCGCAACCAGGTCTCCTGGACGACGTCTTCGGCGTCGACCGCGGAACCGAGCATCTCGTAAGCGACGGTGAAGAGCAAACTGCGGTGCGAGACGAACGGGTCGGCGCTCATGTCCTCGAGGCTATGGCGAGTGGCTCGAGGCCACACGCCGCAGAGAACTCCTGGGACGTGACGCCGAACGCCGTGTTCCCGCGCGCCATGAAGTTCGACAGTCCGATCACCGTCGTCAACTCCACGAGCGCCGACGGACCGAGCGCATTCAAGAGTCGGGCCGAGAGCTCGTCCGTGACGACCGGTGGGGTCATCGTCATCGCCTCGGCGTACTCCATGACGTCTCGCTCTAACGACGTGAAAACGTCCGACTCACGCCAGCGGGGCACCTCGCGGGCCTTGGCCACATCAAGTCCTTCGTTGTGCGCCTGGAAGTAGCCGAAATCGAGGCAGAAGCTGCAGCCGATGAGGCCAGCCGCGGCCATGTGCGCGAATGACTTCAAGTTGTCATCACACTGGTCGAACTTCTGCATTTTGCGGCCGATGCTGAAACTCAGGTTCAGCGCCTTACGGTTGTTCCACGCCACGCCGACCGGTTCTGGAACCTCACCGAACATCTTTCGCGACATCCGTTTGACGATGAAGCCGTAGGGCCCGGTCAACTGCGCTTGCGGGATCCGTGTGTTGCCACTCATGGTGCCTCCTGAGGTAACTTGCCTTCGCCATTGAGACACCGGCGCCCTGCGTTTGTGACACGGGAATCGCAATGTTGTCATTGCACGTAGATCGAGTTTGGCCCTTGCGACGCTTGCGTTCGTCTCGGGACCGACGTTTGCTGCCGGCGACACCTCCGCCCATTTGAACGATCGCTCGACTCTGGTGGGGCTATTAGTGCCTACCGGTCAACAAGTGACAGTAACGGGGTTTGTGACCGCCAGCGTGTTCAATCCTTCGTCGGGTCCGGTGTCCGTACGACTTGATCAATCACAGACAACACAGCTCGTCGGCGTCCTGAATCACGTGCCAGATATTAAATCGTTCGGCTGCATGGAGGACTCAGTGCTTTACAAAATCGTGTTCAGGTCTTCTGAACACTCGCGATCTGACTTCGAAGTCAACGGAAATTCCTGCGACACTGCCGTCCAGAGTCGCGGACCCGGGAAGTTCGTCACGCGACGAGACAGCACCTCAAAGGCGTTTATCTACCAGTTGTACGCGTCTCAAGTGCGGTCGGGCGAATGCACGCTCCGCATGTCGACGTGGGGACGTCAACCTCGCAGTTGAGACATCATTTCGACACGGTAAAACTCTGGCTCACGGACGAGGCCGGGTTGTAAGTGCCGTTGCCGGCTTGGCTGGCAACGACGGTGCACTTCCCTGCCTTGAGCAGAGTGATGGTGGCTCCGTTGGCTCCCCCGGCTGTGCACACCGCTGGCGTCGTCGTCGTGAAGGTCACCACCAAGCCCGACGAAGCGGTGGCGCTTACGGTGAATTTTCCGATGGGCGTCTACTCGAAGAAATACAAGAGCTGGGATGCGGTGCCACAGGGCGCGACGGTGTCGATCCCCAACGATCCGACCAATGGCGGCCGCGTGCTGCTGCTGCTGCAGGACAAGGGCGGGCTGAAGCTTAAGGCGAATGTCGGGTTCAAGCCGACGGTTGCCGACATTG
>Ga0116117_1000500_pt1 | contig 10232 bp, 7 predicted proteins | sample June2015DPH_11_1_FD_89790 | JGI IMG/M metagenome (GOLD analysis project Ga0116117, IMG submission 89790) | Peatland microbial communities from SPRUCE experiment site at the Marcell Experimental Forest, Minnesota, USA - June2015DPH_11_10 | ecosystem: Environmental > Terrestrial > Soil > Wetlands >... | reverse complement strand
TTGGCGTTTCCGTGTGGAGCGGCGTTTTTCTTCCTGCTGATTACGGGAGAATGGCGACGGTGGCGGGAGTTCCGGCTGATTTCAGGGCTGGCGCTTTTTCTAGCGATTGCCGCGCCCTGGCACATTCTGGCGGGTTTGCGGAATCCGGGTACGGCCGAGCATCATGGCTTTTTCTGGTTTTATTTTGTGAATGAACATTTCCTGCGATTCCTGGGGAAAAGGTATCCGCGGGATTACAACAAGCTTCCGGCGGTGCTTTATTGGTCGCTGCATCTGGTGTGGCTGTTCCCGTGGAGTTTATATTTGCCGGCGGCGGTGAAGATCGCAGTCGAGGAGTGGCGTACTCGACGCGGCAGTGCTGGCTCGAGTGGAGACGTGCGGAAGGGAAGCGATTTTGCTTCGCGGACTCGGTTGTTGTGCTGGATTTGGGCGGGAGTGGTGCTGATATTTTTTGCCATCTCGACCAATCAGGAGTACTACACGTTTCCGGCGTACTTGCCGATCTTGCTTCTGTTGGCTGACGGCGTGGCGCGATGCGAGCGAGTGGAGTGTGAAGAAGGAGTTCGCGCTGGTTGGCTGAGGACCTCCGCGGGATTGCTGGCTGTGATTGGAGTTGTGGCCAGCGCCGCGCTGGTTGTTGGATTGTGGCAGTCGCGGAACCTGCCGTTCGAACCAGATATTGGTCGTTTGCTAAGCGAGCAAGATACAAGCGCGTATACGCTTTCGACCTCGCACATGCTGGATTTAAGTTACGCATCGTTCGCGGCGCTGCGATTGCCGGCGATGTTGGCGGGGTTGGTGCTGCTCGTGGCTCCGTTGACGTCGTTCATTCTGCGCTGGCGGCGGCGACATTATTCCGCGACCTGGGCGCTGGCGGCGGGATTTGCCTTGTTTTTGGTGGCGGCGCACATTGCGTTGGCAAGATTTGGTCCATATCTTTCGTCGAAGCAGTTGGCGCAGGAGATCGCGTCGCGGGCGCGACCCGAAGACAAAGTGATGATTTACGGCGATCAGGCTTTTGGATCGTCATTGCTGTTTTATTTGCGTCGACCGATCGATCTGGTTGAGGGGCGGACGACTTCGATGTGGTTTGGTTCGACGTTTGCGGACGCGCCTAAAATTTATCTAAGCGATGCGGATTTGCAGCGAGACTGGGCCGGGAGCGGGCGGGTATTCTTGTTTGTGCCTTCGTACGAAAAGGCAAAAGTAGATGGGCTCTTGCCGGAAAAGTTTGTCGTCGCAGAAGTCTCGGGGAAGTATGTGTACAGTAATCAGCCGTGATGGGTAAAGCTTGAATCGCGGAGTTCGCGGAGAAGAGCCGCGGAGATTGCGGAGATCCTGTATTTCTTGTTCCTACATTTCTTGTTGAGGCTTTCATCGATGAAGAGGAAACTGGCGTTGGCTTTTGGGTTGATCGCTTTTCTGGTTACTGGTGGGGCGGTGATGGAAGTTGCGAAGGCGCAGGCCGCCGCGAGTGCGCAGGCTGCGGGAAACGGTGCCGTGCCGAAGAAGGCTGAGGAACAATATAAGAATATCCAAGTGCTCAAGGGCATTCCGGCGGATCAATTGATTCCTTCGATGCAGTTCGTCACGGCATCCCTGGGCGTGGAGTGCGAGTTTTGCCACGTGCAGGGCGCGTTGGAGAAGGATGATAAAAAGCAGAAGCAGACGGCGCGAAAGATGATGCAGATGATGTTCGCCATCAATAAAGATAACTTCGATGGCCATCGCGAAGTGACTTGCTATTCTTGCCACCGGGGCAGCCCGAATCCGGTTGGCACGCCGGCGGTGATGGGGGAAGAGGCGAAGCCGGGTGCCGGTGAAGCGAGGCCTGAAGAAAAGAAGAGCGAGGGCGCTCCAGGTAAAGAAGCAAATGGGCCATCTGCTGATCAGTTCTTCGACAAGTATCTGCAGGCTGCGGGCGGTAGCGCCGCGATCGAAAAGATTGCGAGCCGCGTGATGACGGGCACGATCACCTTCGGAGACAGGAATATCCCGATCGATATTTACTCGAAGGAGCCGGACAAGCGGATTTCTTTCACGCACACGCCTGACGGAGACAGCGTGACGGCTTTCAACGGGCACGAAGGTTGGTTGGGTTTCCCGGGCCGACCGCCGCGCGAAATGCATGGGCCAGACATTGACGCGGCGGCGATGGATGCCGACCTTCATTTTGCGGCGCATCTGAAAGGAATGTTTAGTGAAGCGCAGGTGCAGGGCGTCGAAAAGATCGGCGAGCATGATGCGTATCTTGTGGTCGGGAAGCGCGAGGGAAAGCCTCCACTGAAATTGTATTTTGACGCGCAATCCGGATTGCTCGTGAGGCTGGTTCGATATGGAGAGACACCGTTGGGACAAATGCCGACACAAATCGATTATGCGGACTATCGCGAAGCGGGCGGGGTGAAGATTCCGTTCCGTTGGACGCTGGCACGGCCTAGTGGTCGGTTCACGATTCAAGTAAGTGAGGTCAAAGAGAACGTTCCGGTGGATGATGCGAAGTTTGTCAAGCCGGCAGCGCCTCCAGACGAAAAGAAGGGCGCGGGTCACTGAATGGCGTGATTGCGCGATTACGTTGGTCACCGCCGAGCGCATAAAACTCCGGGTTAGGATGTTGCAAGGGGATGCAAATGCGAATCGTGATCAGGCTGGCGGTTTTAGCGATGGCTGCTTCCGTAATCTTGGCGGCGCAGGCGCAACCCGGCGCCAGCGACGCGGAGCAACAATTGTTTGCTTCGGTGAATCAAGCGCGCCGGGCTCAGGGTTTGCCGGATTTGAAATGGAATGAAACGCTGGCCGGGGCGGCGCGGCGGCATGCGGCCTTGATGGCTCAACATGGTTCGGCGGAACACGGGTATGCGGGAGAGCCCACACTGGCTTCGCGGATCACGAAGGCTGGAGGGCATTTTGTGTGGCTCGCGGAAAATGTGATTCAAGCCGCAAGCGCTGAGAGTATTCAAGAGGGATTCTTGAAATCTGCGAACCACCGCGCGAACATGCTGGATTCAGATATGGACTCGATTGGCGTGGGAGTGGTTGAGCGCGGTGGGCAGCTGTTTGCGGTTGAAGATTTTTCCAAGGCGAAGTAACGAGCTTTATTTTCTTGTTTTCTGCAATAACAAATCCTGATGGGAGCGATAAATAGTTTCGATTTCCGCGGAGCGGCTGCAGACGATAGAGTGAGCCTGCGGTGTTGTGTTCGCCTGGAGTTCGCTTGCGGAGGCACGAACTGAGAACAACATCATGACGAAAGTGGAAGCGGTGATTCAGAACTCCAAGCTGGAAGCGGTGAAGAACGCGCTGCACGAAATTGGCGTTGAGGGCATGACGGTGCTTGAGGTGAGAGGGCATGGGCGGCAAAAAGGGCATACTGAGGTCTACCGCGGCCGCGAATATAGCGTGGACCTTATTCCCAAGACCAAGCTTGAGGTCGTGTTGGCGGATGCGATGGTGGAGAAGGCCGTGCAGGCCATTCTGACGGCGGCGCGCACGGGCAAGATCGGCGATGGAAAGATTTTTCTGACGCGCGTGGACGAAGCGATTCGCATCCGCAATGAGGAGCGCGGCGAGGGAGCATTGTAAGGCTCAATATTGAGCGAGCATTCTACCGGGACGCGACCGGACGGCATCTTAGCGGGCATCGATTCATGATCCATCGTCATGACGGCAGCGTCTTCACTGATCAGTGAACTGCGGGGTTCTCTCGCCGAGGAGTCGGCGCGCATGGAGCGCGACTTCGCGGCGACGGGGGATGGCCGTGCCGCCGTTGCGCACCGGACGCGGCTCATCGAAGATATTCTGAAGCGCCTGTGGCGCGATCTGGTATCAGCTGACGAAGCGGGGCCGCGAGACTTCACGCTGGTGGCGACTGGAGGCTTTGGGCGTGGCTGGCTGTTTCCGTATTCCGATATCGATCTTCTTTTTCTGTATACCGATCGCCGCGGGGAAGAAACGCACAAAGAGGCAATCCGGCGATTCTCGCAAGAGCTGTGGGATCTGAAGCTCAAGCTGAGCCCTGCGTCGCGGATGCTGTCGGAATGCGACCGCTTTGATCCGAACAACACTGAATTCACTATCTCCCTTCTGGATTGCCGCTACCTGGCGGGCGACCGCGAATTGTTCACGCGGCTTCACGACAAAGTGATTCCCAAGCTTGTGATGCGGGAAGCGAAACCGCTGCTGCAGGGGCTGGCTGAGATGACGCACGAGCGGCACAGGAAGTTCGGGCAGACGGTGTTCCATCTCGAGCCGAATTTGAAAGAGACACCGGGCGGCCTGCGCGATTACAACGTGGCTTGCTGGCTGGCGCTGATTTCGGCGATGGGCAAGCTGGGCGACTGGCCCGACGCGAGTTCGCTGCGGGCGCCGGTGCGGAAGCAGTTGGATGCGGCTTTGGAATTTCTGATGGCGGCGCGGTGTTTTCTGCATTTCCGGCATGGGCGCGATGACAACGCGCTGAGCTGGGAAGCGCAGGATGAAGCGGCGGCGCGAAGAATTGGTGCGCCGGACGCGGCCGATGTCACGGCGGCGGATTGGATGCGGATTTACTTCGGGCATGCGCGGCCCGTGCAGCGCACTGTAATCCAGTTGTTGGAGGAGATTCCGGAGGCTTGGTCTTCGCTGCGGAGGCAATTTCAAGGCTGGAAGTCGCGGCCGTCGAGTCCCGACTTTTCCGTGGTGGATGGAATGATTTTTCTGCAGCAGTCTTCTTCGCTGCGCGATCCTGAGATGCTGTTGCGGCTGTTTCATTTTATGGCGCATCACGGATTGAAGCTGAGCGCGACCACGGAGCACCGAATCGAGCAGGAGCTTCCGGCACTGGCGGTGACTCCGCCGCGCGGGGCGGAACTGTGGCTCTACCTGCAGGAGACATTGCTGCAGCCGCATGCGGCCGAAGCTTTGCGGGCCATGCATTCGCTGCGGTTGCTCACATTGCTGTTGCCGGAACTGAAGCCCATTGATTCGCTGGTCGTGCGGGATTTCTATCATCGCTTCACCGTCGACGAGCACTCGATCCTTGCGATTGAAAGTTTGCACCGGCTGAAGGAATCGAAATCGGAATGGGACAAACGGTATTCGGAGTTGCTGGGAGAGCTGGAAGATCCGGAGTTGCTTTACCTCGCTCTGCTGCTGCATGACACAGGCAAAGGAGTGCCGGGTAGTAATCACGTAGAGGCAAGCCTGGAGATCGCCGGCCGCTGCCTTGACCGGCTGGATGTGGAAGCGGATGAGCGCGCGGCGGTGTTGTTTCTGATCGGGAACCATCTGGAGATGTCGGCGCAACTGCGCCGGGATATTTTCAATCCGGAAACCGTGGCCGCTTTCGCCGAGAAAGTGGGCACGCCAGAACGGCTGAAGATGCTGTGCCTGCTGACATACGCGGACATTAAAGCAGTGAATCCGGAGGCGCTGACGCCGTGGAAGGCGGAGAATGTTTGGCAGCTCTACATCGGCGCCGCGAACTACCTAAACCGGAGCGCGGACCAGCGCGTGCACGATGCGAACGGGGAGAAGTTGGCGCGGCTGCGCAGCCTGGCCCCGGTTACGGGCATCAAGTTCAAGGATTTTGTGGAGGGGTTTCCGCAGAGATATTTGCGCGTACATTCCGCCGAAGAAGTGATGCGGCACATGTCGATGGGGGAGGAGTTTAGCCACGATGCCGTGCAGGTGGACCTGAAGCGTGGCCGGCATTGGTACGAGCTGACTCTGGTCACTAAAGACCGTGCGTCGTTGTTTGCCACTTTGACGGGAGTGCTAGCGGCGTGGGGCATGAACATCGTGAAAGCGCACGCCTTTTCTAACCAGGCCGGAACCGTGGTGGATACCATCTACTTCACCGACCGATTTCGCACGCTGGAGCTGAACTTATCGGAGTGGGACAGATTCAAGCGGAGCATCATCGCGGTTCTCGCCGGGGAAGCGGATTTGGATAAGATGCTGCGCGACCGCCAGCGTGGGGAGAAGAGCCTCCGGGTGAAAGTTGTGGTGGCGACGCGGATTGATTTTGACAATGAATGCTCGTCCACCAGTACGCTGCTGCAGGTGATTGCGCAGGATCGGCCGCGGCTGTTGCATCGGATCAGTTCGTGCTTGTCACAGCAGAAGTGCAATATCGAGATCGCCTTGATCGATACCGAAGGGCAGATGGCGATTGATGCGTTTTATTTGACTTCGGGGGGAAAGAAGCTGAGTTTGGAACACCAGAAAAGAGTCGAGCAGGCTTTAGTGGATGAGTTGAAGAGCCTGGAGATTGGCGGATGAGCGAAGAATAGTGAAACAAGAGCAAAGCCAAAGGCAGGGGGCAGGAGTTCCTTCGGCTTCCCCCTCGGCTTCGCTCGGGGCTCCAGCAAAACAGGGCAGGTCCGCACCGCACGAACCTTGCTCCACACCTGCCTCGAAGTGGTACGATTCCCAGCTGATGTTATGACTAAGTCTCGGTTCTTCTTTTCATCTTCATTGCTGCTTCTTTCACTCAGCGGAATTTCCGCGGCGCAGACTCCATCCCAGAACACGACACCGCACGCGATTGTGCTGCATGCCGCTCGTCTGCTGGATATCAAGGGCGGACGCTTGGTGAAGCCGGGTGAAGTCCTGGTCGAGGGCGAACGGATCGTCGAGGCGGGTTCGTCGGTAAAACATCCAGCGGGCGCAGAGGTGATCGATTTAGGTGATCGCACGCTTATGCCTGGACTCATTGACGCACACGTGCATTTATTCCTGCATCCTGGAGCGGAAGATTTGCAGACCGTGCAGGAATCAGTGCCGCAACGCACGATCATGGCGGTACTCGCGGCGCGCGATGATTTGATGGCGGGCTTCACCGCGGAACGCGACATGGGAACAGAGGGCGCAGGATCCGCCGATACAGCGGTTCGAAAGGCGATCGACGAGGGACTGGTCCCGGGGCCGCGGCTGCGAGTCAGCGGGAATGCAATCAATATCCTCGGAGGCCATGAAGATGCTATTGGCTACAACCCGGCGCAGCATGTGTTGTCGAATGCCGATTATGCGAACGATGCCGCCGAGTTAGTAGCGGTCATGCGCCAGCAGTATAAGGAGGGCGCGGACTTCACCAAGATTTATGAAACCGGGCCGGACACGGTGCGCGACGGGAAGTTTTCCACGATTTATCAATACACGGAAACGGAGCTGCGGGCAGCGGTCGAGGAGGCTTCGCGCCTCGGCAAGCGCGTGGCAGTGCATGCCACCGGCGAGCCGGGCACGCTTTTCGCGGCGCGGGCGGGAGTAGCTTCGATTGATCATGCCAATCAACTTGGCGACGAGACGATGCGGCTGATGCGTGAAAAGCAGATTTTCGCGGTGCCGACCTTTGCGATCTTCGAGTACTTCGCCGAGCATGCGGCAACACCGGAACGGGCCGCTTATGAGCGCGAGATGCTCGCCTTGAAGGCGCAAGATTTCCGGAAGCAGGTCGCAGCGGGAGTTCCGATGGTCGTGGGATCCGATGTGGGACCGTTTCCTCACGGCACGCAGGCGGAGGAATTTGTGCTGATGGTGAAATATGGAATGTCACCGCTGGCGGTGCTGCAGGCGGATCTGCTGAATGGCGCGAAGTTGCTGGGGTGGGATGGGCAGATAGGGGCGCTTGAGCCAGGCTATTTCGCCGATATCGTTGCGATGTCCGGCGATCCCCTTCAGGACATCAGCGCTCTGCAGAATGTTTCGTTCGTGATGAAGAACGGTGTGATCTACAAGAAGTGACCATCCGGATTCATCCGCGCTCAAACTGGCCTGAATACCTGAATTGATCCTGCCTACTGAATTGCGCTGCCGACTTGCGAGAACACACTGCTTGTATTCACGCCAATCAGCTTGACCGTACTTACGACGATAACGAGAATGACTGCCATCATCACGGCATACTCTGCGACATCCTGTCCGGCTTCATTGGACCAGAGCGTACTTAACCAGAGCGCGATCGACCGGAGTTTGGTTCGCATTTGCGTCACGAAAGTAGTTTGCGACAACTTTGAGCAAATCGGAATAGCTCCGATGAGGGAGGCACGAAGGTAACCATCCACACCATCGAATAAATCCTGCGGTCTCGCGAGAAAAGGCGGAGTCAAAAGGTAGCTGTCCGCTCCTTGGCCAACCCCCTCTCTCGGATAAACTAGAGAGGGGCCGGTTCCGGCATCCAAGGTAGATATGGAGAACGCGCGAGTCAGAAGTCGGATTATGTTTGGTCTGCTGGTGCTTGTTTGTAATTTGGCGGCCGTCTGCGACTCGCGGGCTCAAGGGCCGGAAGCAGCGTCCTTGTCACTTTCCGCGAACAATATTCCGCTGACCGCCGCGCAAGTAGTTAAGAAGCTTCAAGAAAGAAACGCGCAACGTGCCGCAGCACTGCAAGAGTTCAACGGAACCCGCGTCTACCACATGCAGTATCGCGGGTTCCCGAGTGATCGCGACGCTGAGATGGTGGTCAAAGTTGCCTACCGCGCTCCAAATTCCAAAGAGTTCAGCGTAGTATCCCAGACTGGTTCCAAATTTATTATTGACCGGGTCTTCAAGAAACTGCTGGAGGGCGAGCAAGAAGCGGCCAACGATGAGAACCGCCTGAACACGGCGTTGAGCCCGGAAAACTACGATTTCACGTCTGCGGGGTATGAGAACACACCTGAGGGAGCGGAGTATGTGCTCAACTTGCTGCCTAAGACAAAGAATAAGTATCTCTATCGCGGAAAAATCTGGGTTGACGCGAAGGACTTCGCGGTGGTGCGGATCGAAGGAGAGCCAGCAAAGAACCCGTCGTTCTGGATCAAGAAGACTGAGGTCAAGCACAGATACATCAAGGTGAATGACTTCTGGCTTCCCTTCGAAAATCATACGGAGAGCGTGATACGACTGGGGGGCCAGGCCATTCTTTCGATTGAGTACAAAGACTACAAGATTACGAAGACTGCGCCGATGCGCGGGCCTGAGAGAGCACGCGAAGATTCGAAGTAAATCACACTTGCGGACTTTGCAGGATTTTAGTTCTGAGCTTACTTGGGAAGCCACAGAAAATGTATAGTGTGAGTTTCCGTCGTGACTGTGAAGGCTGGCATTTCTGCCGCGTGGACAATACAGATTGATTGGGCTGATTTTATATTTCGTTCTTGGTGTGGCGCTGGTTGGCAGCTTATCTTCAGCAGTGTTCCTTGGCTTGGCGCTACTGGGAGTGTTGCGGTTCCGCGCGGATGTGCGCAACCAGTTCAGTTCGATTCGGGACGATGCGCAGCTGCCCCCGGTCTCTGTTCTTAAGCCGGTGCACGGACTGGAAGCGCGGCTGCGAGAGAATATCGAGAGTTTTTTCCGGCAGGACTATCCCGACTACGAAATTCTGTTTGCGGCAGACGAAGCGGATGACGCGGCCCTGGAAGTGGTGCGGGAGGTGTGTGGCCGCTATCCGCACATTCGAACGCGCGTGCTGGTAACCGGCACGCCGTGGCCCAACCCCGTGGTTTATTCGTTTCATTGCCTGGCAGAGGCAGCGGCGCACGACATTTTGGTTACCACAGACAGCGACGTGGAAGTCGATCCGCGATATCTGCGAGAAATTGTGCCTCCGTTGCTGGACCCGCAGGTTGGCATGGTGACGTGCGTGTATCGCGGCAAGAATGCGGCGGGATTTTTTTCCGGACTTACGGCCATTGGTATGTCTGTCGAAATGACGGCGGGAGTGCTGGTGGCGAATCTGCTCGAGGGAATGAAATTCGGTTTGGGGCCCACCACTGTGGTGCGCAAAGATGCGCTGGCGAGTGTTGGCGGTTACACTGCGCTCCAAGATTACATTGCGTACGACTTCGCTATCGGCAACCTGATCGCAAAGGCGGGTTATCGCGTTGTGCTCTCGGGCCATGTGATCGATCATGTTGTGAACCAGAAATCGTTTCGGCGGATGTGGCAAAACCAATTGCGCTGGGCGCAGACCACGCGCTACTCGCGGCCAAAGGGGCACTTTGGAAGCGGATTGATTTTTGCAATTCCGTACGGGCTGCTCGGATTCCTCGCTGCTGGCTTGCTCGGACACTGGGGCGTTGGAATTGTTCTGCTATCGGCGGCCGTGCTGAATCGTTTGTTAGAAGCATGGCTCGTGGGCTGGATAGTGGTTCGTGATCCGCAGATACGGCGGGCGCCGTGGCTCTATCCGCTGCGCGACTTGCTTGGTTTTATGGTGTGGTTTGCCAGCTACTTGAACCTGCGCTATGTATGGCGCGACAGCCGGTTTGAGT
>Ga0116117_1000496_pt1 | contig 10294 bp, 10 predicted proteins | sample June2015DPH_11_1_FD_89790 | JGI IMG/M metagenome (GOLD analysis project Ga0116117, IMG submission 89790) | Peatland microbial communities from SPRUCE experiment site at the Marcell Experimental Forest, Minnesota, USA - June2015DPH_11_10 | ecosystem: Environmental > Terrestrial > Soil > Wetlands... | reverse complement strand
TGCAGTTGACCGACCTGCAAGAGATGCAGAATCAGATGCGGGCGACGATCGACCAGGGACTTCAGGAGCTACAGAGCAAGCAGGTCACGGACGGATTGCCTCCCGCGCCTCCCGCGGCACAGGCTCCTCCGGCACAGGCGGATTATGCAGCCATCGCTCCGCCTCCCGACCCGAACGATGCCGCCGATCTTCAGCAACAGGCGCAGCAGGCGAATTTGGCCGAGAAGGATGTGGTTGCCGAAGCCTCGCAGGATGCAGGCGCACCTCCGGCAACAGCAGTGGTGGCTCCGTCACTTGCGGCTGCGCCTCCAACCGTGGAACTGGGCCAGACGATCGACCAGGTTCAGGCGGCAATGGGTTCGCCATTGCGTGTGGCTAACCTCGGCCCCAAGGTTATCTATTACTACAACGGCATGAAGGTGATCTTCAAGGACGGCAAGGTCAGCGACGTGCAGTAAACACAGCACCAGAGCGCGGGAGAGAATCTTGATTCTCTCCCGCTTTATTCGGAGATTTGCGGTCTGTTCAGAAATCAATCCAAGAATACGCATACCTTATAGCGCGGCGAGGGGCACACATTCGTAATGGCGGATCAAGTGTGGATCCGCCTCTGACATTCATTTGAAGATCAAGCAATCAAGCGGGATTCATCCAACGGCATCAGGCAATTCTATTTGACTCCATCATGTCTTGCTGTTCCTGCCGCTCATCATTTTCTTGCTCTTCCCGTTCATCATCCTCCTGCTGCTGCCGCTCATCGTCCTCTTGCAGTTGACGTTCATCATCTTCTTGCTGCCGTTCATCATTTTCTTGTACTTGCCGTTCATTATCTTGTTGTACTTGCCGTTGCATCTGGTCCTGCTGCTGCTGTGCTTGTAGCGCTGCTTGCTGTGCTGCTTGTTGCTGCTGATCCGAGATCGCCTGATTCGTGGCTGCGGAATCTATAGTCGGCTGGTCACTGATTGGCGGCGTGGACTCGGAATCTGTAGGGGGCGGATCGCAGATCGGTGGCGTGGCCGCCGAATCTGGAGTTGGCAGATCTGAAGTTGGTCCCGCAGTCGCTTGATCTGTCGTTGGCTGCTCGCTGATCGGTGGCGTGGCCGCCGAATCTGGAGCTGGCTGGTCTGAGGTTGGTCCTGATGCCGGCTGCTCTGAAGTTGGACCTGAAGTAGCCGAATCTGTAATTGGCTGATCGCAGACTGGTCCCGATGTTACCGGGGCTGGGGCAGGCTGGTCACAGATTGGTGGCGTGTTCGCTTGATCTGTAGCCGGCGCCGGAGCGGGCGCCAATGCTTGCTCCGTGTTATAGGCTGCAAGGAAGTTCTGGTCGCGTGGATCGGCGTTGGCTCCCGTCTTTGTGTACCTAAGAGCATGGTTTTCATTCAGTGCGCCTCCAGCGTTATACGCGGAGTAAGTCTGCTGTGCGATGGTCTGCGCCGTACCACCCTTGTCCGCTTGGTAATCCGATGCTTTTCTGTACTCATCCGCAATGAGCGCAACTCCGGCATTGGCATTGGCTGTCCAGTCGTTCTTGACTGAATCCGTAATCGTGAAGGGCTGGCCGTCTGGCCCGGGCAGAGTATTTCCTATCCAGGTCTTGTCGTTAATCTGCATCAAACCATAATCAGTGCTCAGTAATTCTCCCGACGTATTCAGGTTCGGGACAACGGCGTTCACATCGAAGTTCGCAGTCTCTGTGCGAGCAACGGCCAGCACCAAGGCCGGCGGCACACCGTACGAGTTCGCCAGACTAGTTAGATGGTCTCTGATTTCCTGCGTTGTGGGCATGAATTCCTCCTGTCTGAACCAGCGTTCTGCCGGCACATTGAATGCGGCGTCGCAAAGCTCATGAAGGCCTAGGGATTGTTGCTCAACTGCCGCAGCGCCGTAAGCGCAAGGCCGCCCCGGAATGATCCCTCTGATTCATTGACATGGTTCCGAAGATAGAACCACCTGAAAACAGTAGGAACGAGGGCAAGGCGGTATTCCGGAGACGGAGAATTGATATGCTCCTGCCGCTACGATTGTCAAGGACGAAGTAAGAAAAGTTGTTTACTTTAGCGGAGCAGCCTCAGACCATTCGTTCATGCGGAGTTGAACGGCTCAGGCGGCGAGCGCTTGCAGGCTGGCTACGGCCTTGCGGATGCGCGCGAGGCAGAGGTCGCGTCCGAGGACGACGAGGGTTTCAAAGAGCGGCGGGGCGTTTTTGCGTCCGCAGACGGCGACGCGGATGGGCTGAAAGGCCTGCCCGGCCTTTAGACCCAGATGAGATGCCGCGGCACGAAGGGCCTGGTCGAGGGAATCGTGATCGAAGGCCGTTGCGGCCAGAACTTCCTCTGCATATTGCAGGACGCGGAGAGCCATCGCTGCATCGCCCCCCTTGGCAGGGATCAACTCGGCTGGGTCGTAGGGCGCGAGTGCTTCGACAAAGAAGAAATCGGCGGCGGCAGTAGCTTCACCGAGGAGCTTGATGCGCTCGCGGATGAGCGGAGCGACGGCGAGGATTTTTTCTGGCGAAGTGACAATGCCGGCCTTGTCGAAGAAGGGCGCGAGTTGGCTGCTGAGATCCACGACGCTGAGAGCGCGGAGATGCTCGGCATTGAGCCAGACGGACTTTGGATCAAAAGGATCATCGTCGGTAAAGTTGATCACCGCGTTGGCGCGGTTGACGTTTTCAAGGGTGAAGGCCGCGCGAATCTCGTCGAGGGACATGAACTCGCGGTCGTCTTTAGGAGACCAGCCGAGGAGGCAGAGGAAGTTGATGAAAGCGCTGGGTAGAAAGCCTGCGTCACGATACGTCGTCACACTGACGACGGGACCATGCTTGCGCTTGGAGAGCTTGGCGCCGTCGGGAGCGACGAGCAGCGGCAAGTGGGCGAAGGCAGGCGGCGGCGCGCCGAGGGCCTCGAAGATCAGCAGGTGCTTGAAGGTGTTGGTGAGGTGATCCTGACCGCGAATGATGTGGGTGATGGCGAGGTCGGCATCGTCGGCGCAGGAGGCGAGATGATAGGTCGGCATTCCGTCAGAGCGGAGCAGCGCGAAGTCTTCGACCTCGTCGGCTTGCTTGGATTGCTCGCCATAGACGGCGTCAGTGAAGCTCAAAGTACGTCCCAGGCCGCGGGGAACGCGATAGCGGAGGGCGAAAGGCTCGCCAGAGGCAGCGCGGCGGTCAGAGTCTTCGCGGGAGAGTTCGCGCATACCGGGGTTGAAGAGCCAAGCGCCCTGTGCGCCGGATTGGTTGTCGTCGCCGGTGTGTGCGGGGGTAAAGTCGCGATAGGCAAGGCCTTTGGCGAAGATCGCTTCGGCGGCCTGGCGGTGCAGCGCCAGGCGTTCGGATTGCTTATGCTCCTCGTCCCAGTCCAGACCCAGCCAGCGCAGGCCCTCGAAGATGGATTGGACGCTGGCCTCGGTATTGCGCTCGACATCGGTGTCGTCGAGGCGCAGGACCATCGTGCCGCCGTTGTGGCGGGCATAGAGCCAGTTAAAGATGAAGGTGCGGGCGCTGCCAACGTGGAGGAAGCCGGTGGGCGAGGGGGCAAAACGGACGCGGGGAGTCTTGGCTGAAGCAGGAATCGAATCGGACATCGTACTTCATATGTTAGCAACTGCGACGTTTCCCGCTCTGGCCGCAATTACCTGCGGCCAGGCCAACTGCATTCAGCGAGCGGTTGAATGCTTCAGAGCTTTCCCACTCTACTTCTATCGCAAGCTCAGGCCTGGGGCGGGGTGGGAGGAACGGGCGGCTGCGGCGGATAAGGTGGCTGCCACGCGAGTTGCGGAGCGGGTACGACCTTCCAGTCAGAGAAGGCGAGGACGTAGAGCAAAACCAGAGTGCCGAGCGAGGGAATGATGCAGACCAGTGAAAGCCAGGGCGAGAAGCCGGCCTTTTTGAGGATAAACCAGCAGGGAATCATCACAATGGCGATCGCGATGACGATGATGATGGGAATGACCAGCAGCATGGCCATAGCGAAATGCCGGATCATTTCGGGATCGGGCGCATCTTGCAGCAGGAACAAGGCGAGAGTTTGCATTCTGGTGGCTCCAAGTATCACAGGACAGTCTGAGACAGGGTAAGGCGAGCGGCAGAAATCCGCAATCAAATTCTCATGCGGGAGGAGTTGCTGGAATTTCCGATCTAAAAGAATGGCGGAGGGCTTGCTTGACCAACTTGACCAACTGGTTGAATGGGCGCAGAATTGGAGTGTTGGAGGATCTTCGATGGCGAGCACGCAATTGAATTTGTACGAAGCCAAGACGCAGCTTTCCAGTCTGGTGGAGCGCGCGGCGAAGGGCGAGGAGTTTGTGATCGCCAAGGCGGGCAAGCCGATGGCGCGTCTGACGCCGATTGCGGCGGAGGAACAGTCTGCGGCGCCACTGCGGAAGTTTGGTCAGAATTTTTTGGGAATCACATATATCGCCGACGACTTTGACGCTCCTCTGCCGGAGGATGTGCTCCAGGATTTTGGGCTATAGAGAATGAAACTGCTGCTGGATACGCACGCATTTCTATGGTGGGACTCAAATGATGCTCGCTTGCCGGAGAACCTCCGCTCGGCAATTGCATCGCCTCGGAACGAGGTTTTTGTCAGCGCGGTTACCGTTTGGGAGATCGCCATTAAACGAGGTTTGGGGAAGTTGATCTTTGGACAGCCCGCTTGCAAAGCCATCAAGGAGCATGGCTTTGTGCCGTTACCCATTACTGTCGAGCAGGCGGAAGTGGCTGGTGGGCTACCGCAACTGCACCGCGACCCCTTCGACCGGCTACTGGTGTCGCAGGCTCACCTGGAAGGACTGGTGCTTGTTACCGTCGATGAACAGATTCTGCGCTATGCTGTGCCGCACCTCTGAGTATCGGGTGGCCATGAAAAGAACGAGGCATGGAACTCAAGGCATGACTTACCGTTCATGACCCAACCGGCGTGTTCCACTTATCCACTTCCAAGCCGCAGCTTCCGCAGGTGCCTCCGCCCCATAGAAACTGACGGAAGTTACGAGGAATCCGGATCATCTTTCGATGGTTGTGGCAGGCCGGACATACGCCCGACCATCCAAAATTGATTCCCCACCGCGTCTTGGAGATGCTGCCGTGGATTATAAGAATAATCATCCACGTTCCAAGCACGAAGAACACAGCCACGAGAGCCATCAGCCACGCGATCACAGTCTCTCCTACGTGATGTCGTCGGTGTCGTAGACCAGGCCGCCGCGTTTTTTGGGGACGCCGTGGACGGAGCTGAGCAGGTCTTCGACGACGTCTTCAAGCTGCCGCTGGCTTTCAATGACGGCGCTCATGCTTTTCAGCTCCTCCGGCTCAATGACGCGCTCGACGAGGGCAACGGCGTGGCATTGGGCGACGTGGTCGAGGTTAAGGCCTTCGGGCGTCTTGGCTTTGATGCTGACTTGATCGATGCCCAGGCGCATCAGCTCGGCAACGCGGGCGCGCATCTCGCCGGAGATCGGTCCGATCTTGGGCTGGGCGAGAATCAGCGTGGTGTCGATGTTGACGATGCGGTAGCCGGCGTTTTGCAGCTCTTCCTGGGCCTTGCGGAGAAAGATCGCCGAATCGGCATCCTTCCAGAGCGGATCGCCGGGAGGAAAGAAGCTGCCGATGTCGCCGGCGGCGACGGCTCCGAGCAGGGCATCGGTGATGGCGTGCAGCAGCACATCGCCGTCGGAGTGGCCAGCCAGGCCCTCCGGGTGGTCGAGCGTCAGCCCGCCGATGCGCAGCGGCACGCCAGGAGTGAAGACGTGCGAATCATAACCCAATCCGATGCGAATTTCCATGGTTACCGTGCCTGTCCTTCAGAACTAATCGGCGGCGAGCTCGATTTGATGCATTCACAATTCAGCGGGCGCGCTGGCGGAGATAGAACTCGGCTAACTCCAGGTCGCCCGGCTGAGTAATCTTCAGATTAACCGGAGAGCCGTGCACGACGGCCACCGGATGTCCTGCGCGCTCGACGACCGAGGCCTCGTCCGTGCCTAGAAAACCGTCGGCGAGAGCTTCGGCAAAAGCACTCTGCAAAATGCCGTAGCGGAAGCCCTGCGGGGTCTGCGCCAGGACAACGAACTCGCGGGGAATAGTGGATGTGATCAGCGCGCCGTGCGCGGTCCGTTCGACCTGCTTGATGGTGTCGACGGCGGGCAGGCCAACGATCGCCGCTCCGTGCTGAAGAACGGCATCGATGGTGCGGTCGATGGTGGCTGTGTCGATCAGCGGGCGCACGGCGTCATGCACCAGAACGATGTCATCCGGCTCAGCGGGCAGAGCGGCCAGCGCGTGGGAGACCGACTCCTGGCGGCTGTTTCCACCTTCGACGACACGGACCCGGTCCGCAAATCCGTACTCGGCGATCTGCGCCTGGACGCGCTCCATCTCCGGCTTGCGCACGGCCACATAGATCGCCGTCAACCGGCTGACCGCGGCAAAGGCGCGCAGCGAATGGATCAGGATGGGAACGCCATCGAGCGCAACAAACTGTTTGGGCTGCGGTCCAGCCATCCGGGTTCCCAATCCCGCAGCGGGAAGAATCGCAAAGACTTGCATATCGGTTGGAGTATAGCATTGCGCGAGGTGGAGTTCGCGTGAAAAGGCGGCGGAGAATCGTTTGAGTTAGCCATTGAGTAAGATTCTTCCGGGCGCGACCATTCCCTCGGCGGCGATTGATCGGGCAAGAAAAGAGTGACATTCTTTCCCACCCATTCCGCAATCTTTCGCTTCGTGCCTTTTGAAGGCATCGCCTAATGCAGCGACTCCACAAAATGTTGAATGTAATCCGCCGCGGCGATACAAACAAAGACGCCGCAAAGCCTTATCATTCTGGGATGCAGGCCAAGCCGTCACAGACACTTCCGATCGACACCACGCTGCTGAAGCCGGGACTGCGTCTGGCTGTTGGCCTGTCGGGAGGGGCGGACTCGGTGGCGTTGCTGCGCGCCCTGGCGGATCGAAGCAAGGAGCTGGGTTTGGTGGTCCATGCCGCCCATCTGCATCATGGCTTGCGCGGCGAGGAGGCCGACGGGGATCTGGAGTTTGCGCGCGCGCTGGCGGCGGAGCTGGGATTGCCGTTTCACGAGGCGCGCGTGGATTGCGCCGCAGAAGCAGAGGCGAATCCGGCTGCGGGCAAGCCCTCCGAGACGATTGAAGAGGCGGCGCGACGGCTGCGTTACGGCTGGTTCCGGCAACTGATGGCCGCAGGCGAGGTGGAGGCGGTGGCGACGGCGCACACCCGCGACGACCAGGCGGAGACCGTGCTGGCAAAGTTTCTGCGCGGAGCCTGGACAGAGGGGCTGGCGGGGATTGCGCCCATCGTCGAATACCCGGAGGGGCGGATTCTAAGGCCGCTGCTCTCGACGACGCGGGCCGAGGTAGAGAGCTATCTGGATGCGCTGCGGCAGGGCTGGCGCGAAGACTCTTCAAACCGCCATCTCACCTACGCCCGCAACCGCATCCGACACCAGTTGCTGCCCCTGCTGGAGAGCTGGAACCCGCGCCTGCGCGAGCACATGGCGCGGATGGCCGAGCTGGCGCGCGACGAAGAGGCCTGGTGGGCCGGCGAGATGGCGCGTCTGGCACCGCAGATATTGCTGCATGGCCGTCCGGTGCGGGGCGGGGGACGCACCGGCGAGGAGGGCCTAGCGCTCGATGTTGCGCATTTAGCCCAGCTTGCTCCCGCCGTGCAGCGGCGGCTGGTGCGCTTCGCCGCGGAGCAGTGTGGCGCGAAGATTGATTTTTCCTCAACCGAGGCGCTGCGTACGCTGGCGCTTTTGGGCCGGGCCGGCCAACGATTGGAGTTGGCCGAGGGGCTGCGCGCTGAACGGACACACCGCGAGTTGCGGCTTTGGCTTGCCGGCGGGGCGCTCGAAGCGGAGGAAGAGACGGCTGCCGGGTATAAGGTCACGATTCCTGGCGAGGTGACGGGCTTGGGGATGCGGCTGCGGATCGAGACAGGCTTTTCATCCGCGTCAGAGACTGACAAGACGGAGCCTGGCGCTGGCTCTGCAAGCAGCGCGGGCAGCACCGCCATCTTGCGCAACTGGAGGCCCGGCGACCGGGTTCTTCTGCGCCATTCCTCCGGTCCGCGCAAAGTGAAGGAGGTGCTGGAGCGGCTGCGCGTGGCGGGCCTGAGCCGCCGGGTGTGGCCGGTTCTGGAAGTTGACGGACAGATTGTGTGGATGAAGGGTGTGGAGGTGGAGCCGGCGAGGGGAATCCGGATTGAAGTGAAAAGCCTGGAGGCTGGCGGGGCCGGGCCAAATCAGCCTGAAACCTCCGCTAACGACTGAGATTTTGGCAATTGCATCTCCAGGAACTCTCTTAAAAACCATGCTTTTCCGGGTAGATGCGGCATTTCGTTATGATTGATCGAGTTTGGGAGCAGGCACTTGAAAAAGTATGTAGCGGAATTGCTGGCGGCACACGGGGTTTCAGTTGGCAGGTGTATCGATCTTCGTCGGGTGCAACTCCTCATGGAACGAATGCATCCTGTTACGACCGGGGCCGGGTTGATCAGGATGGGGGCAGAGGCCGATGGAGGTTACCTTGTGCCCGACGATCTGGAAGGGATCGCCGCCTGTTTTTCACCCGGGGTCGACGTGAAGGCTTCCTTCGAGGAGGCGTTTGTTGCGCGGAAGATACCCTGCTATCTGGCGGACGCCTCCGTTGCTGGAGCGCCGATTGTTGATCCGCTGATTCATTTCGACAAGAAGTTCCTGGGCGTGGTCGATGATGAATTGAGTATTTCGATGGATCGATGGGTGAAGAGGTACGCTCCCTCCACCGGGGATCTGGTTCTGCAGATGGACATCGAAGGAGCCGAATGGCCGGTGCTGCTCAATGTCAGCGAGGAGGTTCTCTTGCGCTTCCGGGTTATCGTATTGGAACTGCACTATTTGGAGCGGCTTATCGACCAGGTTGGTTTTGAGTTCCTCTTCGCCACCCTGGATCGGCTGCTACGCCATTATCACGTCGTCCATCTCCACCCCAACAATGTGATCCGGCCGCTGAATGTTGCAGGGCTTTCCATTCCCCGATTGCTTGAAGTGACATTGCTGCGGCGAGATCGGGCACAGCCTACAGGCTACGCGAAGCATTTTCCGCATCCGCTGGACCGAAAAAATGATCCCCTCCGTCCGGATATCGTGTTGCCCGCAGGGTGGTACCGTTCGGCAAATTGAGTACTGCCGGGGTTTATCATCGGGTGCGTATCTGTCTGAATGATTCTCTATCGGCTACGCGATTTTCCCGGCAAAGAGTACAATTTAGTGAACTGTCCTATTTGGACGGCAGAGGATATGTGTCTGCTTTCAGAGCATTCTGTATTTTCTGTGACTTTCAGGAATGTTCTGGCGTCTAAGGGATGAGGCTGGCTGCGCAGTAGAGCTGTTCAGCGGGCCTCTTGGAAGGCCGGAAGAGAGGAATCCTGGTGAATTCGACCGCTAAGACGATCATGGGCTGGGGATTGGCGATAGCTTGTTGCCTGCTGATCTACACCGTCATGACGAAGAACGCAGGCTCGGGCGGTAAGGTCACGGATATTGGCTACTCCGATCTGTTGGACAAGACCGAAGCGGGTCAGGTGTATGACGCTACCATCCAGGGAAATGAAGTGCGTGGCCACTTGAAAGGCTCGAAGGATGAGTTCCGCACGACCGTCTATGCCAACACCATCGACACGCTGACCAAGGAGATGCACGCGGCCAAGGTGCGCTTCGATCTGAAGCCTGAGCAGACCAATTTTCCCTTGCAGTTGCTGGTCAACCTGGGACCATTCGTCCTGCTGATCGCGATCTGGTTCTTCTTCATGCGGCAGATGCAGTCGGGGGGCAACAAGGCGCTGTCCTTCGGCAAGAGCCGCGCGCGCCTGCTCTCGATGCAGCAGAAGAAGATTACCTTCAAGGACGTGGCCGGCGTGGATGAGGCCAAGGAAGAGTTGAAGGAGATTATCGAATATCTGCGCGAGCCGGCAAAGTTTCAAAAACTCGGCGGGCGCATTCCCAAGGGCGTGCTGCTGGTTGGCCCTCCGGGAACCGGCAAGACGCTCTTGGCGCGGGCCGTGGCCGGCGAGGCCAATGTTCCGTTCTTCTCGATCTCCGGCTCGGATTTTGTAGAGATGTTTGTGGGCGTGGGCGCAAGCCGCGTGCGCGACCTCTTCGAGCAGGGCAAGAAGAACGCTCCCTGCATCATCTTCATCGACGAGATCGACGCTGTGGGCCGTCATCGCGGCGCTGGCCTGGGCGGCGGACACGACGAGCGCGAGCAGACGTTGAATCAGCTTCTCGTCGAGATGGACGG
>Ga0116117_1000495_pt1 | contig 10301 bp, 11 predicted proteins | sample June2015DPH_11_1_FD_89790 | JGI IMG/M metagenome (GOLD analysis project Ga0116117, IMG submission 89790) | Peatland microbial communities from SPRUCE experiment site at the Marcell Experimental Forest, Minnesota, USA - June2015DPH_11_10 | ecosystem: Environmental > Terrestrial > Soil > Wetlands... | reverse complement strand
GATCAACGCCGCGACGAAATCGCTGGCGATCGAGTACGCATCGAAGGGCGTGCGGGTCAACGCCGTGGCTCCCGGCGTCATCAAAACGCCAATGCACGCTCCGGGAACTCACGAATTCCTGTCCAAACTGCACCCGGTCGGACGCATGGGTGAAACGGCGGACATTGTCGGCGCAATCCTGTTCCTGGAAAGCGCGTCTTTCATCACCGGCGAGATCCTGCACGTCGATGGCGGCCAGAGCGCCGGCCACTGACGCGAGCTTTTACGCCGGCAAGGACAACGCTCATGCGGCATCGATTGCCGACAGATGGTTCAGCCACGTAGATGCGGTACATCGGGCACCCCCAATCTCATGGTCCGAGAGCTCCTTCGATACATTTAATCAAGTCGTGGATTTCAAATGGCTTCTCGAGAAAGCAGGCCGCTCCGGCGGCTGCTGCCCTCGCTTCCAGACCCACCTCGGAATGTGCGGTGATCAAGACGACAGGAATCTTCGAGCCTGATGCAGCGAGATGCCTGATCAGATCCAATCCACTCATGCCGGGCATATGAACGTCTGTTACAATCAGACTGCAAAGTCCCTGCCCGTTTACAGCGATGAAATCCCGACCCGACGTGTATCCGCTGGTCTCGAACCCATGTAAGGAGAGCGAGTCAACAAGGGCTAACCTGAATGAATCGTCATCATCGATGACCGAAATTGCAAAACCTGTCTGCACTCAAGTATCCTTGCCCGGGCTTGATCAGGTAACCGGGATTTTGGGATGTTCGCATATTCCTGCATTGCTCAGACATTATACACGAGTGTTATTGAATATTGAATGTTGGGGCGAACCTCCAAGCCATCGAGGGGACGGTACGTAAGGTACGGCCCTGACGACATACTCGGCGGCCCGGACGACGACCGGACTAAGCCCAGCCAGATTCTCAACGTCGCGACAGGTGCTGTTCGCCTCGCCTGCACATCTCGGACGGCACGGAGCGCCGGAGTGCCGGACGTGGCGTGCGGCCGCGATCATTATGCGCTCGGGCGTTTCGCGCAACAGGCTTCGCAACGCAACCGGCCGGTCAAAGCTGCGGCATCACAGCATAATCGCAGCCCGTGCAAGGCATCACACGGCCCTCAGGCCGTAATTCCCGGCAACTCAAGGTTCGTTGGTCGAAGTTGGCGTTCAGCCCTTCACAGCTCTTTCAATGCACCCGATCAAGTCGTATATCTCAAATGGCTTTCTGAGCAAGGCCGCCGCACCCGCGGTGGCGGCCTTGGCCTTAAGGTTCGAGTCTGAGCGTGCCGTTATCAAAACGACGGGGATTGTCGCCCCCCGAGAGGCTAGGCGTTTTATCAAGTCCAGCCCACTCATACCGGGCATGTGAATGTCCGAAACAATGCAATTGAATGACTTATCACCAATCGCACCAATATAGCCCTCCGCGGAGGCGTATCCGCTGGCTCCATACCCGAGAGAAAACAACGATTCCACGAGCGCTACCCGGAATGACTCGTCATCGTCGATGACCGCGATTTCGAGATGTCTTGGCACACGGCATCCATGCCCCGAATTGATCAAAGAAGCGGGGAACACAACTTTTGCATGCACCTCCGATGCTCAGGAATTATACAAGAGTGTTATAGCCAGCCGTTAGTGAGGCAGGCCCGACCGACAGCTCGGAAATTGGTTCTGTTTTCAGGCCGAATACCAGGGCTGTTCTGGCCCGTCCCGCCGGGATCAGATGGCAGGGATAGAAGGCTTCATTGTCGCGCCTTCCAATCGAGCGCCAAACGGCCTCGCCGTGCAGGAATTTCAGACAACGCTTGTCGGCATGATAGGGCACGATCTTCGACAAACCTTACAAACCATACAGGGCACCTACGCGCTGCTGCGCTCCCGTCCAGAAGTCCTGTCCGAGCAGGGATACGCGCTCGGTCACCGGATTGAGGTACGGTCGATCGTAAGACAAGGTTCGCTTTTCTCGATCTACTTGCCCGCGGCACCCGCGATTAGCCAGAGCTAAGGGCTCGCAATAATTGACCTTTTTCCAAGCCGGAGCAGGAAGTTTCACCTATACGTAGGTGTGATCCCGGTCCGATACCGTTCATGCTAGCTTCTCCGGCGGAAATCCGGGGTGGGTCCAGAGGCATGCAGACCGGCACTGAGGAAAGAGCCATCGTGCACGTCGTCGATGACGATGCTTCGATGCGCCGCGCGTTGGAGGACCTCTTCGACTCGGTAGGGCTTCAGACCCAAACCTATGCCACAGCGGACGCCTTTCTCTCGGTGAAAGTTGCAAACAGGCCTGGATGCATCGTCCTGGATGTCAGACTGCCTGACATGAATGGTCTCGAGTTTCAAACTCGGTTGATCCAAACCGGCATCGGGATTCCCGTCGTGATGATGACTGGATTCGGGGACATTCCAATGTCTGTGCACGCCATGAAACGGGGCGCAATAGACTTCCTCGCCAAGCCATTTCGTGATCAGGATATGCTCGACGCCGTTATGTCCGCCATCGAGCGCGACCGACAACGACGAGTCTTCGAGGACGACGTTTTGCAGTTGCAGCAACGGTTTGAATCCCTTTCGCCGCGCGAACAAGAAGTGATGCTGCTTGTCGCGACAGGCAAGATGAACAAGCAGGTAGCCGGCGATCTGGGGATCAGCGAAATAACCGTCAAAATTCATCGAGGCGCTGCCATGCACAAGATGGGAGCCCGAACATTGGCAGACCTTGTTCGCATGGCCGACGCTCTCAAGCCAGGACGCCGAAAGCCTATCCGATAGCCTGCGCGGATAAGATGCACCCGGAAACGGTGCAGCGTCCCGTCCTGCACCATATACTTGCCAAACCGATGGTCTGGGCTTCCGTCATCGTTTTATTTCCAGCGGTAGGCTCTGATGACCTCGGGATCGGGGTCAATTCCGAGGCCGGGCCCCTGAGGCACGGAAATCCGGCCGGCCTTCGGGCTGAGCGCGCTCCCATAGATCGTTGCTTCAAGGTCGAACCAGCGCCACTCTATCATGGAGTCGGCGGTGCCGAGGGCAGCCGTTGCATGAATCGCCGCCAGCAGACCCGGACCGTCATAGAAAGAGTGCGGCATCACCGGGATGTTGTGCACAGCCGCGAGGGCGAAGACTTTGACCAGCTCAGTGATGCCGCCCATTTTGGCCGGACTTGGCTGAACAAAGTCCACAGCCTTCGCAGCCAGCATTCGTTCGAAATCCATCAGCGTGTAGACGTTCTCGCCGGCGGCGATCGGAATGCCGCGCGTCCTTCTCAACTCGGCGAGACCGTCAAAATTCTCCGGAGGCCAAAGTGGCTCCTCGAGCCATTTCAGACGAACTGCCTTGAGTTCCTCCGTGATGAGCCGCGCCTGGTACAGCGTCCAGGGACAGTTGACGTCAAGTGTCAGCTCGATATCAGGTCCGGCTTCCTCGCGAGCTGCGCGGACCGCCGAGAGCTCAATTTCATGGAGCTTGAGTGCACCGAAGCCGGTGTCGATCGCTTGCCGCACGCTGCTTCGGACATGGGAGGGCTCGGAATAACGGACCATGCTCGCATAGCAGGCGATATCGGCCGCGCCGCCACCCAGAAGCCGGTACAGCGGCAGTTTGGCGGCCTTGCCAGCGATATCCCAAAGCGCGATGTCGACCGCCGAGATGCCAAAGGCGAGCGCCCCAGCCCGTCCGAACACGTGCAGCTTTCTCTGAACCTCCAGCATCAGCGGGCCGATCCGGGTGGCGTCCTGCCCGACGCACAGCGGCTCAATCAGTTGATCGATCGCGAGCTTGGCGGAAGCGACCGCGCGAAAGCCAAAGGCCTCGCCCCAACCCACCAATCCCTGATCGGTTGTCACCTTGACCAGCAGCGAGTCCGCGGCCGGCAGGTTGCTGTCGCCCCAGGCGGACGCATCAGACCTGCTTCCGGCCCTGAACGGAATGCGTAGTGGAAAGGTCTCGACGCCGGTGACGATCATTTTCGACGAGCCCTCCATGCGCCCAAACGGTTGTCGTTCTATCAGCGCTTCTAAGGGGTCGCGCCCGGAATGCTGCGCGGATCATCACCACCTTCGTGGTATTCGAGACCGAGCGGGCCGATTGCGGTCACCTGTGTGACGTACTCGCCCGACTTCGCCCAGTGGAAATGCCAGGTCTCGCCAGGCAGAACGATAACGCTGCCCGGTGGATAGGCCTTTACCTTGTCACCATCGAATCTCTCGCCGAGCCCGATGTAGAAGACGCCCGACATGACCGTATAAATGCGATCCTCGGGATGCTTGTGTGGCATCAGTTTTGTGCCCGCAGGCACCTTGACCCTGACCACGTAGGGACCGGGTTCCGTCGGATGGCCAACCAGGACAGCGAGGCGAGCCGCGGGCGGAAAAGCCGGGAACGGCCTCCACTCGATGTCTTCGGGCAGGATCGACCTGAAAGTCGCCTGGTCTGGCTGATGTGCGCGAGACATAGTGGTTCTCCAGGTCGCAGCCGATGATTTGGACGATCCTAAATCTGTGACCACTGGATCACTTTAGTGTCCAGCGTGATAGGGCCGTTAAGAAACTTGGGTACCGGACAGTTGTCCTCAGCCTCGCCGGTGAGGCTCAAATATCAGGTTGAAAGAGATGCCGACATTGCCCCGTTCGACGATGGCTATTTATCTTGGTCATTCGCCGAGCTGACCGACATGGAAGCCGAGCCGATTTTCGACGTCGCCGGCGCGATGGAAACCACGTGCCATCAGCGCCTTGATCCGCTTCTGGCTCGCCGGACGACCGAGTGCAGCGATGAAGGCCTCCCATTCGGGCTTGATTTCCGCATCCGCCGGCAGGCTCGCGACATCGACAAGTCGTTTGGTTTCCGCGATTGCCTGCTTGTCGAACGACGCAATGCGCATTGCGAGCGCATCGACGAAACCGTCGAGCTCGGAGTCTGGAAGAGAGCGATTGACGTAACCGTAACGTTCTGCAAGATCGCCATGGATGTCGTCGGCGCCGAGCAATACTTCCAGCGCTCGACCTCTACCCATCAGACGCGGCAGACGCGCCATCGGTCCACCGCCGGGCACCAGACCCGCGCCTACTTCCCATTGGGACAGAATAGCCTTCTCCCGGCTTGCGAAGCGCATGTCACTTGCCAGTCCGAGCTCGCTTCCGACACCCGTCGCGCGCCCCCTGATCGAGGCGATGGAGACAACCGGAGCCCGGCTGAGGCGTACCAGCATGTCCGGCAACGCCTGCAGACCCGTCGGTCCGGGCGGTATCTTTGCCGATTCCTCAAGCGGCGCCAGGAAGTCGTAGTGGGTGATAAAGAAGCCGTCGACGGCGCTGTCAAAGACGACAACCTTTACCTGCTCGTCTTTCTCAATCGCCGTGATGATCTCGTTCAGTTGCGGCAATTCCTTCGGACCGAAGATGTTGACGGGTGGAATGTCAAATGTAACCCGCCAATATGACGGCAGGCGCCGTTCAAGCCGAATTTGCTGGGTCGCAAATCTTCTTTCGGCGTGGTTCATGATGTGCTCCTTGGTTTGTCGACGGATGCCGACGCAAAATCGGCCGGTGCCGGTTCGTCTCAAATCGATCCTCAAGAAATCGCCGTCAACCCAAGACCTTCAGGCGGTCTGTCCCAATTCTGGGTGTCACCTGCAATTTAGCGAGCCCGTGTCGCGCTTCGCGATACGAGCGGCGTTAGAGACATATTGTCCGCCCGCAGCTTTCCGAACCATTCAACATTGGGAGGGTCTCGCTCATATCAATGTATGAGTGAGTGCTGTTCTGTCAGTACGCTAAAAACGCCGCCACTCGTTTTCGTGATTTTCATAGGTGTCCCCGGGCGCGGATAAGCATCAGATGCGTGATCTTCAGTCCACGCCTCCGACAATACGAACGTCCCGCTCGCAGGCGTTGCCGAGTGCCTTCAGTGCCTCTTGATAGGCGGGACTATTGTGAGCCGCGACCGCTTGTCCGACGCTATCGAACTCCGTCACTGTGGTACGCTGAGCAATTCCTTGTTCATAGGCCTTCACGGCTTCGCCGCGCGCAAGGAAGCGGCCACCGTTAGCGACGATAGCTGGTCCGGCAAGCTTTCCGTACGCCGCCAGCGCTGCTGGATCGGAAATAGAGCGGTAGAAGGTGATCCAATATCCCTTGGCCATGTCGGTCCACCTGCTGCCCACGTAGGCAAGTTCAATGCGCACTCAAGCTGTTGTCGGCACGGCCAGTATCGCGCATTCCCTGTTCAAAGATGTCTATGGATCTTCGGCAGTCGCCGAGATGATCGACATGAAAACCGAGCCTACTTTCAACGTCGCCGGCGCGGGTCATGATGTGCTCCTTGGCTTCCCGAAAGATGCGCGCGCCAATCGGCGCGCGCCGGTCAGTCTCAAATCGATTGGCGGAGCGATCGGAATGCGGCTCGCATCTCGGAGGAAAACAGCGCCGGTTGTTCCCAAGCCGCGAAATGACCGCCTTTGTCGAGCTTGTTGTAATAAATGAGTTTGGGATAGGCCCGCTCTGCCCAGCTGCGCGGGGCCGCATAGATTTCGTCGGGGAAGGCACTCACGGCGACCGGGATCGTGACGCCCCTGACGTCGAAGAAGCCTCCTCCCGTCGAAATCCGCGTAGTGTCCCAGTAGAGGCGCGCCGAGGATATCGCGGTGTTCGTCACCCAATAGAGCGTGACGTTGTCGAGGACGTCGTCCCGAGTTAGCCCCTCCGTCCTTCCATCGAAGACGCGTGAGATCATACCGTAACTACGAATGTCGTGATCCAGCATCCACGCGGCGAGGCCGACCGGAGAATCCGCGATTCCGTAAAGCGTCTGTGGCCGGTTCGACATTTCCTGGGCGTAGCCCAGGCCGTGCTTGTAGAAATCATCGAGTTGATCCCAGGCATGTTTTTCATCGGCCGAGAGACCGGCGGGCGGCGGGCCGCCAACCGAAAGAGCTTTTGAAACATCGGCTGGAACCGTGGCCGCCATATTGGTGTGAATGCCAAGCAATCCCGGCGGCTGCTGCAGCGCCATCGTCTCCGAGACGGCATTCCCCCAATCCCCGCCCTGCGCCACATACCGTTTGTAGCCCAGGCGTTGCATCAACGTCGCCCACGCACGAGCAATGCTGATGGGGGTCCACCCGGCCGCAGTCGGCTTACCCGAAAAGCCATAACCCGGCAGCGACGGTATCACCAGATGAAAAGCCTCCGATGCGCTCGCGCCGTACGCCGTGGGATTGGTCAGTGGATCGATGATCTTCATCTGTTCGATGATCGAGCCGGGCCAGCCGTGGGTCACGATCATCGGCAGCGCATTGTCATGTTTCGAGCGAACGTGGATGAAATGAATGTCGAGCCCGTCGATCTCGGTGATGAATTGCGGCAGGGCCTTGAGCCGCGCTTCCACCTTGCGCCAGTCGTAATCCGTCCGCCAATACTGTACGAGTTGCTGGACGGTCCTCAGCTGCACGCCCTGGGACTGATCGGCGACCGTTTCGCGGTCCGGCCAGCGCGTCATCATCAAGCGTTCGCGCAGGTTGACGAGCCCCTCCTTGGGGATGTCGACGTGGAAGGGACGAATCGCTTCCTCTTTGGCGGCGGAAGCCGAGCGTACCGGGAGCAAGCCGGCCGCGCTTGCGGACACGATGCCCATGGCGGCGGTGCCGAGGAACTGTCGGCGATCCTGACGATCCTCAACGGCGTCTGTGCTCTGAGTCGACTCGTTCCTCTGAGTCGACTCATTGATGAGATGGTTCATGGCGCTTCCTCCTGACCTAGGTTGATATGTGCGGTCTTTTCTGAGGTCGATGACGGCCTGTGAGATGGCAGCCAGAGCCCCCGATGCCCCCTTCACGAGGCGGTGCAGATACATCTGCGTCACCCGTCATTTGGCCGGCACGTATCGGAGCGACTGGCGTCAACATACAAGCGACGTTCAACGCATGCTGTCTGCCCGCGCCTTTCTATACCATTCAACGTTAGGGAGATGCCGGCCATACCAACGTATGAGTGATTGGCGCTTTAAAGCTTACATGTCCGCGCTGGTGGGACTTCGAACGGCGGATCTCCTTCCGCTCGTGCAGCCTGGCCAGGAGCTCCTCCCTCTGATGGGGCTGTCCGAGGGAAGGTTTTGTTCAAAAGGCGGCGGAGCGCCGCTCACCAGCGAGGGCCGGTTGGTCGCGGGCGTCGGCGTAAGCGGTGGCACTGTTGCGCAGGACGTCAACATCCTCCAATCGGCTCTCCGGGAGGCCGTTAGGCCTGCCCTCGCCGCAACATCGTGAAGCAGCACATCGGTCTTTTTCGCTGCAACTGCAGCGACAGCAAGCTGACTGCGGACGAATTCGCCGACATCAGGTCTGACTCAAACCCAGAATAGTTAGCTGGGCACTCATACATTGATATGAGCCGCTTCTTCCAAAGGTCGAGTGGAAAAGTTCGCCTAACATCAGTAGTGTGCGCCAAAGGTCGCTCATAGGAAGGATGAAGCCACGGCTCCCGAGCCGGAGCTGGCGGGGACAGGGGGTTTCCGGGCTCACCTCGAAATCGCCGTGACTACGGTTGGGAAACGTATGGGACGCTTGCTTTCAGTAAATGTGGGCCTGCCGCGCGACGTGAATTGGCAAGGCAGGACAGTGCATACCGGCATTTGGAAGGCGCCGGTTGAGGGCCCGCGCATGGTGCGCCGACTCAACCTGGAAGGCGACGGACAAGGCGACTTGGACGGTCATGGCGGCGAACGCCGGGCGGCATTGGTTTATCAGATGGATTCCTATCGGTATTGGCAGAACCATTTGGGGCGAAGCGACTTCGCCTATGGGCAGTTCGGAGAGAATTTCACCGTCGATGGCCTGTCCGATGCGGAGGTGTGCATCGGAGATCGTTACCGGATCGGCGGCGCTCTGTTCGAGGTCACGCAGCCACGGGTCACGTGTTACCGGCTGGGCATTCGCCTCAACGAGCCGGAAATGGCTGCGCTGCTGGTCAAGCACGGAAGACCCGGCTTCTATTTCCGTGTGCTGGACGAGGGGGAAGTGGAGGCCGGCGACGAGATCACGCGGGTCGCGTGCGGGCCCGAGCGCATGAGCGTGGCCGAGATCAGCGCGCTCCTCTACATGCCCGGTCACCCCCGCGATCGGCTGGAGCGCGCGCTGCGGATCCCGGTGCTGAGTGCCGGCTGGCGTCGTTCCTTCGAGGCGCTGCTTACTCAGGAGCGCCAGGGCGGCGTGACGACGGGAAACGCCGGACTCGCTACAGCGCCCAGCCGGCCCCCGGCGTGGCGTGGATTCCGTCCGCTTCGCGTCTCGCGCAAGGTGCGCGAAAGCGGCAACGTGATGTCGCTGCTGCTGGAGCCCACGGACGGACAACCCGTCGACGCGGCTCTCCCCGGGCAGTTCGTTGTGCTGCGGCTGGGGCCGGCATCAGCGCCTGCGCTGATGCGCAGCTATTCACTGTCGGGGGAACCCGGCGCCGCGTACTATCGCGTGAGCGTCAAGCGGGAAGCCGATGGCGCGGCCAGCGCCTACGTCGACGACGAACTCCGGGTTGGCGACGTCGTGCACGCCAGCGCGGCACGCGGCAGCTTCACACTACGGCCGGGCGACACGCCGGTTGTTTTGTTGAGCGCCGGAATCGGGGTGACGCCAGTGCTCGCGATGCTTCACGCGCTGGCCGCCGAAGCATCGACCAGGGAAGTTTGGTGGCTATACGGAACCCGTAGCGGCCGCGAACATCCCTTTGCCGAGGAGGTGCGTGAGCTGCTCGAAGCGTTGGCCCACCACCACAGCTACATTTGCTACAGCTCGCCTAATCCCCAGGATCGGCCCAATATAGATTTCAACTCTGCCGGACGCCTGGATATAGGGGTACTGCAGGAGCTCAACTTACCCCGCAACGGTGATTTTTATATTTGCGGACCATCGACCTTCATGAGCGATTTGACGGGCGGCCTTGCTGCGTGTGGCGTCGCGCCGGATCACATCCACACCGAGATATTCGGCGCCGGTCCATCTAAAACGCCAGGCATTGCTTCTTCGCCACGTCAGCCGCCTCATTTGCCGGCAGGGTCCCCTGGCTCAGGACCGATGGTTTCGTTCGCCCGCAGCGGTCTCAATGTCCGCTGGGGGTCATCGTTCCAGAGCTTGCTCGAGGTGGCCGAGGCTTGCGACGTGCCTGTGCGGTGGGCGTGTCGAACCGGGGTCTGCCATACCTGTGAGACCGGGCTTGTGGCGGGCAAGATCGGTTACCGCCCGGACCCGGTCGACGCACCGGCGGACGGTAACGTGCTGATCTGCTGCTCGCAACCCCAGGGCGACAT
>Ga0116117_1000492_pt1 | contig 10326 bp, 9 predicted proteins | sample June2015DPH_11_1_FD_89790 | JGI IMG/M metagenome (GOLD analysis project Ga0116117, IMG submission 89790) | Peatland microbial communities from SPRUCE experiment site at the Marcell Experimental Forest, Minnesota, USA - June2015DPH_11_10 | ecosystem: Environmental > Terrestrial > Soil > Wetlands >... | reverse complement strand
GTGGCCGACCTGGCCAACCTGGAGCTTTCCGCCGACGAGCGAGCCCGTATGGTGCGTGACCTGAATTCGATTCTCGGCTACATCGACAGGCTCAACGAACTCGACACGTCGAATGTTGAACCGATGGCTCAAGTGTCAGATCGCTACGGCGTCGACGAATCCAGGCAAGGCAGCAAAAGGTTTGCCTACGCAACTCGCGAAGATATCTCTGAAGGATTGCGCAAGTCTTTGCCGCAAGAAGTTGCGCTGGAGAACGCGCCAGACGCGGACGGAACATTCTTCCGGGTTCCGAAAGTGATTGAAAGATAAAGACGGTAGTCAGTAGCTAGTGGCCAAGAGTCAGTCTGCGACACAACATGACTGGCTGACCACTGATCACTGACCACCTTCCACTTTCTTTATGGAATTGTCCCAACTCACCATTGACTCGGTTCGCTCATCCATTCAGGAACGCACCACGACCGCGCTCGCTCTCGCTGAGGCGCACTACGCGCGCATACAGAAAGAAGATGGAGAAATCGGAGCGTACCTTACGCTTTGCAAAGAACGCGCGCTGGAGCAAGCCGACCGCATCGACCGCATGGCCGCCGAAGGCAAGCCCTTGCCGCCGCTCGCCGGCGTTCCAGTAGCAATCAAAGATGTAATGTCCACGTGCGGAGTGCGCACGACTGCCGGATCAAAGAGTCTCGCTCACTACATTCCGCCCTACGACTGCACCGCGGTCGCCCACATGGAGGCTGCAGGAGCCGTAGTTCTCGGCAAGACGAACTGCGACGAGTTCGCCATGGGCTCATCGAATGAGAACTCCGCGTTCAAATCTGTGCGAAATCCGCGCGATCTGAGCCGCGTTCCCGGAGGATCCTCTGGCGGTTCCGCAGCGGCGGTCGCTGCGGAGATGGCCGTGGTCGCGCTCGGTTCAGATACTGGAGGATCGATTCGCCAGCCGGCATCGTTTTGCGGCGTGGTGGGATTGATGCCTACTTATGGCCGAGTTTCGCGTTACGGTCTGATTGCGTTCGCGTCTTCGCTCGATCACATAGGACCGCTGACTAGGACTGTAAAAGATGCGGCGATTGTGTTGCGCACGATTGCCGGGCGCGACCCCATGGATTCAACTTCCGCGGATGTGCCCGTGCCCGATTACATTGCCGAATTGAAGAAGCCTATACGCGGATTAAAACTGGGCATCGCCAAAGAATATTTCGGCGACGGACTCGACGATGAAATCCGCCATTCCGTTGAGTCCGCGATCGACAAGTTGAAAAGTTTGGGCTGTGAACTCGTACCACTCTCGCTGCCGCACACGCCCTATGCGATTCCAACTTATTACTTGATCGCGACTGCGGAAGCGTCTTCGAATCTCGCTCGCTATGATGGCGTGCGCTACAGCTATCGCGCTCCGGGAGTGAAGTCGCTCTCCGAGATGTATCGGCGCAGCCGCGATGAAGGCTTCGGCGCCGAAGTGAAGCGCCGCATCATGCTCGGCACTTACGCATTGAGCGCGGGCTATTACGACGCATATTATTTAAAGGCGCAGAAAGTTCGCACGCTGCTCACTCGCGATTTCGAAGAAGCCTTCCGCAAGGTGGATGCGATCGTCACGCCGACAAGTCCGACCGCCGCATTCCGGCTGGGCGAAAAGTCGAACGATCCGCTGGCCATGTATCTGGCTGACATCTACACGGTCACGGCAGATCTAGCGGGGATTCCAGGCATTTCCATTCCATGCGGTGAAACGAAAGAGAAGCTGCCGATTGGATTGCAGATTCTTGGAAAGCATTTCGATGAAGCGACGATCCTGCGCGTGGCGAATGCGTTTGAGCAGGCTGCTTAGACTGGCTCGTAGTAACGTTCTCCGGCGCAGGCGCGGCAGAGAATTTTCTCTTCCGTGCGAACCTCTCTGCGGAAGTTGATCCCTTCGCCGCACGCTTCGCAAACCACGCGCTCGCCTTTGTATCCAGGGAATTCTTCGGGAGGCAAATCGACCTTCACCCACTGAACCGTGAACAGGTCGTCATCCGTGATCTCGCGATAGGCGAGCATCTGCTGCTGGTTCTTGTCAGCAATCTCAGGATGCATCTGCCGCGCCAGCGCCTTGGAAGATTCTTTCGCCGCGATGCGGATCGCCTTGCCGCTGCTGACATCGACAAATGTTGCCGCAACTTTTCCCCAATCGCGGAATTTAAGCGCGCGCTTACCCAAGCGACAGCCGGTGACAACCGCGACAGCATCAGTCGCGCAGCGATCGATCTCCACAAAAGTAACAAGCCGCTTGCGATCCTTGCCGTGCGGATCGTCGACGCCGAGTTTGACCAATCCCAGCATTGCCAAGCGCACACCGAGAACTTGCCCAGCGCAGAGGTGGCCGTGAGCCTGCTCAGCATCGCGAAGATATTCGTCGAAGGATTTCATAGGGAGCTCTCAGCTCTCAGCGGTCAGCTTTCAGCTTACATCGAGAGAGCTACTTTCTGCGCCAGCGGACGCCGTCCTTCGTATTCTCGATCACGATGCCAGCGGCGGTGAGCTCCGCGCGGAGAGCGTCTGACACCTTGAAGTTGCGGCTACGGCGAGCGGCTTCCATCTCAGCACTTTTATTTTCGATCTCCGCGTCAGAAAGTTGGCCGAATTGCGCCGCCTCCCGCAGTTCCGCACTGATATCTTTTTCGCGGCCCTCGGTTGGCGCCCAGTCAAACACCTGCTTCATCTTCGACCCATCGTCGTCGTTAAGCACGGCGAAAATCTCATCGAACTTTTCCACCGCGGCGAGCAGCGGCGAAGTGTCATCTTTTTTGATTTGCCCCGAATCGAGCGCAGAATTGGCGCTGCGCACCATCTCGAAGATGGCCGCCTGCGCCTGTGCGGTGTTGAGATCGTCGTCGAGCGCTGCGCCCATGCGCTCAGTCGCCTCAGTGGCAAGCGTTTGCATCTCCGGGTTTGAACCAGGTGGAAAATTCCCCGCAGTCAAGCGCTGGCGGAAGTTGCGCAGCCGTTCCACCGAAACCGCGGCTTGCTTCAATCCATCGAAAGTAAAGTTGAGTTGGTTTCTGTATGGGACCGATGCAAGCAGATAGCGAATCGATGACGGCTTATGCCCCTTCAACACCAGATCGCGCAGCGTGTAGAAGTTTCCCAGGCTCTTCGACATCTTTTCCCCTTCTACCAGCAGAAAGCGAACGTGGAACCAGAAACGCGCAAACGTTTTCCCTGTAAGCGACTCGGATTGTGCGATCTCGTTTTCGTGATGGGGAAATACGAGGTCTTCTCCGCCGGCGTGCAGATCGAAGCTCTCGCCCAGTTCTTCCATCGACATCACTGAGCACTCAAGGTGCCAGCCCGGACGTCCCGAGCCAATTGACGTATCCCACGAAGCCTCGCCAGGTTTGGGCGCCTTCCACAGCGCAAAATCGCGCGCGCTGTCTTTGTCATACTCGTCCACATCCACTCGCGCTCCGTCGAGCATTCCGCTGAAATCCCTCTTCGACAGTTTCCCATACTGCGGAAACTTTGCGATGCTGAAATAATACGATCCATCGTCGGTGCGGTACGCGATTCCCTTCTCCACCAACTTGGCCACGAAATCCGCCATCTGCGAAATATGTTCGGTCGCGCGCACGAGCTTTGGCTGCTCAATGCCAATCATGGCTGCATCTTCGAGAAAAGCTTTCTCGTATTTCGAGGTGTACTGCTGAACGTTCACTCCGTCGCGCGCTGCATTGCGGATGATTTTGTCGTCGACGTCGGTGATGTTCATGACTAAACGAACGGTGTAACCCGACTGCCGCAGGAATCGCTGCAGCATGTCGACCGCGACAAAAGTTCTGAAGTTACCGATGTGCCCGTAATCGTAGACGGTTGGGCCGCAGGCATACATGCGAACTTCCTTGTCGCGCAGCGTGCGGAACTCCTCGACCTGCGAGGACATGGTGTTGTAAATGCGTAAGGCCATAGTGATTGTGGCGCGAGCAGACGAACCAATGATTCGACGAGCCAACGATTCGGCGAACCAATGATTCTAGGGGTACAGAAGAAAGAGGGTCAACTGGCGCGGCGGCCAGTTGTGGCCTGCTCCGGCAAGGCGTGGGTGTGCGACCGCAGCCGCCGTTGCACTAGAAAGACATAATGCAGCGCGGAAATTATCGTAAATGCGAAAGTTGCGCGCAAAAAGACCGTGCGCGTAATCAAGATCCACCGGGTCTCCCGAATGGATGACAGCAGCACGAAGAATACAGCGGCAATTTGAGAAAACGTATTCGCCTTGCCAAAGATGCTGGGGCGGAAGTCGCGCAGTCCGGCAATGGCGAACAGCACCGCACTTGCGGCGAGGATGGAAATATCGCGGCTGAAGACCAGCACGGTAAACTTCCACGGAATTTTGTGAAGGATGGAAAGCACAAGAAACATGGTGCTCAGCAACAGCTTGTCGGCGATGGGATCGAGATATTGGCCGAGCAGGGTCTGCTGGTGCAGTTTGCGAGCCAGCAACCCATCGAGCCCGTCGCTGAATCCAGCAACAACGAAAAGCACAAGCGCCCAGAAATAGCGGCCTTCCACTAATTCGATCACGATGAACGGAACGAAAACCATCCGCAGCAGCGTGAGCTGGTTGGGCGCGGTGAATACTTGCGACATTTTCACGCTGCGTCACCAGTTGACTTCTTAGTTCCGGCAGAGCGCAGCAACCCGGCGGGATCGAGGGCAGTCTTGGCCGAGAAGCGCTGCGAAAGTGAAGGCAGGTTTCCGTCGGGAAGATCGAGTTCGATACGCTCGATCCGGTGCATGGGAAAAAAGACGACTGCGGGAGTGAACGACTCGCCGTCTTTCACCATTACCACCAGATCTTCGAAGGACGCCATCTCGACGCCGGACAGGCTGAGGCCTTCCGGAGCCAGAGCCAGAATCATGCCCCAGAATTTGTCCCGGGGATTGCCGAGCGTCACGATTACCATGGCCCCAGGCTGAAAGGGAGCGCGGGCGGGCGCTTTCGCGGAAGAACTATCGTCATCTCGCTCAGAATCTTTCGGCATGGAATGACATAACGATTGTCGCCGTCGCAGACAGAAGTTGCAACTGGCAATCGTGACCCCTCGACCTCAGAGTTGCGGGTTGCCGATCGCAGACGCCAAATCGCGCATGAACTCCGCAGCCCGCGCGCCATCTACCATGCGATGATCGCTTGAGAGCGTCAGAGTGATCATGGGACGGATGGCGGGATGGCCGTCGACCGGCACCACCCGGTTGGCGATGGCTCCGACCGCCAGAATCGCGGCTTGAGGCGGAATGATGATCGCGGTGAAGGCATCGACTCCGTACATACCAAGATTGCTAATGGTGAAAGTGCCGTTGGCAATGTCGGCGGGGCGCAGCTTGCCGCTGCGGGCTCGCTCGGTTAGATCTCGACGCTGAGTCGCGATCTCGCCCAGTTCGACTTTGTCGGCATTGCGAATTACCGGTGCGACCACGCCATCCTCCACTGCCATCGCGAGTCCAACGTTGATTTCGGCATTTTCTCGGACGCCGTTGCCGGTCCAGCTGGCGTTAATACGCGGATGCTTCTGGAGAACGCGCGCAACCAGCGCCACGAGTAAATCCGTGTGAGTCAGTTTCACTTGGTGAGATTGTTCTGTCGAGAGACCGAGCTTCTGCCGCGCTTCGTTCAGTGCTCCGGCATCGACTTCGCGCACAACGAAGAAATGCGGGACGGTCGTCCAGCTCTGCGTGGTGCGCTCGGCCATCAGCCGCGAGATGGGGCTGCCGGCGCCCACTTCAGTGGACGATGCCGCGGGCTTGGACTCTGAGGCGGCGAGAATGTCGGACGCGAGAATTTCTCCGCCAGGGCCCGATCCGCGCACATCGGCGAGATTGACTCCGCGTTCGCTGGCGAGACGCCGCGCCTTTGGGGAAATTTTAATCGCGCTTGCGGATTGAGTAGAGGTCGTTGCAGCTGGAGGTTGATTTGATGGGGCTGCGTTTGAAATGGCTGACGCTGTGGTGGCCGTGGAGGTTTTTCTTCCTGATTCGACCGCGACTTCGTCCACTGGAGGAACTTCTCCGGGTCGTACGATCCACGCGATGGTTCGACCTACGGGTACTTCGGTCCCGGCGTGCACCTTGATGCCGGCGAGGACACCGTCGCCGGGAGATTCGATCTCCATGACGGCTTTGTCGGTTTCGATTTCGAGAAGCGGCTCGCCCTTAGCGACGGACTCGCCTTCTTTCTTCAGCCACGAAATAAGCTTGCCCGTTTCCTGCGCCATTTCGAGCGCGGGCATCACGACACCGATTGCCATAATTGTTTGCCGAGTTTGTTTGCCGTAGTTATTCGCGCAGTCTCAGTCGCCAACACCCACTCGCTCTTGGCGCGCGCTCGCTTCGATCATCTCGCGCACACGCTTGGTGGGCTTCGATTCGGTTTCGCGGATTGCGGGCAGTGGGCCATCTACCGTGAAATAGTGGCGGCCCGCCACCAGAAGTTCTTCGGCGGGAAAGCGCGTGATGATTTCGTGTCCGGTTTCGGTAACCACAATTTCTTCTTCGATGCGAGCGGCGCTCCATCCATCGGTCGAGGGCCAAAACGTTTCGAGCGCGAAGACCATACCCGGCTTGATTTCGCAAGAATGATCGAGCGAGACCAGACGGCTGATCACGGGCTTCTCCCAGATCGCGAGGCCGATGCCGTGGCCATATTGCAGCGCGAAAGCCGCTTCCTCGTTAGGGAAACCAAATTCCTGCGCCTTCGGCCAAACGGCGGCAATTTCTGCGGTGGTGCGGCCGGGGCGCACGAGTTCAATTGCCGCGTCGAGATATTCGCGGCAGCGCTTGTACGCATCGTTCATCGCGTGCGAGGCGTAACCGATGGTGAAGCAACGGTAATAGCAGGTGCGGTAGCCCATGTAGGAATGCAGAATGTCGTAGTACACAGGGTCGCCTGGGCGCAGCACGCGGTCGGAGAAAACATGCGGATGCGGATTGCAGCGCTCGCCTGAAATTGCGTTCACCGCTTCGACGTACTCGGAGCCGAGATCGTAGAGGACTTTGCTCACGAGTCCTACTGCCTGGTTTTCGCTCATGCCCGGCCTCATGGCGCGATAGAGTTCGTCGTATGCGGCGTCGACCATCATCGCGGAAGTGTTCAGTAGAGTGATCTCGTCGCGCGTTTTAATCACCCGCGCTTCTGACATAAGCGCCTGGCCATCGACTACTTTGATTCCTTCTTTCTGCAAAGCAAAGAGCACCGGCAGTTCGATGATGTCGATGCCCACCGGCTCTTTGTGCAGCCCTCGCATCTCGAGTTCGATGCGAATCTTTTTCGCCACATCTTCGGCGCGCCCCATCTCCGGAGTCATCGCGCCGCGCAGTACTGAGATTCCGGCGCGTGAGCGCTCTCCGAGCCACGGGCAATGCAGTTGGTGATGTTTCGCCGCGGACCCGAAATCCCACAAGATTGGTTCGTCATTTTGCGGAAGGAGCGTGAAGCGGTTCGCCTTGTCCTGCGCCCACGTGCCGATGTGGGTCGCGGTGAGGTAGCGCACGTTGTTCATGTCGAAGCACAACAGCGCTCCCATCTCGGATTTCTTCAGCAGGTCTTTGGCGCGATCCAGACGCTCGCGGCGCAAGCGATCGAAGTCAACGCGGTTTTCCCAATCCACCGCCATCGTTCCATATGTAGGCAGAGCCATAGATTCTCCTTAACTCGCATGAAGCCGGCGAGACGCCGGCGCTACACTTCGCATTTAGCCGGCAGGCCCGGCGCTACTTTCCGCACATCGTACGGGCGGCCTCAAACACGGTTTGTTCGGTGGGCACGGTCGCGTCTTCCAAAGGCGGCGAGAACGGAATTGGAACATGCATCGCGCCCATGCGTTTTACCGGTGCGTCCAGATCGTAGAATGCGCCGGTCGCGACCACAGACGCAAGTTCCGCGGTGACGCCGTAGCGTTCGTAACCTTCATCGAGAACGATCACCCGCGAAGTTTTTTTTGCAGAGTCAATCAGAGTTTTTTCGTCGAGCGGCCACATGGTGCGCGGGTCGACGACTTCGGCGCTGATTCCAATTTCTTCCAGCAACGTCGCTGCGCCCAATGCTATCTGCACCATGCTGCTGGTCGCGATCAGAGTGATGTCTTCACCGACGCGTTTCACATCTGCTACGCCGAGCGGGACGGTGTAATCCTCCGCTGGTACCGGACCTTTCAGTTTGTACATCATCTTGTCTTCGAAGAAGACAACGGGATTCTCGTCACGAATCGCCGCCTTGAGCAGTCCCTTGGCGTCATATGGCGTCGATGGAAGAACCACCTTCAGACCGGGAACATGGCAGAACCAGGCGTGCAGCGATTGCGAATGTTGGGCGGCGGAACGGCGAGTCGCTCCCATGGTGGTGCGCATCACCATCGGCACTCTCCACTTTCCACCGGACATGTAGTGGACTTTTGCGGCCTGGTTGACCATCTGATCCATGGTTAAAGTAACGAAGTCGCCAAACATGATGTCGACCACTGGACGCATTCCAGTCATCGCGGCGCCGACGGCGAGGCCGGTGAAACCGGCTTCGGAAATCGGAGTGTCGAGCACTCGCTCTTTGCCGAATTCTTCGAGCAGGCCAGTGAGAACTTTAAAAGGCGTTCCGGCTTCGGCGACATCTTCACCCAGAATGAAGACTGTGGAATCGCGGCGCATTTCTTCCGCCAGCGCTTCGCGAATTGCCTGTGCGAATGTAATTTCACGATCGGCTTGCGCGTGAGTGGCGTCAGGCATACACGTCCTCGCCCACTTCATCGACAGCCGGGTATGGCGCTGCCACGGCGAAGTCGACAGCTTTCTTCATTTCAGCCTCAAGGTCAGACTGCATTCGATCTAGCGACGCTGCATCAGAGAACTTCTGCTCTACCAGCCACTTGCCGAAGTTCGCGATGGGATCCCGCTCCGTTTTCCAAATTTGTTCTTCCTGCTTGGGGCGGTAATATTCGCGGTTGATGTCACCGACGTGATGTCCGTGGTAGCGATACGTATTACAAACCAGAAACCCGGGGCCATCGCCTCGGCGGGCGCGATCTACCAAGCGCTGCGCGACGGCATAGACTGCGCGCACGTCCTGCCCATCGACGCTGGCGGCTTCCAGGCCGAAGGCTGTCGCCCGCGCAAGAATATCTCCCGCGGTGGTCTCGGTGTAATGCGTATATTCCGTGTAGAGATTGTTCTCGCAGACATAGATCACAGGCAGCTTGAACAGCTGCGCGAGGTTCATCACTTCATAGAGAACGCCCTGGCCGAGCGCGCCTTCCCCGAAAAAACATACTGCCACACGGCCGTTACCCAAAGAGCGCGCTGAAAACGCGGCTCCCGTGGCGATGCCGGCGCTGCCGCACACGATTGCATTCGCGCCCAGATTGCCGGTGGCCGGGTCTGCAATGTGCATGGAACCGCCCTTGCCCTTGCAATACCCGGCTTTTTTGCCCAGCAGTTCGGCGAACATTAAATCGGGGGAGGCACCTTTCGCCAAACAATGTCCATGGCCGCGATGCGTGCTGGTAATGTAATCGGTTTGCTCGAGCGCTTCGCATACTCCGACTGCGACCGCTTCTTCGCCGATGTAGAGATGAGCGAGGCCCGGCATCAATGCGCGCGTGTAAAGTTCGTTGACCTGCGCTTCGAATTGGCGAATGGCAACCATCTGCCGGTACATGTGGAGCAGCAGATCGGTCTTTTCTGAAATTTCGTTTGGCTGAGCGGCAGTCGTCATTTTTGTACTCCTGACATCCGCGCCAACACGTCGAACACGACGGCGAAGTCTTGCTTCTCCCAGCCCATACCGCGAGCTGCCGTGAGGAACTCATTGCTGATCGAAGTGGTAGGAACGGGAACATTCAGCTTGCGGCCCAACTCCATCGCCAGCAGCATATCTTTCTGCATCATGTTGACGTCGAACCACGCTTCTTCCGGCTGCTGCAGAACGAAAGGACCGCGGTACACGATCATGGGCGAAGCGATGGCGCTATTCACCATCACATCTACGGCAACTTCGCGCGCAATCCCGCTCTTCTCGGCCAGCAACACTCCTTCGCAAAACGCCATCATCTGAACTGCCAACTGCAGATTTACTGCGATCTTCATCGACAGCGCCACACCGTTGTCGCCCACATGCGTCACCTTTGGACCGATATCAAGCAGCAGCGGCTTCAGGCGCTCGAAAGTTTCCTTGCGTCCGCCGACCATCACCGAGAGTTTGCCTTGCTGCAACGTGATGACACTGCCTGAAACCGGGGCGTCGATCATGTCGGCGCCCTTCTCGCGAACTTTCGCTGCGAGCGCGCGGCTCACTTCCGGGCT
>Ga0116117_1000491_pt1 | contig 10329 bp, 10 predicted proteins | sample June2015DPH_11_1_FD_89790 | JGI IMG/M metagenome (GOLD analysis project Ga0116117, IMG submission 89790) | Peatland microbial communities from SPRUCE experiment site at the Marcell Experimental Forest, Minnesota, USA - June2015DPH_11_10 | ecosystem: Environmental > Terrestrial > Soil > Wetlands... | reverse complement strand
GACCACCACATCGGGCTTTTCATCCCCGTTCACATCAGCGACTGCCTCCCACTCGGAAATCCCGCCGGTGCCGGTAACCAAAGCAGGCGCAAAGTTTAATCCCGAGGCTTGCGATGACTGGCTCCGACGTGTACCCGGCTCATATCCATGGCGATGTCGCGCGGAAGGTAACCCACGCGATGTGCGAAAAAAATTCGGATTGATAGGAGGTTCATCGACGGATGGGAAAGGGTTGGACTGCGCCAGCACCATTGTGCTAACGAAAATTACGAACAGGCAGACGAAGCGAAGTGGCTTCATGGCGTGCTCCAGTGGATAACTCTACGAATGGTCGATTGAACTGCGACGAATACGCCCTGGGGAAGGCGTGTAAATGCTGCTCCTCCGTGACAAAAGTGTCAAGGGTAAAGAACCTTGCCCAACTTAATCGTGATTTACAGCTCAATGTCAGTGTGATAGAGTCCGTCCCGAAAAGAGGAAGGCATGGAAATCACAGGCTTTATTAGCCGCAGCTTGTCACTTTGGCGCTCGATGGCTTTTTATTCTATAGGGACGCTTTTGTTTTTCGGAACGCAGGTGGCCTATTCGCAATCGAGTCTTGAGAGTGATGTGGACAATGCGCGCATTATTGAAATGACTCATAAGAACCTCGGGGATGACGTGATCATTGCCAGGATAAAGGCGAGTGCAACAAAGTTTGACCTGACCGATGATGACCTCGCCAACCTCAAAAAAGCGGGTGTATCCGATTCCGTTGTGGCCGCCATGATTCAGTCAACCCAGTTGACGAGTCCTAAAGTCACGATTGACGGGAACCCCGTCGAGGTCCGCACCATTGGCGAGCAGAAGGTCGGCGGGAGGCTCGGGCACGCTGTTACCCTACACATCAAGTCCGTCAAGAACAAGGCATACTTGCAAGGCCAACACGCTTCGGTAATCGCCTCCCGGAAGACGGTCATTGATATTCAGCTTCCCGCTAACGACAATATCGACAACTACATCATTGTCGAGATGGACGACAAAGGAGACCGGAGAGAAATCGAGATGGGCTCTATTGGCGGAACTGTGGGGGAAAAGGTTGGGATTCGCGCCGACAGAATCGTGCGCACTTCTGCAACTCCGGTTGGAGGCCGTCGTTTCAGAATTTCGCCAGTAAAAGAATTGAAAAAGGGTGAGTACATTCTGTACTCAGTTGGATCCGCCGATTTCCCTCATGGCGTGTATGGGCAGGGCTATGATTTCACAGTTCACTGATTGGCGACGATGAGAACAAGGCGAGTTTGCTTTACAACCCGTTTTGGGCTGTTTGCGTTTGGGACCCTGATCGCCCTCACGCCGGTTTGCTCCTGGTGTCAGGCAATGGAGGATGAAAAAGCTGTTACAGTCCTCCTGGCTGACGGGACGCGGATCCACCTTGTTCTAATGGACGATTTGCAGGGCAAGAAGCTACAGGCCAAGCAGAAGGTTCATTTCAAGGTGCGTGAGGATCTCGTCGTTGGTTCCAAGCTCATTGTGAAAACAGGCACCGAGGCAATTGGACACATAGACTCGATATCAAAGAGCGGTCTCTTGGGAAAATCAGGTAGGCTTGTGTTGCAGCTGGATTATGTGGACACCGTCTCAGGTGCAAAGATCCCCTTGCGAGGTGAAACTGGAGTTAGTGGAGGAAAGGGTGGTGCGCTCACCTGGGTATCGGCCCTCTGGTACGGTCCAGACGCAAGCATCGCGGTAGGAACGATCATGAATGCCTATGTTAACCAAGATCAAAAGATACCGATCCCTTAGAAGCAGGTTCCTTGTCATGCCCCTGCCCACAACCACTAGGTTTCGACCAACCTCAAGATTGCAATTTGCAGCGCGTTGAAAACCAAGCGCTTGCAGAGGGGGATGTAACAGGGGTTTTGGGCGAGCGCTAGGTATCTGACACGGGCTCTTAACCTCTTAACCGTGCATCTTCATAAGGGTAACGATGGCTTCCCGACTGGCCTCATCATCCGATACGCTCACATACCGCATGGTGCTGGTGATGCTGGCATGACCCACGAACGCACCAACCTTAGCAAGATTCATGTCGTGACGAATCAGCTCCGTGCAGGTTGTGTGTTTCAAAACGTGGGGATGTCGCTTGTGCTCCGGTAGGCAGCATTCCTCAGCAGTCGCGCGGTACACGCGATAGAACTGTGTGGCACTCATGCACCCTCCCTTCTGCGACGGGAACAACGCGTCGCCTGCATCTGTGGGGCGCACTGCCAACCATTCCTTCATTGCCTTCACTTCGTCTAGCAGTGGTTGTCCACGATGCGGCACCAGTTGATGTAGCGTCGTGCGGCTGCCTTTCAGCCGCTTGATGGTCAGATGGCCGTCTGCCAGATCGGATATTTTCAACTGACACACTTCGGTTGCTCGCAATCCGTGACTGAAAGCAGTGAGTATCATCGCCCAGTTCCGCAAGCTGAGCTTCGCCATCTCCTGCAAGTCGTAAAAGTTCACCGGATCGTAGTCGACGCAGTATCCCGCGGACTCATCCGGCGCGTCTGGAGTACACCATTTCGGATCGAACAGCGTAGTGCCGAGCTTGCGGTATTCATAGAACGGCCAGGTTTCTTTGACTTCGTTGACGACACCGTCGCAGACGAGTCCGGCATCGTTGTGCCCAGACCTTGATAAGCGTTGGGGACCTTGGATCATGGCTGTACCGGGAGGTGCGCTGTTTCTGCTCGGCGTCGGGCGCTTTGTCCTCAGGCATCGTTTTAGTTTCACCGACGCGCTTAATTGCTGTCTCACAGTGCTTCCAGCGGCCCTGTTGCTTCTTGTCCTTGCTTACGTCATTCAACACGCAAAGTTGGTATCGATTATTCCGCTTTTTGCCGCCGGACTGCTGGCCTTCTCCTCCCCCGTTTTCGACGTTGCGCTCGGGATGACATTGATCGGAGCCGTGGTGGGACCCGCACTCAGGGATTGGAAAAGGAAACCAGTTTCTGGAACGGCTGATGGCGACACCGCCTGATAGCCCATCGCCATTTTCAATCTGCAGGGGAAGTAGTCTGGAGTTGAGCAGCACTTGGGGGAGATCGACATACGTCCCACGACTCAAAGGAGTCTGGGGCGTTTTGTTTTGGGCCCTTGTGCCTCCACCAATGAATATCCACTCGGCAGGTTTCTTTGCGCCCGCTGGTTGCCGCATTCGGATTGGTGCGCCCAATGACAAGAGGAACTTGCCGTCCCTATTTCGTGACCTTCCCGCTCGGAATTATGCCTTTGACAAACCCAAAGGAGCAGTCGCATAATCCGCTGTCGGAGGAATTTATGCGAAACGTCGCGCTATGCACTCTGTTTATTGCGGCAGTATCTTTCGGCCAGCAGCCGAGCAAGAGCATTTCCGCTGCTCCCTCTGTGGATCACTCCTGCGCTCGTTACCAAATATTTTTCGGCCCTCACGCGAGAGCTGACCAATACCTAGTGGACACCACGACGGGACGCATCTGGCAGAAGACTTCCTATACTGATCTGGTAGGAGAGCCAGAAGTATGGCTGCCACTCACGCGAGTTGACAATGACGCTGACTTCAACGCGTGGGTGAAAAAGCAGACCGTGAAACCAAAGGCGGAATAGCTACTTGGATTTGTTTTTCTTCTGTTTCGGTACTCTCGCAGGGGGTTTGACCTTGAGCACATCCGCTATGACTTCCTTGAATGGGAGCGGGATGTGCGGGATTGGCTTGGAGTTCGTTGTTCTCTTCGGCCTGCTCTGCCTGTGGTCGGCAATCATCGTAAGGTTCTCATCGCTACATTACCACTTTTCGAGATCGAAGCGACGAACGGCCCTTCGTTGTTGCTGCACAGGTTTCGCATTTTGACCCGAGCCTTAACCAACAATTGCCCGACATCGCCCACCTCGCTAGATGTGAAAACGAACTGGCGAATCTTGTGCCGCTTGATCATTTCGCATTCGAGAGTTCGAGTACGCTGCTTTTGATCCGCTGTGACCAGAATCCATCGGTGTTTGCCTACTTTCTTGAGCAATTCTGTATCCGGCGTTGATCCGACAAAGTAGTCCCTGTGGCGCTTGTACCGGATTCCATTCTGCCGAAGCACGGCGGCGACAGCGTCGTAATCTATGTTGTGGCAGAGATATAAAGTAAAGCCCTTAAGCCGCTTTTTCGAGTTCGAGCGCTTCTTCGATCTCTGCCTCGGATCTACCATAATCGGCTGCCAATTGTGGAACGGAGGCCCCACCCTTTTTGCGGCTGAGCAAGAACGCCGTAGAGATTCTGGAATTTACCAATACGGGCATTCCAAAAGAAACGTTTGGATCAATCACGACAGGTCTGGGAGCCGTTGTGGGTGTTTGCATGTGCTGTTTACTGGTGAACGGAAACAAAATCTTAGCCATTCCCTCAGTGTTACGTTCAACCCTTTTCAGGAATGGATTCAGGATTTCCTTGAAACCTTGTTGACCATGAGATGCCAGCTTAATCAGCGGTTCATCATTGTTGGCCATATAAACGGTATCTCCCAACGTACTTAGTTGGCAGTCAGCCAGGGGATACTTGGATTTGTTCCTCAGCCGCAGGTCTTCGACCGAACGCCTGATTGCCTGCAAGCTGATGCCGTGGGTGTTGCGTAGACCTTCCAATACGAAGCACTCAACGAGATTCTTGAAGCTGAGCAGAATTGGCCGACGACTATAGACTGTCGTCAATGGCGCGAGATTTGCCTCTCCGACGACCCAATAGTGCATCGTGCTGAGCGGAACATGCAGCCAGCGTCCTGCTTCCTCAATCGTGTAATTGGGAAGCTCCCACGGATTGATTTTGCGTTTTCCCACGGCCATTTGATGCGCCGCAGAAGTATAGCGGAAATCCCGCCTAGGGGTACGGCACGGAAGTGGTGTTACGAAAATGGAACGTGGGGCTGGCATACCTCTACCTCCTCGTGTAAGATCAAATACACGACGAGGGCAGAGATGCCCTTGGTAGGACAATTAAAAGAGTCACCCTCGTTTCATCTTGGCGGAGGACGCGAGAGCGATTCCAGCACTCTATTCAGCGGCCCAATGTGGCCGCTTTACTTTTTAGTTCACGCTTTTTGAGTCCCGCAACATCAGCCGCTTTCCATTCACGCCACTGAGCGCCAGCAATGTGCGATCTCCGTCTTTCTCCTTGCGGGAGTTGTATCGAAAATCGAACTCACTCAGGTAGCGATGCAGGTGCTGCTTCCCAACGTGGTGGTACACGCCGTTGATGCCGCGTTTCAATGTGGCGAAATATCCTTCGATAGAGTTCGTGCTGATGCACACGCCGTTTTCATACCGCACGTACTCTTTTGCTGTGTGATTCACCCTGTCATGCTTGCGGCCAGCCAGAGCGCCGGCAAGCACGCTAGAGGTGTCGGTCATAATGTGGGCATCCTCTGCGACCATTTGCTCTACCATTGGCCGCAAGTTTTCTGCCGTCACTTTCGGCATGTGGCGAGACTGCACGCGCCCATCCCGCTGTAGAACGGACACCACGGGCGCTTTGCCTGCGAATAAGCCAAGACTATCCTGACCACGCTGTCCCGGTTTGAACGCAAGCGGAATGTGGGTTCTACGCTTGCCGCCCACATACGTCTCATCAATTTCGATTACTCCCGTGAGCTTCGATGACAAAGGTTCTTGGCTCATCGTGTAGCGAATCCGATGAGCCATGAACCATGCACTCCTGTACGTCACCTTGAGCATTCTGTGAAGCTGGTGGGCGCTCATGCCCTTCTTGCTGGCACAGAGTAGGTGATAGGCCAGCAGCCACTTGCTCAAGGGGATATGGGAATCCTCGAAGATCGTTCCCACGGTAACGGTGAACTGCTCACGGCATCCGCCACACTTCCACACGCCCTTGCGAACGTGCGTGCCTTTCTTGGATGGCTTAGGCTCCAGACGGTAGGCGTTGTTTATTTCGCCACACTTCGAGCAGACGGGGCCATGGGGCCAGCGCAGTTTTTCTAGGAACTCCCGAGCCTTATCTTCGTCGCTAAAGTGTTGGGCCAAGGAGACTAGGTTGAGTTCACCGTTTTCCATGCGTAAACATTAGCGAAAAACGCATGGGTTTGTCAAGTGCATAATTCCGTAAAAACTGCTTGACACCGCCGACATTGTCAGAGATGTCGATTTTGGATGCGAGGAAAGCAGCAACAATCGAATGGAGCTACTTGCTTTGGAAGTTATCGTAGTGATAGGTAGCGACCGCTTGTGGTTTCTCGTGGCATGCAGACATAAGGACAATGGACGCGGCCACCAGCATCAACATTGTGAACGAGCGGAGCGTTTGACGATGTCCTGGCATGATAAATCCTCCTTACGACCTCTGCATTCCTGGGCCCTGATGCAAATCGTCTCCACGATTGGGACAACGGCGTGTATTACTCAGGCAAGTCAAGTCACCATCGAATCACGACAATGCTCACCTTATGAGATCCCTTGAGGCTATGGCCTTAGAAGAAGGTCTCTTTTTTCCCCTTAAGAACGACCTCCTAAGTCTCTCTCCTAACATAGTGACCTAACCTTCCCGTTTCACACATTTCGTCGGCATTCTCTGGTCTTCTGTTCCCTCCGGGTTGGGGCCATGTGTCCTGAACATGGGCAAACCGTGAAGGCGGTCGTTTCTTGCTTTTTGATTCGAGACACGCGTGGGTAACTCACGCGTGATCACCAGTCGTAAGCTGTCCAGAAACGGACTTGGAGGAGATCGAAAGATCGACAGATGATGTCCTCGAAGCCAACTTCTTGGGCGTCAACGAGAGCGCTTGGTCCACCAAGCGCGCTTGCCCAAGGGACCAAATTCGCAAACATATCATAAGTTGTAACGAAACTGCCCTTCGGTTCACTACCTATCAAGGGTGTCAGGTCAGCAGCACTCATCCGAGTCATTTCTGAGGGGAGATGTCATATGAGCATCACCTACCCACTTCGGATCCACCGGATGTACAACCTGCTTTTGCTCATTGCTTTCTCAACCCTGTGTTTGATAACTCGCACGCTGTGTGGGCAAACGACCATTAGTGGGATCAACTGGTTTCCCATCGGTCCGGCCGACATTTCTAATGGCCAGACCTACGGGAGCGGTCGTGTAAGTGTCAGTGGCCGTGCCACCGCGATCGCGGTCAATCCCAAAAATCCTAACGATGTCTGGCTGGGGACAGCCTCGGGTGGCGTGTGGCATTCCACGAATGGCGGAGTGAACTGGTTGCCCATGTCGGACAACGAACCGTCGCTCGCCATCGGGGCCATTACCCTGGACGGCTGCGATGCAAATCAGTGCGCCATCATCTATGTGGGTACCGGCGAAAACAGCATCCGTCGCGATACCTACTATGGCATGGGCTTGCTGATTGGGCAGACTTCGGGTGGAGAGATCCCACAATTCGGGTGGAACCTGGTTGGAGGCGATATCTTCAAATTTGCCTCGATCAACAATGTGGTCCTGGATCCCACTACGACGGCGAGCAACAAGACCATTTACGTGACGCTTTCCAGCGGCGTAACCGCGTCCGCAACCGAATCAACCGTCACCGCACCGCCGCCTCCGCAAGGTTATGGAATTTACAAGTCAACCAATGGCGGAATCAACTGGAACCCGCTTAGCGTGCCTGGAGCGGCCGGGGCGAAGCCCACCGATCTTGAGATGGATCCCACCAGCAACACGACTCTATACGCGGGATTTTTGGGGCTCGGTGTGTTCAAGACCACCGACGGAGGATCGAGTTGGTGTCCCCTCAATCCCGGAATAGCCCTGCCACCCGGGTGCAGTGCGGCGACCGGGCTGCCCAACCCCACTACGAACACGTTTGATCACGTGCAAATTGCCATCTACAGGCCGAGTGCGGCGAGCCCTGCAACACTTTACGTTCTGCAAGGGAACTGCACGAGCCAAATCGTCGATGCCTGCCCAGCCACCGTTTATAAGTCCATCGACGGCGGAAACACCTGGACTCAACCCACGGCAACTCTCAGTTGCGGAGGCTCAGAGGGTTTCATTTACAGCCGCTATACGCACGCGCTCACGATCAATCCCGCCAACCCTTCGACTCTGTTCGTCGGCGGAGTATATCTGTTTCAATCGACCGACAATGGGAACACGTTTTGTGACGTAGGCACGAACGAATTGCATCCTGATCACCACTCCGTGGTGTTTGCCGACCCGTCGAATCTCTTGCGGATGTATGACGCTTCCGACGGCGGTTTTGCATTTACTGCGGATGGCGGAAATACCTGGACGAGCGGAAATAGCGACCTGCAGATCTCCGAATTTCAATCGATAGCATCTTCCGCGCTGACGCCCCGGGCTTTTGGGGGAACCCAGGACAACGGCGCTGAACTTTGGCTTGGCACGCGCATCTGGGACCACCGGATGGATGGCGACTCCGGTTTCACAATCCTGGACCGCGACAATGTGATGAATCTTTTCTCCAGCAACTATTACCTCTCGCCCGCCATGTCTACTGACGGCGGATCTCTGGCAGGGTGGAACTACAACTCAAGCGGAATCAACGGCAGCGATCCTGCGGCCTTCTATCCACCCTTCGTCGAAGCGCCATCCGGCGCCCATAACGTTTACTTTGGCACGAATGCGCTGTATCAAAGTCCCAACACAGGCTTATCGTGGACGGCCGTAAGTCCTGCGTTGGGTGGCACCACCACGATCTTTCCCGACATCACCACCACGAACGTGATCACCGCGATTGCGGTCGCTCCCACAAACGCGAATCGGATCTATGTGGGATATTACGACGGCGAAATCTTCGTCACGAACGCACCCTGCCCTACCACGGCCTGCTGGACGGCGATAGGCGGAACTGCGAAAGGTCTTCCCAGTGCACCCGTCACGCGCATTGCCGTTGATCCCGGAAATGCCGATACAGCTTACGCGACATTTTCGGGGTTCTCCCGCGGTGCCCATGTATTTGCGACGACCAACGCCGGCGGTTCATGGTCACCAGCAAATTCCGGGCTCCCTAGCATCCCGACGAACACGATCACAATGGAAACCAGCAACATACTTTGGGTGGGCACGGATGATGGTGTGTACCGAAGCAGCAACAAAGGCGGCAGTTGGAGCCGTTACGGCAGTGGGCTGCCCTACGCTCCGGTCTATGAAATCACCATCGATAGCACGCGCGGCCGGCTCTACGCAGGCACACATGGACGCGGCACATTCATCCTCACGCAGCCTTTTCTCAGCAACTTCGAGGGATGGGTCAATAACGACATCTGGGATATTCCGGTCTACGGCACTGGTTTCGCGGGCAGCTTAACCAATCCTCCAGGGTCGGCTTGCACGATGCAACTCATCCAGAGAAATGGCCAGGTCTGTGCGAGTTCTACGACCGACGCGATGGGCGGAACTATAAGTTTCGATAACTCTGGAGAGCTGGTGACGAGCAAAAGCAGCTACTACGATGGTAAGCCCGTGGCCTGGGGTTGCTTCAACGGAAGCTGCATTCAGGGCAAGACCATCGCGCAATGCAATCCGTCGAGCAATCCCATCACCAGTGTGGTGGTTTCCTGCGGCACTCAAGTGGGTATCGATCACATTCTTGGCTGTCCTGCTCAGGCTAATCCTCCTAGCACGATTCTAGGACTTTCGGGCGCAGGAGCTGGGGGTGCTGGAGCAGGTGCAGGCGGTGGCGGAGGTGGAGCACCGGCTCCTAGTGGCGGCAATGCCGCGCCAGCGGCGTTTGACTTGATCCCCAGTGTTCAAGGAAGAAACGGCGTGCAGGTGCTGTGTACCGCTAACGTCGTGCTCCCGGCAGGCGACAGCCAATTGAACGGACTGCTGAAAACCCGCGATGCCGTCAACGGAAGTCCTTCCTGTCAGCAGAATTCGGTGACGGCGGTAGTGCGGGGCGTGCCGCCAGAAAAAAAATTGCTGGAAGACTTGCTGGTCAGCCCGCCGCGGTTGGCGCTTCACGCTTCCAGCGCCATCGGGGGACAACTATTCACAGTATTGCGCACTTCGCCGGGCTCGGCGACCGGGGAATGCTTTGATGTAAACGGAATCGGTTCTCCTTTGCAAGACCAAGTCGCGGTCATGAAAGTCGATCTTGAGACATCGCCAGGTGGAGCGGCTGGAGGCAATCTCACACTACTGGAGCGCTCGAGTCTCGGTTCGTGCTTCACCAAAATAAAGACGGATTCAGGAGAGAGCGCGGCACAAATTGCGGCCGCGATGGCAACCGCTATTCAGGCTCCGGGCGTACCCGGACCTTCCGCCTGCCCGGCAATGCAAAATCCTCGCGACATCGTCGCTGACGGAACCTCAGTTGTCAGTGTGCTGGCCTCGGAGCTACAGGT
>Ga0116117_1000485_pt1 | contig 10438 bp, 8 predicted proteins | sample June2015DPH_11_1_FD_89790 | JGI IMG/M metagenome (GOLD analysis project Ga0116117, IMG submission 89790) | Peatland microbial communities from SPRUCE experiment site at the Marcell Experimental Forest, Minnesota, USA - June2015DPH_11_10 | ecosystem: Environmental > Terrestrial > Soil > Wetlands >... | reverse complement strand
CGAATCGCTTGTTGCATGTACCGGTGCTCTCATCCATGGCAAGCAGGCCCTTGCTGTCTGCAACAAGTGCCTGCGCTGTGTCTCGGAGGGTGTTAGAGTTCATTGCTGCCTGCTGTTGACTGGAATGTGATTCGCACCAACTGGTTTCCTTAACGACAGATTCGATAATTGTGAGGCTAATCGCTCAAAGAAAGTGGATGCCTGAGGCGCAGAGTATGCTCCCGAGCCCGCCATAAGTACTATCCGTGACAACGCGACGAAGAATCCGGTCAATTGTGAACAGGTATTAGCCAATCGACTGCTGATGGATACTCCAACTCCGGTTCGACAAGCACCGAAGTGCATCTTGGCATGAGAATGCGAAGCATTTTCCGAAAAAAGGTTCGTGAGTCAAGCGAATCGGGTTCTTCTCTTCAGAGTCGGGCATACGTCGGATTAGGCCAAAAGAGATCAGTTTGGCGGATCTGCACATGGGATGCTGAGAGTGTCTACGAAGAAGCTCCCGACCGGAGCCCTGCACGATTCAAAACCGTGGGTCTAGACAGAGCCCTAAAAAGAGCGAGGGCCTATTGAGTTAAGAGGAGGTTTGATGACAACGGCTAGGAAATGTGAATGCAAGGCTTGCAACTGTTCGGCTCCGAGCGGAAGAACACACTGCAGCGATACATATGCAGATGCTAAGGCGCCAAAAGGAACTTGCCAATGCAAGCACCCGGAACGCAAGGCGTCAGGTCTCAAGATGTAGGCTTGCTTGCCCCTTAATACAACTACGTGCGTCGCAACTTCGCACTGAGTCTCCAAATTGAATTGTGAAAGGCAAACCGTACGCCATGACTCCCTCTTTAACACTCACAACAGTTGTCGCTCCGCCTGCACTGGATGAGCTGTGCATCAACACGCTGCGTTTCCTGGCCGTCGACATGGTGCAAAAGGCCAACTCCGGCCATCCTGGTCTACCGATGGGGTCGGCTGCCATGGCGTACACGCTCTGGGATCGATCACTCAAGTTCAATCCGAGCGATCCCGCCTGGCCGGACCGAGACCGCTTTGTTCTGTCGGCCGGGCATGGATGCGCGCTGCTCTATGCGTTGCTTCACGTTACAGGTTTCGATTTGCCGCTTGAAGAATTGAAGAGATTTCGCCAATGGGGAAGCCGCACTCCGGGGCATCCTGAATACGGCAAGACTCCGGGAGTCGAAGCCACGACGGGACCGTTGGGACAAGGTCTGGCAAATGGCGTCGGCATGGCGATTGCCGAGGTTGCGCTCGCGGCACGGTTCAACCGCCCGCAGCACCAGATAGTGGACCATTTTACGTACGTTCTGGTCAGCGACGGCGACCTGGAGGAAGGAATCTCTTCCGAAGCCGGATCGATTGCTGGTCATCAGCATTTGGGCAAGCTCATTGTTCTCTATGCCGACAACCACATCACAATTGAAGGGAGCACGGAGCTGACATTCACCGAAAATCGCTTGGCGCGATTCGCCGCCTTCGGCTGGCATGTGCAAAGGGTGGAACAGAGCAATGACGTCGAAGCGGTTGAACTTGCGCTTAAGAATGCCCGTGAGGAGACTGAACGGCCATCGATGATTGCAGTGCGCACTCATCTGGGCTTTGGCAGTCCGCACAATCAAGATACTGCGGCCGCTCACGGCGAGGCGCTCGGAGTGGAAGAGGTTCGCCTCACCAAGGAAGGCCTGGGCTGGCCGGTTGAACCTTCCTTTTACATACCAGAAGATGCGTTGAAACATTTTCGGCAGGCAACGACGCGAGGGCATGCCGCGCAGGCAGAATGGGAGTCCCGGTACAAGGCGTATAGGAACCAATTCTCCGACTTGGCAGCCGAGTTTCAACGAGTAATCGACAGGCGTTTGCCCGAAGATTGGGGCGTAGCCCTTCCAGAATTCTCCGCAGCCGACGGGCCAATGGCAACCCGTGTCGCTTCAGGAAAGGTCATTGAGCTTCTCGGCACGCGTCTGCCAGAGATGATGGGTGGCTCCGCCGATCTTGGACCGAGCACGCACACAAATATTGATGGAGCTGGCAGCTTCGAGCCGGAAGATTGGGCCGGGCGCAATATGCACTTCGGCATTCGCGAGAATGCGATGGGCGCCATCTTGAACGGTATGGCTCTGCATCGCGGCCTTATTCCCTACGGTGGCACATTCTTCGTCTTCAGCGACTACATGCGCCCGCCCATGCGCCTTGCGGCCATGAACGCACTGCCGGTGATTTATATCTTCACTCACGACAGCATCGGCATGGGCGAGGACGGCCCGACCCATCAGCCTGTGGAGCAACTGGTCGGCTTGCGATCAATCCCTGGTATGGTTGTCCTCCGGCCGGCAGACGCCAACGAGACCGTGGCCGCATGGCGTGTGGCAGTTGGAAGGAACCAGGGACCCGTTGCTCTGGTCCTGACACGTCAGGGGCTCCCTGTCTTCGACTTGGGTTCCTTCCCCGGGATTCCTGCTGGAGTTCCGCTGGGCGGTTATATCCTCGCCGATTCTCCGACAACCGGACGTCCGGACATCATCCTTATCGCTTCAGGATCGGAAGTGCATCTGGCGTTGGAGGCTCGCGACCGGCTCGCGACTGGGGGCGTGCATGCAAGAGTGGTGAGCATGCCGAGCACGAACCTCTTCGCGTCACAATCGGACGATTACCGGGAATTGATCTTGCCGGCCTATGTTCCGCTCTTGGTGATTGAGGCTGGTTCTCCTGTGGGATGGAAGTCTTTTGTGGGCCCTAAGATCGCCGTGATTGGGATTGATACCTTCGGCTCATCGGCTCCCGGGGCAGTCGTGATGGAACACTACGGCTTCACAGTGGAGAACGTCTGCAGACAGGCTCATCATGTGCTCGACCAACTCAAGGAGAAAGCATCGTGCGTGTAGGGATTGCGTCGGACCACGGAGGATTCGCTCTGAAAGAGCAGATCGCGGTTCGGCTGCGTGGTGCTGCCCATGAGGTCGTTGACTTCGGTGCGACTCAACCTAACCCCGGAGACGATTATCCGGATTACGTTATTCCACTGGCCAGAGCCGTAGCCGCTGGCACGGTCGATCGCGGAGTGGCACTCTGCGGGAGCGGCGTGGGCGCATCCATCTGCGCCAACAAAGTTGCCGGCGTGCGCGCCGGGCTCATTCACGACGTGTTCTCTGCTCACCAGGGCGTTGAGGACGACGACATGAATGTCTTTTCGCTCGGCGGACAGGTGATCGGACCGGCACTGGCCTGGGAGTTGATTGAGACGTTTCTGAAGGCACGCTTCAGCCGAGCACCACGACACCAGCGCAGAGTGGATAAAGTGCGGGCATTGGAGATGCATCCCATTGGAGATTTGAAAAACGATTGAGGAGAGGCGACATGAACGCAACTACGCAGAGACTGCAGGGAATTGGCCAGAGCCTTTGGCTCGATAACATCACACATCGTCTGCTCGCAAGCGGTACACTGCTGAGCTATATTCGTGAGCTTTCAGTTACGGGACTGACGTCAAATCCTACCATCTTCGATCACGCGATCAAGAACAGCAACGACTACGATGATGTCATCCGGCGGAAACTGGATGAAGGCAGGTCTGGCGAGGAGCTGTTCTTCGAGTTAGCGCTCGAGGACCTGAGGCAGGCCGCCGATCTCTTCCTGCCTGTCTACGACCGGAGCGACGGCGTGGATGGCTGGGTATCCCTGGAAGTTTCACCCCTGCTGGCGCACAACACGGCTGGCACGCTTGCCGCGGCCAGGGCTCTCCACAACCGTGCGGAACGGCCTAATCTCTTCATCAAGATTCCCGGTACCAGCGAGGGTCTTCCCGCCATTGAGGAAGCGATCTTCCGAGGTGTGCCCGTCAATGTAACTCTGCTGTTCTCGGGCTGCCAATATGTGGCGGCAGCTGAAGCCTACTTGCGTGGGATCGAACGGCGCATCGCCGCCGGACTGAATCCCGACATTGGCTCTGTGGCTTCGCTCTTTGTCAGCCGTTGGGACGTGGCAGTGGCGGAAAAGGTGCCGGAGCCTCTGCGCAACCAGCTTGGGATCGCGATAGCCAGAGATGCCTATGTAAGGTGCCGCACCCTGCTTGATTCACAACGGTGGCAGCGCATCTTGAACGAAGGAGCGCGCCCCCAGCGCCTTCTCTGGGCCAGCACAGGGACGAAGGATCCCAACGCATCCGACATCTTGTATGTCGAAGCCCTTGCTTTGCCAGCCACCATCAACACCATGCCCGAGGCCACGCTGAAGGCCCTCGCCGCCCGTCAAGAGTTCGGTGAAGCCTTACCTTCAAACCCAAGCGAGATATTGGCAGAGTTCGCAAAGGCGGGTATCGACACGGACGCGGTCGCTGCCCGGTTGCTCGGAGAAGGCATCGCATCGTTTGGAAAATCATGGAACGATCTATTGGATTGCATCGCATTGAAGAGTGAGACGCTCAAGGCAGCAGTTGCCTGAGTGCGAAAAGTCTTTTAGTCCCTGTTCCTTCGCAGCCTGGCTTATGCAGACTGCCAGTAACGGCTCAATGAAAAGCTCAAACCCAAAGGAGAAATGATGCTAATCAAAATAAAGGCGATCAAAAACTACTCACTCAAATGTCTCGACGGTGATATCGGGTCGGTCAGCGAGTTCTATTTCGACGACCGCTATTGGGCGATTCGATACCTTGTCGCGAATACAGCAAAGTGGCTTAGCGGCAGGAAGGTGTTGATTTCGCCGTACTCTCTGAACAGTGTCGATAAAGCGGAAGAGCAGGTCTCCGTTCACCTGACCAAGAAGCAGATCGAAGAAAGTCCGTCCATAGGAATGGACGAGCCAGTCTCCTGTCAGTATGAGGGCTTATACAACGGATACTACGGCTTTCCCAACTATTGGGGCGGCCCATACATGTGGGGAGGTAATCCGTACATTGAGCGGGATCGCAGCAGATGGGGCTTGGCCGCCTCCGAAGCGATGGGGTGGGATCGCCATCTTCGCAGCACCCACGAGGTTACAGGCTACCATTTACTCGCGCTCGACGGCGAGGTTGGTCATGTCGATGACTTCATCATCGATGATAAATGGGCTATTCGATACCTTGTTATAGATACAACTAACTGGTGGCCAGGGAAGAAGGTTCTGATTTCACCAAAGTGGATCGAGAACGTAAGTTGGGAAGAGAAGGAAGTCTCAATCAGACTGTCTCGCGAGACCATCAAGGCTGCGCCGGAGTACACCGACCAGTCTCTGCTCACCCGGGATTACGAAACGGGCCTGTACGGGCACTACAATCGTGAGGGTTATTGGGTCGACGAACTAGTGGCGGTGTAAATGTAATTCAGCAAGCCGCTACAGTATTCCTGTGTTGATTGTTTGCTCCGAAAGAAGATAAGCCGCAGACCCCGCTTCCGAGCAATCTGTGGCTTTTCTTGCGTTGCTCCCGGCATCATTTCAAATTTATCCGGGAAGGAGTGTTTCAGTTCACTTCTTCATTAGAAGCCGCCCTTGCCAAGCAGCAGACCGATGCCGTAGGTTACGGTGCCCTCTAACGCGCCGACAAGGGTCATTTCGAGACCCGAGGACCACCAGGAGCGGATTGTAATCAGGGATTTGGCTGCGCCAACGGCAAAGTGGGCGGCCAGAGAAATGATGGCGGCGGCGATGACCGCTTCCAGGCCATGCAGAAAGAAGAAGGGGAGGATGGGGATGCTGGCGCCGACAGCGGTCGAGAGAGCACCGGAACTGGCCGAGACGAGCGGGTTAGCGAGCGCCCCCTCAGAAGAGCCGAGGCGCTCGCTGGCCAGGGCGCGCAGCAGCTGCTCTGGATCGCTCGAAATGTGACTGACCATATGTTGGGCGTCTTCCTCCGGCAGGCCCTTTACCTGATAGTAGAGGGCGAGCAGTTCCCGGGCTTCTGGGCCATTCATCTGGATGGCTTCGCGCTCGCGTGCTACCTCGGCGTAGTAGATCTCACGCTCGCTCTTGGCGGCGAGGTAGGCGCCGGAGCCCATTGAGAGTGCGCTCGCGATCATGCCCGAGAGACCCGCGCGGAGAACATATTTGCTGTCGCCCGCGGTTGCGCCGGAGACGCCCGAGACGATGCCGAAAATTGCACCGAGGCCGTCATTGACACCATAGATGGCATCGCCGATCCAGGCACCAGGCTGCTTTCGGCCCTGATCGCTCTTTGCCAATAACTCCTTGAGAGCTGCTTTGAGGTCGATCTTCGGCAAACCGGCGGAAGCAGGATAGTGGCCGCGTATCAGCGATCCCAGTTCCCGGTAGTGATCCTTTTCGTCTTCGATGACGTGATCGAGAATGGCGATGGAGCCCGTATCGCCCAGTTCCCTTAATTGCTCGCCGTATTTTGCAATGTCGCGGCTTTCGTCGATCTCCAATCGACGCAGGGCCATTGGGATACCGCCGGCGCGGTTGGCCAATGAGTCAGCGTCCCCATGCGCACTGCCTTTGTAGACCGATTCTGGGCCATTCAGTTCGCGGATGCGCCCAGCCCAAAGTTCCGCGTGCTCCCATTCGGCGCCAGCCAAGTGGCGTAGTACCTGGGCGCGTACTGGATCGCTATCCCGGTCTGCCAAGGTTTGGTAGGTGTTGTGGCCTTCCATCTCGGCTTGCCAGTTGGCATCAAGTGCCGCGAGAACTCTCTCAAGCTTGCCGCAGGTCAACGTATCATTGGCCATATCTCTCTCCAGACTTTCCGTACGGGGACGAAATACCTCGCGAGCAAGGCCATGGGGCTCATACGTGTTCGCATGCAACCCAATCGATCCGTAATCGCACCGAATGGGTAGCAGACTACAGGTGCGATTGCGGTCTCCTCTGCGGAGAAGGACTGTGGGCTAGTTTGGTACAGCGGACTGCACATCGTCGGTATCCTGGCGCTAATTGCGAGTTGGGACCAGAACCCGTCTTGAGACGGTCGCACGGCTGTCACCCCTGAACGGTCGAGTAAGACAACCGGACCGGACGCCGTTGAAGGTCAAGCTGATTTGGCGTAGACGTCCTTGCACCGAACCGTATGCGAGCCTCTTGTTCCTCGAAAGATCTCCTGGGTGTTTGCGATCGCGGCAGGAGTTTCATGCGCAACGAGCAGGAATTTGCCGCTGCTGACCTGAGTCTCGCTTTGCACAACTGTCCTGTTTGTTCTGCCGATACTCACGAGGCTTGCACTCAGTGCGCCTATCGCCCCAAAGACGACTGTTCCTTCGAGAACCGCAACAATCCAGAAGACAAGCGGTCCCGACAGCCACACAGGATCAAGGTCCGGAATGACAAAGAGGGATGAGTCAAACAACAAGCCCCAGAGTGCCCGTCCAACCGCGCCCACCTCACTCCAACGCATGATGCGCTCGCGGGTGGTCAGGTGTCCCGTAGCGCTCTCGAGCGGATGCGTGTCAGTGGTTACTATCGAAAGGACTTTCATGTCAATTCCCTCTTCTCGCAACTCGAGAATGGCGTCTTCTGCCTGTTCAAGTGCGTCAAAACTCGATACGACTGGCTCTGTCATTGTCACTTTCGATCCTCCGGTGTTTCAAGCTGGCACTCCAAATTCCCATCAAGCGGAATCGAAAGGAGTTTTCTGCTGAATAGGATCACCCTTTTCACTTGAACACACGCGCTTGGTCATACTCTGTACAATTCAAGACACTCGGCGTCACGCAGTGGTTTATCCGTCCAGGCGCCTTTGAGGACAGCAGCGTCCAGCGCAAACTCCGAAGCCCCCAGACGGGAGACGGCTCAGTACATGGTGATTTCGTCCCGCAAAGAAGACGTCCAGACGCTTCAAGAGCATCGTGATGTCTACAACGCGTTTTTCCTCACCAACACACTCGCTCAAGCAGACGTCTCGGTGCAACTTAGCCCGCCGAGTAGGCTGGCGTATTCCTGACGCAACACGCGATTTCGATGAGCAAACCGGATCAGCATTTCGCCATTGCTCATGGAATCCTCTTTGTATGAATGCAGATATGCGTCAAGACCATGAAGACCTTCTTGAGAGTCTCGTCGGCGGCAAACTACCGCGCAATCTAAGTTGGAACTCCGTCGTTGATTTAATCGGGCAGATCGGCGAGGTCCTGCCGCACGGAAACGACGAGTTTGCCTTTGCCGTCGGATCGCAAAGAGGTTTCTTCAAGCGCCCCAGCAGCCATAATCTTGATGTGGAGGAGATCTCCCGGCTACGCAGGTTTCTGAAGGATGCAGGCGCACTGGGAAAACCCGTCCAAGCACACCAAGTCGGGCGAATGGTCGTGGTCGTTGACCATCAAGCTGCCCACATATATCACGATCTCGGCGGTAGCCGGCCTCAAGACGAAGTGACCGTCAAGCCATATGATCCCTTTGGATTTCAGCATCATTTGATTCACCGTAAGGAAGCCCATTACAAAGGTGATCATGTTCCCGAGGAAGAATCTTACTACGAAGAGATCGCCGGGGACCTTGTCCATGCTGAAGCGATCATCCTTATTGGACATGCAACGGGAAAGAGCAGTGCGGTCGAGTTCCTGAGTGAGTATCTGAAGACCCATCATCCGGAGACATTTCGGCGAATTATCGCTACCGAGACTGTGGATCTCTCCGCGCTGACAGAGCCGGAGATCGAGGAGATTGCGAAAAGACACATTCGCGCCGCCTCGGCTATTCCCGCATAAGCGCAGGCTGGTGCCCGCGAAGAAAATGTCACCATAATCATGCAAGGCCTCCCCAGAGGCGGCCCTTAGCACTCACGCGCATCTGCAACCGGCGTCAGCGCTGCCACAGGATTTGCCCCGCTTCGAGCGGAACAGATGCGTTGGGATGATGGGGAATGATGCGCGCAGTGTAATCGCTCGCGGGACGAGTTGCGGGCACTTGGGCCGAATAGATGAACACTCCGGGTGAATCCGCGAGGAGTATGGATTCGGTCATCACTTCGATAGCGGGCTTACCTCCCAGTACTGAGTCTGCGTAGAGTTCGATCTGAAGTTGATCCAGGGTGAGAATGCCAGGAGAAACTTCAACCTCAAAGAAATGCTGGCCGTCGTGCGACTCGATTCTTACTGAACCAAAGTGCACCGTGCTCCAAAGCTGCTCGATATCCTGCTGCCAATGGAGCAAAGTTACGCCCAGCGCGCTATCCTCGGCTGCCCGTTCGCGGTAACTGGAGGCTGCAGGCAGATAGTGATCTTCGGTATACTCGCGAATGGCTCGCGTAGCCGAGAACTCCGAAGTAAGCCGCGCCATGCTCTCGCGGACCCGTCCTAACCACTTTAGCGGAAGGCTCTTTTCATCCCTCTCATAGAACTCTGGAATGACCTCATTTTCCAAAGCAGCATACACGGCTTCAGCCTCAGTGCGATCCCAAGTCGGATCTTCTCCATGCTCTTTGCCGTCACCGATAGCCCATCCCACTTCGGGGGAGTAGGCCTCAGCCCACCATCCGTCCAACTCCGATAAGTTCAAGCCTCCATTCACAAGAACCTTCATCCCACTGGTTCCGCAGGCCTCCCACGGGCGGCGCGGTGTATTGATCCATAGATCGATTCCATGCACCATGTGCTGCGCCAGCATCATGTCGTAGTCGCTTAAAAACACAACCCTCTTTTTTACTTCTGGACGCCGGATGAAATCCTTCCATTTCTTGATCAATGCCTGTCCGGGCAAATCCTGAGGGTGTGCTTTGCCGGCGAGTATCAGTTGTACAGGCCGTAGAGGGTCTGTGAGAAGACGTACCAGCCGCTCGGAATCAAGCAGCAGAAGGTCAGGACGCTTATATGTCGCAAAGCGCCGTGCAAATCCCAGAATCAGCGCACTTCCGTCAAAAATGCCATTTGCATCCGATGGGTCCCCGCCTTCTGAAGCGAGCTGGTGGGCGTACCGTTTACGGAGCCGATCAATCAGTGTCTTTCTCTCCGTGGATCGCATCTTCCAGATTTGTTCGTCGGTAAGGTTCCGAATATCATCTTCTAGAGCGCGATCTCCGCGCCAGCGCTTTTTACCGCAGGCTGTGGTCCACAGTTTATCGGCCTCAACCGAATCCCAGGTCGGCACATGGATGCCATTGGTCACTGATCCAATCGGGACCTCTGCTTGCGGCCAATGAGGAAAGAGTGGTTGAAATATCTGCCGGCTCACTTCTCCGTGCAGCTTGCTTACGCCATTCACACAGCCGCTGCCTCGGAGAGCGAGATAAGCCATGTTGAAGGGTTCTCCATTGTCGCTGGGGTTTTGCCTGCCGATCTTGAGCAGTTCATCAAGTGAGATGCGTAGTTCATCCTGCGCATAATGGTCAAGATACTGCCGGATGAGTTGCGGGTCAAAGCGATCGAAACCAGCGCTGACCGCGGTGTGTGTCGTAAAGACATTTCCAGCCCGCGTAACGGCCAGAGCCAAATCAAACGGCGCTGCATGATCCTCCATATAGCAGTGCGCCCTTTCGAGCACCGCAAATGCCGCATGACCTTCATTG
>Ga0116117_1000483_pt1 | contig 10474 bp, 9 predicted proteins | sample June2015DPH_11_1_FD_89790 | JGI IMG/M metagenome (GOLD analysis project Ga0116117, IMG submission 89790) | Peatland microbial communities from SPRUCE experiment site at the Marcell Experimental Forest, Minnesota, USA - June2015DPH_11_10 | ecosystem: Environmental > Terrestrial > Soil > Wetlands >... | reverse complement strand
GCCTCGAGGTGGTGCGGGCACTGTTGCGGGGATTGCTCGATCCGGATCGGGAGGTCGCCAGCGCCGCGGCTGATAGCCTGTCGGATATCCGCGATCCCGAAGCCGCCGAGCTTTTGCTGCCACTTGCGCCGCATCCTTCGGCCATGGTCCGGGAGGCGGTGTTCCGCGCCCTGAAGGCGCTTCGCGTCGCTGCCGCGTTGGGTCCGGCGGTGGCTGCCCTCGCCGACGATAATGCCAGGGTTCGTGTACAGGCTGTCGGTGTGATCGGTTATCTCAAGATGATCGAGACGCTGCCGTCCTTGATCGGCGCGGCGCGGGATGCGGATCCCTCGGTGCGACTGGCGGCGGTCAATGCGTTCTCCTTCGCGCGAAACGCGGCCGCGGCCCAAGCCGCGTCCGAAGCCCTTGCCGACAGCGAATGGCAGGTCAGGGCCGAGGCGGCGGAGGCCATCGGCCGGATCGGTCAGCACGCAAGTTCGAGCGCCGTCGTTGGCGTACTGCGCGATCCTTACTGGCAGGTCAGGCAAAAAGCGCTGCAGAGCTTGGGCAAGCTCAAAGCCCGCGATGCCGTCCCCGACATCGTCGCCGTGCTCGACGATGAATTGGCATCGTTGCGCAAGGAGGCGGCCGCTGCGCTCGGCGATATCGCCGATATCAGCGCCCGCGACGCCCTTGCCGCGCGGGTCGCAGATCCCGATCCGGACGTCCGCAAGACGATCGCCTGGGCGCTTGGCCGGATCGGGGCCGACTAGTCCTTGAACAGGATCTGTTCGAGCAGGTCGGGCCGCTCGATCCGGATGATGCTGCCCTCAACCGATACGATGCGCTTGGCCTGGAAACGCTTCAGCATCATCGTGACCCATTGGCGGGTCGATCCCACCATCGCCGCGATTTGGTCATGGGTCACCTTGCGGTTGATGACGACAGCGTCTCCGTCGACAACTCCGTACAGTTCCGAGAGGTTCAGGAGATACTGCGCGAGCCGCTCGATCACCGAGCGTGTCCCGAGCATCTGCGCCATCGACGAGTAGCACTTGCCTTTGGCGACGAGGCCGTCGATGAGGGCGAGGGCAAAGGTCGGCATTTGCGTCACGAGCTTCTGGAGTGTGGCACTCGGCAGCAGGGTGATGTCACAATCCTCGATGGCGATCCCGGACCAGATATGGCTGCCGCCGCCGGACACCTCCGGCCCCCCGATGAAATGGCCGGGAGTCCAGTAGGCGAGGGTGATTTCGCGTCCGGACGGCGCGGTATAAAAAACCCTGACCTGGCCGCGCTCGATGATGAAGATGCCCTGATGGGGATCACCCTGCGTGAACACAGCCTCTCCCTGCGGAACCGAGATCTGGCGTCCGAGACCCCGGATCTCGGTTTTCTCCCCGCTGGAAAGTCGGTCGAGGAAGTGCGCGCCGATATTCAATTCATCGATCGATTCGCTCATGAACAGTGCCGAACTGGAGGCGGAGTCCTGCGAAGGCGACCGCACCGCCTGCAGCCCCGTTCGGACCGGGGCGGTCGCGGCGCGACGCCGCAATTGACGTGCCGACGCATCGCGAGATGATCCGGTACTCTTCCATTCCGCGTGGGGTGCTGCATCCGCAGCGTCAAAACGGGCGGTTCGTTGACTCTCGGGAATCGATTTGAGACGTGTCATTTCCGCCATTCATCTGTTGCCGCGCCAGCAATTTGCCCCAAGCTAAGGGCGGCGGTAATCCAGAGTCCATCCATTGGAGCGATTCAAACACGACTTGGAACACTCCATGCGGTGAACCGCCACGTATGCATGCGTTTAACCTGCAAGAGGCATGCCGACGAGAAATTCCTTCTCTGGCGCCGATGGACGCAGCAACCCGACCGCACAGCAATTCGTGCGCTACAGCTCCGCGCGCGGCCGAAAAGCAATCTCGCGCAAGTAATTGCTTCAGTCCGGCAACACCAGCAGACTAGTTTTGATGGTGGTTTTCATTGGATCGGCTGGTAGCCGGGCGGCTTCCGGCCGTTACGTTTGCAGGAACGAACGATGATGCATTTCAGGCTCGCGGGTGCGATGGCGCTGGCATTGGCGTTTGCCAGCGCGGCCAAGGCGGAGACGATACGCGTAGCGATCGGAACCCAGGACACGACCATCAATTGTGCGACCGGCGGCCTTCTGATCCGCGAACTGAAACTGCTCGACAAGTATCTGCCGCATGACGGCAAGTACAAGGACGTCAGTTACGACATCCAGTGGAAGAATTTCACCAGCGGCGCGCCGGTCACCAACGAAATGGTCGCCGGCAAGCTCGATTTCGGCGCCATGGCCGATTTTCCCGGCTCGCTCAACGGCGTTGCATTCCAGAAGGCAGGTCGCCGCAGCCTCTTCATCACGCCGCTGTCGGGCAGCACCAAGGGCAGCGGCAACGGTATCGTCGTTCCCCTGGATTCACCGGTGCAGTCGCTTGCGGACCTCAAGGGCAAGACGATATCCGTACCGTTCGCATCGACCGCACATGGCATGCTGCTGCGCGCGATCAAGGCGCAAGGATGGAACCCGGAAACCGACGTCAACATTATTGCGCAGCCGCCCGAGGTGGCGGGTCCGGCTCTGCAGGCCGGCAAGATCGAGGCGCATGCGGACTTCGTGCCGTTCGCCGAATTGTTTCCCTGGCGCGGGTTTGCCCGAAAAATATTCGACGGTGCGCAGGCGGACACGCCGACATTCCACGGCGCGCTGGTCGATGCGGAATATGCGGAGAAGTATCCCGAGATCGTCGTCGCCTATCTGCGTGCCGCGTTGGAAGCCGACGGTCTGGCCGCGGCCGAGCCGGAAAAAATCAGCGAGTTGATCGCGCAGGCGACCGGCATCGAAGCCGAGGTGAATTATCTGTTTCACGGTCCGCTCGGCCTGCAGACGCGCGGTCTGACCTGGAAGCCGGAGTACCGCGAGGCGGTGCAGACCTCCATTGCAACACTGAAGCTGTTGAAGCGCACCGACAGCGATCTCGACATCAACCAGTTCGTGACCGATACGTATATCCGCGCTGCATTCGTGCAAGCCGGGCGTGATTATGATGCCGAATTGAAGAACTATGCCCAGCTGCCGCTTACCGCAAAAGATGCGACCACAGGTTTGCCGATCACCGATTTCAGCCGCGTCGCGCAGATATGGGTGAAGGGCGAGCCGTTGGTACGCCATTATGGCTCTCCCGAAGCCGCGTTGAGGGCGCTGGCTTTGCTTGAGAAGGAGAGCAAGAGTGCCCGCGCCGTCTATGCCCAGGATCGCGAGACCGGTATCAAGCTGTTGGCGCCGTTGGCCTGGTTCGTGCGCACCGCGAATGGTGAGTTGAGCGCCTTTCTGCTGAAATCCTCGGCGAAGAAGTGGTCCGAGGGCCATGGCGGCCAGGTGGTCGATTATGCCGGCGCGCGCGAGGCCGTCACGGCGAGCCGCTGACCGATGGCGGGGTCAGCTGGACCAGAGCAATCGTTAGGCCCCCGGCTGCTGGTTCGCCTGGGATCGATCCTTTTCTGTGTCGCGATGTGGCAGCTCGCATCGTCGCAACGGCTGAACCTGGGAATCCTGACCTTCCGAAATGTGCCGCCGCCGACCGAGGTCGCGCAATCGCTGCTCCAGTTGATGCATTCGCCCAAATTGTATGCGCATCTGGTCAGCAGCCTTTGGCGGGTGTTCGCCGGCTACGGCGCGGCCGCATTGTCGGGCATCGTGCTCGGCTTTGCCATCGGGCGGTCCCGCGCGGCGAGCGATCTGTTGCTGCCACCGCTGGAACTGTTGCGCCCGATCCCCGCGGTGGCCTGGATCCCGCTGTCGATCCTGATGTTTCCCTCGTCCGAACTTTCGATGATTTTCATTACCTTCGTGGGCGCGCTGTTTCCCATCGTTCTCAATACGGTGCACGGGGTAGCCAATGTCGATCAACGCTTGACGGCATCGGCACGCAGTCTCGGCGGCACACGCGCCGCGATCCTGCTGGAAATCGTGCTGCCGGGTGCCGCACCGAGCATCGTGACCGGACTGGCGATCGGCATGGGCACATCGTGGTTCTGCCTCGTCACCGCGGAAATGATCTCCGGACAATTCGGCATCGGATATTACACATGGGAAGCCTATACGCTGCAGAACTACGCCGACATCGTGGTCGGGATGCTGCTGATCGGCCTGTTCGGGATGGGCAGCAGCTGGCTTCTGACGACGCTGGGACGGCTGCTGATGCCGTGGCGGCGGCCGACCATGATGCGATGACGGCACCGGGCTCGGGGCGTATCGAAGTCAGTGACGTATCGATTTCGCTGGGGCGGGGCGCCGACACGTTCGAAGCGGTGCGTGAACTGGAATTCTCAGTGGCACCCGGCGAACTGGTCTGCATTCTCGGACCATCCGGCTGCGGCAAATCGACGTTGTTAGGCGCGCTGGCAGGGCACCTTGGCATCAGCAAGGGGAAATTGACCGTCGATGGCGAGCAGGTTTCAGGACCGAGCCCCGACCGCGGCATCGTGTTCCAGCAGCATACGCTGTTCCCCTGGAAGAAAGTCCGTGACAATGTGGCGTTCGGTCCGAAAATGCGTGGCGTTGACAAGGCGGTGCGACAGCGCGCGGCCGACGATATTCTGAGGCTGGTCGGTCTGGCGGGATTTGAGTCGTTCTATCCGTCGCAGCTTTCCGGCGGGATGCAGCAGCGGGTCGAGATCGCGCGAGTCCTGATCAATCAGCCGCGGGTGCTGCTGATGGACGAGCCGTTCGGAGCGCTCGATGCCCAGACGCGCGCGATGATGCATGAAGTGCTGCTCGATATCTGGACCAGGATTCCAACCACGACCGTCTTTGTCACGCATGACATCGATGAGGCGCTGTTCCTGGCCGACAGGGTCATCATGATGAGCGCGAGACCCGGCCAGATCATCGAAGACATTCGGCTGCCCTTTGGGAGGCCGCGCCACATCGAGTTGGTCACGGATATGGAGTTTGTGCGACTGAAGCGACACTTTCTCGATCTCTTGAAAAAGCCCGACCGCGCGCTCCATTGTCGTGCTTGATGAACCGAAGGCGGCTTTTGATTCTACGCGGCGACACGCGCTGCATCAGCCAATGCCCGTTCCAACTGCTGTCGTGCCGTTCATGGTATTGACCGCGCAGGTCCGCGGCGCGGATCGTGGCCGCATCGCCCGGGGTCGCGCCGCGGCGATTACGGCGAAACCGGAACGATGTGCTCCTTGATCGGGGCGGGCTTGGGAAGCAGTTTGCTGCCGACAAGCCAGTCGTTCAGGCTCTCGAGCGCGGTCAGCTCCTTCTCGCCGACCGGCACCGGTTCGCTGATCTCGTAGCTTGCGACCCGGGTCGCCACCGCCGGGCTTAGCTTCAGTTCCGCAACCCAGAGTCTTGCGACCTCGTCACGGTGGGTCTGCGCCCACCGTGCCGACTCCTGGAGTTCCGCAACGATGTCCTTCAGAATGTCCGGATGTGCCGTAGCGAACGGCGTCCGCACCGCATAGACCACCGCATTTTGCGATCCGAAATCCTTCGCGATCGCGATCACGCGCGCGTCCTGTTCCAGGATCGCGGTCGGAAAGAAGATGCTCCATGCCGACCACGCATCGACATGGCCGTTGATGAAGGCTGCGGATGAATCCACCGGCGTGAGGTAGGCCCGTTTGACCGAATCCGACGCAACGCCGGCCTTTTCGAGCGCCTTGGTAAGTTGATAGTCGCCGGTACCACCGCGGTTGACCGCGACGGTATGGCCGGCGAGATCGGCGACGTCTTTGATCGGGGAACCGTTCTTGACGACGATACCGGAGGAGTCGCCCGCGTCCCATTGATAGGCGAACAGGGAGATCGGTGCCGTGCCGACAATCGAGGTCAACGCCGCGCTCGAACTGCCGACGGTGATGTCGATCGAATCGGCACTTAGCGCCTCTGCCGCCGGGGCATAGGCGTTGAACGGCCCCGACCATACGACCTCGATGTTTTTCGCAGCCAGCCGCAGTTCCAGCGTGCCGCGCAGCCGGCTGATCGAGAGCGGTTCGGGCCCGCGCAGATAGCCGATCCGGAGCGTCTGCGGCTCGGCCGCGGAGGCGACGCTCATTCCCAGCAGGGTTAAGCCGGTGATCACCCGCAATAATTTGGAAAGCGACATCGCTAGCCTCTTGCAGCGTTGAAGTAGGGCCCGATCTGGAGCTTTTCCGAGGGCCGGCGGTCTCGCTCAAACGGGAGCAGCGGCAGCAGCAGGTCCGCGACCCGATAGGTCTCCTCGAGCAGCGGCTGGCCCGACACGATGAATGTATCGAAACCGATATCGCGGTATTCCAATATCCGGGTCGCGACGGTTTCGGGATCGCCGACGATGGCCGTTCCCGGGCCGTTGCGAACCAGGCCGAAGCCGGCCCAGAGATCGGGATAGATTTCGAGGTCACGGGCGCGCGCGGGTTTGCGGCCTCCGACGATCTCCGACATGCGCTTCTGACCGACCGAATCCGATGCCCGGTTGCGGGCCTGAGCTCCCGCCACGGCGGCGTCATCCATCCGATCGAGTAGCCATTGCGCGGCGTCCCACGCTTCCTCGCGGGTCTCGCGCACAATCAGGTTGAGCCGGATGCCGAACTTGACGTTGCGGCCGAGCGCCCTGGCGCGTTCGCGCACCCGCTGAATTTTCTCGGCCGCGAGCGGCGGCGGTTCGCCCCAGGTCAGGTAGGTATCGGCGTGCCTTGCTGCGACCGTCAGGGCCGGGTCCGATGATCCGCCGAAGAACAGCTTCGGATAGGGCTTCTGCAGGGCCGGCAGTTTGAGCTGGGCGCCGCGCAGCTTGAGATATTTTCCCTCGAAATCGACCACTTCGCCGGACATCAGCCGCCGCCAGATGCCCCAATATTCGTCGGTCAGGGCGTAGCGTTCGTCATGTTCGAGTTCGATCCCGTATGGCGGCATCTGGCGGTTCTCGCCGGTCACCATGTTGAGGATCAAACGGCCGTCCGAGAACTGATCAAAGGTCGCAGCCTTCTGGGCCAGCATCAGGGGTGCTACAATGCCCGGATGCACCGCGATGATGAATTTCATGCGTTTGGTGAGCGGGATCAGCGAAGACCCCAGCACCCAAGCGTCATGCTCGCCGCCGCCTGTCGCCAGCAGCGCGCCGGTATAGCCGAGATGATCGACCGCGCGCGCGATCTGCGCCAGATAGTCGAAGTCGATGGCGCGGCGGCCCTTTTCGGCCCAGGGATAGGGACCGTCCTGCGGAATCAGATACCAATAAATTTCCATGATGATCGTCCTGTCGGCATTAGCTCTCGTGCAAGAGCTCGTGGGCGAGCTTCAGCGGCGCCGGATCAATCCAGCTCTCGACATCAAAGTCGCGGCTGATAAATCCGTGCCGAAGCAGAAAGTCCTTCTGGCTCGCGAGGCCCTGCCGCCGGATCTCTGACAGATCCAGACCGAAATGACGGTGCGCATTTTCGCCGTAAGCCGCGCGGGCCTCATCGGCAGAACGTCCGACTTCGTGGCCAATGATCGAGAACACGCCCTCGGGATGGTTGCTTGCCCAGTCGGCCGCTCCGAGCAGCACGGCGAGATAGCGCGCCACGAGGTCGGGACGCTCAAGCGCCGTGCGGCGATCTACCGTGACCGGCCGCGGATTGCCGTTGTTGACCCGCAGCAGCGGATCGGCCTGGTCGGCAAGGTCAAGCAAGATACGCAGGCCGCGGCCCCGGGCCGTGCCGAGCCCCGGCGCTCCCTTGACGTAAATTGCGTCAACCTCGCCATGAAGCAAGGCGTCGCTTTCCAGTTCGTGGAAGCGTCCGTTGGCGACCCCCGAAGATGCCGCAAATGATCGCTGCTCGCTCGTCACGTCGACCAATTCGACATCGTCGAGCGAAAGGCCGCCCAGAGCAAGCGACGAATCGATTCCGCGCAACGCCATCGCGCGTGCAAAGTCGACGCGCTGGCCTCGTTGGAGCGGCAGCCCGATTTTGCGATGCCTGAGGTCCGACAGTGAGACGATGCCGGAGTCCGGCCGAACCAAGATGGCCTGGAATTCGTCGATCCAGGTCAGTGCGACCACAACCGTGTCACGTCCTTCCGATCTTGCCCAGATCGCCGGAATGTTGCCGCCCTCCCGGAATAGCCCCGGCAGCGAATGATCGAAATGCGAGATGTTGACGCGTGGATCGTCGGAGTCACGGATGGATCGAAGCCCGATGCCCGACTTTGCAAATTCGTCGCGGAGCAGGCCGAGATCAAGTGCGATGCCGGATGCAGTCGGCACAGGACAACGCGTGTACCATAGTTCGCTGACGGAGAATGATTTTGCAAAGTCATCTTGCCGCGAGGGTTGCGCCGTTACACTCATCGCAAACTCCTGTATGACGGAAGGAACCAGCTATCATCTCAATAGACCATCGCTGGTGTGAGAACGATGGAAAAAATAGGCGGCGACAAGTTTGAAATGATCTTGTTGTTTTCAGGAGGGTCAGAATGTCTTTTATTCTTCGGGTCGGCGTGCACGCCAACAATCCATCCCTTGTTGTGCTCAGTCAGAATGGGCTGCTTGAGCAACGCGTCTCCGGTCACGGCGCCGGCGTCGAGTGGTTGCGGATTGCCGCAGGTGCCCGCACCGTCGAATATATCGGCGCCAACCTGATCCAGATCGGCGGCACCGGATTGACGCCGCCGATCGCGGCCCAGGCCAAGGGCGTTCCGCTGGTCTATATCGCGACCTCGGAAGCGCGACCTGTCGGCGGCATCTTCGTGCGCAGCGACAGTGCGGTGAAATCGGTGCCGGGCCTTGCCGGCAAGACGGTGTCGCTGGGGATCGGCTCGTGGCTGCAGGCGCTGCTGGCGACAGCGCTCGACCGCGCGGGGCTGGGTTGGAACGACATCGTGCCGCTCGACCTGACCGAACCTGAGTCGCGGCAGGCGCTGCTGGCCGGCGACATCGATGCCTGGGTATCCGGCGGCGGATTGCGCGATGACGCCGGGCAATTCCGGGCGATTGCCAACACCGGCGATCTCGTGGCCAATCCCTCGGTGTTCTTTGCGAGGCGCGACTTCGCCGAACGCAATCCGGAGCTGATCGGGATCGTGGCGGGAGCCCTTGATGAAACCGATCGCTGGATTGCGGCCCGTCCGGCCGAGGCGGCAGCTATTCTCGCCCGCGCCTCAGGAGGACCTCTCACGGCGGCCGAATGGGAAGCCCACATTGGCAAGCGCCCATGGGGGCTGAAGGTGGTGGACGACGCCTTCGTTGCCGATCAGCAACGCGTGGCCGACCTGTTTTATCGGTTCGGTTTGCTGCCGCGCCAGATCGATATTCGCGATGCCACGCTGCCGCGGCCGGTCAAGTTCGATAAGGCGGCCTGATCACGAAGCGGCTGATCCGCTGTCGACGGCGTAGGGGGAACGTGCCCTCGTGCTTCATCGCCCGATCGGAGCCTGAGGCGTGAGGGCGGCCACAAGGGCCGCGCCCCTACATGGATGGACTACAACAACGCTCGCCGCAGCTATTGCCACTTCGGCGTCCAGATCTTGGCGTCGCCGGCGTTGACCTTGACCGGGAGCAGTCCTTCCGCGAAGAAGGCATCGGCGATACTTTGCTGTTCGGACAGGCCGGTTGGCGTGACTGCGCCAATCCGGTAGGAGCGGTGGCTGTTCGCTTCTTCCACCGTCGGCGCATCAATGCCCCAGAGACCGGCCAACAAGGTCGCGGCCTCCTGCGGATGGGCCTTTACCCATTTTCCAGTTTCGTCGAGCTTGTCGAAGATGACATTGAGGACATCGCCGCGCCGGTCGGCAAAGGCGGCGGACGACAAATAGTAGCGCTTGTAGCTGGCAAGCCCGTTGCTGCCGTCGGCGAGCACCCGCGCATTGGATTGGCGCCTGGTGCTGGTCAGGAAGGGATCCCAGGCCACCCAGGCATCGACATTGCCGCCGATGAAGGCGGCGCGGCCATCGGCCGGTGTCAGATAGGCCGGCGAGATGTCCTTGAAGCTGAGACCGGATTTGGCGAGCGCCGCCAGCAGCAGGAAATGGCTGCCGGCGCCCTTGGTGACCGCGACTTTTTTTCCCTTGAGGTCGGCCAGCGTTTTGATGGGCGAGTCTGCGCTGACCAGGATGGCCTGAGCCGAGGGCGATGCGGATTCCTCGGCAATGTAGGCGAGCTTGGCGCCGGCGGCTCGCGCGAACACGGGCACGGTATCGGCGACGTCGGCGCCGAAATCGATATTGCCGGTGTTGATAGCTTCCAATAGCGGCAGACCGCTGGTGAACTCATGCCAGGACACGCGTACGCCGAGCGGGAGCAGGGCTTTTTCAAGCTCGCCGTTGGCCTTCAGGACAGCCGTCAGCGTCGAGGACTTCTGATAGCCGATACGGATTTGGTCGGCCGGCGTCTGCGCAACGGCCGGGGTCGCCGAGGCGATCGCCATTGCCGCGATGAATCCGATGGCTGATAGGGCTCGAATAATCATGGATCTAGTTCCGCATCCCGCTCAT
>Ga0116117_1000480_pt1 | contig 10510 bp, 6 predicted proteins | sample June2015DPH_11_1_FD_89790 | JGI IMG/M metagenome (GOLD analysis project Ga0116117, IMG submission 89790) | Peatland microbial communities from SPRUCE experiment site at the Marcell Experimental Forest, Minnesota, USA - June2015DPH_11_10 | ecosystem: Environmental > Terrestrial > Soil > Wetlands >... | reverse complement strand
GCGCAGCCCGGACACGCCCTCGACGCATTCACCCGGTAGTAAGTTCCACTCAACGGTTGCTGGCAGAACTCGCAGAGATTGCCGCCCGGCTTCGTGGCGTACTCGGCCGTGCCGAACTGCGGTATCGGATTGCTGAAACTATCACTCATGGCCCGGAACAATAGCACAGCCGCCATCGTCAAGAAAGAGCGATTTCACGCAGTGCCAGGTTGGTTGAGAGATGCTGATGTGTGATAGCCGCCCCCGGCTATCCATCGAGCGAAGCTCGATCTGTCCTTCTTATGGCAGCAGCCCATAAACATTCAACTCCGTCTGCGTGCCCACATACACTTTCCCATTGGCCACCGTCGGCGCCGCGAACTTCACCGCCGGACCTGCCGCGTCTCGAGTTGAATTTTGACTGGTGTCGTAAAGCTCGCGGGAAACATTCGCAGCATCGAAGGCCCGCAGGATCGCATCGCCATTATTGCCAAACTTATCGGTCTCGATGATCCAAACGATTCCATCGTTATTCCCATTCGCCGATATCACGGGCGAACCGCCAGGGTATCCAAAAAGTTTATTGGATTGCGCGATGGGAACGGTCGAAATAAGGCTGCCCTGCACGCTGAATTGCTGCGGAAAACTATTCGAACCGGTGAAGTAAACCTGCTCTTGCCAGTAGGCTGGGCCCGCAGCCCGGTTGCCAGATCCAATTACGTCCGCTCCAATCGCGGCCGGTACGGTCAGCAAATTCTGGTCCTGGCTCGTGTTAAATCCACCCAGGGAATCTCGATTGAGTTCATAAACCGCGCTGCCTTTACCCCCGGCCAGCATCACATGAGGATAAGAACCGGCCTGATCCGGCAACAGCATCGTTCCGCCCGCACCCAAATCCCAATCCAGACTCGAGAGATTTGCCTGATTCCAAGGAGTGAAAGAATCGCCCACTGACAACACTCCCTCCGAAGGCGTCAGTTTCACAACACTGTCGCCGTAGTCCTCCCCGCCTGTGCTGGCATCGTAGGTTCCATTCGCGGTAGTCACGAAAATGCTGCCGCTCGCATCCGCCGTTAAGCTACCGCCTCCTTGCCATATACCACCCTCCACGCCGTCCGGGGTCGTATTGAACACTCCCGACTGTTGCAAGGTGGTTTCGTTATATCCAATCACCCAGCCGTGGTACGGCTCGTTGTCGCAGTGCGAAGCCCACGCGATGTAGACCACTCCATTCGCCAGCAGCAATCCGGCACGTTGATTCTGAGTTAGTGTGTTGAAGTTGATCGTCTTGCTGTGACTGGAAACCGAAGCCTGCACCTGCACCGACTGCAGTATGGTCCCCGTCGTAATATCTACCGCATACAGCGTTTGATAATAAGTGTAGTCGCCGCTTTTTCCGGTCTTGGTTCGCGCCAGCACAAACATCGTATTCGTCGCCGGATCAATCACCGGCGTCGAAGTAATGCCATAGACCGGCGTGATATTCGTACAGTTCACGTCGGTCGTATCAAGAGGCTGTGCTCCGCCCGTAAGAAAGCTCGTTTGCCACAGCGGCGAGGTGGCAGTTCCGTCGGCATCAAAGGCGTAGACACTGTCGTTTTCCGTCGCGACATACACAACGTTATAAGTTCCCACATTGGGGATGGTGACATCGGGAACGTAAAGCGGCTGCGCGTAAATATTTCCATCCACGCTGCGAGTGAAGAGTTTCCCGAACTGATTCTGATTCACATTCCCGGTGGTCAGCGCAACCTCGTTCAAGTTCTGTCCGGTGCGGAACGTGTCGTTCTTCATCGTGAACGTTCCCGTGTAATTGTCGACCGCCAGAAACGCAACCGCAGTCTGCGACGTATTCGCGTTGTTCGTCGCCTGAATAACATGCGTGGCACTCGTCGCAGGCGGAGTGTAAAGCCCCGAAGTGGAAATCGTACCCACGGTGCTGTTCCCGCCCGTAACGCCATCCACCGACCAGGCAACATTCGTCGAAGTCACCCCATTCACCGTGGCGCTGAACTGCTCGGTTTGTATTGGCGTGATCGACCCCCGTCCAGGGCTCACACTCACGGCGGAACTCGCAACTACACCAGTGCCACTCAAACTCACGGTCTGTAAAAATCCCGGATCCGTATCGTTGACCGTAATGTCCCCCGTTCGCGATCCCGTATTCGACGGAGCGAACGTCACATCGATCGTGCAATTCGTGCCCGCATTCATCGACGCCGGACAGTTGTTCGTCTGCGAGTAATCGCCACTCGCGACAATGCTGTTGAGATTCAGCGCCGCCGTACCCGTATTCGACAACGTGATAGTCTTCGCCGCGCTCGTTGTTCCCAGAGTTTCATTCCCGAAGCTCAACGATGTCGGAGTTACGCTGGCCGTAGCTCCGCTATTCCCCATCCCTACCAACAACACCACCTGCTGCGGATCGTTGTAAGCATTGTCCGTGATCGCGATGCTGCCGCCTCGGGACCAGGCCGCCGTCGGACTGAATGTAACCGTGATCGTGCACGATGATCCCGCCGCGACCTGCCCTGTAGTGCAGTTGTCGGTTTCCGAATAGTCTCCCGCAGCATCAATGTCGCTGACCGTCAAGCTTGCGTTTCCAGAGTTGGTCACGGTGACCGATTTCGTCGCGCTGCTCTTTCCCACCAGCACTCCGCTGAAACTGAGGTTGGCCGGCGACAGCGTGACCACCGGCGCCGTCCCCGTCCCGCTCAAAGCCACGCTCTGCGGGCTTCCCGCCGCGTTGTCCGTTACGCTCACCGTAGACGTGCGACTCCCCGTCTTGGTGGGATTAAACACCGCACTGATCGTGCAACTGGCATTAGCGGCCAGCGTCGATCCGCAAGTATTCGTCTGCGTAAAGTCGAGACGATTACCCCCGCTTACCTTGATGCCCTTCAATGAGAGCGTTGACGTGCCGGTATTAGTAAGTGTGACTACCTGCGCAGTGCTGCTGGTTCCAACTGTCTGGCTGCCAAAAGTCAACGAGGTCGGAGAAAGCAGAACAGTCGGCTGCGCTAACAATAAAGTCGAGAATGCCAACACGGCGGACACAGCCGCGCACTGCCAGGCGGCAAGCCTGTATGTGAAACGCATAAGCAGACGGACCTCACGATTCTCTGCGGTACTTGGGGGGATAACCTATTGTGCATTGCCAGGGCGCAAAAAATCCAGCAAAAACCAACCAGCAGTTGGGTTACGACTGTGCAATTTTCTGCATGCCTCTTACGGCGTTTTTCTGCTCAGAATTTCCCTGAATTTCTCAACTGATTTTGCTGATTGAAATTGGAAAGGAATGACTGGAACAAAACGAAATAAAGCTGAGCCCTCTACTGCCGGAACGCCGAAGCCCCGGCCGCAATCTCGCGCAGCGCGCTCACCAACCCCGCAGCCGCATCCGGATCCGCCAGCGCATCCAGGTCAACCGTAGCCGAAAACTGCGGCGACTCCGGACGGAAGTGTACCTGCAAAATATCCTGCCGCCGCGCCGACATCAGCGCATTCAACTCCGCGCTCGGATCCTGCTTCCAGTGCGTCCGCGTCGTCAGCACGATCGGCCCGGGCTGATACAAATCCCACTCCCGCCCGTCGCTCTTGCTCGATGCCACTCCGCGGTTATGCGCGCTCCAGCGGTGCCGCACCACTTCCAGATGAAAGCTCGGAGACCCGCCAAGATCGGCCTCAAACGTTAAAGTTTCTTTCTGCCGCTTCCAGCAGCTCAGCAGCCAGTGTACCGGCAGCGCCCGCGGCCTGAACTTCACCGTCACGTGCGCATTCTCAAACCACCGCGAAGCGAAATGCAGCCGCGCCTGCAGCCGCGAACTCCCCTCCCAGTGCGACTCCAGAATGCGTCCCTTGCCCGCGCAAGCCATCTGCACCCGGCGCAAAGCCGCCGCTCCTTTCTTTCGATTGTAGGTGGAAAACACGAAGTACCACAGTCCCAGCAAGGCGACCGATCCAGCCACGTCAATCAGCAGAAGTCGACCCACAAACGCTTCCTAATTGTGTTCGATGTTCATGGTACGTCTGCGGTTGCGGCGAAGCAAGTGTCCAATGGCTCTATATTTCCTTTTATCGGATCGCCCACCCGAAATACTGTGGAAAACAAGTCCGTGCCCGAAAGAAAGAAGCCCGTAGACGAAGGAAGAAAGCCCGTTGCGGGGGAAAACAAGCTCGTCTCCACCGTACCCCAGCCCCGAAGGGGCGGAACGTGAAAGCCCGGCACGGAAGTGCCGGGAGAACTCTGCACAAGTCCCGTAGGGACGACACGCGTCCGCGCTCTACGACGATTTTCGATCCGCTTTTCCAACTGCACCAAGACAAATTCTAATCCGCGGAAAAGGCAAAGCGCTGCCGACCCAATGCCCACGTGCGGGACACTACGGCAGCGCCGCCACTTCCAAGCCCAAACAACAGCCCGAAGTATAGAAACCAAACTGCTCCACTTCTAGTGCATTGTAGGGCACTGGCAAAGCGGACGCTGCCGGGACTGGGAAGCCGGACGAACTGTGGAAGAGCGGCGCTTCAGCGCCGTGTTAAAGCTTCTCTTTAGACAAGGCTTTAGCCGCTGAGGGTTCCACTCACTGCAGCCGCGCTAACTCCGCCCGAGCCTGCTTCAAAACAGGAATATCCGAATCAGCATCCTTCCAAAGCGCAAAAAAATCCTTATAAGCAGCCAGCGCCCGGCTGCGCGCCAGATCAGCATCAGCCCCGGACGAATTCCGAGCCTGCAAAGCATTAGCCCGAGCCACGCCCAGATGCGCTAGCGCCCCAGTCCAGCAGTTCCACACGATGCCGCTGTGGTCGATGATCTTCTGAAACTCGGCGGCAGCTTCTTTGCCCTGTCCGGCTGCCAGGTAGGCCTCGCCGCGAACGTACACGTGATAAAGGCAGGAAATATTGGCGACGAACAGAATCTGCCCTAACTCGATGGGGGAAGCAGCTTGCAGCGCACTCAGGGCAGCAGCAGGGTTCTTCTTGTCCAGCGCCAACTGCGCCTGAATCGCGGGCAGCCAAAGCGACTGCATCTGTGTGTCCAGCGGGAAGCGCCTCCCTAAATCTTGCGCCAACGATTCGGCTCGTGCCGTATCGCCCGCCATGGCGAACGCCAGCGCGGCTTCGACCTCGACGCCCTGACTCGTGGGAGCCAGCTTCAAACCCTCCGCCGCTGACTGCCGCGCTTCCGCAGGATTGCCGTAAGCGGCTTGTGCGATAGCGGCATTCTCCTGCCAGGTCGCCCCACTTTCTTTGCTGTCCGCCCGGATGGCGGAGTCCACCGCCCGGTTGGTCAGTTCCCGCGCCTTGCCCAGATGACCGCCATACGCCTCGGTGTCGGATGCGAGCGAAAGCCCGAAGTTCTCCTCCGGCTTACCTGCAAACCACTGCTGCTGTTCAGCCATCGCCGCCGAGTCCAAACTGAGAAAGGCAAGAGCGTAGAGAACACTGCGGAGATAAAAGCTATCGAGTTTTCGCGCTTGTCCCTCGTGGATGATCTGCCGCGTCTCGTCGAAGCGTTGCAAGGAGATCAGGGTGTTGCCAAGACCTGCGTAAGGGGCGAGATTATCCGGGGCGAGGCGGAGGCTTTGGCGAAACGACTCAGCGGCCTTTTCATACTGTCCCTGCCCAGTGTACACGTTACCCAACCCGAGATGCGATCCGGACCGTCGCGGGTAGTTCTCAATCTCCTCCTCATACGTCTCGGCCGCTTTATCCAGTTCTCCGGTTGCACTCGCATAGTAGCTGGCAGCGATATCCAGCTTTTCCCGTTCGCTGGCATGTTCCCGCAACTGAAACGCCTTGGTCTGGTAATCGCTGGCCCGCCCTGGCTCGCCAAGACCGGCGTAGTCGTTGCCCACAGCCGTGTAGCCCATGGCAAAATTCGGGTCAAGCTCGATGGCGCGCTGATCGTAAGGCAGGGCTGCGGCAGAGCCTTTCTCGTTGCCGGCTTTTCTGCCGAGGCTGAACGCTTTCAGAGCTTCGAGCGAAGACGTGGTGGCCTCTGACAGCGGAACATCTAATTTCTGCACCGTGGCCAGCGATTCGCCCAACTCGGTTCGCAGCTTGGACGCCGCCTCGCCCAATGCGTCCAGCACCTTCTCCTTGGACGCCGCCGTCACCTGCTGCTCGGTCAGCGGGTCTCCACTCTGGCAATTCACCGCCTTCAATCCCAACACATATTGGCTTCCCAGACTGGCAATCGACCCCGCAAGATAAACCTTGCTACCCGCCCGCTGGCAAAGCTCGCGGGTGACTTCAGGCGTAAGTTTCGTGCCCGCCGGACGCGACATCAATTTCAAGGTAGCCGCAACTTTATTCTCCGAGAGCACATTCAGAAACGGCGACTGGTTCAAAGAAACGCTGAGCGCAGTCTTCAGCGTGTCGTCAAAAACCGCATCCCCGGTACTGTTCGAAAACTCAGCAAGCACAATAGTGTCTTTCTCAGTAAGCGCACGGGCAGCCCGTTGCCGCGAGCGGTAGTAAAGCCCGCCTGCGATCAAGGCAGCCACGACCACCGCAGCCGCAATCCCAAGCGTAGCTCGCGAGAAAGCACGTGGAGCGGCGGACGCCCCCGTCCGCCCGGCCGAGCGAAGCTCGGCGGCCTCTTCGCTCGCTGCCGTGGGAACAACCGTGGAAGAGCGGCGCTTCAGCGCCGCGTCATCCGGCAAAATGGATGCGGGCTTCAGCCCCTGCGGCATCTCTACCGCACCCGAACCAGCAACCCGAGCCCGCCCAGTCTCCGTATCCCGCTTCAGCCGCTGCAAATCACTCCGCATCTCCGAGGCATGCTGATACCGCAACTCGCGATCTTTCTCCAAAGCCTTATTGCAAATCCGTTCCAGCTCCGCCGGAATCCCGCGATTGAAACGAATCGCAGGCGGCGGATCGGAATTCAAGATGGCATTGAAGATCAGCGCCGTAGTCTCACCTTCGAAGGGCAACACCCCCGTTGCCATCTCGTACAGCACCGCCCCAAACGAAAACAGATCGCTGCGCGCATCCAGTTCCTTGCCCTTGGCCTGTTCCGGCGACATATAAGCCACAGTGCCCACCACCGCGCCCGGACTGGTCAGATGATCCGCATCCACCGAACCCGTCTGCGTGTTAAGAGACCCAATGTTGCTGGAGGAACCGGCTCTGACCATGACTTTCGCCAGCCCAAAATCAAGCACCTTGGCGTGCCCGCGCTCAGTAACAAAAATATTTGCAGGCTTAATGTCGCGATGAACAATCCCTTTGGAGTGCGCCGCATCCAGCGCGTCCGCAATCTCGATGGCGAGCGACAGGATCACCTCGTTTTCCATCGGACGCCCGCCAATGCGGTGCTTCAGCGTCAGCCCGTCCATAAATTCCATTGCGATGAACGCCTGCCCATCCTGCTCGCCGATGTCATAAATAGTGCAGATGTTCGGATGGTTCAGCGCGGATGCAGCCTGCGCCTCCCGCTGAAAGCGCGCTAGCGCCTGCGGGTCTCGGGCAACGTCATCGGGAAGAAACTTGAGCGCGACAAAGCGATGCAGCCGAGTGTCTTCAGCCTTGTAGACCACGCCCATCCCGCCACCACCGAGTTTTTCTACGATGCGATAGTGTGAGACAGTTTGACCGATCACGCTCTGGCCGATCGACGACGAAGATTTTCCCGCCCATCTTAAAAGGCAACCAGCAACCAGTCAACGAGTTGCGCTCAGAGGGAGTGGCTCAATTTAGAATTCCGACGACCACTCTACTCTGGCGTCATCCCGAAGTCCCGCGTTTTCACCAGCGGGACGAGGGATCTCCCTCCGCAAACGTGCCGTTTTCAAACCGAGCCACTCCCCGGCCAGAATGCACTGCCTTTACCCCGTGAAACCCCGTGTCCCCCGTGTTGAAAGGTTCTAAGACTTATTCCTGTTCTTCTCCGCGGCCGTCCTCCGCCGACCTCCGCGAGTAAAAGCTTCGAAGCCGGGCGCACCTAAAAAGCCCACCGAGCCGTCTCATTTAGATACAAAAGCGCATCCAGGCCGAAACTCGTACATACAAAATCGCCAATTTTACCGGAACACTTTCGCCCCTTTCGCCCCCCGCCAGGCGTAGCCGTTCACACGTCAGCAACCGCAATGGATTGCCAACCTTGCAGCCTTTGTACATACAATCCAATCATGACACGATTGCACAGATAAAAACCAAAACCGGAACATACTGGAGTTATGTTCCAACTGGAACATACTGAACCAATGTTCCCACCGGAACATATCTCCAAAAGGGCTAAGCCTTACCCTGTGTGTCCTCTGTGTCCCCTGTGTTAAAGGTTTTCTCAGGACGCAAAAGCGGAAACAGAATCACGTCGCGAATCGTATGCGAGTCAGTCAGCAGCATGCACAACCGGTCCACGCCCACGCCCACGCCGCCCGCAGGCGGCATCCCATACGACAGCGCGCGAATATAATCCTCATCCATCTGGTGCGCCTCAAGGTCGCCACGCTCGCGCTCCTGCAACTGCGCCTCGAAACGAGTCCGCTGATCCTCCGGGTCGTTGAGTTCGCTGAACCCATTCGAAATTTCCATCTGTCCCGCATAAATTTCCCAACGCTCCGTCCACTCCGGCTCATCCGGCTTCTGCTTCGACAGCGGCGACACCGCGGTAGGGAACTCATAAATAATCGTGGGCTGATCGAGATGCTCTTCTGCCACTGCCTCGAAAAGACTCGCGATTGTCTTGCCCGTCGGCTCCTTCGGATCGTAGGCCATGTGCGCGTGCGCCTGATTGAAGCGCTCGACCAGCGCCCTGACTCCATCATGCGAAGCGAAGTCGCTCATCGCAGGCTTCGTGCCCGCATTCTCAGGCCAGTAATGAATGATCGCTTCGCGCATCGTCATCCGCGTCCAGTTCGCCCAGTCGATCTCCACGTCGCCCCACTTCGTTTTCGTTCCGCCAGTCACATCGATCGCCGCTTGCGTGACCAATTCCTGCGTGAGATCCATCACGCCCTGGTAGTCGGTGTAGGCCTGATAGAACTCAAGCATGGTGAACTCAGGATTCCAGCGCCAGCCCAGGCCTTCGTTGCGGAAGTTGCGGTTGATCTCGTACACGCGATCGAATCCGCCGACGACGAGGCGCTTCAAATAAAGTTCGGGCGCGATGCGCAAATATAAATCCATGTCGAGTGTGTTGTGGTGCGTCACAAACGGACGCGCGACTGCGCCTCCCGCAATGGGCTGCATCATTGGCGTCTCCACTTCGATGAAGCCATGCGCCTCGAGCGTGCGCCGCAGCGACTGCACCAGCTTGCTGCGTTTCAAGAAAACTTCCCGCACCTCAGGATTGACCACAAGGTCAACGTAGCGCTGCCGGTAGCGCATCTCGACATCAGTAAGCCCATGAAACTTTTCCGGCAGGGGCAGCAGGTCTTTCGCGAGAAATGTAATCTCCTCCACATGAATGGTCAGCTCGCCAGTGCGCGTGCGAAACAAATATCCGCTGACGCCAATGTGGTCGCCTAGATCGAGCAGTTTGTACAGCTCGAAGCCTTTATCGCCGACCGCATCTTTCTTCACGTAAATCTGCAGCCGCTTGCCATCCTGCTGCAGATGGCAAAAGCCAGCCTTGCCCATCAGGCGGATGGCCATGATGCGTCCGGCGACGCGGACGTCGACTCGCGGATTCTCCAACTGCTCGGCAGTCTTGTCGGAGTAGTCGGCGAGAATCTGCGCGATGGTATGGGTGAATTCGTACTTGCTGCGATAGGCGAACTGGCCCAGCGCTTCGATCTGCTTCAGCTTCTGGCGGCGCAGTTCGTAAACATTTTCGTCGAATGCCAAGAGAGTCCTTTAGCTAAGAGGATTGCGCCTTGCGGCGCGGCTAGCGTTTGGGTGAAACGCGATTATAAACAACCTGGCTATGGAATGGCGCAGGCGCAGCGGGCGGGGCGGCCGCCCCTTCGGCTTCGCTGAGGGCAGGCTCCCAGCCGCCGGGACGACGGCGCCACTATTGCTTGCGCGTACCGAGATATCGTGGTACATTGGTACGCATGGGTGACGATCCGAAGCTTTTAGTCGAGCGAGTACAGACCGGGGTGCGGATGGAGAAGCGCCTGCTGAAAGTCCTCAAGGCCTTTGCCGAGTATCACGATATGACCCTGGGCGATCTGCTCGAGGGCATTGTGCTGCACGCTTTTGACGGCAAGACTCCGTTCAGCCCGGCTTCGCTGGAGCGGATTCAGGAATTGAAGAGGTTTTACGATTTTGATCTGGATTCGAGCGCGAGCCATCGGTTGAAGGAGATCAAGGCTCGTCCTGGGCGGAGGCGGAGCGCGGGGAAATAGCGAAGGCTTGCGGCGGCCGTCGCGACTCGACAGCCGGAAAGGCCAGCGCCTAAAGGCGACATGATCGAGGTGCGTTTTCGGCACGCCTGAAGGCGTGCCCTGATACGAACCTTATTTACAGAGAGGCTGGCGATGACAGAGGAACGGATGAGAACTGCTCTTAGCGGATTGCAGTGGACTCTGGGGCTGGTGATTTTGATGGAGGCGGTCTTGTTTGTGATGCCGTCGGC
>Ga0116117_1000472_pt1 | contig 10592 bp, 9 predicted proteins | sample June2015DPH_11_1_FD_89790 | JGI IMG/M metagenome (GOLD analysis project Ga0116117, IMG submission 89790) | Peatland microbial communities from SPRUCE experiment site at the Marcell Experimental Forest, Minnesota, USA - June2015DPH_11_10 | ecosystem: Environmental > Terrestrial > Soil > Wetlands >... | reverse complement strand
GTGGCCGACTCCGTATTACCGTCGCAAAGTATGGACCTCCCTGAATCCACTGCCGTGTCGCCTCTTGCGAAGGTGATTTCCGTACCCAACCCGGTGTATACAGGCAAGAGTGCAGGCGTTTCCGGCACGGTCGTCCTACAACTTCTGCTTGACAAGAGTGGACATGTCACCAATCTCAAAGTCGTCAGCGGGCCGGAGGAACTTCAGGAAGCCGCTATGAACACGGTGAAGAAATGGAAGTACAAGCCGTACCTTTTGAATGGTAAACCTCATGAGATCAGCGTGACCGTCCGGGTCATCTTCGGGCCCACGGAAAGTAAAAAATAACCTTGGCCATTGAGCCGCATGCGCCAGGGATCGATGTTGCAGCCTGGCAACTACAAAACTAGGAGCTTTTCATGGCACTCACAGCAGGAACCTACGCCGTCTTCACCACCAGCGAAGGAAAGATCACCGTCAAGCTCTTCGAGCAGGACGCGCCCATCACCGTCAAGAACTTCATCGAGCTGGCCGAGGGATCGAAGGAGTGGACCCACCCCACCACGCACAAAAAATCGACCGACAAGCTCTTCCACGGCACCATCTTCCATCGCGTGATTCCCGACTTCATGATCCAGGGCGGCGACCCGACAGGTACCGGCATGGGCGGACCCGGCTATCGCTTTCAGGATGAGACCAAAGGTTCGCCGCACAAATTCGACAAGCCGGGCAAGCTGGCCATGGCCAACAGCGGCCCCGGCACCAACGGCTGCCAATTCTTTATCACCGTTGCCCCTACACCCTGGCTCACCGGCAACCACACCATCTTTGGCGAAGTCATCGAGGGCCAGGAGATCGCCGACAAGATTTCCAAGGTCCCCCGCGCCGCCCAGGACAAGCCCAAGACGCCGGTCGTGCTGGAGTCGGTCGTCATCGAGCGCGTCGGCTAGGCATCGCAGATCAACACATGAGCGCCGAATCTCCACGCGGCAGAAGATTCGGCGCTCGCCCGCGGTCGAGGAGCTCAGATGGCAGGAAATCTCGCAGCCCGATTCCTCCGCGCATTTGTCATGCGGCAAATCACTCTGGCTTTTCTTCTGCTCTACGTGAGCGCGGCCCTTGCGCAAAACGGCAAGCCCGCCGCAGCGGCACATTCAAAGCACGCGCCATCAGTAAATGCCACCGTATCCGCGCTGCTGTTGAGCGACATTCACTTCGAACCCTTTTGGGATCCGGACAAGGTTCCGCAACTGGCAGCAGCGCCGGTGAGTGAGTGGAAGGCTATTCTCGCCGCGCCGCCCTCGCACGACCAGGCGCAGCGCTTTGCCGCTTTGCAGCAGAGCTGCCACGTGCGCGGCGCCGACACCTCTTTTCCGCTCTTCGACTCCAGCTTGAAGGCAATGCGTAGCCACTCCGCCAGTCTCCGGTTTGCGGCGGTAAGCGGCGATCTTCTTTCGCATGAGTTTTCCTGCAAATACAAAGCGCTCTTTTCCCAATCCACGGCGGAAGATTACAGAGCATTTGCCGAAAAGACAATCGACTACGTTATCGATGCGTTCTACGGCGCCTTCCCCGGCCTTCCCGTTTACATCGCACTGGGCAACAACGACTCCGACTGCGGCGACTACCAGATCGACGCCAACAGCGAGTTTCTCTCCAGGGTTGGCAGCGAGGTCACGAAGAACTTTCCCGCTGCCGAGCAAGCCGGCACACGCGCCAGCTTTTCCGAGGGCGGCTATTATGGCGTCTCTCTGCCCGCGCCTTTGCGGAATGCGCGCCTGCTGGTTATCAACGATATTTTCATGTCGAAGAATTACTCGACCTGCACGGGCAAGCCGGATCGGCGGGAATCGGAGGCGCAGCTTGCCTGGCTTCACCAACAGCTTGCCGAAGCCCGTGTCAACAAGCAGAGGGTTTGGGTGATGGGTCACATTCCTCCGGGAGTCGATCTCTACTCCTCAGCCAAAAAAATGGCCACGCTGTGCATTGGCGGAGACCCATCCATGTTTCTCTCCTCGGAGAAGCTGGCGGATTTGCTCGCGGAATACGGCGACGTGGTGCAGTTAGCGATCTTTGCTCACACGCACATGGACGAGTTGCGAATTCTGAAGACAGGGAAAAACAGATACGCTGCCAAAGCCGGCGTGAAAGAGTTGATGACCGTACCTGATTTCGATAACTACATGGCTGACAATCCCGCATCGGACGTTGCGGTCAAGATGCTCCCGTCCATCTCGCCGATCAATGGCAACAAGCCTTCCTTCACCATCGCGCGGATCAATCCCGCTACCGCTGCGCTGGCCGACTATCAGGTCATCGCCGCCTCCAACTCGAGCGGCGTCGATGCCGCGTGGACCGAAGAGTACGACTTTGCACGCAGCTACCACGAGGCGGAGTTTACTTCGGCCACGGTCACTCAGATTGTGGATCGCTTTGCCGCCGACCCCAACGCAAGCTCGCAGGCCAGCCAGGAGTATATCCGCAACTTCTCCGCAGGCAATCCCTCGCCCCTGCTTCGTCTCTTCTGGCCACAGTATGTATGCGTTCTCTCCCATGACTCCGCGCAGGAGTTCAAAGCCTGCGTCTGTCCGGCCGCGCAATGAAAATCCTGCAAGCAGCTCAATCTCCGGTCCCAGCCGCTAACTCTGATGCGGACAGCTTTTGCTGTTGAGGCATCCGTCGGCTACGCGGAGACGCTCGACGGGCCGGCCGGCGACAAGATGTTCGGCTACGATCTCCGCCGCGTCCCTGGGCTGAACATTGCCGTACCAGACGGCCTCCGGATAAACCACGACCATGGGACCGTGCTCACACTGATCCAGGCAGCCGGATTTGTTGATGCGGACCTTGCCGCCGAGACCGGCGGCTTTGGCGCACTGCTGCAGTTCGGCGTGCAGTTGGCTGGTTCCGTCGCGTGTGCAGGATGGACGTGGAGCGCCTTCCGGGCGCGCGTTGCAGCAGACAAAGACATGGCGCTCAAATGCGGGCAAGTTAGCAAGCGCTCCGTTCGAAGTTTTTCCGCTTCGCTCATTCTTCAACAAGATGAATATGCAAAGGCGGCGTGCTCGGCAGTACTTTTATGAAAATCCATGCGGGAGTTGTGGCTCCCGCATGGACAGGAGCAATGATTCAGAGAATATCACCGATCGGTGTCACTGTGGCTCCAAATATCACAGGGTTGCCGATGGGTGAGGATGATGTTGACGTAAGCGCGCCCTGGTCGCTGAATTTCTGGTCATTCGACCAGCCGCCGGATGCGCTTGCCTTGAAGAATGGCCAGAAACCGGCCTTCGCGGCAGTCTTGAACTGCTGCTGCTCTGTAGTGGTCAGTAGTGCATCCGAAGTGGTCGTGATCGTAATGCCATCCACAACAAACAGAGCACTGATTGCGCGCAGCATATTGCCGCTTGGTCCGAAAGTATCGTTCCAGGTCGGCGGGTTATGGTTCCAGACGGTATTGTCGTTGTGCTGGTAGGCGAGATTCAGCGCGGCGGAGCTGTACCAGGGCTTATATCCAGACAGAATCGGATCGCTGCTGGTGCTAGACAGCGGCCCTAACGGGAAGGTGACGAAGCGCTCGAAACTGGCATCAATGACCAGCTTGGAGGTTGCAAGTTTTGTTGCTACGTTGCTGTAATCCGCGCTGCCCGAGGCCGAGAAAAAGTCAAAGGAGCCGCCGATATTGCCTTTGGCCCAACTCCGGGATGTATCCGACGATTCACTTCCGCTGTCCATATGCACGCTCTTGGAACTTGCCGCAGACAGGGCATTCTGAAGCATGGCGATGGTCGCGTTGTAGGCTTTCAAGCCGTCGTCGCCGCCATCTGCTCTCGTCCACATCTCTACCGCCACCGGAACAGTGCCTTGAGAAAGCTGTTGATAGGCGGTACATGCAGCTGTGACCTTGCCTGGGGGCAAATGCCGGCCAGCCCATGCCTTGAAGATTTCGTAATACGATCTCTCATCCGTGTCGGGAACCTGTGCAAGGTAAGTTACCCAAGCCGAATAATAGTCGCCCAGGATGTTTTGAAAGTTTGAGATGTCTGGCGTCACCAGGTTGTTGATGACCGCGCCATAATCTATCGAGAAGGAGTTCCGTTGAGACGGATCAAACAGATTCGTGACGGAAAGCGGCGGCACCGCATCTGCGATGTTCCACAATACTTCAGAGGTGCTTCCCAGCGGTTGCGATCCCTGAACGAGCTGGAATGTGTTCGAGTCCACCTGGCATCCAGCGACGACTGCGTTGTACCATTGCGCGGTTAAATTCTCCATGGCTTCTTGCAGCTTGGACGAAGTATCTGTTGCGTTTGGCATAGTGTTCTCCCTTTGATCTTTCTGGTTGAGGGTGCGTTGATTTGCTGGTCAGTTGTTTTTAATCGTGAAAACAACCTTTGACGTCATCCGCGGAACTCCCTCAATCGATGAGGTCGCCGTAGACAAACCCGCGAGGATTCGTAAGTTCAACTGGAACATGAACACCGGGGTGCCATGGACCACGAGTGATAACTGCAGTGCCAGGAGTTAAAACCTGAATAGGTTTTAGCATCTTGTTATTTGGGTAGAGATTTGCTCCGGTTGCACAAACATTTGCATTTGGCATGGTATTCTCCTTTTGATTTTGTTGGTTGACTGGGTGAATTGGTGAACGACGTTTCAGGTCATTCCGGATGAACAAAACAACTCGTGGCGTCCTTAAGCTTGATCGAATAGATCAGGCAGTGATTATTGTTGCCAGGCTGCGGATCGGTCTTAACTATGCCCTCTTTGTTGATAAGGCAGGTCGTATTTGCATAACTGAAATTGCCAAATTCTTTCAGCTTCCCGATAAGTTGTTCGATTTTTGCAGGAAGTATTTTCTTGTCACTTGAATATGTGATTCCCGCATTGCACAGGACGGAGACGCCCGAGAGTTCATCATTCTCATTGATCTCTTCAGGTTTGTAGTTCTTGCTCTGAGTAGCATCGCCTCCTCGAACCACCAGGATGCCTTGTTTCATCTCGATGCCCGGTTTTACCTTTTGGGCTATCGAGGCTGTTGACATCAACAACAAAACGATGAGTGTTGACCATGCAGTCATTGATCGCATTCTTGAATCCTCCTTGTGGTTGCGGATTGAAGTGGCTTGGTGCCCACCGATCGCGCAACGAGCTTTCGCTATGGGGAATCTTGTGAGTAATGCGATTTGCTGTCAAGCCGGAATGTATGGATAAATACTGTATTTGCAATCAATTAGCGCGTTTATTGGTCAGCTTTTTGATGCCGGGTTCTCTGTTTCACCAGCAACCGGTGTAAGTTGTGCCGCGCGAGCATACGGTAAATAGTCGACTTGGGCACCTTGCGCTGAAGCCGGCGTTCATACGCCTGATGGATCGCTTCAACCCGCGCCATGACTCCACGTTTTGCACGATAGGCGTAAGGTGCAAGAAATGCCTTTTCATCTTCCCTGCTTAAGTTCTCGCGTCTGCGGCCACCGCGCCCAACTCCCTTCAAACATGAGGTTCCGTCCCTCAGGAAGAGCGATTGGATTCGTCGGACGGAGGCCGGACGCCAACCTATCGAGAGAGCAATCTGATCGGGTGTAAAGCCTTGAGTAATACGCAGCCACAGGCAGAGCACCCTCTTGAAAAATGGCACACTATCGGCTGACTTCAGGTAGGGTGCAATCACTTCGCGAGCATTCTCAGGGAATGGCCGTGGTTTGCGCATGACCACTTCCAGCCGATCTCAAGAAAAGTTTTTTTTGATTGCAACTCTGAATTCGTGCTTGTCCACGCTGATGAGTTCGCGCTCGCTCGCTTTTCTGAATCAGTGCCGCTGATTTGAACAAGATTGTTTCGCCCCGCTCGCTGCAGAAGCGGCGCAGAAAAAGATGTTATTTCGGTATGAAATCCACGGAAGAATGTGCCCCAGAAGTTACTATAATAACGCTAAAATCGAAATAAATGGTTACTTATGTCTACAACTCTCCCCTACGATCGATACTTTCGAATCCAATCTCTTGAAAGCATAGTTTCCACATTGCGCAGCGCCGGGCCGGGCCGATCTGCGAAAATGAACCTTGACTATGAGCACTGACAATTTACTTCCGCTGAAAGACGACATGGTGGCCTTTATCGAGGGCCACGGCCTGAAACGACTTCCCGGTTACATCACCGAGGACATTCCCTCCATTGTCTGGGAGAGCTCCGACAACCCCGACGCCTGGAAAGATTTTGTGGAGATGGCCAAGCACGTTGGCGCGCCCTTTGTGACCTTCAGCGAGATGGCGCTGGAGCCGGAGGAGTTGGATGCGCTGATTGAAGAGGCCAGCGAGATGAACTTCCCCGACGAAGAGGCCACCGAACTCGTCGAGGCGCAATGGCTGCGCAAGTATGCCGGCAAGCTCGGCTACATCCAGTTGGGCTTCGTCTATCAGGGACTGGTCTTTCTGCATGAGACGACCACCGAATGGTATGAGCGCTTTCAGGCGCTGCTGGAAGATATCGAGACCTTTCAGGACATCGTCATAGGCGATCACGATCACGACGACGAAGAGGACGAGTAAGCCCGGTGAGCGTGGCGGGCGCTGAAGACGCCGGCGCTCAAGCGCCGTCCGAGCCTCCGTCAGCACCGGCGCCGGTATCTCCGCAATCAGAGAATCGCAATCTTCCTGTTCAACGCTGGAGTTTTGTCGAGCCGCGTCTGGCGGAAGCCGCAGCGCTGGCCAAGGCCGCGCGGCTGCCGCTGGTGCTGGCGGAACTGCTGACGGCTCGGGGCATCGTTCATTCCGCCGATGCCTTCGCATTTCTGAATCCAGAGATTGCGCACCTTCACGATCCTTTGCTGATGCTGGGCATGAAGGAAGCGGTGGCGCGTGTGGAGCAGGCAATCGCCGCGCGCGAACCGATTCTGCTCTACGGCGATTACGATGTGGATGGAACGACCGCGGTCGTATTGCTCAAGACCGCGATCGAGATGCTGGGCGGAATTGCTCGCTTTCATCTGCCGCACCGGCTGCGTGAGGGCTACGGATTGCAATCGAGCGTGCTGGAGGCTGCGCATGCCGACGGTATTCGCCTCGTGATAACTGTGGATACCGGCATGAGAGCCTTTGCCGAAGCGGAGACTGCGCAACGGCTGGGACTGGATCTCATCATTACCGACCACCATCTGCTGGAGGCGGGCGAAGCGGTGCCGCAGGCGCTGGCCATTCTGAATCCCAACCAGCCGGCTTGTGCATATCCTGAAAAATTTCTCTGCGGCGCGGCGATTGCGATGAAGCTGGCGCTTGCGCTGCTGGAGCGGCGCGATCCGGCGCGCACCCGCGAAAAGACTTTGCCCAGCTTTTTGAAGATGGCCGCCATCGCCACCATCGCTGATGCGGTGCCATTGAAAGGCGAGAACCGCGTCATCGCCGCCATGGGTCTGCGCGAGCTGCGCCATCCGGCTGGCGCGGGATTGCGCGCGCTCTTTGCGGCGGCTGCGCTCGATCCGGCGGCCAAAGCGATTACCAGTTTCGACATCGCATTTCGTCTAGCTCCGCGCATCAATGCCGCCGGCCGCATGGACGTGGCATCCGATGTCGTCGAGCTGTTCACCACCCGCAGTTCCGCCCGCGCTGCGGAGCTGGCTGCCAAACTGGAAGCAATGAACCGCGAGCGCCGCGAGACCGAGGCTGCCGCGCTCTCCGCCATTGAAGCCCGTCTGGCCGCGGACGATGAATTGACCGCCGACCGTCTGCTGGTGATCGACGGCAACGGCTGGCATCGCGGCGTCATCGGCATTCTCGCTTCGCGCGTCGTCGAGCGCACCGCCAAGCCTGCAATTATCGTCAGCATCGAGGACGGCATCGCTCACGGCTCCGGGCGCTCGGTGGATGGCTTTCAACTGCTCGACGCCATCGAGAGCTGCGCCGATCTCTTCACACGCTTCGGCGGCCATGCCTTCGCGGTGGGCTTTGCGTTGCCAGCGGTGAAGCTGCCGGAGTTGAAGCGCCGCCTGCGCCTCTACGCCGAAGAACACCTGGCCGGACGAGAGGCTGAACATCTGCTGCGCATTCATGCCGAGCTGCCGCTGGATCGCATCACCTCCGTGCTGGTCGGCTGGCTGCGCAAGCTGGAACCCTTCGGCCACGGCAATCCCGAACCGCTCTTCGTCGCCCGCGGCGTGCGGCTGCTCTCGCCGCCCCGCATCATGAAGGAGCGCCACTTGAGATTGCAACTGGCGCAGGACTCCGTGCAACCCCGGCCTCTGCCCGGCTCCAGCGGCGCCCTGCGCGCCGTCGGCTGGAATCTGGCCGCCCGCGCCGCATCTCTCGGCCTCGCCCAGGGCAGCCTCATTGACCTCGCCTACCGCATCCGCGAGAACCAGCACGCGGAGTACAGCGGAGTGGAAGCCGAAATCGTTGGCATCGAAGTGGCTTGAGGAGGGCCACTCTTTGCGAAGGTTTTGAGGCCGACGGCGTTTCGCGCGCTACGGTTGCTTACTATTTCACCAGTATTTGATAAATTACGATGTATAGATCATAAAAAATGAGTGTTAGTCACTCATATTCCCACAATAGCGCTTGACAGCATTCACGGAGTTCGCCTATTGTTAGCAATTGAAGGGTGAGAGTGCCAGCGCTGTGCTGGCTGAAGTGCTTACCCAGGGTTCCCCGCTCTGGTGTTGAGAGCAGTAACCTGCAGATCCCACAATCTTTATCACTGAAATCACCAAATCTCGCGGCGGGGTTCAACCCTGTCCGCCTGTGAAGGAGAAACGAAGCAATGGCAGCAACCTCGTTTACACCGCTTCATGACCGCATCCTCGTCCGCCGTTTGGAAGAGGGAGAAACCATCCGTGGGGGCATCATCATCCCCGATAGCGCCAAGGAAAAGCCCCAGGAAGGCGAAGTGATCGCCGTCGGCAAGGGCAAGTCGAATGACGAAGGCAAAACCTTCCCCCTCGATGTGAAGGCGGGCGACAAGATTCTCTTCGGCAAGTACTCTGGCACCGAGATCAAGATCGACGGCGAAGAGTTCCTCATCATGCGCGAAGAAGAAGTTCTCGGAATCGTGAAGAAGTAGCTGCACAGGGGTCAGGGATCAGGGGTCAGGGGTCAGGCAGGATTGCCCGGCGTCTTTTGCCCCGCAGAAGAATCGATCTCTCCCCTTGAGAAGACATTGAATCGGCATCTGGGTTACTGGACCGGGGACACTGATCCCTGATCCCTGACCCCTGAACCCTTATCAAGGAGAATTACAGCAATGGCAAAGCAGATTTTGCACGGTGAAGAATCCCGTCAGGCGATCTTGCGCGGCGTGAATACGCTGGCGGACGCGGTGAAGGCGACGCTCGGCCCCAAAGGCCGTAATGTTGTGATTGAGAAGAAGTTCGGTTCGCCGACCATTACCAAAGACGGCGTAACGGTGGCCAAAGAAATCGACCTCAAGGACCCGCTAGAGAATGTGGGCGCGCAACTGGTGCGTGAGGTTGCCTCGAAGACTTCGGATGTGGCCGGCGACGGCACCACGACTGCAACGGTTTTGGCGCAGTCGATCTTCCGCGAAGGCGTGAAGACAGTGGCGGCGGGCGCGAACCCGACGGCTCTCAAGCGCGGCATCGACAAGGCTGTGGCCACGATCATCGGCACACGCGACAAGGACGGCAAGTGGACCGACGGCGGCGCGCTGGGCAAGCTCTCGAAGCCTGTGAATGAGGGTTCGGTTGCCCAGGTGGGCGCGATCTCGGCCAATGGCGACCAGGAGATCGGCGACATTATCGCTGAAGCGGTGAAGGTTGTCGGCAAGGACGGCGTCATCACGATCGAAGAGTCGAAGACGATGCACACTGGCCTGGAGACCGTGGACGGAATGCAGTTTGACCGCGGCTACCTCAGCCCCTACTTCGTCACCGATGCCGAGCGCCTGGAAGCGATTCTGGACGAGCCTTACATCCTGATCTACGAGAAGAAGATCAGCGCGATGAAGGATCTTCTGCCCCTGCTAGAGCAGGTGGCGCGCGGCGGCAAGCCGTTGCTGATTATTGCCGAGGACATCGAAGGCGAAGCGCTCGCAACCCTCGTGGTGAACAAGCTGCGCGGCACACTGAATGTGGCAGCCGTGAAGGCTCCGGGCTTCGGCGATCGTCGCAAGGCGATCCTGGGCGACATCGCCATCCTGACCGGCGGCAAGGCCATCACCGAGGATCTGGGCATCAAGCTGGAAGGCGTGAAGCTGGAAGATCTGGGCAAGGCCAAGCGCGTCACCATCGACAAGGACAACACCACCATCGTTGACGGCGGCGGCAAGGCCTCCGAGATTGAAGGCCGGGTCAAGGAGATTCGCGCGCAGATCGAGAAGACCACCTCGGACTACGACAAGGAGAAGCTCCAGGAGCGGCTGGCCAAGCTCGTCGGCGGCGTTGCCATTATCAAGGTGGGCGCGGCTACCGAGACCGAATTGAAGGAGAAGAAGGCGCGCGTCGAGGATGCGTTGCATGCAACCCGCGCGGCAGTCGAGGAAGGCATCGTTCCCGGCGGCGGCGTAGCGCTGATTCGCGTCATGCCGGCGGTGGAAGCGCTCATCAAGACGCTCACCGGCGACGAGAAGACCGGCGCGCAGATTGTTTTGCGTGCGCTGGAAGAGCC
>Ga0116117_1000471_pt1 | contig 10608 bp, 7 predicted proteins | sample June2015DPH_11_1_FD_89790 | JGI IMG/M metagenome (GOLD analysis project Ga0116117, IMG submission 89790) | Peatland microbial communities from SPRUCE experiment site at the Marcell Experimental Forest, Minnesota, USA - June2015DPH_11_10 | ecosystem: Environmental > Terrestrial > Soil > Wetlands >... | reverse complement strand
TCATCGCAGTGCATAGCTGTCTGACGAGCTACGGACCGGCGGCAAATGACGCGCTGTACGCCGGGCCGTTCGGAACACTCTGCAACCTGCTGGTGCCGATGTTCTTTGCGCTCAGCGGCTACCTCGTTTCCGGAAGCCTGCAACGGTGCAGGACGCTCGGCATGTTTCTGGGGCTGCGCGCCATCCGCATCTTTCCCGCACTGTTCGTCGAGGTGATCCTGTCCGCGTTTATTCTCGGTCCGCTGGTCACGACCCTGCCGCCGCAATCGTATTTTTCGGACCCGCTGTTCTTCAAATACATGCTGAACGCCATTGGCGACGTGCATTTTCTTCTGCCGGGCGTCTTCGCAGACAATCCATGGCCCGGCGTCGTCAATGGACAGCTGTGGACGATACCCTATGAACTCTATTGTTATGGTGCGCTTGCCTTCATTACGCTGCTTGGTTTGAAGAAGTGGCGTGTGCTCGGGCCGATCTTTGTCGTCGTCGTCGCAATCGGTTATCTGCTTTGGGTTTTGCACGGCACAGACAGCAGTGTGCTCCCGGGGACAAACGGCGTCAGGAAGCCGTTTCTTGTTGCGACGTTTCTGGCGGGTGTTTCGATATATTTCTATCGCGAACTTCTGCCCTGGAGCGGCTGGCATGGAGTGGCCGCTCTTGCCGTTTCGATCGCCTTGCCCAGTCTCGGCGGATACGCGGACTTCCTTGCACCCGTGCCCGTCGCTTACGCCACGGTCTGCTTCGGACTCATGAACCCGAGCCGGAAGATGCTGCGCGGCGCCGACTATTCGTATGGCATCTACCTGTACGGATTTGCTGTTCAGCAAACGACGATGCATTTTCTTCCCATGGCGCACGTCTGGTATCTTAATGTCCTCATCAGCCTTCCGATCGCCGTTCTGGTGGCGGCAGCGTCCTGGCATTTCGTGGAGCATCCCGCCAGCAGGTTGCGTTCGGTACTGAAGCGTCTCGAAGACCAGTTCCTTGCTTTTCGCCTGAGCCCGCAGTTCGTGCCTCAGACGCAGGATACACAGGCGAACCTCGCGGAACTGGCAACCAGCGGGGCTCCGCCTCCGGCCGACGAAGTAGACCGTGGTCTGTCCACGCCACAACAGGTCTCGACGGTCTGAGAAGTAAGGTTGATCGGTTAGGTTAACCGACTGTCTGCATATGCACCGCTCGCTGATCGCGGTATCGCCATCAACAGCTACGCCGATCACGTGCGAATCTTGATGTTCTGGATTCGGCTGCATGCGCGATCGCATGTTGCGTTGTTCGGGCGCCATTGGGCTTGCAAGGTTCGAGGTGACACGGAAGAGCCGGATTGCGCTGGCAGCTATTGAGGAGGACAACATCCGCGAATTTTGGAGCCCTGTGGTGATAAAGAATGCGAACCCGCTGCTTCGCGGCAAAGGCCATCTTTATGGACTTGACCTGTTGCGGCTATCCGCTGCGGCGCTGGTCGTCTTGAATCATTTCGGGGCCTTTTCCGCTGTCGTCGCCGATGTCGGCAAGCCATTCGCGTTTCCGGCGCTGAACTTCATGACCATGTTTGGGTGGGTGGGCGTCGAGATTTTCTTTGTCATTTCCGGCTTTGTCATCGCGCTCAGCGCGCGCGGCGCCAGTCCCAGCGGCTTCCTCAAGCGCCGGGCCTTGCGGATCTTCCCCGCGTTATGGGTCTGTTCGCTCGTCAGTCTGGTGGCGCTGACGACGACGAACATCCCCGTCGGGGAGCTCATGGTCTCATTTGTCCACTCCATCATCCTTTCCCCGCGCGGGCCCTACGTCGACGGCGTTGTCTGGTCACTGATCGTAGAGGCGGTATTTTATCTGTTGATCTGGCTTGTCTTGCTGTCGAGAGGGTTTCACCATCTGGACAAGGTCGCGGCGACGCTGGCAATCGCCAGTGTGGCATTCCTGTCCATATACTGCCTGGCGGTGGTGTTCGAGCATAGCCCGTGGGCGGCCGGCATCGTCAGCGTGTTCGAACGATTTGTATTCAAGGTATTTCTTCTGCGTTACGGCGTGTTTTTTGCGCTTGGAATGACCCTGTGGCTCGGCTTTGAATATGGCTTCACCAGGAACCGAAGAATTCTCGTCTGCTTTGCTGCCCTCTTCGGGGCGGTCGAAATCGGCATCCAGGCTGGTTCCGACTCAACCCAGGCGGTTTTTGCCTCCGCGATCCCGCCATTTGAGGCCATCATCATTCCGATCATGGTGTGGTCCGTCGGAACGATGGCCTTGGTGGCCAGCGTGTTCTACCGAGCAGAGATCAGCGATGTCTTGAAGCCCCGCAGCGCGCTGGTGACCAAGCTCGGGTTGCTGACCTTTCCGCTCTACCTGAACCACTACACCCTCGGCCGGGTAATGACTTATGGCCTGATATCCGCTCACCTCGCTCGACCCGCCGTTCTTGCGATTTCGCTCGGTTTCATTTGCGGCTCGAGCTGGCTCATCATGATGATACCCGAACCTGCCATCCAGGCCGGCTTTCGCAAGGTCCTGAAGCTTGGCCCCGCCGCCGGCTAGTGGACCTGTTCCATGAAGCGTGATGGCGAGGGTGATTAGATGACAGTCGAGTTTGTCGGTATCGCTGCCCTTCTGATCGGTATCCTGTCCCTGTACTGTCAGCCATCCGTGATCGTCTATGTGTTCCTTTGCACGACGCTGCTGGGTGCCGCTGCCGCCTTTGTATTGACCAACCTCGGCGGCACCAACATTTCGCCCGCCCATCTGCTGCTCTGCTTCCTGGTGCTGCGGTTGTTCCGCACGCCCGAAATGCAGCGCAATGCGATAGAGGGCCTTTCGTTTGGCCGCCCCGGCAGCTGGTTTCTGTTGACGGTCATCTACAGCACGGTTGCCGCCTACGTGATGCCCAGGATCTTCGCAGGCCAGACGATGATCTTCGCAGTCCGGGCCCAGACCAGTTTCAGCATTCCTCTTTCACCTGCGATGTCCAACCTGACGCAGTCGGTCTACTTCATCGGGGACCTGGTTTGTTTCGTCGCGATCTATGCGTTTGCCAGCACGCCGAATGGGCATCGGGTGGCGGGAAAAGCTGTGATCGCTTGCGCAACCGTAAACCTCATCTTCGCAGTGCTCGATATCTTGACCTACCTGACAGGCACCGCGGATTTGTTCGCACCGATTCGGAACGCCAATTATTCGATGCTGAACGACACCGAAATGGCCGGCTTCAAGCGAATCGTAGGATCGTTTACCGAAGCGTCCTCGTTCGGCGCGCTGACGCTTGGATATTTCGGCTACACCGGAAAACTGTGGCTGCTCGGTGCCTACCCGCGGGTGTCGGGGATCCTCGCGCTATTATCCCTGACCGCTCTGGTGTTTTCCACATCAACGACCGCCTATGTGGGCCTCTGTGCGCTGCTCGCCTTCGGCTATGTCGAGACGCTGATCCACGCGCTGTATCGCCCGGCGACGCGCGCCACGATGGTATTTCTCGTCGGCGCGCCCTTCATCGCCGCGCTTTTGGTCATCTCGATAGAGCTGAGCGATACATACTCTTATTACATCAAGAGCCTTCTCGACCAGATGGTCCTGAACAAGATGTCCACGGACTCCGGCGTCGAACGGTCGTCCTGGAACAGGCAGGCGATACAGAACTTCGTCGACACCTTTGGCTTCGGGGCGGGCAATGGCAGCGTGCGCTCGTCAAGCATCTTGTTCGGCATCCCGGCCAGCCTTGGCGTGCTGGGTACGCTGCTTTTCGGGTTGTTCTTTTCAGGTGTTTTCCTCGGCAAGCCCAAGGGACCCCAATTCGACCGTGTGGACGACGCATTCCGCCAGGGCGCAAAGTACGCCTGTCTCGGATGGTTCATCGCGGGAGCGACCTCGGGCGCCGTGATAGACCTCGGCCTGCCCTTCTTCGCCTTGGCGGCGCTTGCCGCCGCAAGACCGGCACGCAGCAAACCCGGCGAGTTCCCCGCATTTCGGACTACCGGATGAGATTGGAAGCGGCGGCGCCTCGCGGCGCGGCGGGAGAGCGCGACCGAATAAGGTGCCGCGGAATCAGATCGCGTTTTTTCCGCAACGATGCCGCCGTCCCGGTAACCACGTTTCCGTATCTTCACCGCTTCAGTTATTTTGAGCATAAAGATCATCGATGGCGACAATCTTTCGCCTTACTCCGATCTATCCTGAGGATAGACCCGTTAGTTTCGATCACTGCTCGTCGCGGCTTTTGTAGATGCGCTAACCAGATTTTGCATTTGTAGTTGAATCGGAGATTGCATCGGCATCCGCGTCTGCGCGCCGGCCGAATTTCACAGCCACATTCAGCAGGAGGTCTGCTACGTGCGAACCATGTCATTGAGAACGGCGAAGAGGGACCAAATGGAAGTCAGTACACCGTACAGCCGGGAGTTCTATCTCGGCCAGCGGGGCGGATCGTATACGTCTGCCAGCGTGATCGTGCCGATCGTGAAGGAAATCTTCGGGCCGAAGTCCGTGTGCGATGTCGGATGCGGCGTTGGCACATGGCTGAGGGCCTGGAAAGACAACGGCGTCAGCGCCGTTTGCGGGTTCGATGGCGACTATGTTGATCGCTCGCAGCTGATGATCGATGCGGCAAACTTTCGTTGCCACGATTTGCGCAAGCCGCTGCCTTCCGAGGCCAAATACGATCTGGCAATGTCGCTGGAAGTGGCCGAGCATCTTCCTCCGGAACGCTCCGAGAGCTTCATCGCAGAGCTGACGGCGTTGGCGCCGGTGGTGCTGTTTTCTGCGGCAATCCCTCAGCAGGGCGGAACCGACCACATCAACGAGCGATGGCAATCCTACTGGGCAGGCCTGTTCGCGAGGCACGGCTTTTCTCCGCTTGATGTCATTCGTCCCGCGGTATGGGAAAACGAGGCGGTCGAGCGGTGGTATCGGCAGAACGTGATCGTGTATTGCCGCAACGATGTAATCGCGCACTACGCTTCGCGATCCGCGGCACGCGCGCTGCCATTGTCGATCGTGCATCCAAAGCAATATATTGAAATACGCGAGGAATATAACGTCATCGGGGCGTTCGGGCTGTTGCGCGGGGCCGTTCACAGGGCAATTTCGCGACGCCTGGGAATACGCGCGAAATGATTGAGGGCCCGTCGATCAATTCAAGGCGCCAATGCATCGCGCTGTTGTGCGATGAGGGCTATCTTTTCCCCTCCCTGGTCTGCGCCAAACAGGCGCGCGAACACGCGCCCGCAAGCGCGGACGTCGTCGTCTTCCTGGAAAGCGACCGTCTGACGCCGGAGCGTCAAGGCATATTCGAATCCGTAACTGGCGCGTCTATCCGCGTCATTCCTGCCTGGCTCACGGATCTCCTGGATCGATCCGTGCCGAAGGATTTCTTTCGGACGCACGTCAACCGGGCGGCCCTGTTCCGGTTGTTCGTCGCCCGTCTCCTCGGGGATCGTTACGAACGAATTATCTACATGGACGGTGACATACAAGTCCGGCGGCCGCTGGCCGAATTGTTGACGACGCCACTGCCGGAAGGCACCGTCGGCGTCGTGCCCGACTGGGTCGCACTGCACAGTGTCGATGGGATGCCGCATGCGGCGGCCAACAGAGCCTATATGGAGGGCCTGGATTTCTCGCCGGAGCACTGGGGCTCGTACTTCAATTCCGGAGTCATGATGGCTGCTCCGGATACCTGGAATGACATCGGTCCGAAGGCTCTTGAGTTTCTCGTCGCAAGGCCCGGCTCATGCAGGCTGCACGACCAGAGCGCGTTCAATCACGTTTGTCGTGGTCGCACCACCAACCTGTCGCTGCGCTGGAATTTCCTTCGGCATTTCATGTCGCTCCCCTCCTACGCGGCCATTGATCCGGCCATCGTGCATTTTGTCGGCAAGCTCAAGCCGTGGGACGGCGTCTACGCGCCGTGGGGACGTGCCGAGTTCGAACCCTATCTGGAGATGGCCAAAGCCCTGCACGGAGCCGACGTCGCGTGGCGGCGCCAGCCGCTGTTGCGGCGTATCGGTTATCATATCAAGCCGCTCACGCGACGCGACGATTACGCGGATATTCCCTATCGAAACGCGATCGACAGTTCGGTTCGCGCGCATTGCGGCGGATAGTCACAGTGGCGGCCATAGTTGTGACATGGTCTTCGCGACCTTGTGGATCGCGACGACAGACGGCCGAAAATTTCCACGGCGACGGAACTGCGATATCTCCGGACCATCCCGTTGCGAACTTGGCAACGGATTGCGTTGGTGTTCAGGGGCGCGGCGTTTTGGTTCATTGAGACTGTGGTCTATGAAATTGTGTTCGGGTGGTACGAGTATTGGCCGCGAGATTATATGATTTGCCTCGCCGTGTTGTCCTCATCAGCGACCTTGCTGTTGAACGCGACGGCGCAACCGCCGTGGCGATGTCCGCCGTTCGCGCCCTCCGCAAGAATGGAGTGGCCGTAACTTACGTCTGCGGCGACGACGGACAGAATGCCGAACTCGCCGATCTGGGCGTCCAGGTTGCACCGGTACGGGGTCAGGAAATAGGCAAGGCCAGCGCATTCGCTGCGGCCACCGCCGGACTGTATAGCGCCAAGGCCGCAAAAGTCCTGAGAAACGTGATAAAGCAGGTCGATGGCGAAGGTGTTGTCTATCATCTTCACAATTGGTCCAAGATCCTGTCGCCGTCGATATTCCACGTCCTCAATCCCGTATCGGAAAGGTTGCTTGTCTCGACCCACGACTATTTCCTGGCCTGTCCGAACGGGGGATACTTTAACTTCAAAAAGAAGTCGCCGTGCGAACTTACGCCTCTTTCCGGCGCCTGCCTGGCGACCGATTGTGACCGACGGTCCTATCTGCAGAAAATCTGGCGGGTCGTTCGCAGTGTGACGCTGCGTGGGCTGATCGATCTGTCGCGCAAAAACGCGACGATCCTGGCGGTGCATGACGGCATGGTGGACCATCTGGTGCGCGGCGGAATCAACCCGGACTCCATCAAGGTGCTCCGCAACCCGGTGACACCATGGTCCGATACGCGGATCGCGGCTGAGAACAACCGCAAATTCCTGTTTGTCGGACGCCTCGATCACGACAAGGGCGCCGAGCTTTTGGCGCAGGCGGCGAGGGACGCCGGATCGCCCATTCAGATGATCGGTGACGGTCCATTGCGGTCGCAGCTCGAGCAGTCGTTTCCTGAGGCCGAGCTGTTGGGCTGGCAATCGCGGAAGCAGGTCGCGCGGATCGCGAGGGATGCCCGCGTGGTCGTGATGCCGACGGCATCGCGCGAGACCTTCGGGCTGGTGGCCTTTGAGGCCCTGACCAGCGGAATTCCCGTTATTATTTCCAGGTTTGCCGCGACCAGCGACGAGATCGTCCGCAGGGAGATTGGCTTCTCTTGCGACCCTTACGACGCCAGGGGCCTGGCCGAACTCATGAAGATGATGGCTGTCGGTGACAATCGCCTTCGGGACATGAGCGAACGGGCTTGGGAAGCGCGCGGCTCGCTCGCTCATTCACCTGAAAGCTGGGGCGAACGCTTGATGGCGATCTACGCGGACGCCAACCGCGCGGCGGCACCGGCGAACAGGATCGTGGCAGTGCATGGCACGTAAGCACACCGCAATGCGCTGGCTCGGCCAGATGGCCGAAAGCTCCGGCCTGACGGCGCTCGCGGCACCCAGATATGGCGGCGCCGGCGCGATTCTGATGCTTCACAGCATCGTGGCCGATGACGACCCGCTGCCCAGGGACAACGCTCACACCTCCGCCGCTTTCCTGGAGAAGATGATCCGCTACTACTTGGCGCGGCGAGTTGCTGTGCTTTCATTGTCGGACGCGATTGCCCAGTTGGAGAGCGGATCGGCACGCCGGTTTGTCAGTTTCACGCTGGACGACGGGTACCGCGACAATCTCAACATTGCCTTGCCGATCTTCAAGAGACACGGCGTGCCATTCACGATCTACGTCACCAGCGCTTTTCTGGAGCGCCGTTATGAAGACTACGGATGGGGCCAGGTCCGCCATCTGGTCAGGGACAATTGCGCGATCGATGTCGAGGCCTTGGAACAGCGGCTCATCATGGGCTCGCGCCGGGAGAAAATCCAGGCCTACTACAAACTGAAGCGATGGATGAAGGACGGGACACTCGGACCCGAAGCGTTGAGCTCTCTGTTCGAAGCGTATCGGATGACGGCCAGCGAGGCGCTCGATCGCGACGCCTTGACCGTCGGCGAACTTGCATCGGCGGCCCGGGCCGAGCCCTTGCTCGAGATCGGTGGACATACCACGACGCATCGCCGGCTGGCGTTGCTTGATGAAGCAACAGCCTCGGACGATGTCCGGCGCAACAAAATGCAGCTGGAGACGATCATCGATCGCGAGGTTCGCCACTTTGCCTATCCCTTCGGCGACGCGGTGAGCTGCGGCGCGCGCGAGTTTCGCCTGGCAAAGGCTGCGGGTTTTGCGACGGCGGTCACGACACGGGTTGGAAATCTGTTCGCGGACCATGCGCAGCACCGTTGGTGTCTGCCGAGGCTGCGCTTCCTGGGCCCGTGCGAGGGGCTGGGCTTTATGGAATGTCAGAGATCCGGAGCCATCACCGCCGTGGCGACGCGGTTCGGAAATCCTGTCAGGTTGGAGTAGCAGACGATCAAACGCATGAAGACCCTGACGTCATCAGGCCGTGGGCAAAGCCATCGGATCGTGCGACGCGCGAGCCGATGGCGTGCCCACCATCTTTTCAGATCCAGTATGGCGGGCATGGCGCAAGGGCGCCTTTGCCCACCCTACGCGCGCTGTTATCTATGATGCCAACTTATCGAGAGCTCTATTTGACGGCCTGCTCCGAGACGCTAAGTCTAGCGGTGCATGTTCCGCAGTAGTGGGAAATCGTGACCCTGGAAATTACCCATAGCCATCGCAGGCTGGCGTTCGGAGCAATCGCCTCGGGTGCCGTGAATGGTATCAAGCTCATTCTCCAACTGCTGCTGTTTCCCGTCATGGCCCGGCTGCTGGGGCCGGATGAATTCGGCCTCTATGCCTTGGCGTTGCCGACCGTCGCTCTCATTGCGCTGTTGGCCGATGGGGGCTTGGGAGCGACATTGGCTCGAGAGGATGAATCTTCCGAGCTGGTCTGGTCGAGTGCGTTCTGGGCTCTCGCGTTTCTTGGCATCGCGTTGGGGCTTTGCTCTACGATATTCGGCCTGTTCCTGGGCCATCTTGCGAAACAACCTCGGCTTCCCGGGATCATCGGCCTGTTGTCTCTCGGTCTCCTGTTCATGACGATTTCCGTGGTGCCGTCAGCCCGGCTGGCGCGGCGCAAGCATCTTGGGGCTAGTGCAGCCGCCGACTTGACGGCCAACGTCGTTGGCGCGGCGGTTGCCGTGACGATGGCATGGCGCGGCGCTGGAGCCTGGAGCCTGGCAGTGCAGTATCTGGTGATTTACGCCATCCGGGCAGTTCTGTTGAATTTGGCCGCCTTTCATCCCCCCAGGGCGATTTTCAGTTTCAGGGCGCTGCGAGATCACTTTGTTTCCGGTGGCACCATGATCGCGATCCGCATCAGTGAATACGCCGGCCGTCTGATCGAAAACTTTCTTGTTAACCGCATGTTCGGCACCACGTCGCTGGGCAGCTACACCTTTGGCAATCAGGTTTCAAAGGTTTCAACCGAGGCGGCATCGAATGTGATCTGGGCCGCGCTCTACGTCCAGGCCCTGACGGGTGAGAGGGGCCAGATCGTCATTTTGCATCGGCGACTTTGCCGGATGCTGGGTATCGCGCTTTTTCCCTTCAGCTTCCTGGCTGCCGCCGCGGCGCCGGAAATCGTCAATCTCTTGCTCGGCCCAAAATGGATCGGCCTTACGTTCTTTCTTCAGGTATTCCTGCCGACCTATTCCTTCAGCGTGATCAGCAGCCAGACAGCGCCGATCCTCATGGCTTATGGTCGTCTTGATATCTTCTTCTGGTGCGTCTTCGGTCTCAGCCTGGGGCGTGTGCTGGCGGTCGGCCTGGGCTGGTGGCTGGGTCTTGATGCCGCCGTGTGCGGGATCGTGTTCGTCACCATGATCTTCTGTGTCTCGATGCTGCGGTTTCCGGCCGCGGCAACCGGATGCCATGCGCTGCCGATGTTGCGCGGCCTTGTTTGTCCGGCAATCTCGGCCGTGGTGGCGTCCGGATGCTACACCATGATCGTCAATGTGTTCGGTGCTGACATCACCTGGATGTGTGTCGGGCTCGCTGGAGGCCTGTTTGCCTACGGACTGTCGATGGTCCTGATCGATCGCAGGCAGCTGGGGGAGGACTGGGCGGTTGCGCGCAGGATTATTTCTCCAAACGCTTCGCGCGGCCCGCGCACGGCGCTCGAACCCGCAAGACATTGGGAATCGCATGACGCTTGAACGCCTCAACATGGTCGTCGGGATCGCAACCGCGGGGCGGCGCGAGATTCTCTCCAAGGCGGTCGATCTCTTGGCGCGGCAATCGCGCCCGCCAGATCGTCTGCTGATCAGCCGCATGTCGCCATCGGATGTTGACGAGGCCGCTCTCGAACGCTTTCCGGCAGCGACCCTTGTTCTGGATGGAGCGAGCGGACTGACGGCGCAACGCAACGCGGTCCTTGCGGCCGCAAGCGGCGCGGATATCG
>Ga0116117_1000470_pt1 | contig 10610 bp, 12 predicted proteins | sample June2015DPH_11_1_FD_89790 | JGI IMG/M metagenome (GOLD analysis project Ga0116117, IMG submission 89790) | Peatland microbial communities from SPRUCE experiment site at the Marcell Experimental Forest, Minnesota, USA - June2015DPH_11_10 | ecosystem: Environmental > Terrestrial > Soil > Wetlands... | reverse complement strand
TGGTACTTCTCCCATCGGTCTTACCCCGTTCGTCCACCTTTACTCCCGGTGTACGAAAGCGCGAGTCCTCCTGATTTCTACCTTGCATATGTGCCTTCCTGGATTATTCCAATAGATCAACCCAACCGTCCGTCCTGTCTAGCTCATCACACAACTGGTACGGCCAAAACTGCTCATGCGTGCAGGTTTTGATTGAGTATGCTTGGGAGCTAAGATGAGTAGGTTCGGAGTACAGGAAAGAAAGCGATTCGTCGTAGAATGCAAACGATGCCGCCGGGATGTGCCTGCGGGGGGCAAGGAATTCCCCTTCCAATCTCTTATCGTCGCGTGCCCCTCTTTGTGATGACCAGCAGAGGTACCTGCCTTCGCAGGTATTCCTGGGCAGGCCCGACGTTCCGCTTCCTGTTGGACAGCGTCCGGAGCCGCGACGGTGAGCAAATCAGGAACCCATACCCCGAACGACGTGATTGGCAAGCATTTCTCGCCACTCCTAATTGCAAGGATACGGAGAGGGAAAGTCTCAGGATCTCCTAGGCCGTGATGCCGATGGTATCTCTCAAGCGGACAACGACATCCGCCTGAGCGCCTTTCTGGCCTTGGACGATATCGAACTCAACATCATCGCCTTCTTTCAGCGTTTTGTATCCGTCCAGCTGAATCGATGAGTAGTGAACGAATACATCCGGCCCGTCTTCGTGGCCAATGAATCCGTAACCTTTGGCATTGTTGAACCACTTCACTTTCCCTTTGTATTGAGCCACTGAGTTTGCCTTTCTTCATTTCAGTAAAACAGGGACGCCGTGCGACATACCATCCGCAGAGTTGACGCGTCTTCATGAGCCAACCGCCGATCTGCTTGCACCGTACACGTATTCGCTAGTCGTATTTATTAATGAATTCTGGGATCCAACGTTCCCAAAGATCGAAGCCTGTCTGGTGCCAATACTTCGCTTCGAATCTCAACTACCACGCCCGGGACAGGCTCCTACAGCGAGGATCATCCATCTCGGTCCCGGTACTCCGGCAGCGTGGGTCTTCCATCTCTTTTGGCGCGCGATAGAGCAGGCTTCTGCATCTGAGATCTTCCATCTCAACGACCATGCCGTTCAGCAGTCCGTTGCACCGGGAGTCTTCCATCTCAATTGCAGCAATCTTGCATCGAGGGTCATCCATTTCGGTCTCCATGTCCGGGCGGTTTTTGCACCCAATCGCCTTTTCACTCAATTTAGATCCAGTTGACGCTGCCTGCATGACACGGTCTGCTTAATACTGAACACTGCTTCCAGGCCGCAATTCATGTTCAATTGGTCCGGATCTTACCAAAGGCTTTGCGATTCTCTAGCGAGCTCACTAAACCGGTTAAGGCTTTTCTCTCGGGTCGAATCGGTCTGAATGCACAGGAACTCCGCTGATTAGCCCCTGATACTCTGTTAAGCGCTTGCCCAGAATAACCACGCCCTTGGACGTGATTTCATACTCGCGAATATCCTTGGCATGATTTCCGCCCCGCATCTTGATCACCACCATGATCTTGCGCAGCTGTCCGTCGATGGATACGTACCGTAGCCTGAGAATGTCATCACAAAGGAAGGAGATAGAGTAGGTGCTGAAAGGAAATTCAGTAAAAGATTCATCCACCTCAACTGTGCTTAGAATCGTCACCCCGATTCCCGTCAGTGCGAAGATCATCCGGTAGAGTGACTCGCGAAAGTCGGCGCGGAAGCCGGGCGATAGAGCCATCTCAAAGCCTGCCAGCGAATCGATCACCAGACGTTTGGCGCCGATCTTCTGAACGGCGTCGAGAATCGACTGCATGGTCTCATCGACTGAGAGGTCGAGGGGACGGAGATAGAGAATTGAGAGCTTGCCTTCTTTCTGCGGGGTCTCCAGATCCAGGCCTAGACTGGAGGCCCGCTCCGCATACGCCTCCGGGCGTTCCTCAAAAACCGCCACAATTCCCGGCTCTTCCTGGCGTATGCCTTCAGCAATGAACTGGGTCGCCAGGACAGATTTCCCGGTCCCCGAAGACCCCGCTACAAGGACGCTATCGCCTTCACGCACGCCACCATCCAGCATCTTGTCCAATTCCGGAATTCCAAACGAAAGGCGCCTATCGCCGGGCGGGTTTCTCTTTCGTGCGGTCAACCCAAAAGTGCGCGAGAAGGCTTGCACCCCGGCGTCGGTGATACGGAATGTGTGCAGCCCAGGCACGGAATCCTGACCGCGCAGTTTTACAATCTGCAACTTTCGTACAATTGAGTTTCGCTCCGCCGTCTGGCGCAACCAGAACAGGCCATCGGCGACGGTAAAGATGGGGTTATCGCGCAACTCTTCTTCTGCATATTCACCGATCAGAAAAGTCGTTGCTTGCCAACTGGCCAGAAACAGGGCGAGCCGTTGGATGAAAGATTGCAGGTCCATATCACTTTGCGGCTTGCGCACCATGGTGCGAAATGAGTCCACAACCACGACAGCAGGGTTGGCCTTTTCGACCTCTTTCGTGATCTCCTCCAAAACCGCGCTCAGGTCCTTCTCCAAGACAGCCTGGCTCAGGTTGATAAAACGAATGGAACCGGGAAGCTTTGCCGGATCAAAGAATGTGTATTGCTGCTGGTATCGCAACATCTTGATGGCGGATTCGCCAAGGACGGTGAAATAGAGCGCGGGATGTTCTGGGCTTGCATTGGCAAACACGATCTGGTGAGCCAGCGTCGTTTTCCCGCTTCCAGGGGCGCCCGCAATGATGTTGAACGAGAATTCAGGGAGACCGCCGCCTACGATTTCATCGAGGCCCGGAACTCCGGTTGGTAGCTTATTGATGATCACTTTATCTTGGGTGCTCACGATTCTCTCCCGTTCTCCGAACTGCGGTCGCCAAAGGTTGCACCTGGCCACGCATTGCGCAGCAGGCTCAAAGTTAAGGCTTCGCCAAGGAAGATAAACAGCAGGCCGAGCAGGCACGCAATGAGAATCACGCCTTCGTCGCTAGCCTGATCAATGCCGGAGCCAAGTTGAGGCTCAAGCTCTGCCAATTGAGGTCTAGACTCCCCCAGCCCATGTAAAGATCCGTCCTCTGCTACCTGCGCCGCCCATAGACCGGAAGCTTCCGACTTGGCCTGCGTCAATGCGCGGAAAGCGAGCGACTGGAAACCGTCGACTCCAGCGAATGCACCAAGACTCCGCCGCAGCCTTTCATAGACGCGAAGCGGCGCGGACTCCGCAGGCTCGGAGGTCTTGCTTGCAGCGGCTTCGTACCCAATCAGACACCGCGCCAAATCTCGCATTTTTGGGGGAATCGTCATTTTCAATCCTGGATCGTGCAAGGCGGCAGGTTTTGATAACCGTTACGCGTTGTGCGAAAGAATCAGAGCGACGATCCCGTCTTTCCTCGACGGAACCAGCTATTGACATATTTCTCATCCAGATTGGACGGATGCGCCAATGGACTGAGCACCTTCGGAACTCAATTCATATAGCCATTCGTCTGTGGGTTCGGCGCTTTTTCTTGCGAGCCTCCCGCCTTGCTCCGTATAAGCGTGAAGACGTCCAAAACCGTTGCGATGTTGCGAATGCTCCCAGCGGCGCTATAAAGGCCTTGTTCCATCCCGGGATGATTATTCGCCAGGCTTTCAATGCGTTCGCTGACACCCCTCAGCTGGTCAATCTCCAGCAGAAGGTCTCCGAAAGCCGCAGCTAGCACCAGTCTTTCGACCTCTGAGTCTGTCGCGTCCGCTGAGATCATGGCCGACTCTGCCGTGTCCTCAACCTGAAAGCGTAAATCTTCTATCAAACGCAGCGTTGTTGCCTCGCCAAGAAAGGCAAGAAACAGCCCGAGCAGCTGCGCGATCAGAATGACCCCTGCCTCAGAGTCCTTATCCGCGTCCGTCTGGGACTCAGTCTCTCCAAGGCCGCGCAAGCCCCCATTTGCCGCTATCTGCACTGCGCTGAGTCCGTGAGATTCCGTCTTGGCAAGAGCCAAGGCGCGGGAAGCGAGCGCGCGAAAGCCGTCAACTCCTATAGGTGAGCCGAGTTGTCGGCGCAACTTCTCATAGACGCGTACGGTAGCTTGTTCAGTTTGTAGGCAGGTCGCATTTGCCTCGGCCTCGCTCTTAACGAGGCTGCGGGCCAAATCCCGTGTCTTTTGTCGAAAAGTCATCGGTTTTGCTCTTTCTGTGCACGCTGAGTCTCACATTGAACGATAGGATTTTCATGCGATGATATTGACTCGCCGGCTGCTTGAGAGACGAGTCTGGCGCGATTCATCTGACTCCGTTTTTGGCTTACTTAGTTCAAAATACTTGAAATATCTCCACCAGGATGAGCGCGATTGAACACTACGCCGCCGCCAGCGCAATCCCATGCTAAAATTTATGCCAAAGTGTGCGGTTGACCAGGACACAAGGGGCTTCGTCGAAAGAAAAACATCCAGCATCATAGGGCCCCCTTATCGTCAATGCCTGTTCGAGCATTTCCACACTCGCGTGGCTAATCAGATGCAAACCTCGCCGCGCATCCCTCCAGCAGTTGTCCTGCAAAGTCTGAACCCGGAAGGAGGCCCCATCGATGGTTGAACTTGAAAAGCCCGGAATCGATGTCGCCGCCTTCTTGGCGAGCGCCGGTCTGGGACGAAGAATCATCCAATTGCCAGCGAAGAAGCCGTTCTTTTCGCAGGGGGATCCCGCGGACTCGGTTTTTTACCTTCAAAAGGGCCGTGCAAAGCTTACGGTGGTTTCCCCGGCCGGGAAGGAAGCTACCATCACGATTCTCTCCGAAGGGGATTTTGTAGGAGAAGAGGCACTCGCCGCAATGGCTGGGTTGCGTTTGGCAACGGCCACTGCCATCACCGACTGCACCACACTCAGAATCAGCCGGGACGAGATGATCCGTGTGATGCATATGGAGCATAGCTTCTCAGATCTCTTTTTGAAGGTCATTTTAGAGCGAAGCATGCGCATTCAAGCCAATCTGGTCGATCAGCTTTTCAACTCCAGCGAGAAGCGACTGGCGCGAATTCTCCTGTTGATGGCTGAATTCACTAGGCCGGGCGAACCTGAACAGTACCTTCCCAAGATCTCACAGCAGACCCTTGCGGAGATGGTCGGCACTACACGGTCACGTGTCAGCTTCTTCATGAATCGATTTCGCAAGCTCGGTTTTATCGAATACAACGGAGGCATCAAGGTTCACAAGTCACTGTTGAATGCTATCTTGCTTGATCGATGAACCGAGATCGGTCTCGAAAGATCTTCCGCTTCGACAAACGAGCGAACTCGATCCGACCCTCCATACCAACGACCAACAGCCGCAACTGAGTTGTTCACGACACCATCGCCGACCTCGACCCTGTGACCGTTGAGCAACAACAACATCAAACGCAAGCCCGATCCCCAGCGCATCCCGGTCTCATGGCTGTAGCCTGTTTTACTTTTGACCAGAGTATCCCGCTCAACATTATTGCTGCCTCGACTGTCCTTCCCCTAAAACCGTTTCCGACAATGACGGCTCAGCGTGACCAATGCCATGCTGTGGTGGCGGCAGGAATCGCCGCGCTCCAAGCCGCTCGCTTGGGTTCAAACTCACCATTCGTGCAGTTTCGGCGCGACCCCGACCTTCAACGACCAATTCACGCTTTGCGCTCGTGCCAACCGTCAAGTCCGATCTATCGCGTCCCTGTGCGATTGTGACCATTCTTTAAGATGCACGGTGGCCGATGATTTCAACTATGACGCAACAAGGGCCCAGATAGGGAGGCGCACAGTTTTGGGTATTCGATATAAGTCACATTAAGCTTTGCTGCGAATCGGTGCATGATATAGCAGCACTTTAGGCCAATTCTTAGTACTTCTGATGTTGCATTTTCAAGGCTCGCTCGGTTGCAGAGAGCAAGTTAGGTCGCGGGCAGCTTAAAGGCGGCATAACTTTCCGCTTCAGGAGGTCGGATGCGCTTCTCAGTGCCTTCTTCAACGAAGGACCTATTTCTAAACAGAACATGAAATAAGGAGACAACAATGGCCGCACCGAATACGTTTCCAGGTTTGACACCGAACGCGCTGATGCCGCGCGGGGCACGACTGCCGGTATTCGGAACCGATTCGGCGTTCTCGATGAAACGGACTTCCAGACGGTCGAATCCTACAAGGATAGCCGTAATCGGAAACCATCTTCCTCGTCAGTGCGGAATTGCAACCTTCACGACGGATTTGTGCAATGCAATTGCCATCGAATACAAAACTTCCGAACTGTCGGTTGTAGCTGTCAACGACCCATTGTCGCCGTATGCGTACCCACCACGGGTGCGGTTTGAAATAACCGAAGGCGATATCTCATCCTATCGGGCAGCCGCCAGCTATCTTAACTCGAAAGATATTGATCTTGTCTGTTTGCAGCACGAATACGGGATCTATGGTGGAAAAGCCGGCAGCCATGTTCTGGAATTGCTCAGGCATCTCAGAATGCCTGTTGTGACAACACTGCATACGGTTCTTCGTGAGCCGGATGCCGATCAGCGAAATGTCCTCCAGGAAATCGCTGCACGGTCCGAGCGGCTTGTCGTGATGAGCGAGCATTCATCCCGGTTCCTTCAGGACATATTTGGAGTCTCTGAAGACAAGATCGACCTGATTCCGCATGGCATACCGGACTTACCCCTTACGACGCCGAAGGTTGCTAGAGTCGCCACCACAACCAAGAGAAAGACTGTCCTGCTCACGTTCGGTTTGCTGTCTCCGAATAAGGGATTCGAGAATGTGATTCATGCGTTGCCGAGTATTTTGTCTCGACATAGCGATGTCGTTTACATAATTGCAGGCGCCACTCACCCTCATGTCAGGCTTATCGAGGGCGATCAGTACCGGTTTCAATTGCAAGCCCTGGCAAAGAAACTCGGGGTCGAGGAGAACGTAATCTTCTATAACCGCTTCGTGAGCCCCCAAGAAATGGCTTCGCTGGTCACATCGGCCGACATTTACATTACACCCTATCGATACGAGGCGCAGGCCGTGTCGGGAACTCTTGCATTCGCTCTTGGCGCCGGGAAGGCGATCATCTCGACTCCGTACTGGTACGCCACTGAACTCCTGGCAAATGAACGCGGAGCCCTGGTTCCCTTTGAGGACTCGAGTGCCATTGCAGACGCGACCATAGGACTTCTTGATGACGATAGGGCTCGTGAAGCGATGAGCAAACGAGCTTACCTCTATGCACGCCGCATGGTCTGGAATCGAGTGGCACAGTCCTATATGCGGACCTTTGTAAGTGCTCGTGTCAACTGCGTGCAACCTGATCGCCTGGGGCTTTCTGCACAAGCCGTCGAAAGCATCAATACGAGCAGACTGGCGAGTGCCTGAGCATTTGCGCATTTTCTTTCAATGAGGAAACCTATGACCTCCGTTTCGTCCGATCAAGCGAGGTCAGCTCCCCGGCCTCTGGCCGCTGTTGTCGTTGCCCATCCGGATGACGAGATCTTGTGGTGTGGCGGCTACATACTGAATCATCCAGAATTTCATTGGCGAGTCGTGACTTTATGCAGGGCAGAGGATGCAGACCGCGCTCCCAAGTTCCGCCAGGTCTTGCAAGAGTTGGGCGCGGATGGTGAGATGGCGGATCTCGATGATGGACCCGATCAGATGCCGCTACCGCTCGCGCAGATTCAAGAGACCACAGTCAAGCTACTGGCTGGATTTAGTTACAGCCAGATTCTGACGCATGGGCCGAAGGGCGAGTACACACGTCACCGTCGCCATGAGGAGTGCTGCCGGAGCGTTGTTGAGCTTTGGCAAAAAGGTGTTATCGACACAGAGCGGTTGTGGCTTTTCGCTTTCGAAGACGGGGGGCATGCCTACTTGCCTCGGGTCCGCGACGATGCGGATCAGCAGGATGTGTTGCCAGAAAGTGTCTGGCTTGAGAAACGCAGGCTGATCACAGATGTCTACGGCTATGGAGCCGACAGTTGGGAAGCGCGGTGCACGCCAAGAGAAGAAGGCTTCTGGTGCTTTGACTCGGTACAGGCGGCAGTGAAAAGAACAGCATTATGGGAGACCCAAAAGTGAAAGTACTCGTATTGAGCGAATATCCGGCGCCGGCGGCAGGTTTGGCGCTTCAGGGCGAACTATTATGCAGGGGCCTGCATGAGATGGGGGTGGACGTCCACCCGGTACATTTGGAATCGACTTTGGAAAAGGAATGGTACTTTCGCTGGTTCAAGCCGGACGTCGTGGTCGGCGTGGGGTTCTGGGGCCATCTTCCAGATCTGGTCCTGCATTCGCACAAGTTTGGGATGAAGGCCGTACCGTGGCTCGTAGCCGATGGCTACATCGCGGAACATCGTGACGTTTTGAATGCTCTGCCACTGATCCTGGTGACCTCCAGTTGGGTGAAAGAGGTGTATGTCAGAGATGGCATCAGAGGAGACAACATCGTGGTGTTGCCGGTAGGCTGCGGCACAGACCGATACAAGCCGCACAGCCAAGATGACGTGAAGGTCAAATCGATCCGCGAGGAGTTTGGAATTTCACAAGATCAGCTGATGATCCTTACTGCAGGTGGAGATGGGGCTTCAAAAGGCGCCCGGGAGGTCATGCGGGCGTTGGCAATGATCGATGCCGAGGCGCCAGACTGGAGGTATGTGTGCAAGGTTTGGCCTCAGCCCCGTACAAAACAACAGAACCTGATCGACCTCAAACTGGCATCAGATCTAGGCATTGGCGATAAGGTGATTTACTCGACCAATGTGGTCTCGCAGAATTTCATGCCCTATTTGTTGTCCGCCTGCGACATCTACGCAGCACCGTCGCGGCTGGAGGGTTTTGGCATGATTCAGGTCGAGGCAAACGCCTGTGAAAAGCCGGTGATCGCAATCGATGCCATGGCATTTCGCGACACTATGGTCCATGGTGAAACGGCATTCCTGGCTAAAGTGGCAGAGGAGAGAAAGATCACCGAGGCACTTTACGGCGAAGGTCACGACTACGAGACCAGTCACCGGATCGTGTTTCCAAATCCACGAACGGTGGAATACCGGGCCAGCGTGCCCGACATCGCAAAGTATCTTCTGCAACTTATGAAGGATAGTGCGCTACGAAAGCGCATGGGTGAAGCAGGTCGCAAACGAGTGGTCGAACTATTCGACTACCGTCAGGTCGCCAGGCAATTCGTCGAGATCGTTTCCGACCGATTGGGTATCCAGTAGAGAGCTGTAAGGCGCGTGTGCTCGTCTTCTCCACCCAGCACGACAGCGAGGCATTCATGTCATTCGACGATAAGTCGCGAATCTCTATCGAGCAGGCAAAAGAGGCAGCTCTAAATATCCTGTTGCATAACGCGCGGGGGCCGTTTCAAGGTCTCCCCCGAACCGCAGGGTGGGGATACCCGGAACCTTACACGCGAGATCTGATGATCTCGGCTCTCGGCTTTCTGGCCACAGGCAACAAACAACTCGCTGACGCGCTGGAGCGCACACTGGTAGCACTTGCGAACAATCAGTCGCTGCATGGCCACATTCCATCCCTCGCGCACGATTCAGCCAACCGAGGCTCCAGCGATTCGACGCCTCTCTTCCTCTTTGGGCTGGCTCTTTACAGAATATCGACGAATCAGCCGCTGTTCCTCCATGAAGAAGCAGAAAAGGCTCTGCGATGGATGCAGTACCAAAGTCCCGATGACAGAGTGATGGTCTCACAGTTGCCCACCAGCGACTGGCGCGATGAGCAGTATGTAATGGGATACGGGTTGTATGTGAATATGATCGTCTATGCTTATCTTCGCCTTTTCGGAGAACACGACTCCGCCGATCAGTTGCGCGGATTGATGAGCCGTCTGGAAGTCAGTAGTGAAGAGAAGGTCAGCTATGAGCAAGAGGCACTCATAGAGCCATCCGCTCCCTACTATGCACTCTATTCATACAAGATCATGACCAGTGACCGCTTCGATCTGTTAGGCAATAGTCTGGCGATTCTGACTGGAATTGCTTCACCTGACCGGGCAACGAAGATGCTGCTTTGGGTTGAAGCCGAGTGCGAGGCCATGCGGGGCCGCGGAGAACTTGCCGCAGATTTGCCGCCCTGTTTGTTTCCGTATATTCTGCCCCATCATGCGGATTGGCTGCCACGATACGAGCGCTATAACCGGCCTGGAGACTATCACAACGGAGGCGTGTGGCCCTTTATCTGTGGTTTCTACGTCGCTGCGTGCGTAGCGGCAGGGCAGATGGATCTAGCGGAGCGCAAGTTGTTGGCGCTAACTGAATTGGTGAAGCCATGGCATGAAGACGCAGCGGAATGGGGATTTAACGAGTGGATTCACGCGCAAACCGGTAAGCCCAGCGGCCGCGATTGGCAGACATGGTCGGCGGCCATGTATCTCTATGCGGCTGAATGCGTGCAGCAAAAGAGAACCCCGTTCTTCGACCTGACGCGGACAGGCAACCCCGACCTGGCAGAATAACTCTTGCTTCGGTTGTTCCGGATGGATCTCTATGTCTCCAGGACCGCTTTCGAAAGATTCCTGGGCCGGTCCACGTCTATGCCGCGTTCCACTGCCATGAAGTACGCGAAAAGTTGAAGGGGTACAATCTCCGCGATGGGCAGCAGATACTCGCTTTCCGGTTGCACTTC
>Ga0116117_1000469_pt1 | contig 10611 bp, 11 predicted proteins | sample June2015DPH_11_1_FD_89790 | JGI IMG/M metagenome (GOLD analysis project Ga0116117, IMG submission 89790) | Peatland microbial communities from SPRUCE experiment site at the Marcell Experimental Forest, Minnesota, USA - June2015DPH_11_10 | ecosystem: Environmental > Terrestrial > Soil > Wetlands... | reverse complement strand
TCATTCACTTTCAACTCCCTGGCCATGCTGGTACTCCGCTGGAAGTATCATGGCGAGCGCGGCTGGAAAGTTCCGCCCAACCTCCGTATCGGAAAATTCGAAATTCCTATCGGCCTGTTCTCGGTCTTCCTCGTCCTGCTGTCCACGGCCATCGTCAACCTCTTCACCAAGTCCGTAGCCACGGTCAGCGGCATCGTTTTTGCCGCTGCCTTCTTTATCATCTTCACCATCTCTGAGCGCGAAAACCTGCGCAAGCACGCCATCACCGCCCGCCAGATGAAAGATCATTTCCAGCTGGAACACCAGGACACTATCAGCCGCGAATCAGTAGCTATCCGGCCTGGCGGAGTGATGGTCACCATGCGCGATGCCTCCAATCCATTCGCGCTCAAGTGGACCCTTTCCCGCACCAGCACGGACGAGCAGGATGTAGTGGTCGTCAGCGTCCGCATGATGGGCGTCGGCGGACCAGAGTATCTCAGCGCCGAGCAGCAGAGCTTCAGCGAGCACGAGCAGATGATCTTCACCAAGGCCGTATCTGTCGCTGAAAGCTTCGGCAAGAAGGTATCATTGCTGGTGGTTCCCGCTGGCGATGTTTTTGCTGCGCTCGTGCAAGGCGCAAACTCGCTCGAGGTCGATTCGGTGATCTCTGGGCTCTCGACAAAGATGACTGCCGAGGATCAGGCCTTCCACATGGGCCAGGCGTGGGAAGCTCTCCCCGAACCCAAACGCCAATTCAACTTTTATGTAGTGGATCCCCGCGGCGAAGTTAAGGTCTTTTTCATCGGACCTCATGCGCCCGCTCTTAGCCCCGACGACGTCCAGTTGGTCCATAGGTTATGGCTGAACATGCGGCGCGATCCGTCGGTTCCCGACTTGCATCACAGTGACATCATCACCTACGCTCTCACCCGGCTGGCCGGCCAGTACGCCCGCGAAAAACAGGAGATCCTCCGCGACCTGCGCAACTATCGCGCCGCCGAGGCTCCCGCCTTGCGCCTCGGGGTCCACAACCTATCCGGCGCAGGACCAGCTTCGCCGGCTCCCACCCAAACTCCAGTCTCTCCCAAAACTCCGCACTGAATAGCTCCTATCTGAGAAAAACGAATTAGTTGTAATCTATTCCCCACTCTCCTCGCCCGAAACCCGACCAATTTCCCTGCTACGCCGTAATCGCACTCGACCGAGACTCGCCTCAACGGGGCCACTCCGCTTCTGGCTAGTTATCTACAATCAGGCACCATCGACTGCTCGCGATCCTCACGACTTTAGCTGAGTAATCTCACACGAAAATACCCTCCTTCAATCTAGCAATTCGCATTTTTTGTTTGTAAAAGAGTCGGTTGTTGCGTATCGTGTTTCAAAAGGACAAGGGGTCGATTCTTTAGCTCCATTGTGGACTTACTCACAATTGGATAAGACCACTTATCGGTATCTGACAGGAGGAACCGTGGGAGTATCAGAAATTCTGGCACAAATTGATAAGGAAATTGCCCAACTTCAGCAGGCGCGCGCTCTACTCGGCGGTAAAGATGTTTCCACACCCAGAAAGTCAGCAACTGCTCCGGCCGCTAAGAAATCTTCAAAGAAGAAGAAGAGAAATCTTACCCCCGAAGGGCGCAAGCGCATTGCCGAAGCAGTCAAACGTCGTTGGGCTGAACAGAAGAAAGCAGCGTCGTCCAAGTAACTGAAAGCGTGCGAAGGCGGAAGATTGGAGGGAACGAAATCCATCCTGGCCTTCTTACTATGCCATCACAACCCGGAATTCATTCCCACTGAGATTCAACTTAAATAGACTCCCCCGGCTTCCAATGCACAACCTGCACGCTGGCACCCAGAAGAGCGGACAGCTCTTCTGGCGTGCCCGTGAGCGGAGGAAATGTGCCAAAGTGCAAAGGAAGTACTGCTTTCGGCTCCAGATACTTTGTCGCCAGCGCAGCTTCCTTGGGCCCCATTGTGAAATGTCCCCCGATTGGAAGCATCGCGATGTCGGGCCGGTATAGCTCGCGAATCAACTTCATGTCTCCAAAGACCGCAGTATCTCCCGCGTGATAGAGCACCGGGCCGTCAGTTATAGTCAGCACGTAACCTGCCGCCACACCCACATAGTGGGTTCCCTGCTCATCCTGTGCGCCTGCGGAATGCTTGGCTTCGACCATGGTTGCTGCCACGTCGTTCAACTGCACGGTGCCGCCCAGGTTCATCCCGTTCGTTTTTGCAACTCCCTTGCGCATAACATAATCAGCCAGCTCATAAATCGCCACCACGGTTGATCCGTGTTTTGTTGCCATCGGCACAGTATCGGCCATGTGGTCCATATGTCCATGGGTGAGCAGGATGTAATCAATCCTGCTGGGCAATACATAGTCCTTCGGATACTTCGGATTCTGCGCGATGAATGGATCGATCAGGATTCTTGTTCCCTTGGGAGTCTCCACAAGCACGGTCGAGTGTCCAAGCCAGGTGATGCGCGTTCCATTCAATGCAATCATTGATCCCTCCCTTTGAGTGAGCGGTCCTTCCTTACCGCGTCATAATGACTTCGGACACACTATCCTTCGCCAGGAATTGCCGATGCCCCGACCAGCCAGAAAACAGTTTCTCGATGCTTCGATTGGTAAACGCACGCTGGATGGGGAACTGTTGCGCCATCTGCATCTCCACATCGTCTCTGGGTGTTAAATGAAATCGGCATCGCACCGTCTCCTCACCCTTGGTTCGGGTATGGAAAAACGCCAATACCTGTCCACCCGGATTCATGGCGTCGCGCAAATGTGCTACCACCGGCGCCACCAGTGCCTCCGGCATATAGTCGAGCGCCGTCCACAGCAGCACTACGTCGAAGGTGCGCGCCGCAAAATTCAGCGTTTGTCCCAGGTATCCCTCGACGTTCCAAATATCGTTCCCGTCCTCGTCCTTGCCGGTCTGCCAGTTACCGGTCCATGCATCGCAATCCAGATCGGCCAGGAAGACGCTGTGCCCCAGTTCGGTCAGATAGTTGATGTTGGATGGCGATGTGTATCCGGCGTCAATCACTCGCAAGCCAGGCTCAGCCTCCAGTCGCTTGCGAATTGCCGACCACCCGCCAGAGTGCCGTGGCACTCTGGGTCCTGACACACCAGCAGTGGGAGCGGGCGTGCCGCTGTCCTGCTTTCTTTCAAACCAACGACTCATCAACCGAAAATCCCCTTACAGTCAAACTGACATTTCCCGGCAAGCTTATTGCGGCCTGCAAATCAAGAATTGCCGTCGACATGGGTTGCATTGGTCGCTTCAGGTGCTTTTACCGCGCCTTGTGTCAGGTCCACTTTGCCACGGAAGACCGCGTTATCTTCCACCGCAAGTCGCAATGCGCGAATATCGCCTTCCACGGTGCAACCGGCGCGCAACTCCACCCGTCCGCCGGCCACTACGTTGCCCTGAACCTGGCCAAGGATCAATACATCTTTGGCAAACAGGTCCGCTTGAACGTTCGCGGTCGGCCCAATGGTCAGCCGGCTCTCCGTAAGGGTTACCGTCCCCTCCACGCGCCCGTCCACAATCAAATCCTCACCGCCCTTTACTTCACCGCAAATGACGACGCTCTTGCCGATGCGCGCAGGTCCATTCTCCACTGCCATGTGTTCTTCCCTTCCATAAGCCGAAATGAGGCCCTGCCCGAACTATACGCAACAGTACCCATTTGATTCAATCTTTCGTACCCGATGTGTTACATCTGCGTCCAACAATGTAGTAAATCGCTCATGAATACATGGATGGGCAATGCTCGCTAAACTAATTTACGTGAGCCGTCTCTCGTCGCTCCTCCTGCTGTTCCTGCTTTTGTTCCTGGCCGGTTCGTCCTCGGTCCAGGGACAGCCTGCAGCGCCCGTCCCGGCCAACCTCGCTCCAGCGGAGGCCCAGGTACTGGTGCAGAGGGCTCTCGCCACTGAACTGCGCACCGCCCAGGATCCAGATCATCCCATGCGATACCGGCTGCGCAAAACCAGTCCCCGCCTCACCTCGACAAAGGAAATTCTCGAAACCAAGGATGGCGACGTTGCCCGCCTGATTGCCCTTTTTGACAAGCCGCTCAGCGCCGAAGATGAGCAAAAGGAACAGACGCGCCTCGATACGCTGCTCAGCGATCCCAGCCTCCAGCGCCATCGCAAACAAGGCGAGCAGGGGGACATGGGAATCGTCCTCAAGCTCCTGCGCATGCTGCCCGACGCCTTCCTCTACGAGTACGCAGGCCCTTCAGGGGCGGTCCTGAAATTCACCTTCCGTCCCAACCCCAAATTCAGCCCCCCGGACTTCGAAACTCAGGCCCTGACAGCCATGACCGGTGTACTCATGGTAGACGCCTCACAGCAGCGCGTGACGCGCTTGGAAGGCCACCTGCAACAGGATACTGACTATCTATGGGGTGCTCTCGGCAAGCTCGACAAGGGAGGGTCGGTGGTAATCGAGCAGGCCGACGTCGGCGGCCACCAGTGGCGCATCGCCCGCTTCCAGATGCAGATGAACATGCGCATTCTCTTCAAGACCCGGAGCATTGATACCACGGAAGAGATGACCCAGTACACTCCCGTCTCCACAGGCCTCGACTATCGTCAGGCGATTCAAATGCTCCGTGCCGGTTCGGCGAACGCGAACCAGCCCGGCCGTTAGAAAGCAGTCGCCTCCAAAACAAATCGGCCACACCCATGGGGTGCGGCCGCTTTGCGATTGTCTGCTTCCCTTACTTGATTTTGACGTAGATCATCGCGAAGGTGAACAGGGTGAGCGATTCGATGAAGGCAAGGCCAAGGATGAGCAGAAACTGAATGCTGCCCGTGGCGCCCGGGTTCCGAGCCACCGATTCCGTTGCTGAGGCAATCGCCTTACCCTGGCCAATACCGCACAGACCAGCCGCCAGCGCAATGCCGATACCGATGCCGATAGGCGCCAGGTCGACGACCGCTGAACCGCTCTGGGCAAATGCCGGAACGGCAAAGCACAGCGTGGCCAGAACCATTAGAACGTTTTGCAGTTTACGCATGTTTCTCCAGCTTCCCTTGGATTGACCGCCAGTGGGTGGTTGAGGCTCACCGTGCTGGCCCCCTCACGCTCGCGGTCTTCCGTTTGCCCGAAGCGGAAGCGCTCTCCGGCGGAATCGTTTTTGAGCCTTGGCTCTTGGCTGAAACTCTCCGCCGCATTGCAGAGGAAGCCACATCCACCGAACAAACCAGCTGAGAGCTCGAAAGCTGTCAGCTGAAAGTTTCTATTAGTGGTCGTGAGCCACAGCCTGCCCCAGATAAATCATGGACAGCAGCATGAACACAAATGCCTGAACGATGGAAACACCGAGGTGCATTCCGAGAAATATCACTGGAATACCGACAGGTATCAGCGAAAAGAACACCAAAGTCACCAGATCGCCGGCGAACATGTTGGCCCAAAGACGGATTGTAAGCGACATCATGCGGGCGACATGAGAGATCACTTCGATCGGGAACAGCAGCCACGCGATCCACCATACCGGACCTGCGAAGTGTTTGAGATAGCCGATAAGTCCCTGTTCGCGGATACCATGGAAGTTATAGTAAACAAAAGTGGCAACTGCCAGACCGAAGGGCACCACCACAGATTGCGTGGGCGACTCAAGCCCAGGAATCAGGCCCACCAGGTTACACACCAGCACAAAGAGAAAAATGCATGTGACAAATGCCTGGAAACGCTGATAGCCATGGCCGATGACCTGTTCCGCTTGCCCGCCAATGAACTCGTTAATCAGTTCGGCGAACTGCTGCGGCGCACCCGGCTTTTCTACCGAGAGGCTCACCCGCACCAGGACGAAAAAGGCAATGAACCCGAGCACCACCAGCAATTCCAGGGAAAAGGTGTTATTGATTGGCGCGTTGGGGTGATGGGGATGGATACCCACGACCTGAAGAAGGGCGTCCACGGGCCCGGCAAAAGCATCATTCAGCAATTGAGTAAACGCCAACTGTCCCTGCATGAAGGCATTGATCTTTCTGATTCCAGAGCAGATTTGCCCGTGAAGCCGGACTGCAAGCTCAGCCCCGCAGCATGCGGAGCGCTTCCCACATCAGTGTAACGACCGCAAGACTCAGGCCGCACATCAGCGCGATGAGAGAACCCTGGAAACACTTCAGGCTACCATAAATGACCGCCGCAAAGATTAACAGCCGCAGGAGAAAGAACACGATCGCCACAATTGCGCCGCGCGGAGCCTGTTTCCGCTTCATCCGGGCGCTCATCAGCCGAGCCAACCGCTGCCACTCCAGCAGACTTGCCGCGGAAATCAGCGCGCCAGTCAGCAACATCGCCGCGTTGCGCCAACCGGAGGCAATCAGCACCACCAATGCGGGAATCAGTCCCAGAATTGCGGTGTTGCGCACTGACCGCTTGAGCAAAGCGTCCAGTGCTTCTTCTGAGAGGTTGCCAAGGGAAGGAATCTCTTCGTTCATGGCCCGCTGCCGGCGCTTCCTGTTTTGTTCTGATCCCCGCTGGAACCAGCCCTGCTAGTCCCTGCCATCACCAGCCGCACCACATAGACCAATCCGGAGATGCCTCCGAACAAAATCCCGGCAAGCGCCATCCAGGACTGGTGCAGATGATCTCCGAGCCAGGCTCCGACCAACCAACCAATAAACGCTGACGAGGGCAGCAGGATCGCAATCTGTATCAGCTTCTCGGCTTCCGCCAGAGATTTCGTTGCGTTGAAATTCTTGGCTTTTGGCGTTGACTCCGCAATGGGGCGGTTAAAGGGCACCTTCGTCGTTATACACGACCGGCGCCCCTAAACGCGAAGTGATCTATGCATCCCTATTTGGTCTTCCAGGTGGCGAGCTTCCAGGCCTTGACGCGGAATTTGCCTGTATCGTCATCGACCATCCCAAAGCCGAAGAAGGTCGATCCTCCCCCGCCTCCCACCATGCGTCCGCCCGACATCTGACCATTTGCACCCATTGTCGGCGGAACGTAACCGCCACCGCCACCTGTAGCGCCAACTGTTGACTGAAAGTAGTAGATCTTCCCCGCTTCGGCTGTAACGGTGGCGACCAGCATGTTCTTCTCCTTCAAGCTTCCTAGGTAGGCCGCCGAAACATGGTAGTCCGCGCACAAGTGATGCTCGCCTGGGTCAACTGTCACCGCGAAATAAGAATCGCCATCGTTGGCGCCGACCCATGCGCCGTCCATTCCATAGCGCGCGGACCACCCTTTGGCGTCATTGACGAAAATGATTTGTGCCTTTCCTGCTGCCGGTGGAGCGGGCGCCGGTTGATTCTTTTCGGTTTTGACATTGAATTTGACACTGTCGTCGCCGCAGGCGTCCGGCAGGATGGTCTTAGCATTGGCTTGCACCGCGGGGACCAGCGATGCACAGAGGAGCAATGCAGCAAGTTTGGGATTCATGGGTGCCATGCTAAGTGGAAAGACGCTAGGCGAATCTGTGATCTCCACTACATTACTGAGATATGTTCATCCCGGTGACCGTGACCCGAGATCACATTCGACACATAGACGACGTGCCGAGAGTCACACATGTGACGCAGTTCACACAAAGGGTTCAACGCCTTCGATTTGCCCCAGGAATGACACGTTGAAGGGCGCCGTGGATATACACGACCGGCGCCCTCCAACGCGATCAGCAGCATGCCGCTATTTGGGTGTCGCCGTGGCCAACTCCCAGGCCTTCACCCGGTACTTCCCTTCGTCCTCGCTCAGCGGCGTCAATACCAGCGAGTACTCATAGGACGCATCCTTGTCCCCACCAAACTCTTCTTCCTTCACCTTCACTTCGTAGTAATAGACTTTGCCGGCTTCGGCGGTAAAGGAGGTCATGCCGGCCTTCTGCTTCAGTTTTCCCAACACCGACTGCCAGTCCGCGCACACGTGATGTTCCCCGGGGGCGATGGTCAGCGCGAAATACGAGTTTCCCTTGTTGGCGCCTACCCAAGCCCCGTCCAGGCCAACCCGCGTTGTGACCTTGCAGCCGATGCAGAATCCGATGTTCTGATCGAATGACTCGACAAAAACTACCTGCGCCTTACCCGCTTCGGGAGCACCAGGGGCAGGCTGATCCTTCTGCGTGCTGACGTCGAATTTCACTTTGTCATTGCCGCAAGCATCCGGCAAAGTCGTCGCCCATGCCTGCGCGGCAAGGGTCATGGAGGCCAACAGAAACACTGTTCCGAGCGTTGGTTTCATAAAAGTTCTCCTCACAGTTAGACACCCCTTTTGGCTCTCCGGTTAGGCAAATCACACACCCACGTTCATCTAACTTCTGCCGGGTGCCTCGGTCCCTCGCTTTGGGCACCGGGGCCCGCATGCACTCATGCGAGCCTCCCGCGAGCGTCCGCCGCACCGCAGGTGCCGAGCGGATGGCCCCACCGCAGGTGGCTATACTGACAGTTGCACCTTTCAGCGATTCACCAAGAAGGAATCATCGTGTTCGATTCGGAATTTGAGCGCAATCTCTTCGAGCTCCGCAAAGCAAAACTCGCACAGATCGAGGACCTCGGTCAGGCCGCCTATCCCAACCAGTTCCCCGCCTCGCATACCATCCCCGAAGTGCGCGCCAAGTGGGGCGAAACCCAGACGGAGGACCTCGAAGCTCACCGCGCCACCGTGGCTGTCGCCGGCCGCATCATGGCCATTCGCGCGCAGGGCAAGGCCGGCTTTGCCACCCTGCAGCAAGGCGGAGAGCGCCTCCAGATTTACGTCCGCCTCGACGCCGTAGGCGAGCAGGCATTCGCCGTCTACAAGCTTCTCGACCTCGGCGATCACATCGGTGTCTCGGGCTACCTCTTCCGCACCCGCACCGGCGAACTCACCATTCATGTCGAACGCGTGACCTTCCTCTCCAAGGCCATGCTCGCGTTGCCTGAAAAATTCCACGGCCTCGCCGACGTTGAACTTCGCTACCGCCAGCGCTACGTCGACCTCTTCGCCAATCTCGAGTCCCGCGAAGTCTTCGTAAAACGCGCCAAAGTCCTCAAGGCCATGCGCCAATTCTTCGACGAGCGCGGCTTCATCGAAGTCGAAACGCCCATGATGCAGCAGATCGCCGGCGGAGCCGCAGCGCGTCCATTCAGGACTCATCACAACGCGCTCGACCTCGACCTCTTTCTCCGCATCGCCCCTGAGCTTTACCTCAAGCGCCTCGTCGTTGGCGGCTTCGACCGCGTCTATGAAATCAATCGCAACTTCCGCAACGAGGGCGTCAGCACCCAGCACAATCCCGAGTTCACCATGCTGGAGTTCTACCAGGCATACGCCAATTACCTGGACCTGATGCAGATCACCGAAGAGCTCATCGAGTTCATCGCCCGCGAAGTTAACGGCACCACCACCGTCGAATTCGACGGCAACACCATCGATCTCGCTAAGTGGACCCGCCTCACCATGCGCGAAGCCATTGTCACCTTCTGGCCTGAAGAAGCGGGCTCCAAGCCCGCTGTCATCGCCTTTGAGGATGCACAAGTGCTGCAGGCGCGCCTCCATGCCGCCATGAATTCGCTGGAGAAAGCCGTCTGCGAAACCGCACACAAGAGCCCCGAACGCATCGCGGAACTCAAGACCATCCACGGCGCCATCACCGCTGTCTACTATGACTCGCTCAAGGGCGCGCCCGTCGGCAAGTCTGTCTACAACCTCTTTGAGGCCGTGGCGGAACCGTTCCTGATCCAGCCCACCATCATCTATGACTACCCGGTCGAAGTCTCTCCACTCTCGAAAGCCAAGCCCAACGACCCGGCCCACGTCGAGCGCTTCGAGTTCTTCGCCGGCGGCTTCGAGCTAGGCAACGCCTTCAGCGAGCTGAATGATCCAGAGGAGCAGCACAAGCGTTTCGCCCAGCAACTCTCCGAGCGTGACCGCGGCGACGACGAAGCCCATCAGATGGACGAGGACTATGTTCGCGCCCTCGCCTACGGCCTCCCTCCCACCGGCGGCGAAGGCCTCGGCGTAGACCGCCTGACCATGCTCTTAACGGGCTCCAAGTCCATCCGCGACGTAATCCTCTTCCCCCTCATGCGCAACAGGGATCAGGGACTAAAGGAATAGGGACCAGGGGACCAGCGGACTAGGGGACCGATGGAATAAAGAAAGACGAGGAGCCTCAATGGGACAATCATTCAAGGACCTTCTGGTTTGGCAACGCGCCATCGAGCTAACAACAGAAACCTATAAACTGACCGCAGCCTTCCCTAAGGAGGAAAGATTCGGCCTGACCAATCAGATGCGTCGCGCTGCGGTTTCCATCGCCAGCAATATCGCAGAGGGATTTGGCCGAGCAACGAGGGGCGAATACATTCAATTCCTCGGGCATGCACGTGGCTCATGCTCAGAACTCGAAACACAACTCGTTATTGCAGGAAACCTCCGCTTTGGATCCTCGCCAAACCTCGAAACCTCTGAGGCTCTACGCCACAACGTGAGCCGGCTCCTCAGCGGCCTTATGAAATCTCTCCGAACTAAGCAGCCAGCCAAATAGGCCCGGGTCCCTGATCGGCCGGTCCCCTGGTCCCTTGGTCCCCAAATTCGCAGGAGTTTCACTTGAACATCCTTTTCGTCGGAGATATTTTTGGAAGCGCGGGTCGTCGTATCGTGCGCGAGCACATT
>Ga0116117_1000466_pt1 | contig 10620 bp, 10 predicted proteins | sample June2015DPH_11_1_FD_89790 | JGI IMG/M metagenome (GOLD analysis project Ga0116117, IMG submission 89790) | Peatland microbial communities from SPRUCE experiment site at the Marcell Experimental Forest, Minnesota, USA - June2015DPH_11_10 | ecosystem: Environmental > Terrestrial > Soil > Wetlands... | reverse complement strand
GGGATATTTTATTGTGAGCGATGGCTCGACGCAGCCCTATCGCGTGCGGGTGCGTCCGCCGTCGTTTGTGAATCTGCAGGCGCTTGACCTGATGTGCCGCGGCGAACTTGTGGCTGACGTGATTGCGGTGATTGGCACGCTCGACATTGTTCTTGGCGAGGTGGATCGCTAAATAATGAGGCCCCGCTGATGCACGCGATCATCGACTACATTTCGTCGTACCTCACCAGCGAGAAAACTCCCGGCGCCGCGGGGAATATGTTTTGGGTGCTGGTTTACATCATGCTGGTTTTCGCCGGGCTTTCGGTTGCCGTGATTGCGATGAACTGGCTGGAGCGCAAAATTCTGGCTCACATGCAGGTGCGGCTGGGGCCGATGCGCGTGGGTCCGCACGGCTTGCTGCAGCCGATCGCCGATGCAATCAAGTTGCTGCTGAAAGAAGACATCATGCCGGCCGAGGCCGACGGTTTTGTTTTCTGGATGGCGCCGTTGCTTGTAGTGCTCTCCGCGTTCACCGTTTTTGTTGTCGTTCCCTTCGGTCCGACGCACGCGATTACCGACATGAATATCGGAATTCTGTTCATGCTCGGCGTGTCGTCGCTTAGCGTGCTGGGGATTGTGATGGCAGGCTGGGCGTCGAACTCGCACTATCCGCTGATGGGCGCGCTGCGATCGAGCGCGCAGATGGTGTCGTATGAGATTGCGATGGGGCTGGCTGTGGTGTCGGTCGTTCTGGTGACGAGCCTGCACGGGGCCGGACTTTACGGTGTGGGTGGCGCAGGGGCGGGAGACGGCACGCTGAGCATGATTGGCATCGTGAGGGCGCAGCAGGAACAGGGTGTCTGGTTCATCTTCAAATTCTTTCCACTGGGGCTGATTGCATTTTTTATTTTTGCGGTCTCCATGGTGGCCGAGACCAACCGCGCTCCTTTCGACCTGGCCGAGGCCGAATCTGAGTTGACTGCCGGCTTTCACACTGAGTACAGCGGTTTTCGCTGGTCGCTATTCTTCCTAGCCGAATACTCCGCGATGATCGCGGTTTCTTCGATCGCAGTCACGCTTTGGCTCGGTGGATGGCTGCGGCCGTTTCCGAATCTGTTGAACGGTGATACCTGGGATCAGGCGTTCTCTTTCATCCCCGGAATTACGTTTCTCTTTTTCGCCGCGATCTGCTTCTACAATGCGGTTCGCATGCCGAAGCATCCTCTGTTTCGCGTGCAGACGATTGGGCTCTTCGGGTTCGGCGTTGTGCTGGGTTTGATTGGGCTGATCCTGTTCATCCCCGCGGTGAGCATTCGAGTGCAGGATATTTTCTGGTTTGCGGCAAAAGTTTCCGGATTCATGTACGTCTATATATGGTTTCGCGGCACGTTCCCGCGTTATCGTTTTGACCAGCTCATGCAGTTGGGATGGAAAGTTCTGCTGCCCATGGGTTTGGGAGTTCTGATTCTGACGGCTATTTTCGGATTGTGGCCGTCCATACAGCAGTTGATACAGCGATTGATATGACACCGGTAGCGACACCATTTTTCTTTTACCTGTTTGCCGCGATCATGCTGATCGGCGGCATCCTGGTGATCACGCGCAGGAATCCAGTGCATTCGGCGCTGGCGCTGATTGTTGCGTTGCTGGCGCAGGCTTCGATTTATCTAATGCTTTACGCTCCGTTCGTCGCTGGCGTGCAGGTCATCCTGTACGCCGGCGGCATTATGGTGCTGTTTCTGTTCGTCATTATGCTGGTTAGCATTGAGCGCTCGATGAAGGAGCGGCAGTTCAATAGTCAATGGGTTGCCGGAAGCATTGCGGCTGTTGCGCTCGGCGGATTATTTATCGCGGTGTATGCCAAGGGAGAGAAAATCTTTCCTCATCACGCGATGCGGATTACGCCCGACGAATTACTGAACACGCAGGGTGTCGCGACGATGCTGTACGGGCAGTACATGTTCGCCTTCGAGATCGCTTCGCTGTTGCTTCTGGTGGCGATCATCGGAGCGGTGGTGATGGCGAAGAAGAGGATTTGAAAAACGAAGCTTCTAGCTGCTAGCTCCTAGCTTTGAGCTAGAGGCTAGCAGCTAGAAGCTAGAAGCTGATTATGGAATCGATGCTGCACATCACGACGCTGCATTATCTGGTGCTGGGCGCAGCCTTGTTCATCCTTGGGGTGGTCGGGGTGCTTACCCGGCGAAATGTAGTGATCGTGCTGATGTCGATCGAGTTGATTCTGAACGCTGTGAATCTGAACCTGGTGGCCTTCTCGCATTTTTGGGGAGGATTGCACGGCCAGGTCTTCGCCATTTTTATAATCACCGATGCCGCCGCCGAAGCCGCGGTCGGACTCGGCATTCTAATCGCCTTCTTCCGTAACAAGGAGACGGTGAACATAGACGAAGTGAATTTGATGAAGTGGTGACAGACAGCTTCTAGCTGCTAGCTCCTAGCTTCTAGCCGGACCCGGAAGGGTCACGCGCCCGAGCCAGCAGCTAGAAGCTAGAAGCTAGAAGCTGAATTTATGTTTTTTCTTTCCCACATCTGGCTGATCCCCCTGCTGCCGGCCTTCGGCGCGGCGGTCATGTTCTTTTTTGGCCGCAAGCTGCAGAAGGCCACAGTCAGCGCGGTCTGCGTCGGCACTATCGTTCTCGCATTTCTCATGGCTTGCGGCGCCGTCTGGCAATATTCAGCATGGTCGTCTACGCCAGAAAACTTTCATAAGCCTTACGAGACCATCCTCTATACATGGCTGGGCACCGATACGGGCCACGCGAATTACGCGATGCACGGCGGAACTCCTGCCGCGTTCCATGCGGATGCCGGCTTCCTGCTTGATCCGCTTTCTGGCATCTGGCTGCTGTTCGTCACCGGCGTCGGCATGCTGATCCATATTTATTCCACCGGATACATGGCGCATGAAGGCGGCTATTACCGCTTCTTCGGATATCTCAACCTCTTCATGTTCTCCATGCTCACGCTGATTCTCGCCAACAACTACGTGCTCATGTTCGTCGGCTGGGAAGGCGTGGGCCTGTGTTCGTATCTGCTGATCGGCTTCTATTTCCACCGCAAGTCGGCCACCGACGCGGGAAATAAGGCATTCATCGTTAACCGCATCGGAGACGCCGGATTTCTGTTGGGAATGTTTTTCATCGCCTGGATTTTCGGATCGCTCCGCTTCACCGACGTCACGTCTCTAGCGCACAGCGGACGCTTTGCCATTGGCGATCCGCTCATCACTGCGGCGACGCTGCTGCTTTTCGTTGGCGCTTGCGGCAAATCGGCGCAGCTACCGCTCTACGTCTGGCTGCCCGACGCGATGGAAGGTCCTACGCCAGTTTCTGCACTCATCCACGCTGCGACCATGGTCACTGCGGGCGTTTATATGGTCGCGCGCTCGAATGCGCTGTTTGTGCTGGCGCCGAAGTCGATGTTAGTCGTAGCGATCGTGGGTGCATTGACCGCGCTCTTTGCCGCATCGATCGGTTTGGTGCAAAACGACATCAAGCGCGTGCTGGCTTACTCGACTGTCTCGCAACTTGGCTACATGTTTCTTGCGCTTGGCGTCGGAGCGTTCGCCGCCGGCGTCTTCCACGTTTTCACGCACGCATTTTTCAAGGCGTTACTGTTCCTCGGCGCCGGGTCAGTGATTCACGCGATGAGCGGCGAGCAGGATATGCGTAACATGGGCGACCTCGGCCACCGCATTCCCATTACGCATCGGACGATGTTCATCGCGACGCTGGCTATCGCGGGCATTTTCCCTTTTGCGGGATTCTTTTCGAAAGATGCAATTCTCTGGGAAGCATGGTCGCGCGAAGGCGGAGCGTACCGCTTCCTCTGGTACGTTGGCTACGGCACTGCGCTAATGACGGCGTTTTATATGTTCCGGCTAATGTATCTGACCTTTCACGGCCACCCGCGCATGAGCCACGAAGCGGAGCACCACATTCACGAGTCGCCGGTGTCGATGACCGCGCCGCTGGTGGCGCTTGCGCTGTGTGCCATCGTCGCCGGATGGCTGGGCTGGCCGCACAGCCTGGGTGGATCCGATCGTTTCACGAAATTCCTTGAGCCCGTTTTTGCCACGGAAGCGCAGGTGCTTGAACAGCAGGGAAGAGCTGGCCAGGTTGCGGCCGGGCAGAAAGAAGAAGAACGCAACACGGGCACGGAATGGCTGCTGATGGGATTGTCGCTGGCTGCCGCCGGTATTGGCTGGGGCATGGCTTGGAGAAGCTATCGCCACGCCGACAAAGGTTACACTGAACCCATCGCCGTTGCTGCTCCGCCCGTGTACAACGTACTGCTCAACAAGTATTACGTGGACGAAGGCTACGACTACGTCTTCACTGGCCGGCGCAAGGTGGGAGACGTGCGCCTCGGTGTGCTCGGGCTTGGCGTAGCGTCCTCGTGGTTCGACGTACATATTGTCGATGGAGCGGTCAACGCCGCCGGCTGGATCACGCGTCTCGCGGCGACAGTGTCCAGTTGGTGGGATAAGTGGATCATCGACGGCATCGGAGTCAATGGTCCGGCAATTCTGGCGCGAGCGCTCTCGTATCCCGCGCGGGCATTCGAATGGGGCCTGGTGCAGTGGTATGCGCTGGTGATGACTGCGGGGCTGGTGGGGTTTGTTTTTTATTACGTGTATCACTGAAAGGTAGCTTCTAGCTGCTAGCTCCTAGCTAAAGCGTTTTAGCTGGGAGCCAGAAGCTAGAAGCTAGAAGCTGAACTCATGCAAAACCACATACTCTCGATCATTCTCTTCACGCCGCTGATCGGCGCGCTTGTGCTCCTGTTTGTTCCCAAGGAGAACAAGGACGCGGTTCGCTGGATCGCAAATATTTTTGCGCTTGGCGGCTTCCTGGTCTCGCTGCCGCTGGTGCCGATGTTCTGGGCGCAGCGCTTCGACGCTACGCAACACTTCAAGTTCATCGAGGGCACGGCCAACAACTGGATTCCCTCCATCGGCGCGGGCTACACGATTGGCATCGACGGCATTTCTTTTCTGCTGATCATGCTGACTACGCTGCTGGGCTGGATCTCGATTCTCTCGTCGTGGACGGCGATTGAGAATCGCGTGAAGGAATATTACATCTGGTTCCTGATCTTGCAGACCGGTATGCTCGGCGTCTTCATGGCGCTGGATTTCTTCCTCTTCTTTGTTTTCTGGGAAGCGATGCTGGTGCCGATGTACCTGCTGATCGGCATCTGGGGCGGCCCCCGCAAGCTTTATGCGGCGATCAAGTTCTTTTTGTATACGCTGGCCGGCTCGGTGCTGATGCTGCTCGGCATTCTGTTTTTGTATTTCCACCATGAACGCGTCACGCATGTTTTCACGTTCAGCATTCCTGAACTATACAAGACTGCGCCGCAAATTTATTCCGACCCTGCTTACGGGCCGACGATCGCCACTTTGCTGTTCTTCGCTTTCTTCTTCGCGTTCGCCATCAAGGTGCCGATGTTCCCCTTCCATACGTGGCTGCCTGACGCGCACGTGGAAGCGCCGACCGCCGGCTCGGTCATCCTGGCGGGCGTTCTGCTGAAGATGGGGACGTATGGATTCATCCGTTTCTCGCTGCCGTTTTTTCCCGACGTGCTCACTCATGGCAAAGTCCGCGGCTGGATGATCGCGCTCTCGATCATTGGCATTCTTTATGGCGCTCTCGTCTCGCTGATGCAGAAGGACATGAAGAAGCTGGTGGCGTATTCCTCGGTTAGCCATCTTGGCTTTTGCACGCTGGGAATCTTCGCGCTTACGCCGCTTGCCTTGAGTGGATCGGTGCTGCAGCAGATTAATCACGGCATCTCGACGGGAGCGCTGTTCTTGATTGTCGGCATTCTCTACGAACGCCGGCACACGCGCGAGATTGCCGAGTACGGCGGTATTTCGACGGTCATGCCCGTCTACGCCACGATTACGCTGATCATGTTCCTGTCTTCGATGGGACTTCCGCTCCTCAACGGTTTTATCGGCGAGTATTACATCATGCTGGGCACGTTCATGGTGAGCTGGCGATGGGCGGCGTGGGCTGTGCCTGGCGTGGTGCTGGCCGCGGCGTATCTGTTGTGGCTTTACCAGCGCGTCTTTTTTGGCACGGTGACCAATCCGAAAAACGAGAAGCTGCACGACCTGACGCCGCGCGAGGTGCTGACGTTTGTGCCGCTGCTCATCATGGCCTTCTGGATCGGACTTTATCCCAAACCGTTTTTGCAGATACTTGACCAGCCTGCGACTCAGATCGTACAGAGCGTGACGAACCCGCAGGGAACGGGCGCAATGAATGCTGCGCTTCAGCCACCTGCGGCAGCGCAATCAGAGAAAGGGAAGAACTAGTGGGCGCGGCGGCTCTGTCATTCGACGGGCACGACTACCTGATGGCCTTGCCCATCACGTTGCTCACTTTGTTCGCTCTCGGCATTCTGCTCATCGATCTCATGATCCCGCCGGAGAGCAAGTGGATCAACGGCGCGACCGCGTTCATCGGAGTGCTGTTCGCCGCCGGGGGCGTGTACAAAATTCAGGCGTCGATGGAATCACAAGGGTCCGTGGGTTCGTTTGGCATGATGAACACCATGCTGATAGACCGCGTCTCCCTCTACTTCTTCTATTTGTTTTTAGCGGCCACCGCCATTTCTATTCTCATGTCGATGCGCTACCTTCAGACCGAGCATGAAAACCACGGCGAGTACTACACGCTGATGCTGCTCTCGGTGGTCGGCATGATGTGCATGGCCTCCGGGTTCGACATCGTGCTGCTGTTCATCGGCCTGGAGTTGATGGCGATCTCTACCTATATTCTCGTAGGGTTTCTGCGCCGCGACCGTCGCTCGAATGAAGCGGCGCTGAAGTATCTGCTGCTCGGGGCATTTTCCTCCGGTATTTTTGCTTATGGCCTGTCGCTGTTTTACGGTCTGACCGGGAGCACGAACCTGGGCGCCATCAGCACTAAAATCGCTCAGATTCTTGCCAAAGATCCTCATAATGCCATCGCTATTGTTGCCTTGCTGACCACAATGACGGGGCTGCTGTTTAAGATTGCCGCCGTACCATTTCATCAGTGGGCTCCCGATGCTTACGAAGGTGCGCCCACCTGCGTTACCGGATTCATGTCGGTTGCGGTGAAAGCCGCGGGATGGGCGCTGCTGCTGCGCATTCTGATTGGCAGCCCGTTCAAACTGGAGTACGGACTGATCTCCATGCGTTCTATGTGGGTTCCCGTGCTGGTCTTCGTTTCCATCGCGACCATGACCGGCGCAAACTTTGCCGCGCTCACTCAGACCAACACCAAGCGCCTGCTCGCCTACTCTTCGATCGCTCACGTTGGCTACATGCTGCTTGGCTTGATCGCCGGAACTTACACGCAGATCAGCTCCGACGGCCTCAAAGGCATCCTGATTTATCTGCTGGTCTATACGTTCATGAACCTGGGCGCGTTCGGCGTGATCGCATCGCTGCGCCACCGGAACGTGATCGGAGACGAACTCGACGATCTCAACGGACTCTATGCGCGCGCTCCCGTCGAAGCCGTGCTCATGCTGATCTTCCTGCTCTCGCTCGCCGGGATTCCGCCCCTGGCTGGATTCTGGGGCAAGTACTTCATCTTTCTCAGCCTGATCGAAACCGGGCACTACGCGCTGGCTTCGCTGGGCGTGCTCTATTCCGTCTTCGGCCTGTACTACTACCTGAAGATGGCGAACGCCATGTTCATGGGCCAGCCCGAAGAACGTGGTGTGCTGCCGGTTAGTTGGACGATGCGCGTCGCGCTCGGAGTCACCGCGTTCGCCACGCTCTTCATCGGGATCATGCCCGACCGCTTCATCCAGTTCGTGAACTGGTCGGCAAACATAGCGCAGAATCCGGCGATGTCAAAGCTGGTGCGCTAGGCGGGTCTGGGCCGGAAGCTGGAAATGCTCATGTGGGATCGGGCGCCCTTCGGCTACGCTCAGGGCAAGCATTCGCCCCTTCCAGCCAGCGCGAAGCTGAGGCCGGAATTTTCCAATGCTACCGATGAGCGTAGAATCCACTCTGCAAGTCTAAAGTAAAATGCCACCCGATCCAGATCCCGAGCCCGGTAAGAAAGAGAACTTCTGGGTGCAGGCCGCGCGCTACAGTCAGTTGGCGGTCGTGTTCCCCGCTGCCTTAGTAGTGGGATGGCTGATGGGCGCGGCACTCGACCGCTGGCTGCACACAACGTGGCTCTACCTGGCCGGCATCTTGTTGGGCATCGCCGCTGGCTTCATCGAACTGATTCGCGCAGCCATGCGTGACACCAAGTAGCTCGTCGATGTCTAATCAGATACAAACCGAACCAGACGCGGTGCAGGCCGCTGCGGCGGACCATTTCTACTCCGGCGCTCTCCGTCGCATTGGGCGTGTCATGTCCGTGCTCGCTCCATTGCTGGTTGCGGCCGCGTGGTGGAAGTTCGGCCCACGTTCCGCCATCGGCTTCGCTTTCGGCTGTGCCATCGCCTATCTGAATTTCTACTGGTTGAAGCGCGTGATCGCTGGCTTCGCCGACCGTGCCACTGGCACGGCCACATCGCAATCGGGGCAGGGAATCGTCTTTCGTTTTTTGCTGCGTTATGTTTTGATGGCCCTCGGCGCCTATGTTATATTCACTGTTTCACCCGCGAGCCTGAACGGGCTTCTTGCGGGCTTATTTTTGCCCGTGGCTGCCATCGGCTGCGAAGCGGCTTACGAACTGTACGCAGCGCTGGCGCGCGGCGTATAACGAGCACGGAAGAGCTTAGGAGCTAGCAGCTAGAGACTTTTCATTTATGCCCGAGCAACTTTGGTTCACCGAAATCCTGAATCGCCTGTTTGCCGGCCCCGTCACGGCGTTGCTGCTGGCATTGCATGTCAAGGTGAAATATCCGATAGCTCCTATTCCAAACTCTTTTGCGATGGAGATTTTGGTTTTCTCGTTCCTGTTGATTCTGTTTCTGCTGGTTCGTTCGCGCCTTTCGGTCGATCGTCCGGGCTCGTTGCAGCATGTCTTCGAGGGCGTTGAGGGATTCATCCAGGGCCAGAGCGACGAGATCATCGGCCACCACAGCGAAGGCTACACACCATTCCTGGCTACGCTCTGCTTCTTCATTCTGTTCTGCAATCTGATCGGTGTGATTCCGGGCTTCGAGTCGCCGACCGCGGTGCCCATAGTTCCTCTCGGCTGCGCTCTCTGTGCTTTCTTTTATTACCAGGCTCAAGGATTCAAGCATGCTGGCGTTGCTTATCTGAAGCACTTCGCCGGCCCTATGCCTGCTCTGGCGCCGCTGATGATCCCCATCGAACTCATCAGCCATCTGGCGCGCGTGCTTTCGCTTACCATCCGTCTGTTCGCCAACATGTTTGCTGGCGATATGGTGACGTTGGTTTTCTTTTCGCTGGTTCCGATCGGCGTGCCGATCGTGTTTCTGGGCCTGCACATCGGAGTATCACTTTTGCAGACGTACATTTTCATCCTGTTGACGACGGTTTACTTGCAGGGAGCGGTTTCGGAAGAGCATTAGAAACAGTGGTCAATGGTCAGTGTTCGGTGATCAGTTAGGAGCCGGATCGAACGAATTACGTGAAATACCTAAAATTTGAGGTTTTGCTGGCCACTGGCCACTGATTTTCAGCCGCAAGCGTGAGGGCGTCTGCACGGTATGGCGTCAACCACCCACTGGCGGTATTTCATACGAGGAGAAACACAATGAGCAAGTTGAGCAAGTTGTTTATGGTACTGTCTGTACTCTCGTTCGCCGTCCCGGCCTTTGCGCAGGGCGAAGCTGCTATGGGTGGGGTCAACTGGGTCGCCATCGCCGCCGGATTCTCCATGGCCTTTGCTTCCGGCATTTGCGCTCTGGCGCAAGGCAAAGCGACTGCCGCCGCTGCTGAAAGTCTGGCCCGCAATCCGGCCGCCCGTCCCGGCATTCAGCTGGCTCTGATTCTGGGTCTGGCCCTGATCGAGTCACTCGCGCTTTACACCTTGGTCATCATCTTTGCCAAGGTGAAGTAGACAAGTTTCAGAGTTTCAAAGTTTCGACGGCTTTAGGGTTCAAGAGTTGTAATCGCAAAAAAGGCCTCTGCTCGTCGCAGAGGCCTTTTGATTTTCCGAACGGTGCGGGCTAGGGAACCCACCTCGCTGGCTCGTCCGGATCATCTCTTGTTTCAATCATGGCTGCCCCGATAGCGTCGACAGTCACGGCTCTTTTTCTGGCGCGGACTTTCAGTGCGACGGTGAGGAAACACAGAAATGCCACAACGACGCACCCGCCAAGAAACCAGATAAAGTCCATCGCAGTGACCAGTTCGATGCGGCAGGGAAAGCGCGGTCGTCGAAATCTTGAAACTTTGAAACTCTGAAACCTTGAAGCCTGTCCCCTAGGTCTTCCGCTCCCCACTCCACTGCTGATCTTTATTTTGCGGAGCGTGGTTCAGTGCGTCCACCAGAAGACGGCGCAGGCGATAGCGGCTTTCCAGGTCGGTGTTCACGATTTCGAATCCTACTTCATTGATTCTCGCGCGGCGCAGCAGCACATGGGCCTTAATCTTCGATCGCAAGCCCACTGAAATTTCCAACTCGGCTTCGCTGCCGATGCGGAGATTGTCTTCTTTCGTTCCCATGCCGCCGCCCAGGCTCAATT
>Ga0116117_1000465_pt1 | contig 10638 bp, 13 predicted proteins | sample June2015DPH_11_1_FD_89790 | JGI IMG/M metagenome (GOLD analysis project Ga0116117, IMG submission 89790) | Peatland microbial communities from SPRUCE experiment site at the Marcell Experimental Forest, Minnesota, USA - June2015DPH_11_10 | ecosystem: Environmental > Terrestrial > Soil > Wetlands... | reverse complement strand
GCGCCGGCCGTGCGGAACCGCGTGGAGACTCTGGCCTTCGAGCGCGGGCTGATGATCCTGGGCTGCGGCGAGAGCTCGGTACGGCTCTGCCCACCGCTGATCGTGCGCGAACAGGTAGCGGCGGTTGCGCTCGACATCTTCGAGGAGGCGCTCACGCTGGCGGAGAAGGAAGCTGGGTTGGCCTGAGATGCCCCGGCAACGCGCTTCGTTACCGCATCACCTCGTCGACCTTCATATTCGCAATCTCGGAAGTCCGGTGCGCGGCGCGTTCGAGATTCTGCGCCATCTCCTGCGTGGCTAAATGCTGCTCCTCCGCCGCTGTGGCCATCTGATTCGACAGGCCCGAGAGTTCTTCAGTCTGGCTGGAGATCAGAGAGATAGCTCCCATGGCGGTGGACACGTCCACGCCGATGGCGGTGACCTTGGCTTGAATCTCGGCTGTGGCCGCGGCCGTCTGCTCGGCCAGCCGTCTCACTTCCCCGGCCACCACGGCGAAGCCCTTGCCGTGCACCCCCGCTCTGGCCGCCTCGATGTTCGCGTTCAGCGCCAATACGCTGGTCTGCGTGGCGATGGAGGCAATCAGCTCCGCCACCTTTGCCACACCGCTGCTCGATGCCCGCAGGCTCTCGATGGCGGCCTTGCTCTCGGCGCTGGCGGCGCGCGACTTCTCAGAGGCCTGTGCGACGTTCGCGGCGTTTTGGGCGATCTCAGCGATGCTGGACTCGATCTCGTGCGTGGCTGTCGCCACCATTTGCAGATTGCCGTTGAGATGCTCGATGTCGCTGCGCTGCGCCTCCTGGGCCGCGCGCACAGCGTCGATCGCCGCCTGGGTGCTGATGCCCCAGACGACAACCGCGCCGAGAAACTCGCCGCGGCTTCCGGTCATCGGCTCGACATTCAGGTCGAGCTTTACCGGCCCCAGCGGGATGGTCGCCTTATGGGGAAGGTGGTGAATGCCTTGTTTCGCTCCGAGGATTCTGTCGATGTTGGGAGGGGATTTATGAAAGATATGGATCGACTTGCCCACAATCTGGTCCACCGGAACCGGCAGGTACTGCTGCAGGCTCTCGAGCGTCTTGCACGAGTTTCGATTGAGGTAGCGCAGGATCAGCTCCCGGTCGCAGAACATGGCATTGACCGGCAGCGCATCCAGCGCATATTCAAAGCTGCGGTCTGCCTCCGCTTCGATCTGCGCATCCGCGGGCGGCCGCAGACTCATCCTGACCGGCGGCACCTTCGTGCCGCGTTGTGAAAACATGCCCGTGAACAATTGAGACATAACCGGCCCTTCCTCCAGCATGCATTCAGTTTCGCGCATTTCATCGGTGTCTATGTGCGCGGGCTGCAAGGAAGCTGAGGCCGAACAAATTGGCTTCCCGGATGGGAACTTAACTGTCCCGTTCTGGAGGGAGACGCGCAGTGCGGAATCGGGAAAGGGGCCGAAGCTCCAGAAGCCGGATTTGCGCCTTTCGCTCAAGCAGTTGAGAATGGATTGCCATGGGGTGGCTGGAGCAGATGCGGATCGGCTGTGAGGAGCGGGCGCTCGCCGGTCTCGACTGAGCGGCACGAAGACAAGGAGGCGGCGAAGCTCTGCCCTCCCACCTTGTCACGGGTATAGAGGGCGAGACAGCGGCCTTTTTTTACTTGCGACGCAAGGGGTACACGGTTGTGGCGCGGCGCTGGTCTTCGGGCGACGTGGCCGGCAACGTGGATCTGATCGCCTGGCAGGGACCGATGCTGTGCTTTGTCGAGGTGAAGACCCGCACGGCTCGCGATGCGTCTCCGGCTGAGATTGCCGTGGATTCGCACAAGCGCAACACGCTTCGGCGGCTGGCACGGCGGTACGTTCGCCAGTTGCCTCAAGAGACGGCCCCGCCGGTGCGATTTGATGTGCTCAGCGTCTACCTTGTGCCGGGGGAGAAGAAGGAATTCCACCACTTTGAGGGCAGTTTCGGGTGGAGCGAATTTGAGGATTACGAGAGAAGTTAGGCTGGAGTCTCCAAGTTGGCCTGCTGTCAGGCCACAGCCTATTACTCTTGCGCGTCCTCGAACTCCTCGCGCCAGGCCATCTGAATGGCCTCAAGACGGGCCTCGTTTGATTTCGCCGGGTCGTCGGTAAAGCCTTCCAGTTCGGTAACGTAACGGTGCAAGTCGGTGAAGCGCACGGTCAAGGGATCGAGATCCGGGAACTTCTCCTGGAGTTGAATGCCGATCTCTTCGGCGTCGGTCCATAGAATCTTGCGGGGCATCAGAACTCTCCTCGGGGAAATCAGCTCTGGGTCGTTTTGCCTAGAAGCAACGCCGGCATCGGATGGATTTCGCATTGAAAGCCTATATTCGCCAAAATGGCAGGATCGGCATCTGCAAGCGGTCTGGGATCGACATCGTCCGGCAGAGCCCAAAACCCCGCGCCAAATCCGCCGGTTTCGGCAGCTACCGGACCATAGGCAACAGCCCATCCCTTCTCTGCAAACCCCTTCCAATAGGCTGCGTGCTGCTGCATGATCTCTTTTTCGCGATCCGTCGTGGTCCACATGAAGTCGGTCCTCGGCGGTATAAGCTTCAGGAAGTAATGCTTCATTCCAACCCCCTTGAAAGACCCCTCCATATCCCGTTCTAGATGATCTCCCACTTCGCCGGGGCAAATCCTACTTTTCTTCCGCAAGGGTCAGCGGTTTGCCCTCGGAGACGATGTTGCGGTTCCACTTGGGAATCTCAACCACATAATCGCCGGGCCGGGTGATAACGGCCTGACAGCCCAGGCGCGAATTCAGCTGCTGGTCGGCGGCCATGTCGAGCCGATCGAGTTCGTCGTCGTCGGCCTCGCTGATGCCCGCCTGGTCTTTGATCCAGAGGTGGCAGGTGGTGCAGGCGCAGACGCCGCCGCAAGCGTGATCGAGGAAGACGTCGAAGTTTTCCGCCACATCGAGAAACGACATCGGCTTGCCGTGATGCTCATAGGGCAACTTGCCAAACTCGAACTCCACCGTCCGGCCCTCGGGCTGGAAGATGACGCGCACGAGTTTGTCGGCGGGGATGGTCTTTTCGGGTGCATCGCTCATGGATCAGCCTTTCGCGCCAGCTTAACTCGTTATTACCGCAATTCATTTATCCCAGCAAATTCCGGGTTTCATCGCGCCTATGGTACTCCTGCCGCTGGCATTGCACAAAGAGCAAGGTTCTGGGAACCCTCCTCCGCACTTTGGGCAGCATGAGTATTCTCCCCAAGGATCTTTACCGGAATCGCCGCAAATATCACAATGCGCATAAGTCTCTCCGGCCCCATGGCATTCCGGGCATATTTCAGGGTCTGGAGTTACTGCGCTTTCGTGTCGCTCAGGAGGGTTGCACTCACAATTCTCCGTTCGCTGCGTCTCGTGACCAATCAACCTATTCCACAAGCTTCCGATCATTTCACTTCTCCGAACTCGGAGAGAATTGTAGACCCACCAATCCGGACCTGCCAATGTCAACTACTTCGGCCTACTTGAACTCAGCCGGAGCCATGGCATGGGGCGCGGTCACGGCCTCGGCCAGATCCTCGCCGGCGGTTTCCATGGTCTTGCCACGCAAAGCGCTGGAGACGGCTGCCTCCATCATCAACTCGGCAAAGCGGCGCGTGGCCTGATCGAGCGCGAGTGTAGCCTCGCGAATCTGGGCAGCGTCCTCGCCCACTTTTGCTTGCACCAGCCGGTCGCGCGCGGCACTGATTGCCGTTTGCTCTTCACCGCGCAGCAGTGCCCACGCGGGACTTTGCGGCGCGCGCTCGACGGCGGCAAGAATCGTCTCGGCCTCATTGCGGGCCTCGATCAGCAAACGCTTGGCAAAGTCCGCCTCGGCGTTATCGAATGAATCGAGAATCATGCTCTCGACTTGCTCGTCTGTCAACCCATAGGTCGGCTTCACTTCAATCTGCGCGGCTTGCCCACTGCGCTGCTCGCGCGCGGAGACGTGCAGAATGCCGTCGGCGTCGATAAGAAACTTGACCTCGATGCGCGGCAGACCGGCGCTCATCGGCGGAACGCCCTTGAGGTCGAAGCGTGCCAACGATCGGCAATCGGAGGCCAACTCGCGCTCGCCTTGCACAACGTGAATGGCTACGTTGGTTTGCCCGTCCACTCCGGTGGTGAAGTGCTCGGTGGCTGAGGCCGGAATCGTCGAGTTGCGCTGGATGATGCGCGCGACTGTCCCGCCAAGAGCCTCGATGCCGAGCGAGAGTGGAGTCACATCAAGCAGCAGCATTTCTTCGGTGCTCTTCGAGGCACCGGCCAGAATGTCGGCCTGCACCGCTGCGCCCAGAGCGACGACCTCGTCAGGATTCAATTCAATGTGGGGGCGCTTGCCGCGGGCAGCAAGATGAAAGAGCTCATCCACAAGCTCGCGCACCGCGGGAATGCGCGTGGAGCCGCCAACGAGAACCACTTCATCGATTTGCTCGGGTGTTAGGCCGGCGTCGGCGAGGGCCTGCTTGCAAGGGCCTGTGGTGCGCGCGAGCACCGGCTCAATCAGCAGTTCAAAGACGTCGCGCGGAATCTCTCTCTGGTAGCGATCGCCATTGGGCAATTCGATGTCGAAGCGGGCAACCTGCTCGGTGGAGAGACTTATCTTGGCCTCGATGGCAGCCTTGCGCACGGCCTGCACCGCGCCCGGATGGAGGCGCAGATCCACTCCATGCTCGGCGTGAATCTCGTCGAGCGCAATGGCCAGCAGCAGATTGTCGATGTCGTCGCCGCCCAGGTGCGTATCGCCGTTGGTGGACTGCACCTCAAAGATGCCGTCGCGCAGCTTGAGAATGGAGATATCGAAGGTGCCGCCACCCAGATCGTAGACGGCGATCGTCCCCGCCTTGGCGCGGTCGAGTCCGTAGGCCAGCGCGGCGGCGGTTGGTTCGTTGACCAGGCGAAGAACGTCGAGGCCGGCCATGCGGCCCGCGTCCTTGGTGGCCTGGCGCTGCGCATCGTTAAAGTAAGCGGGAACGGTGATGACGGCCTGCGTGACCGGCGTGCCAAAAAATCGTTCGGCGTTGCGCTTGAGCTGGCGCAGAATGTAGGCCGAGATCTCCGGGGGCGTGAAGCGCAGCTCGCCCAATTGAATGCGCGGGACTTCACCTTCTTCAACATCTCCGGCAAGGTGAAAGGGGAATAGCTTCAGCTCGTCATGAATCTCCGCCAGGCCGCGGCCCATGAGACGTTTTACTGAGTAGATGACCCGCTCCGGAGTCTGGATCAGAGCCTTGCGAGCGCTGTTGCCCACGGTGACGGTGGGGCGCGAACCGCTCGCTGGCATGGGATCGAGAGCCACAACCGACGGCACAAGATTGGAGCCGTCTACGCCAGGAATTACCACCGGCGCATCGCCCTCCATATATGCGACCAGGGAGTTGGTGGTCCCTAAATCTATTCCAACTACGCGGCCAATCAAGTTCGATTCCGCCATGCTTTCTCAGGCTCCCAAAACTTCGTTGACATCACGAACCAGATTGCTGAGGTAGCGCCGCCGGTCGAGCAGGGCAACCATCTTCCTTTGCGCGGCGCCGCGTTGTGCTGCGCCACCTTCGTCCCACGCCTGCCACTCATCGCGGAGATCTTCGTCCACCGCCGCAAGCAGGCCGTCGAACTTTTCTTTTGCCGCGACGAGGCTTGCCTCAAGGTCAGGATTCTCTTCGTCCATTTTGCGCGAGGCGCGCATCTCTTCGAGCTGCAGGTTCAGCTCAAAGACCTCTTCGAGCAGGTCTGCGGGAACACGCGAAGGGTCTCTTCGATCTTTGCCGGAGTGCTCTTCGCCGATCTCCGCGCCCTCGAGCTTGAGCAGGTATTCGGTGCGGCGCAGCGGATCTTTGAGGGTGCGATAGGCGTCATTGAGCAGCGCCGTGTCGGCCAGGCTCCACTCTTTTTCATTCTCCTCGGCGCGGGCAAAGCGGTCGGGATGCAGCTTGCGGCTCAGGCGATGAAACTCATGCTCCAATTCAACCAGGTCGAGGTTGAGCTTCGGATTGAGGCCGAAGACGGAGAAATAATCGCCGCCGGGCGGGGGTTGGATCTTGCTGCAATGCGGGCAAAAGAGCGTGGAGTCGTTGTGGCCGATGGAGCACGACCAACAGGCTACCGGAACTGCGGAATCGATCATCTTGAACATGGTTGCACTCTTACGAAACTGAAGTCTGCCAGGGCCTGTTCACACGAGTCAGACAAACGCCTGAGTCGTGTGAACAGGCTCTACGAGAATGACGAACCGCAGCCGCAGGAGCGCGTGGAGTTCGGATTGATGAAATTGAATCCCTGCCGCATCAACGTCTCTTCGTAGTCCAGCGTCATTCCGTGCAGATAAAGGAATGACTTCGGATCGACAAAGACCCTCACGCCGTCGAACTCATAGATGCGGTCGCGCTCGCGGGGTTTTGTGTCGAACTTGATTGAGTAGGAAAGCCCCGAGCATCCGCCTCCCATTACGCCCAGACGCAGTCCGCCCTCGGTGGCCGAGACGCCTTCCTTGGCCATGGCCGTACGGATGCGCTTGACGGCCCGCTCAGTGACCTGCAAGCCACCTGCGGTGGGGCTAACTCCCCCTGCGGCGGGCGCCTCCGGTGCGGCAGACTGCGGTTGCGCCGCAAAGGCGCCTTCCGCGGGCTTCGATTCAATGCTTACCATATTCGACATACTTGCCTTCTTACTGCGCTACCGTAGTGGTCGCGGCCTCTGCCGTTACCGTAGCGCCGTTCTTCTTCTTCCAATCGCCGATGGCCGCACGAATCGCATCCTCGGCCAGTACCGAACAGTGAATCTTTACTGGCGGCAGCGACAACTCTTTCACGATGTCGGTGTTCTTTATGGCCAGTGCGTCGTCCACGGTGCGACCCTTGATCCACTCGGTCGCGAGCGATGAGCTGGCAATTGCCGAGCCGCAGCCGAAGGTTTTGAACTTGGCCTCCTCGATCACCTGGGTTTCGGGGTTTACGCGGATTTGCAGCCGCATTACGTCGCCGCACTCCGGCGCGCCCACCAGACCTGTGCCGACCTCAGTCGATGCCTTGTCCAGTTGGCCCACGTTGCGGGGGTTGTTGTAGTGATCGATCACCTTGTCGCTGTATGCCATGTGTTACTCCTCTGCGGGGGAAGCCGCGAAAAACTGTTGCCAGTCATCAGCTGTCAGTGATCAGTTCTGAGTCTGGCTGCGTCGTGACGGGAATGAGAAACGACTGACAACTGACTGCTGATCGCTGACCTCTGCCTTAGTGTGCCGCCCATTGAATCTTGGTCAGGTCGATGCCCTCTTGCACCATCTCGTAAAGCGGCGAAAGCTGGCGCAGATGCTTCACTACGTCGATCACCTTGGCCGCTACGTAATCCACCTCGGCCTGAGTGTTGAAGCGGCCCAGCCCGAAGCGGATCGAGCTATGAGCTACATCGTCGCCGAGCCCGAGGGCCTTCAGTACATAAGACGGCTCTAGCGTCGCGGAAGTACAAGCTGAGCCGCTGGAGACGGCTACATCGTTGATTCCCATCAGCAACGACTCGCCTTCGACGTAGACAAAACTCACATTGAGATTGCCGGGCAGCCGGTGTTCCATCGACCCGTTGACATGGATGTAGTCGAGCTCCGATTCGAGCTTTGCTTTGAGCCGGTCGCGCAGTCCGCGCAGATAGGCTGCCTCATTTTCCATCTCTTCCCGCGCGATCTCGCAGGCCATGCCCAGGCCGACGATTCCGGGGACATTCAAAGTGCCGGACCTCATGCCGCGCTCGTGGCCGCCTCCGTCGATTTGCGCGGCGATCTGCACGCGCGGATTGCGCCGGCGAACGTAAAGCGCACCCACGCCTTTGGGGCCGTAGATCTTGTGTGCCGAGAGCGAGAGCACGTCGATGTTGTCGGCAATCACGTTGACCGGGACCTTGCCTAGCGCCTGCACGGCGTCAGTGTGGAAGAGAATTCCCTTATCGTGGCAGAGCTTGCCAATCTCGGCGATTGGTTGCAGGACGCCGATTTCATTGTTGGCCGCCATGATCGAAACCAGGATGGTCTTGTCGTCCATCGCCCGCTTGAGATCTTCGAGATCGATCAAGCCGTCGGCTTTAACGGGAAGATAAGTGACGCGGTAACCATACTTTTCCAGGCGCTTGCAGGTATCCAGCACGGCTTTGTGCTCGGTGACCTGGGTGATGATGTGGTTGCCGCGCTCGCGATACATCTCGGCGATGCCCTTGATGGCCAGATTGTTCGACTCGGTGGCGCCGGAGGTGAAGATGATCTCCTTGGCCGTAGCGCCGATGAGCCGCGCAATCTGCTCGCGCGCTGTCTCGACAGCCTGCTCGGCCTCCCATCCAAAGGAATGGTTACGGCTGGCGGCGTTGCCGAATTTGCTGGTGAAATAAGGCATCATCGCTGCCAGAACACGCGGATCGAGCGGGCTGGTGGCATGGTTATCCATATAGATGGGGAGCGTTACGCCTTCCGGCACTTCTATCTGACTTGTAAATGTGCTCATCTCGTCTCCATTTTCATCGACCATTACACTTGACTCATCGCCACTTTACCCGGCGCAGATCTGGAATTTTCTGCTACAAGGTCAGCTCTACCAACTGATGCGCCCGCGCCGCCGGCTGTTCGTGCTCGGCCAGATCCATGATGCTGATGCTTTTCAGCACACCGGCGATCGTCTCGTTCACCCTCGCTAACGGTTCTTTGATGGTGCAGCTCGGCGTCAGTTCGCAACCGGTCTTGCCTTTGGTGCAGGAGGTGATGAAAAACGGCCCGTCGATAGCCAGAATCACCTCATAGGCCGAGATCGAGCGTGCCTCTTTGGCCAGCGCATAGCCGCCGTTCATGCCGGCGTGGGAACGTAGCAGCCCTGATTTAGTCAACTGCTGCAGGATTTTGGCCAGCAGTTGCGCCGGAATCCCATAGGCGTCGGCTACATCCTTGGCGCTGAGTGCAGGCTTCTCAGGGTGCTCGGCCAGGTACTTGAGCGCCATCAGGCCGTAATCCGCTTTCTTGGTCAACTTCAGCATTGAATATCCGACTTCTTCGGTCCGTATTCAGTATACGACCGTTTCTGTCGGGATTCAAGTCGCGGCCAGGATTGCTGCGGCTGGAGCAAAAAAACTTGCCAGTGAAGAAAAGATTCAACAAATAGGGGTTTGAATTTGGCGAAAATGCCGATACAATCTGGCGGGTAGTGTAGTTCATTCCACCAACACCAAGAGCGATGGCAACCGTCTGCAAGCACCCTAAGGTACGAGTCGTCTCCCGGCACGAAGACACCGAGTTTGTCGAGTGCCTGGATTGTGGCGAGGTCTTTGACTCCGAAGAGTTCCGCGACATGGAGATCGAAGAAACCGTCGCAACAGAAGGCAGTCTTGAAGATTCCTGAGGCTCAGCGGCCGCTGCTGGTTTAGTGGGATGACGGCAATCGATCCACGCCTCCCGGCGAGGATGGTGAGTTGCGGCGGTTCATGCGCGCCTGCCTTGCAGCCCCTGGACTACTCATATCAGTAATGAGCGCCGATTTTGAAGAGCGTGTGAATGAAGATCGCCGGAAGAATGCTCCTGCTTTTCTTCCGGTAGCGCGCCGCGACCACCCCTTCGATACTCGGCAGCGAGATCACTGAGACTGCTATGGATTCATCCTTTGCCGCCGTGGCCATTGGCGGGTTGAGCACCCACTCGTCTGGCCGCGACCCATGCGTAATGCAGCCCCGACGCAACCGTCAGCCCGATCGTGGCATCGAGCGCCACCAGTCGAAAGAGCACCACCCAGTGAACCGGCGTGAGTTGGTGCAACAGCACGGCCGCCACTGCCGAAAGCTGAGCCAGAGTATTGGCCTTGCCAAAGATGCTTGGGCTGAACTCCCTTCGGCCCGTAGCCGCATATAGCAGGGCAGCCACCACCAGAATTCCCACATCCCTGCCAAAGACCAGCACCGTCACCCGCATCGGGATCAGACCTTGAACCATAAGCACCACGAAGAGCGTACTCAGCAGCAGCTTGTCGGCCACCGGGTCAAGGTATTGGCCAAGCATGGTGCGCTGTTTCAAGAGGCGCGCAAGCAGGCCATCGAGCGCGTCGGTCAGCCCCGCGGCGACAAACAACCCCAGGCTCAGCGCATAGCGGTGCTCCAGAATGGCGGCCACCAGAAACGGCGCCATGCAGATGCGCAAGAGCGTGAGCAGGTTCGGAGTCGTTCTATACCGGTTAAGATGTTCGGTTGCAAGGTCTTTCATGGCGGGTTCAAACAGACGGTAGCGTTCCCTCAAACTGGAGAGCGGCCCGGCCGCGAGGGGTTTCTCCGTCAGTCAACGATCGTACAGCATAGTGGATGGAGCCGCCCATTCTTTTCTGGCAGTCCCCGACCCTGATAGACTACCTAAGTCGCATTACAGGCGCGTAGCTCAGTTGGTTAGAGCGCTTCCTTGACACGGAAGAGGTCGCTGGTTCGAATCCAGTCGTGCCTACCATATTTATCAAGAACTTAGACGCATTCTCCTCCCTTCGCTTTGTCGCATTCTTGTCGCAAATTCCAAAACCACCCCCCGGACCGGCTTCGGAATCGCGCCGCTTTTGTCTCCTGAAACCGGCGAAGACGGTAGAGGGCCATTTCGGCTGCCCGCGCGCGTCCCGACCGGAACCGCCGGGGAACTTGG
>Ga0116117_1000464_pt1 | contig 10669 bp, 8 predicted proteins | sample June2015DPH_11_1_FD_89790 | JGI IMG/M metagenome (GOLD analysis project Ga0116117, IMG submission 89790) | Peatland microbial communities from SPRUCE experiment site at the Marcell Experimental Forest, Minnesota, USA - June2015DPH_11_10 | ecosystem: Environmental > Terrestrial > Soil > Wetlands >... | reverse complement strand
CGGCATGATGACCACCGCGCTCGGGCCGGAAGAGGTGCTGGTGGCCGTCCATATCCCTCGGCCCAGCCTCGGTGCGCAGTTCTGCTATCGCAAGATCCGTCATCCGGCGAGCGGCTATGCCGTCGTCGGGGTCGCGGTCGCGTTGCGTCTACATGACGATGTCGTCAGCGAAGCCAGCATCGGCATAACCGGGGCGACCGGCCGTCCCTTTACGGCCGACGCCGCCAGTGCATCACTGATCGGCAAATCACTGTCGAGCCAAAACATCGAAGGGGCAGCGGTGCTTGCCTGCGAACAATCCGAATGCCTGACGGACCATTACGCGCCGGCCGATTATCGCAAGCATCTTGTCAAGACCGAGGTCGCGAGGGCGCTGACGTCGCTGAGGGCCGTCTGACCTCCCGGCATCCCGCGGGATCGCTATTTGATTTCCGGCGCCGGCGATCCCTCGGAGAATGCGCGCTCGAATGATGCAAGATCTTCGGGGGAAATGTCGGAAACCGCCGGAGATTCGGCCGGCGTACCGATAAGGGTGTCGTCATGTTCGCTGCATCCTCAAGGCACTACCGTCACTTTACGATGATCTTCCCGACCATGTATGGATGCAGACCGCAGAAATAGTCGAATGTTCCGGCGCTTGCGAACGTATAGGAATAGGAGTCGCCGGTATCGAGCGCCTTCGACCGGAATGCCTTGTCCTTATTGGCCACCGTGTGCGGTATGTCGTCGTGATTGACCCACTTGACCGTCGTTCCCACCGGGACTGTCAATTCCTTCGGCCCGAACATGAAATTGCCGATCGTGACCATTTTCGGCTCCTCCTGCGCCGCTACCGCACCGTAGCCCAGCACCCCTCCGGTGATTGGACCCGAAAGCATTGCAATGATTACGGCACGGCTGAGAGGTAACCGGGCCGCCGCTCGACGGCCCAATCCGTACCCATGATCGTCTAAGCCTTTTTTGGCCATGTCTCACTCTCCCTGTGGGCCCAACGGCGCCCAATGGCGCCGAATTGCGCCACCAAACAGGAGACTCGGCCAGTTCGAGCTTTATTCCAAAAAACATGTAGGTCACTCGACTTTCGGTTTGAGGAGTTCTTGGGAACGCGAAGAGCTCATGTTGGCCTTGGTGACAAGGGCTACCCCGTTATCGACATTGGCTGACACCTTTTCGCCCTTCGAGGCGGCGAGCGCGGTCTTGACGCCGTCATAACCCATGCGGAAGGGATCCTCCACCACGAGCCCGGCGATCACGCCGTCCTGCAGGAATTTGACGAGCCTCTCGTCCGAGCCGACGCCGACTATATTGATCTTGTCTTTTGTCTTCTTTTCGACCACGGCCTGACTTACGGCCTGCGCCGCGATCGGATCGGAGACGAACACGCCGCGCAAATCACCGGTGTTGGCGATGAGGTCGTTCATGATACCAAGGACCGTCGCCGGCTTGCCATCGGCGACCTTCTCGGCGGCGATATCCAGCGCCTTATACTTTGCGGCGACCGCCTCCTTGAACCCTTTGGCTCGCTGATCGAGGGACGAAACTCCGGGCATGGAAGTGATCATCACGACGTCGCCTTCGGTGTCGGCGGACGATTTCGTGATCGCTACAGCGAGAGCATCTGCGGCGACGCGACCCGCATTGACATTGTCGGTCGCCAGGAGCGACGTCATGGCCTTGGTATCGGCGGCGGACTCGATGCCGATGATTTTGACTTTCCTGGCGGCCTCATCGATCGGCTTTCCCAGTGCTGCAAATTCCGCGGGCGCGATGACGATGGCCGCCGGGTTCGAGGCAACGGCCTTGGCGAGGATGCCGATTTGACCGCCTACGTCGGCTTCGGATTGCGCGCCGAGCTCGATAACATTGACGCCGAGATCCTGACCGGCCTTGCGTGCGCCGGCCAGCACGGCTTGCCAATAGGGCGACGTCGTATCTTTTACGATGACGGAAATCGTCGGCTTGGTCTGCGCGATGGCGGGTACTCCGAATGCAATGCCGGCAACTATGCCAGCCGCTACCACAAGCTTGTTCATGATCATACTCCGATATCGAGGCCCAGCGGCCCCCATCAAATGGATGTGCAATCGCCGGTCGGTGGTTGCATTGGCACTTAGATTTGAAGGTTCGATCCGCACCGTCACTTCGGGGCGCGTGCTTTTGGATGCAGGAGGCCCGTGCCACCAATGCCAGGAACCTTCATCAGGAAGATGAAGAGCCAAGTATCGGTGACACGGCTGGCGCGCCACTTACAAAAAGGAGTCGTCGGCGAGGCGATGATGAAGAATCAAATGCCGCCGCCCCGACGTCGGCTCAGCTCGCTGCCAATGGTTGATCGGTGACTGCGAGCAGTTCCTGGCCCTGGGTGTAGACGACAGTCCTGATGCCAAGGACCGAGCGCAGTTGTTCGGCTGGAACGACCATCGGTCCCGGCGAGGGCGCCGTGCCGGGAGCCGGCTGCGGGAATGCCGTCGATCTGGCTGTGTGGAAGGTGAGGTTGCCTTCGGTCTTCTGCATCAACTGATGAATATGACCATTGAGCACCGTCACCGATCCAAAGCGCTTCAGCATCGATAGCGCTTGCTCGGAATCATCGGTGCCCCAGCCCCAATCCTTCGAAATCGTCCATAATGGGATGTGGGCGAAGACGACAATCGGCGTCGAGGCGGAAAGGCCCTTGACATCATCACCGAGCCAGGCGAGTTGCTCCGGCCCGAGATTGCCCATGCCGCCGGCCTTGAGGTCCATCACATTGTTGAGACCGATGAAATGGATACCGTTCTGGTCGAACGAATACCAGCCTGTGCCCTTGGTGTTCTTGCCGTAGCGCTCGAGATAGGATTTGAGCGGCACTTCGTCGAGGTTATCGTGCTCGCCCGGCACGTAGTGCACGTCGAGGCCCACGCTGCCGATGACCTGCGCAGCATCGTCGAATTCTTTTGGCTTCGACAAATGGGTGATGTCACCGGTATGGAGCATGAAGGCCGGCTTGTTGGGCAGAGCCTTAACCTTGGCGATGGCTTCCTGTAGCGTGCCGAGCGCGTTGGGATTGGCTTTCTTGTCGAAGCCAACGTGGCTGTCGGAAATCTGCAAGAAAGTAAAGCCGCCCTCCGCAGCCTGCGCCGATCCGATCAGGCTGGATTTCGGAACGCCGCCGGCAACCGTCCATAAAACGCCGGTGCCGGCCCACAGCATGCATTCCAGGACCTCCCGGCGGCCCAATCCATGTCCATGATCGTCTAAGCCTTTTTTAGCCATGTCTCATCCTCCGTGTGGGCCGAACGGCACCAAGTGGCGCCGAATTGCGCCGCTAAGCAGGAGACCCGACCAGTTCGAACTTTATTCCCAAAAATATACAGCTTCCTCGATCCGTGGATCACGCCGCTGCTCGCGCCCTCGTCCGCCCAAATCCGCGAGCGGGCGTTCCCCTCGAAGGACGCGATCAGCCGATCCGATGGCCCTCATGTTCGGGTGGATCGGGCGGCGCACAGTCGCTGGTTCCGTTTCGGATCAAACCTTCTCAATCCGGCGAAGTCCGATCATCTGCTGCTGCCCTGTCGAAGCGCGCGGCGTCCCGTCGGAATAAAACGATCTCCGGTCCAGTCTCCCGATCTACGCAAGAAGGCTTCTTTCGGCCCGTGACCTGCGTGGAAAGCCCGACAGGAAGCCGATCAGTCTCATCGACTAGAGAAGAGAGTATCCAATCATGACAAATAGAGCAGAAGCCCCGCCACCTGCCCGTTACCACCTCACTGGCTTTGCCAAGGTCATGGAGAGGATCGGTCTTTCCATCATGGGCGCGCTATGCGGGCTTTTCGTTGCAGCCATGGTAGCCAACGCGGATATCGAGGAGATCAACTCCCTGGGAGCCCTGCTCTCCGCGGTGCTGTTTGGCTGTCTCGGCTTCTATTTCGGCACTAACATTCCCTCGCTGACTTCCAGCCGACCTTTTTCCAACACCGGCTCGAGTCCGAAGACGATAGCGCTGGCAAGCGCCGTCGGCACATTCGTCGCGGCTGTTGCAGCGCTGGTATCGGTCTATATGATCATCTTTGACGAGACCCCACCGATCATCTGGAATGTCGGAATCGGTTCCGGGTGGGCGCTCGGGGTTCTGCTGCAACTCGCCGCCGGCACAGCGGCGCGGCTTGGACAGCACAGCAGCGCCCCTGGCTAAGATGACCGATGCCAAACGCTCGCCGACGGAATGAACAAATTAACGCGAGCAAACGTCGGCAATTGAAATAATCCCGCGCACGAAATGGTCCTAGCAACCAGGACAATCTCGTCGGAGGAAAGCGCGATATGCTGCGGAACAAGATAGCTGACTGCCAGCGGCACATTTGATGAAGGCGTTAATTCAGCGAGTGCGCAAATTGACGAAGGAGAGCAATATGACTGCGTCGGACTCACTCTTTTGCTTCACGTCCGACAAGATCGATTTTCATCCTTGCCCAAATTGCCGCGCCCCGATGCTCGTCCGGAGCGAATCGGCTGGCGCGGACTTGAGCGTACGAATCTTTGAATGTTTCAACTGCGGTAGCGTTTTAGTGGCGCCGGGTGATCAGTCAGTGCCCTCTCTCTAAGCTGGAGCAAGGATACTCGATCGAGGTCCAGCTCGTCCGAAACATGATGCGAGAACCGGTGGTCGTGACTTGTCGATGAAGCCCGCCCGGTAATCGATGGCCGGCTAATGATCCGGGTTGCCGAGCCGGGGGCGCGAAGCGATCTGGCTTGAACGATCGACCTGCTGCGCGGTTTCCGTCCGGCCGCCATCGTCCGTCCGGCGGCGCCAGGCATCCCCAAATGCCTTGCGCGCGCGCGCCAGACGCGACATGACAGTGCCGATCGGCAGGGCTGTGATATCCGAAATCTGATGATAGGAGAGCTCTTCGATTTCGCGCAAAACCAGTATTTCGCGGAACGCGCGAGGCATCGCATTGAGAATGAGGTGAACGGTCCGGGCTTCCGCTCTGCGTACCAGCGTCGCCTCCGGAGTGTCCTGGTCCGAAGGTATCGTCGAGATGAGGTCATCGGAATCACCCTCGCCCCGGTAATCGACCTCCAGACGCGACCTTCGCCGCTGGCTCATCAGCCAGCTGTGATAGCAATTTCGTACGATCGTGAAGATCCAGGCGCGGGCGTCGCCGCCGCGATATCCGGCGAAGCTTCGATAGGCGCGGAGGAATGCCTCCTGTACGATATCCTGGGCCGCGTCGGCATCCCGGCTGAGAAAACGCGCGAAATTGTAGGCCGCGTCGAGCTGAGGAACGACGTTCTGCTTAAATCTCGCAAGCGTGGCATCCGCGCTCGGCGGCCTGCTTTGCACCAGCAGACCCAGCCGGTCCGGCGCTGACGTTGGCGCGAATTCGAGGTTGCGGTTTCTCGCCGTCAAGGAGGCGGGTTTTCCGATGCCGGCAGCGGTTGTTCTAGGCTGCATGAGGCCGTTCACGATCTGCATGTGCGGTCTCCCACGTCTTGCTGGGTGGGATGGCCACACTGCAGCTGTGGCGAACGGCAAAGAACGGCATTGGCAGGTTCCTATGACGAACGACATTGCAAACCCGAGGATTGTGTGATTGGAAACGCTTATTGCTTCAATGGACCGCCGGTTCCATCTTCCTGGAATGGGAGTACCCCGAAAAGCATAACAGAAATAATGACTTAGAAGCGGCGATCCCCCATTGAGCGGGCGGGTGTTCAACTCCAGCCTGCGATGCGGCAAGCTGACGAATCCTCGAAATGCTCGGGTTTGCCATGAAGCAGGCCGCACAACCTGTCAGGGGTTTCAGGTTTGGAGTTTTCGAAGCCGATCTTCGGACCGGCGAACTCACGAAGCTTGGCAAACGGGTCAGGTTGCAAGAACAGCCTTTCCAATTGCTGACCATGCTGCTGGAAAAGCCCGGAGAACTGGTGAACCGGGAGATACTTCGCCAAAGACTTTGGCCGAAAACGATCGTGGACTTCGATCACGGCCTCAACAAAGCGATCAGCAAGATTCGAGATGCGCTGGGAGATTCGGCCGAAAATCCCCGCTTCATCGAGACCGTCGCCAGCCGTGGCTACCGGTTCCTGGCCGACGTCGCTCTTGTCCAGGACGGGCAGCCGCAAGCTGCGGCCGGCGACGCCGCCAGCCGCGAAGCCCCCGCTCCAGCGCACCCCCCTGGTGCCGGCCCGTCGGCAAAATGGCCAGCCCATGCTTTCGGTTGGAGGCTTTCCGGCCTCGTGACAGCTCTCGCGCTGGCGGTCTTGGTTTCGTGGTTGTTCTATTCGTGGCGGCATCCTCTAACCACTATCCATTCTTTGGCGGTGCTTCCGCTGGAAAACCTTTCCAACGATGCGTCTCAGGATTATTTCGCCGACGGAATGACTGACGAATTGATTACTCACCTCGGCCAGATCAGCGCCATACGCGTGATCTCCCGCACCTCCGCGATGACCTATAAGAACGCTCGCAAGCCCTTGGCCGAGATTGCCCGCGAACTGAATGTCGATGCCGTGGTCGAAGGAAGCGTGTTGCATTCCGGCGAACGCGTACGGATAGCCGCTCAGTTGATCGAGGTGCCCGCCGACAAACAGATCTGGGCCGAAAGCTACGAAGGAGATTTCCGCGACACGCTGACGCTCCAGAGCAGGGTAGCCCGCTCCATCGCCGGGCAGATCCGGGCCACTTTGAACCGGCAGGAACAGGTGGCGCTGGAGAACTCGAAGGCCGTGAACCCGGAGGCTTATGAGGCCTACCTCAAAGGACGGTATTTTTGGAACAAGCGAACCGGAGATGGCCTGAGGACAGCCATCGAATATTTCAACCATGCAATCGAGTTGGACCCAACCTACGCCGAAGCATATTCCGGTCTGGCCGACTCCTATGCATTGTCGGGCGATTGGGAATATGGCGTGCTTTCTCCCCAGGATGCTTTTCGCAAAGCAAAGGCGGCTGCGACCAAGGCCCTGGCATTGGACGATGGTCTCGGCGAGGCCCATACCTCTCTCGCCTTCGCTTTGGATCTCTATGGCTGGGATTGGGAGGCTGCCGAGAAGGAGTACCAGCTGGCAATCAAATTGAGCCCAGGTTATGCAACCGCTCATCTCTGGTATGCGTGGCATTTGATCCTGATGGGGCGGAATAGCGAGGGCCTCATCGAGTTGAGAAAAGCGGAAAGCCTTGATCCTCTTTCTCTGATCATCAGCGCGGACATGGCGGACGCATTATGCATCGCTCATCTTTTTGAGGAAGCGGTGCAGCAAAGTAACAAAACGCTGCAGATGGAACCGAACTTTGCCATCGGCCATTATGAACTGGGGCAGGCATTCGAGCAAACGCACATGCACGATGAAGCAGTCGTCGAGTTTCAGAAAGCGATCGAGATTGCCGGACACGGGGGCGCCTTCGACTCAAATCTCGCCTACGTCTACGCCGTTTCGGGAAGGAAGGAAGAAGCAATCAAGATAGCCAAGAGCCTGGAGGCCCATCGTGACCAAAACCCGTCGGCCGAAGCCAACATCGCCCTGATCTATGTAGGCCTCGGCGATCAGGACCAGGCAATGATCTGGCTGAACAAGGGCTATGAAGCGCGATTCAACCCGTCAATTCTGCTGCGACCGGCCTTCGATCCTCTGCGGTCCAACGCTCAATTCAAGGAGCTTTGGCGCCGTATCGGCCTCCCGGGATGAGGGAAAAGACCCGCTACTTGACAAGAAGGCGCAGCAGCGACCGACCTGCGGGGGACTTCAATTCCTTCGCATCCAGCGTTCCGTCATTGTCGGGATCAGCTGCCTTGAAGCGTTGTTCGACGACGGCCAGATACTCGTTCTTGTCGAGCGTGCCGTCCTTGTCGGGGTCGACGGCTTTGAGCTCCTTCGTCGTGACGCGGCCGCGCAACTCGCGGCGGTCGAGCGTACCATCCTTGTCGTGGTCGAGCTGATCGAACAATGTGGACGCGGCCGCCTTGGCCTCGGCGAGATCGACCGTCCCGTCCTTGTCCGGATCGAGCGCCTTGATCACGCTCGAGGACGCCGCAAACGCTGGCACCACGAACGCTGCCGCTCCCAGCGTGATGGCACCGGCCGCGGCAAAGGCTGCCAAAATACACTTCGCTTTCATGACAGGTCTCCGGAATTTGGATGGCATGGCTGCAACCGAGAGGACGAGGTATTACGGCTTTGAAGCCCGTCGCGCAAATCACATTCGACGAGCCGGCGGCGCCTGCATCAAGCAAAGGTTGTCATCGCCCGGCTTGACCGGCTAACCCTTCGGCTAACCCAGTATTCCACCGCTGTGGCATTTTACCCGCGCCGCCGCGGCTTACTGCATCACCCGATCAAGTCGGGTGATGACGGCCAGCTCTGACGCGCTATCCTTGGCCGCCATCAGCGCTGCGCCGCTGGTGGTTGAAGAACCATGCCACGATGCGCGCGGCGGCCTGTTCCGGTGTCTCCTCCACGCCGGCGATGCGGATATCGGGCGCCAGGGGCGCCTCGTAGGGGCTGTCGATGCCGGTGAAATTCTTGATGCCGCCAGCCAGCGCCTTGGCATAGAGGCCCTTCGGATCGCGCCGGATGCACTCCGCAAGCGGCACATCGACAAAAATCTCGACGAATTCGCCGGCGGCAAGCTGCTCGCGCAGCCCCTCGCGCTCCGCCCGGAACGGCGAAATGAAGCATGCCAGCACCACCAGGCCGGCTTCGACGAACAGCTTGGCGGTCTCGCCGACGCGGCGGATGTTTTCCACCCGGTCGGCCTCGGTAAAGCCGAGATCGCGATTGAGGCCGTGGCGGATATTGTCGCCGTCGAGCGTGATGGTGTGGATGCCACGCTGGTGTAGCGATTTCTCGACCAGATCGGCGATGGTGGACTTGCCGGAGCCGGGTAGCCCGGTGAACCACAGCACGCAAGGGTTCTGGTGCTTGAGCGCCGCCCGCGCGGCCTTGTCGACGGAATGGCTGTGGCGATGGATATTGGTGGCGCGGCGAAGCCCGAACGAGATCATGCCGGCGCCGGCGGTCGCGTGGGTAGAGCGGTCGATCAGAATGAAGGCGCCGGTGCGCCGGTTCTCGGCATAGGCGTCGAACGCGATTGCGCTCGCCGTCGACAGGTTGCAGAAACCGATTTCGTTGAGGCCGAGGATGCGGCCTGGCCTTTGCTCCAGCGTATTGACGTCGATCTTGTGCCTGAGCGTGGTGACCTGCGCCGGCAGCGTCCTGGTGCCGATGCGCAGCAGATAGGAGCGGCCCGGCAGCAGCGGTTCCTCGTGCATCCATAGCAGATGCGCGCCGAACTGATCGGCGACCTCGGGCCGGTGCTGCGGCGGGACCAGCACATCGCCGCGGCTGATGTCGATCTCGTCTGCAAGCGTCAGCGTGACCGCATCGCCCGCCGTGGCGCGGTCGCGGTCGCCGTCGAAGGTGACAATGCGTTCGATACGGCTGGCCTTGCCCGAGCAGGCGACGATGACGTCGTCGCCGACCGCGACGCGTCCTGAGGCAAGCGTGCCGGCATAGCCGCGAAAATCGGAGTGGGGGCGGTTAACCCACTGTACCGGAAAGCGGAACGGGAGTTTTGGCGCGATCTTTTCGACCTCGACGGTCTCAAGATGATCGAGCATCGAGGTACCATGATACCATGGCGTACGCTCCGATTTTGCCGTGACATTGTCGCCGTAGCGCGCCGAGATCGGGATCGGAACTACCTGGGCAAATTTCATCGGCCCGATGAAGCTTTGATATTCCGCGACAATGCCACGGAAGACTTCCTCACCCCGCGGGATCAGGTCGATCTTGTTGACCGCCAGCACGATCTGGCGGATCCCAAGCAACGCGCAGATGTAACTGTGGCGACGGGTCTGGGTCAGCAAGCCCTTGCGCGCGTCGACCAGCACCACCGCGAGATCGGCGGTCGACGCACCGGTCGCCATGTTGCGGGTATATTGCTCGTGGCCCGGCGTATCGGCGACGATGAAGGCGCGCCGCGGCGTTGAAAAATAGCGGTAGGCGACGTCGATGGTGATGCCCTGCTCGCGTTCGGCCTCGAGGCCATCGACCAAAAGCGCGAGATCGGTCTCCTCACCGAGCGTCCCGTAGCGGCTGCTGTCGCGCGCCAGCGCCGCCAGCTGGTCATCCAGAATGAGCTTGGAATCAAACAGCAGCCGGCCGATCAGCGTCGACTTGCCGTCATCCACAGAACCACAGGTGAGGAAACGCAGCAGGCTTTTCTCGGTCTTCCCCACCTGCGCCGGGGCCTCCGCACCGGCGTCAAGGATCGTTTGCATCAGAAATAGCCCTCGCGCTTCTTGCGCTCCATCGAGGCGGCTTCGTGATGGTCGATCAGCCGGCCCTGGCGCTCGGACCTGGTCGAGATCAGCATTTCGGCGAGGATATCGTCGACGTCGGCGGCATCCGACAAGATGGCGCCGGTGAGCGGATAGCAGCCGAGCGTCCGGAATCGAACGTTGAGCATCTCGGGCGTTTCGCCTGGCTCGAGTGGCAGGCGGTGATCGTCGACCACGATCAGGGCACCGGCGCGGCGCACCACCGGCCGCGGCCTGGCGAAATAGAGCGGCACGACTGGAATATCCTCGGCGGCGATGTAGGACCACACATCGCTCTCGGTCCAATTCGACAACGGAAATACCCGGACCGAACAGCCCTCGCCGATCCCTGTGTTGTAGAGGTT
>Ga0116117_1000463_pt1 | contig 10676 bp, 9 predicted proteins | sample June2015DPH_11_1_FD_89790 | JGI IMG/M metagenome (GOLD analysis project Ga0116117, IMG submission 89790) | Peatland microbial communities from SPRUCE experiment site at the Marcell Experimental Forest, Minnesota, USA - June2015DPH_11_10 | ecosystem: Environmental > Terrestrial > Soil > Wetlands >... | reverse complement strand
GTCCGGCTCCGGCGGCTGGCCGGGCGCCGGCCCCGGCCCCAGCGACCCCAGTTGCGCTTTCGCAGCGGACAGCGGGCCATCGAGATGGCCCGACGTATTCTCGACGCTGGATCGAAAGCGCTGCAGCGCATCGCGCAGGGAGTTGAGCTGCGAAAAATTCAGGCGTGGGCTGCGAAGCTCGGCCTCGACGCCGTCGAGTCCGCGCTGCCACCCCGCGATCGTGGCCTCGATGTCCACACCCGCATCCTTGTTGGCGCGTCTGGTGATGTCGTCGGCGTCGATCCTGGGCTGCGCCGGCTGGGCGGCAGCGGCAGCGGCGCCAGGCGATGCGACGGAGGCATCCGGCTGTGCCGGGCCGGGCGGCGGTCGGCGCAGAGGCTCGGCGATTTGCGCACGGGCACAACCGCCGCCGAGGAGCAGAACCGCGACGACAATCCGCGCAGTCAGCCGACCCGGAAAGTTCATCGTGCGCCCTCCAGGCCGAATGGAAGATCAAAGGGAAGATCAGGTAGGGTGCCCCTACCGCGCCATCACGCTGACAATAAGGCGGCACCGCCGGAGGCGATCGACTCGCGAAGCGGGTTCATCTCCTGACCTGAACCTAATGCCAAGATATCGTCGGCGCTGCCGCCGGCGCCCGCGTCAGGTGTTGTCCCATTCCTCGGGTTCTGAATGCCGCATCCCCTCCGGAAAATAGCCTGGCCAGGTCAGCGACGTCTGGTCGGCGAGGCTCGCCATCAGAACCTTGGCGCCATCGTCAAAACTGGCGTCCAGCGGCAATTCCAGGCGGGCGCACCAGTCGGGCGGCATCGGTTGCGGCGCGCCGACCACTTCCAGCGCCGGCCCCCACCACCAGCCCGGTGCCGGCGGTCGGGTGTCGTGCGGCACCGCGCGCCATCGGGCAAATTCGCGCACGGTGCGTTCGAATTGCAGTTTTGCGGCCTGATGCATCGAAATCTCCTGAAGCTTCACTTCTCTTCCGCAGCGGTCGCCGTTGCCGGACCTTCGCCCATGATCAAGAGCACGGCGTCCTCGTCCTTGGCGCCATCCCAATGCACCTGCTTGCCGAAATGGGTGACAAAGCTTCCGGCTGGCATCGCCGTGGTGTTGGCAGGATCGAATTTAGGCCCCGAGCCCACCCACCAGGTGCCCTGCAGCACGACGATGTAACGGTCGTTGGGATGGAAGTGCGGGCGGCTGAAATGATTGCCCTTGGTCCATTTGGTGTAGACGATGTAAAATCCCGGTTTGGAGGGATCGCCGACGACCACGGCATTTTGCGCGCCGCGGGCGTCGACCGGGCTCCAGGGAATCTGGTCCGGTAATTTGTAGATCACCGCGGCGGGATTGAGTTCGGCCGCGGAGCTGATGCTGAGCATGCCGGCGAGGCACACCGGTATGGCGAGATATCGCCAAAACCCGCTTATGGCTTCCATGCTATCCTCCCCTGGCTTCCGAGCCCAAGTGCCGCCGTCCGCTGATGTCTCGATGCCTGTCGCCCTTATGCTAGCCGGTCTCGCTCCCGGAGAGCAAGATGCACGCGTCTCTGCGCGCGAGGGGAAACCGCGAACAACGCAAGTGCAACACCGAAAAACGCGGTTACGCCGTGCGCTGCCAACATGACATTGTCCGCGTGGCGCTCAGGCAAATTGTTTGCCGCTCCCGCCCGCGGCGGCCGGATGGAGTTCGTTGAGAACGAAGCCGATCAGCTTGGGTTCGGCCTCGCCCAAGGCTGTGATGATGTCCCGCACGCCATCATTGATGTCGCGGTTCACCGGCAGGCTCGCGAGCAGGCCGTCGGCGACGTCGAGTAGCCTGCGGTCGACCGCGCTCCAGGGTGAAGCGGGGCCGTCGAGGATCACGAGATCGCAACCACCGAGGGAGCGCGGCTCCGCGATCGCCTTGCAGATCGCATCGCTCGTCCTGGTGTCGGATGCTGTGTCGAGCGGCAGCACCGAGATGCCGTTGATGGTCTCGATCGCGGCCGGGGCCTTGGCGCCGATGCCGAGCCAGCCGAAACGGCCGGAGTCGTTGTTGCCGGGTCCATGCAGCTGGTTTGACAGCGCGCGGGTCGCATGATCGGCATCGATCAGCAGCACGCGGGAGCCGCTGCGTGCGGCCGCCAGCGCGACGTTCAGCGCTGCGATGCTGCGATCCTCGCTGCCGCCGCCGATCACGGCCAGCACGGGGATCGCGCCGGCGGACGGACGCCGCATCACGGCCGCGCGCATTTCGCCGACACTGTTGACGAATGTCTTCGCCGGCGGGCCCGTGTGCAGGGTTGGCCAACCGATCCGGGTCAGGTCGGGAACCGCGCCAACGGTCAAGACGCTGCGCTGCCTCCGCACCACTTCGGATTCCTGCAGACGCGCGATCAGCGGTTTTTCGGCCGTGACCTCCTGCTGAGGTTGATATTGCGGTGGCTGTATGGAAGGTGACGCAACAGTGGTGGTCTCGGGATCGACCGGTCGCGGTTCGCCGGCCCCGGGCGGCAGCTGGTCGGCTGTGATGGCCAAACAGACGGCGGCCGCGGCGAGCGCGCCGAGCACGAAGCCGATGCTTGCAAGCAGGCTCATCGGCGGCGGGAAGGTGCGCCGTGGCATGGTAAGTTCACTGATGACGCGCGCACGCGAAGTATTGAGGCTTTCCTGTGCTCCGGTCAGGCGCGCGCGATCGAGCAAGGATTGATAGACGTCGCGGCTGACTTCGACATCGCCTTGAAGCTTGCGAAGCCCTGCCAAAGCCTCGCTGAGTTGGACGCGCTGGCGTTTTTGCTGCTCCAGTGCTTCGTTCAGCGCGGCTTCGTAATCGCGGGCGCGCGCCAGCTCGTTCGTCGCCGTCTCCGCCGAGTGCTCGACTTCTTCAATGATGGCGCGACGCAAGTCTTCGACTTGGATCTCCTTTTGACGCAGCGCCGGATGCAGCGGTCCCAGTTCGCTGGTCATTTCGGCATAACGGCTGCGTGCCCCGGCATACTGCGCGCGCAAGCGGACAAGGGCAGGGGACTGCAGCGCCTCCGGAAGCGCGTCGGCGTCGGTCGGATCCCGGCGGCCGGCTTCGATCTGGTCGTACTTCTCCTGGGCGTTGAGCGTTGCCTCCCGCGCCGCGGCGAGCCGCTGTGCGCTCGCCGAAAGCTGCTGGTCGCTGCCCGGGCCGCCCCCGGCGTCGAGCAAATTATTCTGCGTCTTGTAGGTGGCGAGCGCATCCTGGGCGTTGCGAAGCCGCTCCTGCAATTCGTTGAGGCGCTCCGACAGATCGGCGGCCGCGCGCCGCGCGGCCATGGTATGCCATTTGTTTGTTTCCGCAACATAGGCGTTCGAGATCGCGTCAGCCAGCAGGGCCGCTTTGGCCGGGTCAACCGACCAGACCTCGATGTCGACGATGAAGCTTCGGTCCGGCCTGTAGACATTGATGTGACGCCTCAAGGCTTCCAGCGCCACTGTCTGCGGAGCATCCCCGCCGGACCGCATCCTGCTCCCGAACGTTTCAAACCGTGAGGTGCCGGCGGCACCGGCAAACTCCTGATCCTGGTCCAGGTCGGTGTCCTGGATCACCTGCAGCAGCACGCTGTTCGAGGTGATCAGGCGGGCCTGGCTTTCGACCGCCATTGCAAGGTCGGAATCATCTTGCGGGCGCGATGCAATCTCCCGATCGACCGGCTGCCGTTCCCGTGCATCGACAAAAACCTGGGCGACCGCCGTATATTTCGGCGTCAGGCTTTTGCCGATCGCAACCGCGGCGGCGGCGCAAATCAGCGCGGCCAACGCAAGCGCGGCCTTGTGCCGCCACAACGATTGAGCCCGCATGCTGAAGCCTGCGCAGGTCTGCGCTGCGGTTTCTCGTTGTCCCGGCTCGGCCTGGTTCATGTGATTAAGGATTGAATCATCAACGAGCATCAGCTCCGGCTTCCATTCGATAGCGGCCGCACGCATATCCGTGCCGGCAAACACCCGCATGGTAACAGCCGAATTGAGGCGCGATAGCGTCGTCCAGCCTTTCACCGGGGCGCTCGGTTATTGTCCTGGTTAATGCTGTCCCGTTAACCCTGAGCGACGGTTCGGTGCAGCCGGACAAGTCGCCGGATCGAATTTTGCACTGGCCTTTTCATCTCGCTTCATCCCTGGGGCCGAGCTGAGTGCAAGTATGCTGATAGAGCGGCGAACCCGGCGTGATTTTCTGGCAGGCGCGGCAAAGGCGGCGGTGCTGGGTCTTTCCGGCACAACCGTGCTGTCCGGAGTGTCCGCGTTTGCGACACCGCCGATAGAGCCGCCTGCATCAGCCGCCGAAAAGTTAATTCCTTACGGCGCGGCCGTGCGATCGGACGCGCTTGCGTCCGATCTCACCTATCGCGCCGCGATGGCTGCGAATTGCCAGATCATCGTGCCGGAGAGCGAACTGAAATGGACGGAACTGCGGCCGACCCGCGATCAGTACCGATTCGAAAAGGCCGACGCGATCCTCGACTTCGCGCGGCTCAATGGGATCGATGTCCGCGGCCACACGCTGGCCTGGTCTGGCGCGATGCCGGCATGGACCGACGCGATCGCAAGCCCTGCCGAAGCCGAGCGGGAACTGGTCGATCATATCCAGACCGTGGTGGGCCGCTATCGCGGCGCGGTCCAGTGCTGGGACGTTGTCAACGAGCCGCTGGCGCATTGGCCGGAGGACGACGCCTCGTTCCGCCCTTCGATCTGGGCGAGCCGGCTGCGCGGGAATTATCTGCCGATCGCGCTGCGGGCGACGGCTGCGGCGGACCCCGGCGCACGACTGGTGCTCAATGAATACGACCTGGAATTCAGCGGGCCGCGCTTCATGGCGCGGCGCCACGCGCTGATCAGGCTGTTGCGCACGCTGCGTGACCGTGACGTGCCGCTGCATGCCGTCGGACTGCAAGCCCACCTGTTCGCCGACCGCGCCATCGATCGCGATGGCCTGCAAACGCTGCTGGCGGAGATCGCCAAGCTGAAGCTCGACGTGCTGATCACCCAGCTCGACGTGATCGATTACGAATTGCCGGGCAAGGTGAGCGAACGGGACGCGCAGGTTGCGAGCCTGGCCGCGGGCTTTCTCAAAACGGTCTGCGAGGTCGCGTGTCCGAAGGCGATCGTGACCTGGGGACTGAGCGACCGTTACAGCTGGGTGCCGACATATTTTAAGCGTCCGGACGGCTTGCCCAACCGGCCACTGCCGCTCGACGCCGACCTCCGGCCCAAACTGCTATATGACGTTATCGAGGAATTCAGGCGCAAGGCCGCGTGAGCACGGCCCGGCACGGATTCTTTCGCGGCGTCCCTCCGACCGCACGATCAGACCGGCCGTACCACGCCGGGCTGGCCGGAAGCGCATTCCAGCGCGTCGCGATCCCATTTGGCGGCGGCGGCTTCATACGTGCTTTGCAGGAATTCGAGCAGCGCCTGATCCGGCCGCGCGGACGTTCGCACGGCGTCATAGGGCAGGATGAATTCGCCGAGCTCCGCGCTGAAAAACGCCGCATCGGGCCGCACCTTTGCGGCGCGAAAGCCCGGCGGTTCGGGATAGGCATAAGAGTAGAAGGCGGGAAAATCGACCGCGCCGCCGCCCGGCCAGAAGCCGGCGCTGCTTACCTCGTGCGAATAGGCCTCGCGCGCGACCGCGTCCGAAAGATGCGGCACGCCGCCGGGATGCGGTGGTGCCCGCCTTCCTGAAAACCGCGTCACCGCGAGATCGAAACTGCCCCAGAAAAAATGCACCGGGCTACACTTGCCGAGAAACGAAGTGCGGAACTGCTTGAACACCCGGTCGGCATCGACCAGGATCTGGAACCAGCGCCGCACCGCGTCCGGATCATAGGCGGCATGCCAGTGATCTGACGAAAACCGTATCGGCTCCGGCAGTTCGTTGGGCATCTCGTCGATGGTGATGGTAATGCCGAGCTCCGCGAGCGCGGCCATGACGCCGGCGTAGAAGCTTGCGACCGATTGCCCCGATAGCGCAAGCTGCCGCCTCGCGCCGTCACTGGTCGAAATCAGCAAGGCGTGATCAATGAAATCGAAGTCGATCTGAAATGAGCCGTTGCTGTTGGGGATCGGCGAGGTCGTCAGCCCGCGCGCGGTGACGTACAACGTGACGTGCCAGGAGTGATTCAGCCAGGGTGTCCGCACCAGACGAATCTTGCCGATGATCTGGGTCCACAGATGCAGCGTCTGGTAGGTTTCGCGCCATGCCGCGGTCGGCAGTTCCGGCCAGGGGATGTTCGGGGCGTCGCTCATGCTCGAACCCGCGCTCGCAGACGTTATTCGCAGACGTCATGAAAGCATCAAACTATCACATAAGGCAACCCTGGGATCACGAAGCGGTGCATTCCGGACACCGACGCCGACCGCGCGAAGCGCGAAACAGGCTGCGGCACCACCAGCGCCGCGCCATTGCCTGCATTGGATTGCGGGCCAGTTGATAGAAAGCGAGAATTTCGATCATGGCGAGGCTCCTCATTCGCCATGAGCAGATGGGGCGGCATTCGTGGAAAGGAATGCCGCCCCGCATCGCATCAGCCATGCAGTTCGGCCAGGTAGTTAGCCATTTGGTTTAACCATGGATCTTCTTGGCGGTCTCGGCGATCACGCGTCCTTGATAGCGCGCGCCGGCGAGTTCGTTTGCGGATGGCTGCCGGCTGCCGTCGGCGCCGGTAATCGTCGTCGCGCCATAGGGCGAGCCGCCGGTCACCTCGTCGAGTTTCATCTGGCCGGCAAAGCCGTAATTCAGGCCGACCACGGTCATGCCGAAATGCAGGAGGTTGGTGATGATCGAGAACAGCGTGGTTTCCTGGCCGCCGTGCTGTGTCCCCGTGCCGGTGAAGGCGCCGCCGACCTTGCCGTGCAGCGCGCCCTTGGCCCAGAGACCGCCGGCCTGATCGAGAAAATTCGCCATCTGCGAGGACATGCGGCCGAACCGTGTGCCGGTGCCGATGATGATGGCGTCATAGTCGGCGAGCTCTTCGATCTTGGCGACCGGTGCCGCCTGATCGACTTTGTAGTAGGACGCCTTGGCGACGTCCGGCGCCACCAGTTCGGGTACCCGCTTGATGTCGACGGACGCGCCGGCCTCGCGGGCGCCTTCTGCAACGGCGTTCGCCATCGTTTCGATGTGACCGTAGGCGGAATAATACAGCACAAGAACTTTTGTCATGGTTGGTCTCCGAGGGGTTGAGGGGATGTGAGGATAATAGCTTGGTCATGGCCGGGCCAAAGAGGAAAGCGCGTCTTCGCGCAGAGCTCCCGGCCAGGACGACCGCGGGAATCGTCGTCGATCAACCGCGTCACGCCGCGTCGACCAGCACCAGTTCGGCATCTTCCAGCGCGGTGATGTCGAGCCGCGCTTCATCGCGGATGGCGACGCCGTCGCGCGCATTGACGCGCACGCCGTTGATCTCGACCGCACCCGCCGCCGGCACCAGATAGAGGTTGCGGGTTTTGCCGGGGGTATATTGGGCACTCTCGCCGGCCTTCAGCGTGGTGGCCAGTACCCGTGCGTCGGCGCGGATCGGCAGTGCGTCGGTGTCGTCCTTGAACCCGCTGGCGATGGTGGCGAACTTGCCGGAACGATCCGATTTCGGGAAGGGCTTGGCGCCCCAGGTGGGCTGGCCGCCATGGGTGGTCGGCTCGATCCAGATCTGGAAAATCTTGGTCAGCGTCGGCTCCAGATTATATTCGGAGTGACGCACGCCGGAGCCGGCGCTCATGACCTGGACGTCGCCCGCTTCGGTGCGGCCCTTGTTGCCGAGACTGTCCTGATGGGTGATGGCGCCCTCGCGGACATAGGTGATGATTTCCATGTTGGCATGGGGATGGGCGGGAAAGCCGCTATTGGCGGCAATCTCGTCGTCGTTCCACACCCTCAATGCGCCATGGCCCATATTGCCGGGGTCAAAATGGCTGCCGAAGGAGAAGTGGTGCCGGGCCTTGAGCCAGCCGTGATCGGCGCGGCCAAGCCGGTCGAAAGGTCGGAGTTCAATCATGGGATGTCCTCGTGAAGAGTGTTCGATTGCTCCCTGGATAAGGATTTTCAACTGGTACATAAATAGAAACTAACGAAACATATTGTTTCCAATTTCGCTCTAATGGGGTGCCGGCATGGCAAGACTCCCCGATTTCGAGGGGCTCGCGATTTTCGCAAAAGTCGTGGAACTACGCTCATTTGCGGGGGCAGCCAGCGAGCTTTCGCTGTCCAGGGCGACGGTGTCGAAAGCGGTCACCCGGCTGGAACAGCGGCTCGGCGCCCGGCTGTTCAACCGTACCTCGCGGCGGCTCGCCTTGACCGATGCCGGCCAAAAGCTGTCCGAACACGCGGCGCGGCTATTGGCCGACGGCGAGGCGGCGGAAAACGAGGCGCTGGCGCAGTCGGTGGCGCCCCGCGGACTGGTGCGGCTGGCGGTGCCGATGACCTTCGGGGTGAAGGCGGTGGCCTCGATCCTGCCGGCGTTCCTGGCGCAGTTTCCGGATGTGGCGATCGACCTGCATCTCAGCGATGCGATGGTGGACCTGATCGGCGAGGGGTTCGACCTCGGTCTGCGGATCGCGAGCCTGCCGGATTCCTCGCTGATCGCGCGCAGGCTGTGCGCGATGCCGCGCTACACGGTGGCGGCGCCCGCCTATCTCAAGCGCCACGGCAAGCCGACCCATCCGATGCATCTCGCCCAGCACCGCTGTCTCGGTTATGCCTATCTCTCGACGCCCGACATCTGGCATTACACCAATTCCAAGGGCGAGCAGGCGAGCGTGCGCCCCGCCGGCCCGCTGCGCGTCAACAACGGCGAAGCGCTGATGCCGGCTCTGCTCGCGGGTCTCGGCATCGCCGACCTGCCGGAATTCATCGTCACTGATGCCATTGCCTCGGGCGAGATCGAGGTGATCCTGAAGGACTGGAAGCAGGCCGAGGGCGCGCTGCACCTGGTGATGCCGCCGGGCGGCCCGCGCCCCGCCCGCGTCGAGGTGCTGGCGGATTTTCTGGCCAGGCATTTTGGCAAGGCGAAGAAGCGGAGTTCTTGAACCGGCCGCATGCGGCGCGTTTGACCCCTCCCCGCCGCTGCGCGGAGGGAGGGGAGAAGAAAAGCGCGGCTCATGCGAACGCCGCGCGTCATGCGAGCCCTGCCACTACGCGCACACGAGGCTGCGCATGCACTGGGCACCCGGCATTCCCGATGCCCTTTGACGGCGACGAGTTTCCTGGCAAAAGCCCGGGTGCCGCGCGCCGCGGGAACGCGAACGCATGTTTGGATTGGACGTCTTTGCGAGTCCAGAACCTTCGCCGGCCGCATTCATTTTCCAGCCTGAAGGAATGAAACTTGCCGGCGGGACCGCTGGGGTACCTGAAAACAAGGATCGGACATGCGATCGCACCGAATGGCCCTCGGGATTGCCTCGAGTATTGTCTTGGCTTCGACGATCAATAGAACATCCGTGGGCTAGCGCTGATCCCCGCAGACGTCGATCCATTCGGCTTGAACAAGTTCGGCCATCCGCATCGGCGCGATCCGCACCGCGCTGTGGGTCGAGCCGGCGGCCGGCACCACCTCGCCGAATGCCTGCAGGGAAATGTCGCAATAGACCGCCAGCGGCGTCTTCAGGCCGAACGGACAGACGCCGCCGACCTCGTGGCCGGTGATCTCGGCGACCTCGTCGATGCCGAGCATCTTCGGCTTGCCGCCGAACTGCGCCTTTATCTTTTTGTTGTCCATCCGGGCGGTGCCGCTGGCCACGATCAGCACCACGCGCTCGCCGACCCGAAGCGACAGCGTCTTGGCGATCCGGCCCGGCTCTACGCCATAGGCTTCGGCCGCCAGCGCCACCGTCGCCGAACTCAGGGGCGATTCGATCACGGCGATGTCGGGGGCCTTCTCGGCAAAGAAGGCGCGGACCGAAGCAAGACTCATGGCTGGCGTCGCGCTTGAGAAGTGACCAGACCGGGCAGATCCGACAGTGCGCGAATACGAAAATCCGGCTCCGGTCCCAACGCGTCCATTTGCGTCCGCAGCGCCCAGAACATCGTCAGCGGAGCAATCAGATCGCTTTCGACGCAGGCCAGCGCCATCGCCTCCGGGCTCAACCGCTCGATCCAGGCGACGTTCAGGCCGAAAGCCTTGGCGCCGCAGGCGTCCCACGGATTCGAAGATACGAACAGGACCTCGCCGGGCGGCACGCCGAGCACGGTTTCGATCAGCGCATAGGCCTCCGGCGCGGGCTTGAAGATCTTGGCGGCGTCGATGCTGATGGTGGCATCGAGCACCTGATCGAGCCCGGAGTTGCGCACCAGCGCGCCGAGCATGCCGGTACTGCCGTTGGAAAGGATCGCCAGCTTTCGATGCCGCATCGCAGCCAGCGTCGCCGCCGCATCCGGATAGAGATCGAGATGCAGATATTTTTCCATGATGCGCTCGAACACGCCGATGTCGTGTTGCAGCCCGAGCACCCGCAGCGTGTAGGCGAGCGAATCCCGGGTGATAGCTTCGAAATCCCGGTAACGCCGCATCAGCGAACGCAGCCAGGTGTATTCGAGCTGCTTGATGCGCCAGATCTGCGTGATGATTTCGCCATAGCCGGGAAAGGCGTCCTCGGTAATGGCCGCCACCGACTGAATGTCGTAGAGCGTGCCATAGGCATCGAACACAACGGCTTTGATGGTCACGGGGAACTCGCTGGATG